>Ga0209236_1000476_pt1 | contig 23161 bp, 18 predicted proteins | sample GraSoi013_1_40cm_FD_185819 | JGI IMG/M metagenome (GOLD analysis project Ga0209236, IMG submission 185819) | Grasslands soil microbial communities from the Angelo Coastal Reserve, California, USA - Sample 09_27_2013_1_40cm (SPAdes) (version 2) | ecosystem: Environmental > Terrestrial > Soil >... | reverse complement strand
GAGGGGCGGCAAAGGCATGGGCGGAATCTAGCTGGGGGGTCAGTGCGCGGCGCCACTCTCTGGCATAAGTCATTGTGCGCCAAGTTAGTACACCTACAATCTTGGGCTTGCGCATACCTAACTACGTAATGCTGATTGGATTAAGCAATTAAGTGAGCGCGCACTCGCCAGATAATGTCGATATTATCGATTTTTTTCGGGTTTTGTTTGGGTGTCGCGATCTGTCTCTCGCAGGACGCCACGTTGACGTAGCGACCGGATTTGACAGCGGGGTGTTCGGCGGTGTACGCCTCGTCGAGCTCGACGTTGCGCGTCTCGATCGTGAGGCGGCCTCCGTCCCGCATCGCATCGCGCGCGTTCACGGCGAGATTGACGATCACCTGCTCCAGTTGGCCGGGATCGGCGCGCACGTTGCCGAGGCGCGGGTGGAGCACCGTTGCGAACAGGATGTCCTCGCCGATCAGCCGGCGCAGCATTTTTTCGATGTCCGGGACGAGGGCGTTGAGGTTGATGACCTTCGGCTGGAGCACCTGCCGGCGGCTGAACGCGAGCAGCTGCTGAGTCAGGGCGGCGGCGCGTTGCGTTGCCTGGTGAATCTCTTCGACGTCGTGGCGCCGGCGATCGTCGGGCGGGAGATCGGCGAGCAGGAGATCGCTGTAACCGCCGATCGCCGTGAGAATGTTGTTGAAGTCGTGCGCCACGCCGCCCGCCAGCCGCCCGATCGCTTCCATCTTCTGCGACAGCATGACCTGTTCTTCCAGGTTACGGCGGTCGGTGACATCACGGTAGTTGTTGACGATCGCGCCGACGCTCGGGTCATCGATCAGGTTGGTGAATACGCCCTCGAGGTGACGCCAGCTGCCATTCTTGTGACGCACGCGCGCCGCCACGTGCACCGGGGCGCGTGGCGCCGCCATTGCCTCCTGAAGGCGCACCAGCACCGTCGCGCGGTCATCAGGGTGGATCAGCTCCATCGCATTGCGGCCGACAAACTCGGTCAGATCGTAGCCGAGGAGCCGGGTGGTGGCGGGACTGCCGTAGAGGATGGTGCCGTCTCCGGCGAACAGGGCGACGGCGTCCCAACTCTCTTCCACGAGCGCACGAAACCGGCGCTCGCTCATCCTCAGGGCCGACTCGGCGACCTGTTTGTCGGCCTGGCTCTGAGCATAGGCGAGGGCGCCGCCGATTGCCGGACCAAGCCGGATCAGGTTCGTCTTGAGGACGTAATCGGCGGCACCGGCCTTGATGCACTCCGCAGCCGTCTCCTCGTCCAGGCTTCCGGTCACGATGATCAAGGGGATGGCGGGCGCCTCGGCCTTGAGAATCTCGAGCGCCGCCATCCCGCCAAACCCCGGCACCGTATAGTCGGCGAGCACGATATCCGGCCGGAACTCGCCCAGCACGCGGCGAAAGGCGTCGGCTTTGTCGACGCGTTGCGTCTCGCAGTTGAGCGCTGCGCGGCGGAGCTCGCGTATAGCGAGCTCCGCGTCCTCCGTGCGGTCCTCGACCACCAGAACGCGCAGAGCCTGGGAGGGGGCCACCGCTTATTGCGGAGGGTGATTCAGCAGGAGCCAGTAGAGCCCGACGTCGGAGACGGCACGGGCAAAGGCCTCGAAGTCCACGGGTTTAACGATATAGCTGTTGGCGCCCAGGGCGTAGGCGCGCTCGATGTCCGGTTCCTCGCGGGATGACGTCAGGACCACGATGGGAATGGCTTTTGTGCGGGCGTCGCCCTTCAGGCGGCGCAGCACCTCGAGGCCGTCCACCTTCGGCAGTTTAAGATCGAGCAGCACGACTTTGGGGACCGGGCCCGCGCCGTTCGAGAAGAAGTCCATGGCTTCGGCGCCGTCACGGCACACGTGTACCTGATTCGCCAGATTGCGCTGCTTGAGTGCCCGCAGCGTGAGCTCGGCATCGTTCGCGTTGTCCTCGACGAGCAGAATGTCGACTCCATGTGGTGACATCAGCGTTCCTCGCCTGGCAGGGTGAAGTAGAACGTCGCGCCCTGGTTCACGGCGCCCTCCGCCCACACGCGGCCGCCGTGCCGTTGCACGATGCGTTTGACGATCGCGAGGCCGACGCCGGTGCCGTCGAACTCCTCGGCGCTGTGTAATCGCTGGAAGACGCCGAACAGCTTGTCCGCGTAGCGGGCGTCGAACCCCGCACCATTGTCTTTCACGTAATACACGACCTCGTCGCCATTCGGGTGCGAGCCGACCTCGATGCGCGCGCTCGGGCGACCGCGGGTGAACTTCGCGGCGTTCAGCATCAGGTTGCTGATCACCTGGCGCAGCAGGCCGCGATCGCCGCGCGCGGGCGGCAAGGGGTCGATCCGAATCTCCAGGGATCCGTTCCGGTCCGACTCAGCGCGTTGAACATCGTCAGCGACGAGCCGCGCGAGCTCCTTCATGTCCACCGGCCCGGTCGTGAGGTCGGTACGGCCGAGGCGGGAGAAGGCGAGCAGATCGTCGATCAGCTGTCCCATGCGACGCGTGTTCTGATCGATCACTCCCAGCAGCCGTTGCGCCTCGGGATCGAGTTTGGCGTGATGATCTTCGAGCAGGATCCGCGCGAAACCGTGAATGGCGCGGAGTGGCGCCCGCAGATCGTGCGAGACCGAATAGGAAAAAGACTCCAGCTCCGCATTGGTGCCTTCGAGAGCTTTGGTACGCTGCGCGACCTGCGCCTCGAGGTGGTGATGCGAGCGCGATACCTGCTCCGCCATGGTGTTGAACGACTGCGCTAGCCGGCCCAGCTCGTCGTCGCGCCCCGGCGGCACGCGCTGCGCGAGATCGCCAGACGCGATCGCTTCAGCGGCGCGAGTCACACCGACCAGTGGGGCAGTGAGTCGGCGGCTCCCCCACCATGCGATCAGGGTACCGAGGATCACGATGAGCGCGGCGATCGGCGCCATGTTGAGCAGATAGGCCTGCGCGGGGGCGACGATCAAACGCGTCGGCAGCTCCGTGGCGACCATCCAGGGCGTCCCGGGCACTGCCATCGCGATCACCCGTTTCGCCTCGCCGCGCTCATATCGCGTGGGCGTGTGGCTGTCGCGCACGTTTGCCGGAGGCGCGGGCACGATGGACGCAAAGTCGGTCCACGGATCGCCCGCGGCATTGCCGAAGAGGAAGGCAACGTCGCCGCCGGCCAGGCCGGTCAAGCTCCGGCGCGTCCGCTCATTGAGCTGGAGGTGGCCGATCTGCTGGACGATTCCGCCGGCCTGCTCGGTAGCGCCTCCACTCGATTGCTCCGTGCCGGGCGTCGCGGCTGCCACGCCGAAGAACAGCACCGTGTCGCGCCGTATCAACGGGCCGAATCGCGCCGAGTCCGCGCCTGGGGAAACGAGGACGCTGTCGCCCAATGCAAAACGGCCGGTGCTCAGCAGCACTCGGCCGCTGAAGTCCCGCAGCTCGAGACGGGCGTTAGTCGCGGTATCCAACGTAATGCGACGCAGGGCCGCTAACGCCTGCTCACGACCCCGTTGTCCGCCGGAGCGCAGGAACGCCACGATGGCGCTGTCCTTGGCGAGTGCGGTGATGCGGCCGCGCTGCTGGGAGGATCGAAATAGGTCGACGAGAACGCTGTCCACAAACCGTAGCCGCCGGTCGGCGACCGACCGGCTGGCCTGCCGGACCTCGCCGTATCCGATGGTGAGCTGCACGATTCCCACCGCCAGCAACAGCGCGGTCACGAACAGCGGGAATGTGCGCTGGATCGATCGCATCATTGCGCCTCCAGGACCTCGCGGACCTTGCGGGTGACCGCGTCGGTGGTGAAGGGTTTGGCGAGATACGCGACGCCCGGCTCCAACATGCCGTGGCTGGCGATCGCGCCGTCGGGATAACCGGACATGTAGAGGACGCGCAATCCGGGACGCGCCGCGCGGATCGTCTCCGCGAGCTTGCGCCCGTTGGTATCGGGCATGATGACATCGGTCAACAGCAGGTCGATGTGCCCCTTATGACGCCGCGCGATGTCCAGCGCGGTGCTGCCACGATCGGCCTCCAGCACGGTGTATCCCTGGCTGGCGAGCGCGCGATGCGTCAACCGGCGCAGCTGCTCGTCGTCCTCCACGACCAACACGGTCCCTCCGCCGCGAGGCAGGGCATCGGCGGGCGCGACTTTGCCGATGTCCTCGGGCAGCGCGGCGATCGCGGGAAGATAGATCTTGAACGTCGTCCCCTTGCCGGGCTCGCTGTAGAGCCAGATGTTGCCGCCGGTCTGTTTTACAATGCCGTACACGGTCGAGAGACCCAGGCCGGTGCCGCGGCCGGCCGGTTTGGTGGTGAAGAAGGGCTCGAAGATCCGCGACTGCGTCTTCTCGTCCATGCCGCAGCCCGTATCGGTCACGGCGAGCATGACATATTCCCCCGCGATCACCGAGACGTGCTGCGCCGCGTACGCATCGTCGAGGGTCGCGTTCCGCGTTTCGATCGTCACGGTCCCGCCCTCGGGCATCGCGTCTCGCGCGTTGATCGCGAGATTCATGATGACCTGCTCGATCTGGTTCGGATCGGCGCGTGCGGCCGCGAGGTCGTCCGCCAGGACGGTCTTGAGCTCGATATTCTCGGAGATCAGCGACCGGAGCATCTTGTCGAGGTTCAGCACCACGCCGTTCACGTCGATGATGCGAGGCTCCAGCACCTGCTTGCGTGAGAAGGCGAGTAGTTGGCGGGTGAGGGCGGCGGCGCGCCGCGCCGCCTTGCGAATCTCTTCGAGATCTTCAAGCTGCTGCACGTTGGTACCCAGCTCCGCGGCCAGGAGGTCCGTGTACCCGACGATCGCAGTCAGGATATTGTTGAAGTCGTGGGCGACGCCACCGGCGAGCTGGCCCACCGCTTCCATCTTCTGTGACTGCAGCAGCTGCTCTTCCAGTCGTTTGCGTTCGGTAATCTCCGTCGAGACGCCCAGGAGCGTGGCCGTCCCATCTTCGGGCGCACGCAACGGCATCTTGATCGTTTGGAACCAGCGCGTCTCGCGGGTTGTGGGGTTCGTCACCGGCTCTTCCGCAATAACCTTGGGCTGGCCCGACGCCATCACGTCGCGATCATGGCGCAGGAAGTGCGCGACTTCCTCGACGTTGGGATTGAAGTCGGCATCCGTCTTGCCGACGAGCGCGTCAACGCTGGTTCCATAGACCTGCGCCGTGGCTTGATTGACGAGGACGAACCGGCCGTCCCAGTCCTTCACAAAAATCAGGCTCGGGTTCGCGTCGATGATCTGCCGCAGCAGGCGCTCCTGACGACGCAACGCTTCCCGCTGGCGGGCACGCCCCAGGGCTTCGAGCACTGCGGGGCCGAGACGCACCAGCCGGTCCTTCAGGATGTAATCGGCCGCGCCACCCTTCAGATACCGGACTGCAGTCTCTTCATCGAGTGATCCAGTGACAAGAATGAACGGCACATCCGGTCGCGCGCGCTGCGCGAGCTCGAGCGCTTCCCAACCACTGAATCCGGGGATGTTGTGATCGCTGAGGATGACGTCCGGCGCAAAACCTTCCAACGCCGCGGCGAATGCAGGCTGAGTTCGCACGTGCTGGACCGCGGGCTTTGGCGTGAGGCGCGCGAGCTCGCGGTTGATCAGCGCCGCGTCATTGTCGTTGTCCTCGACCATGAGGACGCGAACTTGTTCCATGCCACAGGATTGGTTATGCCGAGAATCGTGTCTGTCGGCGGTAGGGAACTCAACAGGTAGGGTTTTACCTACGACGAATTATGCGTCGCGCGGAGAGCAGCTGGACTGATGAGACCGTGCTGCGTCGCGTAAAACGTCAGCTCGGCGTTGGACCGCATCCGCAATTTGTGCAGCAATCGCGCGCGGTACGTGGTCACGGTCTTTGGAGAAAGGCCAAGTTGCCGGCTGATGGCGGTAATGGGGCGTCCTGCGGCCAGCAGGCGCAGCACTTCGAGCTCGCGATCGGAGAGTTGCTCGTGCGGTGCAGGCGGTGGTCCGCCGAGGCCGTCGGCGACGGCTTGGGCCATCGCGGGGCTCAAGTATTTGTGACCTGTCATGACCCGCTCGAGCGCGCGCAACAACTCCTCGGGGGCCGATTCCTTTGTCAGATACCCGGAGGCGCCCAACTCGAGCATGCGGAGCGCCAACTGGTCCTCCGGAAACATCGTGAGCACCAGCACGGGTAGGTGGGGCCGTGCGGCGTGGACCTCCCGGAGCACCTCGAGCCCGTGGCGATCGGGTAAGCCAAGGTCCAGCAACACCACATCCCAGCGCTCGCCGAACGCCAGCGCAATCGCCTCGGCGGCGGTGCCCGCCTCCCCGAACTGTACGCCATCCGGTAGTCCCTGCAGCAGCTCGATGAGTCCCCGGCGCACCAGCGCATGATCGTCTACGACCAGGATGCGAATCACCGGGGTGGGAACCATGCGGCGACGCGCGTTCCGCCGGTGCTGCGCGGCGCCACTTCCAGCACGCCCCCGAGCGCGGCAGCGCGCTCTCGCATACCGAGAATGCCGAGCGAACCCGGCCCCATACCGACCTCTGTGATGCCGCTGCCGTCGTCGTTGATCTCGACCGTCACGCAACCGCTTTTCACGCCGAGCTCGATATCGACCCGCGTGGCTCCGGCATGCCGGAGCACGTTCGTGAGCGCCTCCTGGACGATGCGAAACAGCGCGGTGGCGAGCTCATTGGTAATCGCCCCATCAGTGGGGTGAATGGAGGTCTGGCAGCGGATGCTCGTGCGCCGGGCAAAGTCCTGAGCCAGCCATTGGACTGCTGCCGGCAACCCCAACTGATCGAGAATCGGTGGCCGCAGCTCCGTGGCGATGCGACGCACACTCTTCACGAGGTCGTCGACCATCAACGCGGTCTCGGCGAGCCGGGCGCTGAGGGCGGGCGTCTCGGTTGCGGCGGCATCCTGAGCGGCGACGAGCTGGAGCTTCAGCGCGGTCAGCGCCTGGCCGAGGCTGTCGTGAATCTCGCGCGCGATGCGCGAACGCTCGTCTTCGCGGATGTCCTGTTGTCGGGTGGCGAGGCTGCGCAGCGCGGTGCGGGACGCCCGGAGCTGCTCTTCGGCCCGCTTGGCCTCCGTGACGTCACGATACGTGCCGAGGATGCACTCTTGTCCACCGAGCTCGATGCGCACGAGCGACAGTAGCCCGGTGCGGGGCTCGCTGTCACGCGGATGTAGCTCCAGCTCGATGTCGTTCACGACGCCTTCGTCACGGAGTCTTTCGATCACCGCCGCCCGCCGGGCAGGCTGGATGACCCCGAGTTCGACTGTCGTCTGGCCGAGGATCTCGTCGCGTGGACGATTCACGAGCTTCGTGAAGGCCTCATTGGCGTCGAGCACCATGCCGTCGGACAGGCGCGTGATCAGCAGGGGCAGGGCATTGGCGTAGAAAGCTTTACAGAAGCGTTCTTCCGATTTCACCAACGCCAGCTCAGCGATTCTGCGCCGGGAAATGTCGCGGGTGATTCCGAGCGCCGCGTGAATAGTGCCGGAGGCGTCGCGCAGCGGAACCGCGTGGGTCGTCAGCCAACGGCGCTGTCCTTTGAGACCGATGATCTCGAACTCCAGGGTTCCCGAGCCGCCCGCAAACACACGACGGTGCAGATCGTTGAATGCTGCGCGGTGCTCCGGGGCAATCACCTGGGCAATCTCCAGGCCTCGCACTTGCTCGATGCTCTCTGCCTGAATCATCGCCAGGCCCGCGGGATTCATGTCCAGAAGTCGCCCCTCGGCGTCCAACTGCTTCACGCAATCTGGATCACTGGCGATGATGGTGCGGAGCCGTTCCTGAGTGTCGTGGCGATCGGTGACATCGTAGGCGAATCCGACGACGCCCACGACGTCCCCCTGAGGACCGACGAGGGGTTCCACGCGGGCGGAGAACGCTCGACCATGGAAGACCGTTTCGTAGGCGAGGGATTCCCCGCGGAGCGCGGCCCGGTGCGCTGCGACGGCGGGAGCGGCCTGCGTAGGGTTCTCGAACGCCTCCTCGATGGTCTTGCCTTCCTCGCCCGCCAGTGCCCCGCCACCACGAATCGCGGTGATCCGCAACTGCGGGTCGGTCGACCACAACACGACCGGCAACTGGTCAACCAGCCGGGCGAACTGACCAAGCCACAGGTCGCCCGACAGACCTAGAGCAGTGAGCGCGCTCTCTATCATGGCGCTACGGTAGCCGCTCGCACGTCACGCGTCCAGCACATCGCGCACCTTGAGCGCGAGCCCATCGGGGGAAAACGGCTTCTGGAGAAAGGCGCTGCCGGACGGAAGCGTCCCGTGCTGTACGACGGCATCTCCGGGATACCCGGACATGTACAGGACGCGGATCCCGGGCCGTTGCGCGGCCAGGCGATCAGCGAGCTCCCGTCCCGACAGCCCGGGCATCACGACGTCGGTCAGGAGCAGGTGAATGGTGCCGCCATGGCGCTCCACGACCCGGAGCGCGGCGGCGGCATCGGAGGCGGCCAGGACGACGTACCCTTGCGCCTCGAGCGCGCGCCGGCTGAGCGTCAGCACCGCGGGCTCGTCTTCGACGACCAGCACCGTTTCGTTGCCGCGGGCTGCCCCGCCTTTTTGCGGACCGGCTGGCGTGGTGACGGGCGTCTCGATGCGCGGGAGGTAGATCTTGAAGCTCGCGCCCCGTCCCGGCTCCGAATAGACGGAGATGTAGCCGCCGCTCTGTTTCACGATGCCGTACACCGTGGCGAGTCCCAGTCCCGTGCCCTTGCCGACTTCCTTGGTCGTGAAGAACGGCTCGAACAGATGGGCGCGGACGCTGGCGTCCATGCCCGCGCCGGTATCGGTGACCGCGAGCATGGCGTAGGATCCGGCAACGGAGCCGAGATGCGCCTGCGCGAACGTTTCGTCCAAGTCGACGTTGGCCGTTTCGATGGTCAGCTTCCCCCCCTCGGGCATCGCGTCGCGCGCGTTCACCGCCAGGTTCACGATCACCTGCTCGATCTGATTCGGATCGGCGCGGACCCGCCCCAGATCGGGCGCGAGCACCGCCGCGAGCGCGATATGCTCGCCGATGAGGCGTCGCAGCATCTTGTCCATTTCCGCCACGACGACGTTGAGGTCGAGCACTTCGGGTTGCAGCATCTGACGCCGGCTGTAGGCGAGCAGCTGCCGTGTCAGCGACGCGGCCCGTTCGGATGCTTTGCGGATCTCCTCGACGTCGCCGCGTTTGGAATCGCCGGGCGGCAGGTCGCGCAGGAGGAGCTGCGTGTTCCCCAGAATTGCCGTGAGGAGGTTGTTGAAGTCGTGGGCAATGCCGCCGGCGAGTTGCCCCACCGCTTCCATCTTCTGCGACTGCCGGAATTGCTCTTCGAGATGTCGCTGTGCGGTGACATCCCGCTGGGTTCCCCACACCCGCACCAGATGGCCGTCTTCCACAAATCCGACGACGTTATTAAGGAAGACGCGCGGCCGTCCCTCACGGTCGTGTTCCCGCGTTTCAGAGTCTGAAACACGGTAGCCGGCCCGAAGAAACGCGCGAATCTGTTCGCGATTAGCGGGATCGGTGACGTTATGCAGGCTCGCGAGTGCGGTCCCGACGAGGTCGCGGGCTTCTTCATAGCCGTACATGCGCGCCATCGCGTCGTTGCATTCCGCGATGCGCGCCCCGGCATAGAGCCGATCGATCTGCTCTTCCTCCGGCAGGCTGATCGGGACGGGCGGATCGATCTCCAGACGGGAGACGCCCTCCGAGCTTTGAGCGATAAAGGAGCGGTACCGCTCCTCGGCGCGCTTCCGGTCCGTCACATCCATACCGATCGCGAGCCAGCCGCCTCCCGTCAGGGGCGCGTTAGCCCAGATCGTGTCCAGGGTCGTGCCATGCCGCGTGCGGGTTCGGAAGTCGGTCCATTGCCCCACTGGCGCGCCGATCGAATCGCGCAAGCGCTGCCGCTCGCCGGGGTCGGGATAGAGCTCGGCGAAGATGTCGCGGGTGCTCGCGTCGGCGATGTCGTAGCCCAGGGTCCGCGTCCACTCGCGATTCCCCCACTGGATGCGGCCCTGATCGTCCAGGAACACGAGCATCACGGGGATGTTGTCCACGATCCGCTGTAGCAGCTCGCTCTGCTCGCGCCACGCGTCCTCGACGCGCTTGCGCTCGATCGCCATCGCCATCTGTGACGAGACGAATGTCAGGATGTCGCGCTCGCCTTCTCCGTAGCGCACGCCCTGGGAATACGTCTGCGTGACGACGACGCCGATGGTGCGATCCTTGACCTTGAGCGGCACGCCCAACCAGTCGATCGAGGGGGCGCCGATCAATTCCGCTTCGCCGGCAGCGACGAGCTGTTCGTACACCTCGGGTGTGGCGAGCAGCGGCTGTCCGGTGCGCAAGACGTATTCGGTGAGTCCCTTGCGCAGCTTGCGCGGCGGAATGTCGCGTGCGGTGTCGTACTCATCTACGAAATAGGGGAACTCCAGCCGATCGTTCTCCGCATTGTAGAGCGAGACGTAGAAGTTCTTGGCGGGCATGAGCTCGCCCACGATCTCGTGAATCGCGCGCAACAGCTGCAGCAGGTTGTCGGCCGTGTGCGCCGTGTGCGAGATGCGGTACACCGCTTCCTGCACGCATTCGGCGCGGCGCCGCGCCGTGACGTCGCGGAAGCTCCAGACGCGGCCCACCGAGCGGCCGTTCAGGCGGAGCGGAATCGAGTAACGCTCCAGCACGTGGCCATCCTTCAAGATCAGGACGTCGAAGCTGTCGGATTCGGGCTCGGCATATCGGTCCTGGATCCCGTCCACGAACAGCTGCGGGTTGACGAGCTGGTCGCGTACATGCGCGATCAGCCGCCCGCGGCCGGCGGCGTCATTGTTGGCGGCGATCAGGCTCGTCGGCAGGTGCCACATTTCTTCGAAGTGGCGATTGTGCGACACGATGTTTCCCTCGAGGTCGACCACGAGGATGCCGTCGGCGGTCGATTCGAGGGTCGCCTGCAGCACCGAAACCGTCAGGGAATCGGCTACCCTACGGGGTTTCTTCGCCCTTGGCTTGGCCTTGGGCTTTTTCGGCGTGGTCGTTCGGCGCGTCGCCATGGCCGCAATCTATGGGAGCGAGGTCCCGTGACCAGCCTCACGGGTCCAACTGCGTCCCACACCTAGCTTTCGATCCCTTTCCACGGCACGGAGCAGGGGTGCGACCGAAGCGGTTCCGCTGGCTGGGCGTCGAAGAGTCGAGCCGCGCCGATCAGCAGCTGCGCGCGGCGGCCCGCCAGCAGGAGGCGGTTGCGCACCTCGGCCAGCAGGCGCTGGCCGGCGTGGCGAGAGCCAATCTGTTCGACACTGCCGCCAAGCTCGTCGCCCGGGGCCTGGACGTCGAGTTCAGCGAGATCCTGGAGTTGAAGCCGGAACACCGCAGCCTGCTGGTCCGGGCAGGCGAAGGGTGGCACGAGGGCTGCGTCGGCAAAACGTTGGTCACCGCCGACACTGCGTCCCTCGCCGGATACGTCCTGAACGCCGCCGGCCCTGTCGTCATCGCAGACCTCGCCTCCGAAATTCGATTTAGCGCACCGCCCCATCTCGAGGAGCACGCAATCGTCAGCGGGATCGGGGTCGTCGTGCAGGGCCGTGAGCGTCCGTGGGGTGTGCTGGGCGCGTACAGCGCGCAGCCGCGCGAGTTCAGCGGTCCCGACGTGCTCTTCGTGCAGGCGCTCGCACACGTGCTCGCCACCGCGCTCGAGCGCGCGCGGGTCGAAGAGGCCCTGCGGAAGAGCGAAGAGCACTTCCGCTCCCTGACGGAAAACGCGTCCGACATCGTCACGATTCTTGGCGATGACGGCATTCTCCGCTATGTGAGCCCGTCGGTGCAACGGCTGCTCGGCTACGGCGCCAACGAGCTGCTCGGGCGCAATGCGTTCGAGTTCATGCATCCCGACGATCTCGCGCCGGTCATGGAAGCGCTGGCTGATGCGATTCAGCAGCCGGGCTCGCCGCAGATGGCGACGTTCCGCTTCAAGCACGCGGACGGGACGTGGCACATCCTGGAGTCGATCGGTCAGGCAAAGCTCGATCAACCGAATTCGTACAGTGTGATCGTCAACTCCCGTGACGTCACTGAGCGCATGCTGCACGAGCAGATGCTGCGCGCGAGCAAACAGCGGCTCCGGACAGTGGTCGCCGGCGCGCCCGTCATTTTCTTCTCGCTCGATCCCAAGGGCGTTTTCACCCTGGCGGAAGGGAAGGGGTTGCACTCGCTCGGCGTGCGGCCGGGGATGTTGATGGGCAAATCGTTCTTCGAGCTGCTCGGCGACGTGCCGCAGGCCGTTGCCGACGTCCGCCGGGCGCTGGCCGGAGAGTCGGTGACGGCGCGAGTCGAGTTGTTCGGATTCGAGTTCGAGGCGCAGTACTCACCGGTGCGGGAGCGGGACGGCTCGATCTCCGGTGTCGTGGGGGTGGCGACCGACATCACGGAACGGCGGCGGGCGGAGCAGGCGTTGCGGCGCGCCGACACCGCCAGCCGCACGCTGGTCCAACAAGCTCCGTTCGGAATCTTCCGTGCGACACCGGAAGGCGCGTTCCTCTCGGTCAACCCCGCTCTCGTCGAAATGCTGGCGTATGAGTCGGAGGCCGACCTCGTGAGCCGCCATCTCGACGGCGATGTGTTCAAGGAGCCGGCGGCGCGCGCGCGCTACATCGCGCAGATGAACGACACGGTGGGGGCCGTCGAAACGCAGGCGGTGTGGCGCCGCAAAGATGGCGAGTCGATCACCGTGCGTCTGTACGGCCGGTCCGTCCGCTATGAGGACGGTCGCGTCGAGTGTCACGAAGTCTTCGCCGAAGACGTCAGTGAGCGCCGCGGCCTAGAAGAACAGCTCCGTCAGGCTCAGAAGATGGAAGCGATCGGCCAGCTCACCGGCGGTATCGCCCACGACTTCAACAACCTGCTGACGATCATCCTCGCCAACGCGGAGCTCCTGGCCCGCGGACCCGATGAAGCGAGCCTGCGCGACATCATTTCGGCGGCGGTCAGCGGCCGCCTGATGGTGAACCAGCTGCTGGGATTTGCGCGCCGCTCGACCCTGACGCTCGAGGGGGTGCATCTCGGCCACCTGCTGAACGATCTCGCCGCCGTGCTGCGCCGTGTGCTGCCCGCCGATATCGAGCTGCTCGTCTTCGCGGACGAAGATCTGCCCGAGGTCGCGGCGGACGGCCATGCCATCGAGCAGATCCTGCTGAACCTCGTGAACAACGCGCGGGATGCGATGCCGGACGGCGGCGTGCTGCGGCTCGAAACCAGCTGTACGTGGATCAGCGACGCGCAGCGCGACGTACTCGGCCCCGGATCGAAGTCTGAATACGTCTGTCTCGCCGTAGACGACACCGGCATAGGAATGGACGAAGCCACCCGGCAGCGCGCCTTCGAGCCCTTCTTCACGACGAAGCCGGTCGGCAAGGGCACAGGTCTCGGTTTGGCCACCGTCTACGGACTGGTGAAGCAACACGGCGGCTTCGTGCAGATCGACAGCGCGCTCGGAGCGGGGACGCGGCTGCGGATCTACTTCCCGGTCGCCGAGGAGGCGGCGCGGCGGCGGGCGTCAGGGTCGCACGAACACATGTCCTCGGTGGATGCGGGGGGGCATGAGACGGTGCTCGTCGTGGAAGACCAGGCGCAGCTGCGTCGCGCGACGGTGTACACGCTCGAGCATGCCGGGTACACGGTGCTCGCGGCGGCTGATGGGATCGAGGCGCTGCACCTGCTCCGGCAGCACCCCGCGCCGATCCACTTGGTCTTTACCGACCTCGTCATGGGCCGGCTGGGTGGGCGCGGGCTCTTTCAGATCGATCGACGGGAGGGCCGTCAGACCGCCTTCCTCTTTACCAGCGGTTACGCCGGAGCGGGGCGGGGCGAGGACCCGCTCGATCCGGCGTTGCCGTTCCTGCCGAAACCGTGGACGAGCGCCGATCTGCTCGCGCGCCTGCGCCAGGTGCTCGACGCCGCGAAGCAAATCTCCTAAGGGCTTAAACCCGTATCGCGAGCCGCTTGCACGAGCCGGTCGATGAGGGAAGAGGCGGGAGGGAGCCAGACGAGCGCGAGCCAGCAAGCGATTGGCGGCTCACGGAATGGCCGGTAGACGATGCCGTTCGCCTTCTTGCGATAGGGTGCGGCCACGGCGTCGCTCACCAACGTCCACATGTCGCCGGCGGCGATCTGGACGTTCATGGCCGGCGCCTCTCTCGGCCGCTCGAGGCGGCGCTCCGGCACGAGCCCGCGCTCGCGCAGCGCGGTCTCGATGATCGGCAAAAAGCCCGGCCAGCGGCGCGGCGCCGAGTTGAGCCACGTGAGCGCGCGCAGCTCGGACAAGCGGATGGTGGGCTGCGCGGCCAGGGGGTGACTGCCCGGGAGGAGGACCCCCGTCACGGATGCATCGATCAGGCGATGCGCCGCGAATCCCGGGACGGGCCACTCGTCGAAGAAGACCGATCCCACGTCGACCCGGCGTTCTCGAAGTGCGTGGAATATCTCACCGTCATGGCTGCTCGAGATCTCGATCTGTGCGTCGGGATTGGTATCGCGAAACTTGGCGAGCAGGTTCTCGAGGTCGGTTCCGTACACGCTGAGCTCCCCATGCGCGAAGCGGAGTGGGGAGTCCCGTCCCATGGCGGCGCCGCGAGCCGACGCGACGGCGCGCGCGGCGACGTCGAGGGTGTGCCGAGCCTCGACCAGAAATGCGCGGCCGGCCGCAGTCAGACGTACGCCGCGCGGGCCCCGCTCCAGCAGAACAGTGCCGAGCTCGTTCTCGAGGTCGCGAATCTGTTTGGAGAGGGACGGTTGAGCGACCCGAAGGCGGGTGGCCGCCCCACTGAAGCTGCGCTCCTCAGCGACAGCGACGAAGTACCGCAGGTGACGTAATTCCATTGCTCTTTGCTGTTCTTTGATATACACTGATGGGCACGCCCATGCAAGCCGACATGGCGGAACTACTCGACATCCGGGAGGCGGCCGCGTTTCTCCGGGTGAGTGAAACGTCACTGCGTCGCTGGACCAACGCGGGGCAGCTGCCGTGTCTTCGCATCGGCGGGCGGCACGAGCGGCGGTTCCGGCGCACCGACCTGTTGGCGTTCATGGGCGTCGCGGACCGCGCGTCACCGTCTCCTCCACACAATCACTTTTGCGAGCTCTACACGAGCGATCTCGGTCGCGCGCGTGGGGCGGCCGCATTCCTGAGCGAGGGTTTGCAGTCGGACGCGCGCTGCCTGGTCGCTGCCGACAAACAGGTGCAGCGCGCGGTCATCGCGCAGCTCGAACAGCATCGTCCCGCGATCCGGCGCGACCTGAAAGCCGGGCGGTTGGTGGTCGCGGAGTATCGCACCTCGGGGGTGGCGCAGCTCGCGTACTGGAGCGGGCAGATGAACGCGGCCCTCAAGACCGGTGTGTCGCGGGTGTACATCGTCGGGGACTTGTCCGCGGGGGCGCTCGGCCGTCTGCCCTTTGCCGAAACGCTGGCGTACGAGGTCGAGTACGGCCGGTCCATCGCGCAGGCGTTTCCGGTGACCACGCTGTGCCAGTACGACGCACGCACGATTTCGGGACTCGACGCCGCCGGTCTCCTGCAGTGCCACGACGGTCCACTCCATTGAACCTATCGCTCGCAGCGCTAGCTGCGTGAGCAACAAAGTATTTGACGGCCCGTAGGAGTAGTCGCGAGTTGTAGGGAGTCGCCGACTAGCTGGAATCTGCGGCGGGGAGAAATTTCAGGCATGGCGCGCATCCTCGTGATTGATGATCAGGATTCCATTCGCCGTGTCGTACGGCGCGCGCTCGAGCAGGACGGGCACGAGGTGTTCGACGCGAGTGACGGCGAGCTCGGGATGGAGATCCTGGAGAGCCATTCGTTCGACGTCGTCATCACCGACATCTTCATGCCGGGCCAGGACGGCATCGTTACCCTGCGACAAGTCCGCAAACGATTCCCCGAGGTGAAGGTCATCGTGATCTCGGGTGGGGATTCCACGGGATTGATGGATCTGCGGCAGGATGCGGAGCTGCTGGGCGCGGTGAAGAGCTTACAGAAGCCCTTCAACGCGCGCGAGATCATGGACGTGGTGCGCAGCGTCCTCGGGCCTTAGCTCTTTGGAGCATCGAGTACCTCGCGCACCTTACGCGCGAGTCCCTCCGGCGAAAACGGTTTTTGCAGATACGCGACGCCCCCCTCCAGAATACCGTGGCGCACGACTGAGTCATCCGTGTATCCCGACATATACAGGACTCGCGTATCCCGCCGAACGGTCAACAGCCGTTCCGCAAGCTCGCGTCCGCCTGCTCGGGGCATGACGACGTCAGTCAACACGAGATCGATGGTGCCCTGATACCGTGCGGCGAGGTGCAGCGCGTCCTCTCCGTCGGAGGCCTCCAGCACGTTGTACCCCTGCCGCTGGAGCACCTGCCTGGCCACGGCCCGGACGGCTGCGGCGTCCTCCACCAGCAACACGGTCTCTGTGCCGCGGGGCAGGTCGACGCGCGCCACGGCTGCGGTGGTCGCGACGGCATCGACCTGCGGCAGGTAGATCTTGAAGCTCGTGCCGTGCCCGAGCTCGGAGTACACCCAAATGAATCCTCCTGCCTGCGTCACGATGGCGTACACCGTAGCCAGTCCGAGGCCGGTGCCCTTGCCCGGCTGCTTCGTGGTGAAGAACGGCTCGAAGATCCTGGCCTTCGTGGCCTCGTCCATTCCGGTGCCCGTGTCGGTGACCGCGAGCATCACAAACTCCGTGGATCCGTCTGAGCGCTGCTGCCGCTCGGGGTCGTAGTCGACGTTCGTGGTTTCAATCGTGAGTTTGCCGCCAGTGGGCATCGCGTCGCGGGCGTTCACCGCGAGGTTCATCAAGATCTGCTCGATCTGACTCACGTCGGCTTTGACCGCAGCCAGCTCGGCCGCCAAGACGGTCGTCAGCTCGACGTCCTCGCCGATGACCCGCTGGAGAATCTTCTTGAGATTGTCGACCACGCTGTTCAGGTCGATCACTTTCGGCTCGAGGACCTGCTGGCGGCTGAATGCGAGCAGCTGACGGGTGAGCGCCGCTGCCCCGTCCGCCGCCTTGCGAACCTGATCCACGTCGTCGCGTCGCGGATCGTCCGGTGGGAGATCCTGGTAGACGAGATCGCTGTAGCTGGTGATCACGGTGAGCAGGTTGTTGAAGTCATGTGCGACCCCGCCGGCCAGCCGTCCGATCGCCTCCATCTTTTGTGACTGCGTGAGCTGCTGTTGCAAGCGGCGCTGGTCGGTGACGTCGCGAACGAATGTCTCGTAGTAGTCGACCTGGCCGGCGGCGTTGCGCACGGCCCGCACGCTGAGCTGCACCTGCAGCAGGCGGCCGTCCTTGCGCTTCCAGGTGGCCTCGACGTCGTCATACTGGCGATCGCTGTATGTATCTCGATCGAGCAGGCGCTGGCGTTCGGCGGTGTCGGCGTAGACGTCGCGACCCATGTCGAGCTGCAGGACCTCGTCGGCAGAGTCGTAGCCGAGCATGTGAACGAGCGCGGAATTGACCGACAGAAATTGTCCGGCCGGATTGGAACGATAGATCCCGATGGGAGCGAACTCGACCAGCGTCGCGAAACTCGCTTCGGCGTCGCGCAGCGCCGCGCGCGCCTCGGACTCGCGCAGTTCGCGTTCGATCGCCGGGATCAGCCGCTGGAGGTGGCCTTTGGTGACGTAGTCTTTGGCCCCCGCGCGCATAGCCGCGACGGCCATTTCCTCGGTGATCGTTCCGGAGACGGAGATGAAGGGAAGATCGAGGCCACGCTCCTGGATGATGCGCAAGGCTGCCATGCCGCTGAACTGTGGCATGCTGTAATCGCCGATCGCCAAGTCCCACGTCTGGCGATTGAGGGCGGCGGTGAGCGTTTCCTCGGTGTCGACCCGCTCGTAGCGGACGTCGTAGCCGGCGCGCTTCAGCTCGTGAACGAGCAGCTGCGCGTCGTCCTCAGAGTCTTCAATCAGTAGAAGCCGGAGAGATGTGTCCAAGGGGTCATAATATGCAGCGCGAGCTGTGAAAGTTCGGCTTATGCACGATGACGAACCTGTGAGGTCAATCACATTTGCGTGCGATTCGGGGAATCCCTACAGGCTGCGCCTGAACCGAGGAGGGAAGCTCCCGAGGCAGGACTCGAACCTGCGACCCGTAGCCTGAGCGAGCCGGGCGCGCCTACCTCAGACAGTGCAACTGAGGCTAAAACAGGAGCGGAGTCTCCGCCAGTGGAGCGGCCGAGAGGCGAAAAGTCGGTCCCGAAACCGTCACCGAAACCGTCACCGCGCAAGTAGCGCTCGTGAGCTGTGGCGTCCGCGATCGGTCCGCGCCGCGGAGTGTAGACCAGCGGTGTCCAAAGACGGCGGGTCCATGCGGGCCCGCTGTTTTTGTGCTCAGGCCGCGCCCTCCAGGACCCCCAAATCCCCCCACGTCCGTCTGGGACCGGCAAAAACGACGGCAAACAACTCAGCTACAGCGGATGGGGTTCAGGGTGTCGCGGGTTCAAATCCCGCCGTCCCGACTGAGTGAAGATCAGGCTCTGCAGCGGCTTTCGCTGTGGGGTTTCGGAAAAGACGGCGACCCCCTGAACTCTGCTCAGGGGGTCGCGCGTTGTGAGTCTTGTTGTGATTCTGCTACGATTCTCGGTCGGTCCTCAGGGCGATTCATGTTCGCTAGGGTCGTCCCTGACGTTGCCGCTCGCGTTGCTCGTCCCCGTGCTGCCGTGGCGTGGCCGTGCGCCCTTCACCTGGTAGTGCCACCACGCTGTGACGATCCCGCAATCCAGCGCCGGATGAGGTGGAGTGATGAAACAGTCCGCCGTAGCGACGTGTGTTAGCAGGCCTTCCATAGTGTGTACTCCGTCAGCACGTAGCCTCTCCGGGCGAGAAGGAGGGCGAAATACCCTCCACCCTCCTCCTCCGAACAGATCCGGTCAGGCGTTCAACGCCTTCTGCGGCGTAAGTTCCACCGCCTTCTGCTGCGTGACTTCCACCTCGATCAAATGCGGCTTGGCCGTCTCCGCCTTCGGCAGCGTGATCGTCAGCACGCCGAGGTCGTAGGTCGCCTTGATCTTTTTGGGATCGATCGAGGCCGACAGCCTGAACGTCCGCTCGAAGGCGCCATAGGTCCGCTCATAGCGATGGACCTTCTCGGCCTTCTCCTCCGCCACCTGCGCCTTCGTGCCCGTGATCGTCAGCAGGTTGCCCTCGACCGAGATCTTCACGTCCTCGGGCCTCACTCCGGGTACCTCCGCGACCAAGCGGATGACATCGGGCTCCTCGAAGATGTCCACCAGCGGCAGCCAGGCGGTCGTCGCGGCCTCGGGTACAGACCACTCGGACGCGCGTAACGGCTCGCCGTTGAAAGTCCGGCCCATGCGGTGTTCCAGCTGATGCAGCAGATCCAGCATCGGGTCCCTCGTCATAATACCGACCATATGGTCCTCTTTTGCTCTTGTGAGTCGATTGCAACGAACTATCGTGCGTTCTAACCACTGCAAGATACGCTAGTTGTACTAAGGTTGTCAAGTGAATAGTAAGAATTATGGTGCACTTCACAAATATAGTTAAGCACCAACGTAGCGCTTTTACCTACCCCGTAGGTACAGGACCATCGAGAGGTCCTTCGGCGGTCTGGACGCGGCCCTCGCCCTGGCCCTAAGCTCGACCATGTCCGAGATGACCCGACGCACGCAGAAGCGACCTACGTACTCCCAGGCGTTCGTATCTGCCTTCACGAAGCACGGTATGAACTCACGCTGCGTCGCGAAGACTCGCGCCCAGCGCTCGATCCCAGGATCGCGGCCGGACAGGATGACATCGGGGGCGTCGGGGTTGAGATCGGGCCTGAAGCAGCCGCATACGACGCGCCCGTCCCGGTGCGGGAGGGAGCTCGAGAGGTCGCCGCCGAGCGCCTGATGGATCTCCCCCCGAGTGTAGGTCTGCCCGAAGGCAAAGTCCCTCACGGCTGCCTTCCTTGTGGCCTACGGGGTGCGAAAATGGAGCGGGTCTCTGAAGCTCTGTAACTCCCGGTAGTAATAGAGGGGCGTCGGTCGCTTGTACTTGAACGTCAGCCGCTTGAGAAACTCAACTTCGTCCGCGGTTGCGGTGCCGCTGAGAGAAGGATCCTGAAGGAATTCCTGGAGCCCCGGTTCTTCGCCGACGGGCGGTTCGGCTTCCCGCTCGACAAACTCGAATCGCTTCGCCTGCCCTGGGACGACGCTATGGTTTAAGACAATCTCCAGACCAAACGTCGCGAGGTCGATGTCCCAGGATTCAATCAGCGGATCCAAGAACGAGACGCAGTTCTCAGCGGACACGTGGAAGATGTCCGTGTCGAGGAACTCGAGCACGATGACCCGCATCTCCTCATAGCTGCGGCCGCTGAGTTGGGCCACCATGCGGAGCCAGTAGTCATTGTCGAGTTCGTCTTTCGCCACGCGCTTGACCACATCCAGCAGCTTCTGGGTGACCAGGCGTTCGAGCTCGCCGAAGGGCTGCTTTTCGAAGATCGCACGGACGTGTTTTTCCGTCTCACGATTGCACTTGCGCAGGATCAACGCACGAAACTCGTGATACAGGGGCATGGGTGCCTCCCCCAATTCCCGCTTCAATTCTTCCTTGCGCTGCAGGTCCGCCAGCTTCGCCAGCTCCCCGTTCGGAAGCTTCAAGAACTTGTCGATCCGGGCATAGATGTCGGTGCGGTTCGGCGCGGGGGGCGCCTTCTTCCGAGTTAGTAATTGCGAGATGTAGGAGTCGGTCACGCGGGCCGCGCGGGCGAGATCCTGCTGCTCCAACCCCAATTCCTCCAGCCGGTGCCGGATCACAAATGGGACATCCACGGGATTCCTCCTCGGGCCGACTTGGGTCATTAACCGTAATAGGTGAACCATTGGACAGAGACTGGCCAATCGATTGGTGTACTTGACAAGTTAAGTACATGAATATACACTCACAAATCTGAAACTTCTACTAGTTAACTAAGATCCGCTGGTAAGCCACTGGGCGCGGGTCCACTACAGGTGGGGGCGGAGCACGATGGCTACTGCGACGAAGTCCAAGCTGAAGATCTTCCCGCTTGCCGATCGGGTGGCGATCCGGCCGCTAGAAGAGACCCAGGAGATGAAAGGTGGTCTCTACATCCCGGACACGGCCAAGGAGAAGCCGATCCAGGGTGAGGTCATCGCGGTCGGGCCCGGCCGGATGGAAAAGGGCCAGCGGGTCCCGATGGAGCTGAAGGTCGGCGACCGGGTCGTGTACGGGAAGTACACCGGCTCGCAGGTCGAGCTGGAGGAGGAAGAGATCATCCTGATCAAGGAATCCGACGTCATCGCGAAGCTCAGCTGAGCGGGGAGGAATAGATGGCTGCCAAGTACCTCGAATTCAATACAGAGGCCCGCGCGCGCCTGAAGCGGGGCGTGGACCAGTTGGCCGAGGCGGTGAAGGTCACCCTCGGCCCCAAGGGTCGCAACGTCGTCATCGACAAGAAGTTCGGGAACCCGACGATCACCAAGGACGGCGTGACGGTCGCGAAGGAGATCGAGCTCGAGGACCCGATCGAGAACATGGGCGCCCAGATGGTGAAGGAAGTGGCGACCAAGACCTCCGATATCGCCGGGGACGGCACGACCACCGCGACGGTGCTGGCGCAGGCGATCTTCCGCGAGGGCCTCAAGTCGGTCACCGCGGGTGCCAACCCGATGTCACTAAAGCGCGGCATCGACAAGGCGGTCGAGTTGGTGGTGGAGGAGCTGAAGCGGATCTCCGCGCCCAGCAAGGGCCGGAAGGAGATCGCGCAGGTCGGGACGATCTCAGCGAACAACGATCCGGAGATCGGCAGGATCATCGCGGACGCGATGGAGAAGGTCGGCAAGGACGGCGTGATCACGGTGGAGGAAGCGAAGGGTCTCGAGACGACGCTCGAGACGGTGGACGGGATGCAGTTCGACCGTGGCTACCTGTCGCCCTACTTCATCACCGATCCGGAGAAGATGGAGGCCGTGCTCGAGGACGCCTACGTCCTGGTGCACGAAAAGAAGATCTCCACCATGAAGGACCTGCTCCCGGTGCTCGAGAAGGTGGCGCAGTCGAGCAAGCCGCTGCTCATCATCGCCGAGGACGTGGAGGGGGAGGCGCTGGCGACGCTGGTGGTCAACAAGCTGCGTGGCACGCTGAAGGTTTGCGCGGTCAAGGCCCCGGGCTTCGGCGACCGGCGCAAGGAGATGCTCACGGACATCGCGACCGTCACAGCGGCCAAGGTGATCTCCGAGGAGCTGGGCTTCAAGCTCGAGAACACCGGGCTCGACGATCTCGGCCACGTCAAGCGCATCTTGGTAGATAAGGACAACACCACCCTGATCGGCGGCAAAGGCAAGCAGGCCGACATCCAGGGCCGCATCAGCCAGATCCGCGCGGCGATCGAGAAGTCCACGTCGGATTACGACAAGGAGAAGCTGCAGGAGCGGCTCGCGAAGCTGGCGGGCGGGGTCGCGGTGATCAATGTGGGCGCGGCCACCGAGACCGAAATGAAGGAGAAGAAGGCCCGGGTCGAGGACGCGCTGCACGCGACCCGCGCCGCGGTCGAGGAGGGCATCGTGCCGGGCGGTGGTGTCGGGCTCTTGTGGTGCCGGAAGGCTCTCGACAAGGTCCGGGGCGCCGATGACGACGAGAAGACCGGCATCGAGATCGTCCGCCGCGCGCTCGAGGAGCCGATTCGGATCATCGTTCAGAATGCGGGTGCCGAGGGGGCGATCGTCGTGGGCAAGGTGAAGGAGTCGGCCAAGCTCAACTTCGGCTACAACGCCCAGACCGACGAGTACGAGGATCTGGTCGCGGCCGGCGTCATCGACCCGACCAAGGTCACCCGCACGGCGCTGCAGAACGCCGCGTCCATCGCGGGACTGCTCCTCACCACCGAGTGCGTGGTGGTGGAGAAGAAGGAGAAGGAGAAGATGCCCCCGATGCCCGGCGGCGGTGGCATGGGCGGGATGTACTGAGCGGCTAGACGCTGTAACACGCACAGGCAAGCGTAGTAGTCACGTAGGTTCACGTCGGAGTAGCCAAGGAGTCGATATGTACGCACGGAATGTGTCCATGCATCTGAAGGCCAACACGGCCGGTGAGTTCACCCAGACGCTCGAGAAGGACGTCCTGCCCCTGCTTCGGAAACAGAATGGCTTCAAGGACGAGATTTCGTTCCTCGCCGCGGACC
>Ga0209236_1000474_pt1 | contig 23274 bp, 23 predicted proteins | sample GraSoi013_1_40cm_FD_185819 | JGI IMG/M metagenome (GOLD analysis project Ga0209236, IMG submission 185819) | Grasslands soil microbial communities from the Angelo Coastal Reserve, California, USA - Sample 09_27_2013_1_40cm (SPAdes) (version 2) | ecosystem: Environmental > Terrestrial > Soil >... | reverse complement strand
CAGTGTGCTGCGCAGAAGGATTGCTAGACTCTGCTCATTACAGACGTGAAATCCACAGGTCTGGCCCACCCATGAGGAAGAGAGACGTTAAGCGTTTTCCGGTCAAAAATCGAGTGCTCCCGACGGGATTTGAACCCGTGTCAGAAGCTCGAGAGGCTTCTATCCTTGGCCACTAGACTACGGGAGCGCGGGGACGCGCTAAGGGTGGGAGCGACATAAACGTTGCGTGGTCCGTCCTGCGGAAAGCGAGGACCGAAGGTTTTTCCTGCACCCGGGGCGTTGCTGACCTGTGAAAGTCGCCCTCGCCCAACTCGATCCCACGATTGGCGACAAGGCGAAAAATCTGAAGAAACTCGAAAGGGCCGTCACCGCCGCGAAGGCGGACCTCTTCCTCGTCGGCGAATTGTTCCTCACGGGATACATGGCGCGCGACGCGTTCGCGCAGCTCGCCGAACCGCTTGACGGGCCCTCCGTCCGAACCGTGCAGGCGATCGCCGCGGAGCATGGAACCCACGTCCTGTTCGGGATGCCCGAAAGAGACGCCGGGACGCAACGACTGTTCAACGCCGCCGTCCTCGTGGCCCCGGACGGCAAGGTCGCCGCCTATCGCAAAGTGTACCCCGCCAACTTCGGGCCGTTCGAAGAAGGGCTCTACTTCGCGCGCGGGGAGGACCTCACAATCGTCGACACGAAGATCGGGCGCATCGCCCTGCTGATCTGTTACGATTCGTTCTTCCCTGAACTCGCGAAGGCGTATGCAATCGAAGGCGCGCAGTTGCTCGCGATCATCAGCGCTTCCCCCGCGACCTCGAAGCCGTTCTTCGACAAGATCCTCCCGGCCCGCGCGATCGAGAACGCGATGCCGCTCGTGTACGCGAACCTGGTCGGGACGGAATTGAATGTCGTCTTCCAGGGCGGGACGCAAGCCATCGGACCGCGCGGCGAGAACCTGGGTCGGGCGGAGGACTTCGTCGAGTCAACGATTATCGCCGACTTGGACTTGCGAGATGTCCCGACGGCCCGGGCATTCCGGCCGACCCTCCGCGACACGAGGAAGGAGTTCTGGGAACCAGTTGCGCCGACAATCCCGATGCGCCGCGCCTGATTCGGAACCGTTCGGCGCCAGTCAGGAAAGACTTCGCGGTGGATCCCCGGCATTGCTGGCGGCCCATTCCGCGAGGACGTTTGGCAGTGCTGTCCTTGTTTCGATCCCTTGCCTCGCACACCACGCCACCAAACTTGGAAGGACCTGTGGCTCGACCACGAGGCGGTAGACGCACACGGCCCCGAAGACGGCTGGGAATAGGCGCACGGCCCACAGGCCGAGGAGGAAGAGCGCTAATTCGTAGGAGTACCCGGACGTGTGGAGCAGCGTCACGAACCCCGCCAAGATCGCCATCGCGCCGACCGGCCCGAGGGTCCGCTCGAACCACTCCGCGGGGCGTACGACCTCCCCGCGCGCCGGATTGACGAGCCGCAATTCGAGCCCGTCGAGGAGCCACGCGCCCGGGAGGAGCGAGGTCAACAGGCCCGCCAAGAGCAGAATCGGGAATGCGACGAGGCCCGCGACGAGGGCGGCCGTGAGCTGACGCGCGTCGGTCGCCTGAACGTATACGATCTCCGCCATCACGAGGACATCGATCGCGAAGGGACCGATCGACATCAGGACGGTGTCCCGCAGACGGACCGGCTCCGCGGCCGGCAACCGCACGTAGACGCCCTCCTTGCCGAACAGTTTTCGATGGGCTTCGTAGGCCCCTCGGGCGAGCGCCCTCGAGAAGGCGGGGACGAGCCACAGTGCGACGGGGACCAGAGCAATGGCGAGGAAATATGCGGGCGTCTCCCGGATGCCCACGCGGCGGCCGAAGAACGGCAGGAACCCGTAGTGGAGGATGAGGGCGACCGCGAAGACCACGACGAATCCGAGAATGTGGGTGCGGGCGGCGCGGTCCACGGCCCGATACCAAAGCCGGGACCCCATTTGGTCCTTGCGGGGAGCCGCTACGTGCGTTCGGAACGGCGAAGGTGGTCTTCGATCGTTCGAGCGAGGACCTCGCCCATCGCACGATAGCCTGCGACATCCGGATGCAGGCCATCCGGTGTGCCTCTCAAACGCCTCGAATTGGCCGGATCGGCGACGGCGGCGTGGGTGTCGCAGAATAGGATCCCGAGGACCTTCGTCAAGTTCTCGATCCACGCATTGAGGGTAAGGATGTCGCCCGACGCGCGAGCCGTTGCCGTATTGTATGGGAGGACCGTCGCCGCGACCGGCACGATCCCGGCGTCGAGGACGTCTGCATAGATCGCCGCCAGGTGACGTTCGACCGTCTCTGCGCCCTGACCTCCGAAGATGTCATTCACGCCCGCGAGGATGATGGCGAATGCCGGACGGACTTCGAGAACGTCTCGCGGCAGCCGAGCGCGAATTTCACCCGAGGTCTCGCCGTTGATGCCGCGGTTCAACACGATCCACTCGGGGTGGGCTCTCATCATCCAAAACGCGTATTGGCTCTCCAGATTCCCCTTCCCGTTCGGCGGCGCTTCGAGCGGTGATTGAAAACCGGGGGTGCCCGCGGTGGTGGAATCGCCAAGGCCAACAATCGTCACACGGGGCCGCGACATTGCACCGTCATCGTGGCTCCTGGTTAACATGTTAACCAAACTAGACGGCCCTTCGGAATCCAGACCGACGAATCGTGGATTCGACGAGCGCACGCCTATTCCGAAATGGGAGCTATTAGTCCCCCTACTGCCGGAGCCCCGCAATGTTTTTCGCCAGGATGGGACATCGTCAGGTACAGTGTCGGACGAAGGGCGACAGGCCGTTCAGACCCTGTTCGTGGGGCTCGTGCTCTTCCTCGCTCTCTTGTTGCTCACCACAATCGGCAATGCGTCCAGGGTTTTTGCGTCGCCCGCTCCGCCCGGGATTGCGCTTGTCGACATGTCCGCGCCGCTGCTGGCAATGGGTGGCCTGCTCGCGCTACTCCCTCTGGGGGCCCTGCTCTTCACCCTCCTCGGCATCTATCGTACGATGAATCGAATCCCCGCTGTAGGACCCCGCCTCGTTTGGAGCCTAGGCGGACGCTACATCACGCCTCTCTTCTTTGTCGGGCTCTGGTTCATCCTCTACATTATCCTCTTCGCGATCACCGGGGTGGTGGCATTCCTTGCATACACCGGGAACGCCGGTCTGGATCCCGTCGTTGTTGGCCTTTCCGTTGCCGGTAGCGAAATGCCGATCGTCCTGGGCTTGATCCTAATGTTGAGCGCGGGGCGTGCCCTCGAGCCTCTCGCGAGCGACACAGAAGGTCCGCTCTTGTCCATAGCCATCGTGCTCGCGCCGGCGTTAGCCACACTGCAGATCCTGGGAGATGGAATTGCGACCGGACTTTATGGGCCCGCTCCGGTTCCCTGGAGCTCTGTGCCATCCTTCTTGCAATGGGCCACGATCATCGCGCCCGCGGGCGGGTGCTTCGTCGTGGCTGTGCTCGCGTTCGTAACCCGGAGATCCTCGAACCGTGAAGCAGGACGAATGTCGGTGCCGACCCCCGCCGCCTAGGTACTCGTGCCAAGAATTCTCCAGTATCGGAACTCTTTATCGGATTGCCGCTTTATGGCAGCTGCATGGTGCGAGCGGTGAAGCCGACCCGCAAACGAGACGGTCGGCTCGGCCCGCCCCAGGGTTATCCGAAGGATCCGGAGAAATACGGCGATCCTGCGAATTGGAAATATCCGGTGCACACGCCGTTCCATGCGCGCGCCGCGCGACGGTACTTCAACGAGCCTCGGAATCGCGCGAAGTACACGCCCGAGGAGCAGGCGTACATCGACAAGAAGATCAACGAAGCGCTCGAACGGTTCGGGGTCGCGGTCAAGATCAAGGGCGGCGAGATCGAGGACGAGGCGGGCACGATCCAGGCGGACGTCCCGATGAACAAGGACATCGACAAGATGTCCTTCGATGAACTCCTCCTCGTGTTCCTCGGAAGGAATCGCCTCGCATCGGCCAAGGCCATCGATCCGTCGGTCGTCTCCGTGGACAAGGATACGGACACGCTCCTGGCAGGTCGGGTGAAGGAATACTCCGTGCGAATCGACCGGCAGGAGAAACGGCTCGAACACGATTGCGTCGATTTCAAGACGAACCGCGCGACCGGGCGGCTCATGTGCAAGCACCTGGGGGCGTTCCTCATGCAAGTCGATCGCGGGAAGGCGACCCACCTGTTGCGCGATCTTTTGCGAGAACGCGACCATTGGACGTTCGAGTGACGTCGAATCGGGTGCGTCGGCCGCCGCCAACGTTTATGGCGGTTCCCGACCATTCGTCCCCGGGGGTTCGTCCGGTGGTGCGACTCATGGGTCGAGGTATGCTCGTTGGCGTGTTCGCGGTGATTGGCGTGATGGTGTTCGGCTCTCCCGCCTCCGCGATCACCTGGGGCACGCTCGACACGACCCACCCAAACGTCGGGGCGATCCTGATCGTCCGCGCCGACGGAAGCGTCGGGGAGTTCTGTTCCGGGACGCTCGTATCCGCACGGGTCTTCCTGACTGCGGGCCACTGCACCGATGCGCTCACGGTCTTCGGGATTCCGGCCAGCCGGCTGCGGATCGGGTTCGGGCCAAACCTGTTTGCGGAAGGGGCGGTGCGCCTCGCTGTAAGCGGATATCAGAGCCACCCAGATTACAACTGGGGACCCACATCGAATCCGCATGATCTCGGCGTAGTCATCCTTCAGGATGCAGTCCAGGGCGTCACATTTGGAACGCCGGCCCCGGCGGGCTACTTGGACGACCTTGCCGCGTCGGGAGAACTCAAGTCGGCGACGTTCGTCAACGTCGGATACGGAGACAACCAGGACTTCGTCGTGACCGGGGACCGTCAAATCTCGACCTCGAGCTTCCGGAACCTGCACGACGCCTGGCTCTACATGTCGCAGAACATCCAACATGGAGATGGCGGCACCTGCTTCGGGGACTCCGGTGGGCCCACGCTCCTCGTCGATCCCTCGTCTCACGTCGAGTATGTCGTCGCGGTGACGAGCTGGGGAGACAGCGTCTGCAAGTCGACGAACAACAACTACCGCGTGGACCTCGCGAGCTCCCGGTCGTTCATCGACGACATGATCGCGTCGAACCCGTAGTCCATCGGCGGCCTAGAGGCGGCTGAAGTCCGCCTCGCGGTCTTTCTTCCGAGCTTCGCGCTCCTCGGCCTTCGGGAGAGGCGCGTCGCAACCGGGGCAGTTGCCTCCGGCATCCACGCAGCCCTTGCACAGCCAGGCTCCACACGCGTGACGCTCGACGCCGGGCGCATGATGCGGTACGCACTTCGCCGGCGGTGCGTCGTCCGCAACTTTTCCGACCGCCTTCGGTGTGGGCGGCTTCTTCGCCGCCGGTGCCGGCTCGTCGTCCTCTTCGACCGCGGTCTCTAGGACGGCCTCGGATTTCGCCTTCCTTCGCTTGAGCTCCGGCGCGGCGCGCGTCGAGATCTTGTAGCCGCCGCCCTCGAAGATCTTCAGGGAGACCTCGAGCTTCTTCGCTTCGAACGGCCCGAGGTGCAGCTCTTTCGCGAGGTCCACGAGGTTCCATTCCTCCTTGGGCAGATCCATCGCCTGCCGGATTAGTTCGTCATTGTGCCATTCCGGCGTCGGCTCGAGCGGCGCGTCGCGGACCCAGTCGATGTAGCCCCAGATCGTCCGGGCCTCTTCCAGGTCGACGTGGGGCAAGACCGCGCTCACGTCGGTGAGGCGCAGCGTGTTCAGGTTCTTGGCATTCTCCACAGTCCGGAGGACGGCGGCCCCGACGGCTTCGTACTTCCGCAGGTCGTCCGCCTCGATTCGATCGGGGGCCAAAGGAGCCGGCTCGTTGACATACGCGATGACCTCGTCGAGGTCCTCGAGGGGGACGGAGCAATACCGGAAGACCTCGTCGCGGGTCGCCGGGCGTGCGAGATGTTTTTCGAACCGCACGACGGCTTCCGCGAAGCCTTCGATCTTCGCAATGTGGATCCGGTCTTCCGCGGTCTTCTTGCCCGATTGCGCAGGCTCGTACGCGGGATCGAGGGCGAGCGCCGCGTCGAACGCGCGGAGCGCTTCGTCGAAGCGCTTCAGGTGGACGAGCGCTAAGCCTTTGCTGTTCCACGTGACCTTGTCGCGGGCGTCGAGTCGGAGCGCCTCATCGTACGACCCGACCGCGGCATCGAACTCGCCGGCCCGTTCTTCCGCGAATCCTCGCATGTACCATAGCGCCTTGTCGGCCGGCCGCGCGACCGTCGCGTGCGCGAGGGCGTCCGCGGCCGCGGGAAAATCCTCGCTCTTCACATGGAGAAGACCTTTGCTCCGCCACGCGTCCCCGAGCTCCGGATCCGACTCGATGGCCGAATCGAACGCGGCAAACGCCTCGGCGTTCTGGCCGAGCGCTTCGTACGCTTCGCCTTTCCACGTCAGCACGCGCGCGTCCTTCGGCGTCGCCTTCAGCACATGGTCGAAGCACGGGAGGGCGTCTGCGGGGTGCCCAGTCCGGAGGAGACACAGTCCCTTCGTGCGGTACGCATCGTAGTGATTCGGATCTTTCTGGAAGACGACGGCGAGGAGGGAGAGCGCGTCGTCGAAGTGGGCTTCGTGCGCGAGACACATCGCCTTGCCGCTGAGGAAGTCGAGGTGGTTAGGTTCTAGGATCAAACCGTCCTCGAACGCCTTGAGGGCTTCAGGGACTCGTCCGAGGTCGAACAGGATGCGCCCTTTCGCCGCGAGCGCCACGCGGTCCCCCGGATTTAGGTTCAGCGACTGATCGTACGCCGTGAGGGCCTCGTCCTTCCGTGCGAGCCGCCCGAGGATCGCGCCTTTCGCATTCCAGGTCCGACGGTCCATCGGATCGACGCGACCCGCCCGATCCAGCGCTTCGATCGCTGCATCCGGTTTCCCGAGCCCTTCGAGTGCGCCCGCCATCTCCCGCAGCGCGTCCGCGTCCCGCCCATCGATCTCGATGAGTCGCTCGCCGACCTCGACCGCGGCCTTGAAAGAATTCTGAGTGTGCAGCAGGTCGCGTTTGATCCGCAGGAGATCCGCGTGGTCGGGTGCGATCGAGCACGCTTTCGTGATCGCAGCCAGGGCGTCCTTCGCGTCGCCCGCGGCCTTCGCGAGTCTCGCGCGCCGCGCCCACGCGTTCGCGTCCCGCGGCTCGGCGAGGCTCAGCCGGACCGATGCGGCGAACGCGTCCTTGGTCCGCCCCAGGGCTTCCAGAGCGGTGCTCAACCCCGCGAGCGCCGTCGTCTCCTTTGGGTTCTTGGCGAGGACGGTCTCGTACACCGGGATCGCCTCCTCGTACCGATGGAGCTCCGTCAAGCAGGCGCCTTGTTTCAGGGAGGCCGGGACCATTGTCGGGTCGAGGGACGCCGCCTTGCCGTAGGCTGTCGCGGCCTCCTCATAGCGTTTGAGCCAGTGCAGCGCGGTCCCTTTCCCGAGCCATGCCTTCGCACGATTCGCGTCGAGCGCCAGCGTGCGATCGAACGCCGCCACGGCGCCTTCGTAGCGCTTCTCGCCTTCGAGGGCGAGTCCGAACAGGTACCATCCTTTCACGTCCTCGGGCGCGTAGCGCGTCGCCCGATCGAGACAGTCGATCGCCTCTGCGAACGCGTTCAGCCGATAGTGCGCGCGCCCTTTCTCGTACCAGAGGTCGGGGGACGCGGGGGTCGCCTCGATCGCGACGTCGTAGGCCTTCACCGAATCGGCGTAGCGCCCGAGGGAGAACAGCAGGGCCGCTTTGTGGGACGCAGCATCCGCGTTTCGAGGATCGAGCCGCAGGACCGTGTCGTACGCGGTGAGCGCCTCTTCCGGTTGGCTCAGGATCTGGTGGGCCTCGCCCCGCGCGGTCCAGGTGCCGGCATCGGCCGGGTCTTTCTGGAGAATCACCTCGCAGGTCCGGAGGAGGACCTTCGCGTTCTTCGAGTGCCGCAAGGCGTCCCGCTGGCCGCGAAGCGCGTCGAGATCGTCGGGCGCGACGACCCGGAGGCGCTCGAACGTCGCGTAGGCGTCCTCGGCCTTGCCGAGGGCGAGGAGGGCTCGGCCTTTGTCTTTCAAGGCCCGCGGATGGTGCGGCTGGATCGCGAGGATCGCGTCGCATGCCATGACGAGATCGGCCCAGCGCTCGGACCGCAACAGGAGGTCCCGCTTCGCCTCGAGTCCGTCGTAGGATCGAGGCTCGACGGCCAGGAAACCATCGAGGGACGCCAGCGCTTCTTCGCGGCGGTTCAACTGGACGCACGCATGGGCTTTCGCGTACAGCGCGCCGGCATGCCGGGGATCGAGGGAGACGATCTTCGACGCCTCCTTGACGACCTCGTCCCATCGGGCGAGGGACCGGAGCGCCTCGAGGCGTCCGACGCGGGGAGCCAGCGTCTTCGGGGTGAGACCGATCGCGCGATCGTAGGAGCTGACCGCGTCGATGCTCCGGCCTACCTTGCGCAGCAGCTCGGCGCGGCTCGTCCATCCGGCGGCGTCGCCGTCCCGCTGGCGCAGCGCCTCGTCGTAGGATCGCAGCGCCTCGTCGTTCTGGTTCGACGCCCCCAGGACGTCCCCCCGGAGGCGCCATGCGTCGGGGTCGTAGGGATCCAGCTGGGTCACCCGATCCAAGCAACGGAGGGCCCTCGCCGGATCCCCCGCGGCGAGGTAGGCGAGCGATTTTCCTTCCAGGGCTTCCTTGCTCTCGGAGTTGAGCCGAAGCGCGCGGTCGAACGCCGACTGGGCCTCGTCGAGTTCGTTCTTCCGTCGGTGCGCCTCCCCCGTTCTCACCCAGAGGTCGGCGTCGTCCGGGACGAGCGAGAGGACCCGGCGATAGCCTTCAACATCATCGGGATTGAGGTTCACGACCTGCATGTACGCACGGATGGCCTCGGGCCGCTGCTCGAGCGCGATGTGAGCGTCCCCTTTCCGCTCCCAGAGGTCCTTCGCCTTCGGATCGATTCGCAATCCGGCGTCGTAATAGCCGAGGGCATCCGACGCGCGTTCTTGCGCGAGGAAAATGTCTCCCTGGAGGCCAAGGGCCCGCAGACTGCCGGCGTTTGCCGCGAGGGCATGGGTCGCGGCGGACTGAGCCGACTCGACCCGACCGACGCGAAGAAGGCCCGACCCGAGCGTCGCATACGCGTCTTGGAAGTCCTCGATCCGCGCCGCCGGCTCCTGCGCTTCGAGGATCTCGAGGGCCTTGACGAACGCGATCGTCGCGCGCCCCTGCGCGTCCGCGTCAAGGGCCGCGTTACCGGACTTCACGAGTCGATTCGCCTTGTCGAGCACCCGTCCCTCTCGATCGAGGAGACCTTGGAAGAGGGCCATCCCTATCATCCCATCCCGCGGGGCGCGGTCAATCCAGAGCCGCGTCGGACAAGTGGCCGACATGGAAAATCGATGACTTATAGATATCGCCAACGGGTCGCTGCCGTGGACAATCGGCGGGCTTCGTCAACACCGCGTCGTTGTGACAATCGCGCTAAGTACGCGCGCATCGTTTTCGGGCTGACAATTGTCAGACGGGATGGACGATGGCACGCAGAGGAGTGGAACGGCCAAAGCCGACCAAACTCCGGAAGGAAACCCGGGAGTGGCTGACGAAGCAGACGATCCCGAACGCCCGGCGAATCGCGCGGGATCTGGAAAACGAAGGCGAGGACGTACATGATCTCCTCGCGGCGATCGATGAGCTTGAGGCCCTCCTGAAAGAGGGATCCACGAAATCCAAGCCGTGACCCGAGCAAGGACTCAAGTATTCGCGGCCGAGTCTCCCACGGGAGCGTGGGTAGTCTAGCGGCAGGACGTTGGCCTTCCAAGCCTACGACGCGGGTTCAACTCCCGCCCCACGCACTCAATCGTGCTGAAAAAATAGGGGGACCGGCGGAGTCGTGGAGGCGACCCTCTCCGCCGATCGGTGGGATGGATGGGTTGTGATCGTTAGCCATCGTCGTCGGACACGTCGAAGTCGAGCGAGCATCCGTACGAGGCGTAGACGTCCTGCCAGCTCTGGTCTGCTCCCGCGTGCATGTCGTTCACGGGAGCCATCATTGTCGCGCTTGCCACGGCGGTCCGAATGTTGCCGCCGTATAAGATGCGGAACGGGGGAGAGGTGTGCGAAAGTATTGGGCTGGAGGTGTGAAAGTACTCGGCGGTGATGGCCGGCCCCGACGCTCCGGGTTATCGGTTCGTGAGCCACTCAAAGGCGTGGTTTGCCGCGAGCGCGGCGACCGCCCCGAGGGCAGGGAAGGAGAGTCCAATCTCACCGACCCATGCGAGCCACGCGGCAAAGAGGATCATCGCCAGAATCATGACCATCAAAAGCCTGGACGGAATCGTCTCGACGAAGACCACCAGAAGTCCGAGGAAGAGCAGGAACACGACGACGGCATAGAGCGCGGCCGCCGCGAGGTCCGGCACAAGCGCCATCCGCGAGCGCCGATGGCACCACCCGGCATAACGTTATGGAGGTGTCTCGATCACATGGCGGACGTGGACCGCTTCCCCGCGACGGAAGTCCACCATCTCTCGGGCGCTGAGCCGCGCGGTGCCCACCGCACGGACGTCCTTCCGATGGCGGACGACGACTTCGTCCCCCGGTCGAATCTCCCGGGCGGCCTCGACCACACCCACCGCGAAGATGTTCCCTCTCGGCCGGAAGTCCTCGATCTCGACCCAGTACGCGTCGGCCTCGGAGAGGATCGCGCCGCCGTCAAGGGTCACAGACAGCATCCCGCGTCCCGTGTGCATCGCGACCTGCGTGCCTTCGCGGATCACGCGCACATCCGGCATGCGGCCGCGGAAGGTGGCGCCGCGCACCAGGCCGAGGCCCGACTCGCCAAACTGGAACCGAGCGATGTTCGACATCTCCTCGGAGAAGCGACGGCCCTTCGGGACACGAGGCGCCGACGCCGTGACCTGGTTCAGCGTCTGCGTCAACGAGGCAAGGGATTCGTCCGAGGTGGGCCGTTCCTTCGAGGTCGGGATCGCGTCGGGCACGGCTGCTTTCACGATTGGTGCTTCCGCGGCGAGGTGGGCGACGACCGTTTCGTAGCGGTTCGCCGCGAGAAACGCACGGAGATCCTCGGTGACCATGGCGGCCTCGTCGCGGCTCCAGTCTCCGGTAACGGGAATGTCGTATGCAGCGGCCGGGTAGAACCGCTCCAGCTCGCGCGGGATCAGGCCCAGGGGCGACGTGACGATGACCTCGTGAACGGCCGAGGGGTTCGCGCTGGCCAGGATCGCGTCGCGGAAGCGGCGGTGGCTGCGGCTCGTCGAGTACGGCTTGCGGGCTGAGCACGGGAGCAGCAGGAGGACCCGGGCCGAAGGCGGTTTCGCATAGCGTTCGCGAATCCGCCGTCGGAATCGGACGATCTCGGGTCTAACGAGCGACTCCGCCGAGTACGCCCGCATCTCGCCGCCGGCGACCGGCGTGTACGGCTCCACGAGATCGTACTCCCGCAGATCGAGATGGCGCACGACGGCGGTGTTCCACGGGGCGTTCGCGAGACGGCGCTCCACGAGCTCCCGCAGTCGGCCGTGGACCAGATGATTCCGGACGAGGAGCATCTCGCGGAATAGGGCACGGTCGTTGTGCGCTGCAAGATCCTCACCGACGGCGCACGCCGGACAGCCGCACGCGTCGAGGTCCGCTTCGGCGAGGGGGACCGTGCCGTCCGCCGTGTGGAACAGACCGCGCGCACTATCGAGACGCATCCGACTCGAGTCGACAACATCGATTCCGGAATACACCAGGACCGAGAGGTTCGACGGCGTGGCCAAGCCGGTGACGGCAACGACCTTCGCGGGGCCCAGGGTCTCCCGAACCGCTCGGATCGCCGACACGAATTCCCGAGGGGATCGTTCGAATTCAGGTCCGTTTGCGATGAACACGCCGGAGACGGCTTTTGCGGCGACCAGGTCGGATTCCCCGGAGACCACGGCCCAGTCGCCGGCGACGGCCTCGTGCGGGATCTCGAGGTCGGCGAGGGCGAGCGGGATACCTTTCGCCGCCGGAAGGTCGTCTGGATCGTTGGGCTGCCGCGGCGCGAAAAAACTTCCACCGACGCGGACCTGAAACCGAGGATCCTCGGTCCGCTCGGAAACGAGGAGTCCCTCGGCATACGACGGCGCCGCGCGGGCACCGCCTTGGAGGAACAGGACCAGGGGCGTCGTCAAGGTGCGCTCGCCACGAGTCCATCGCCCCTTGCGACCGAGACCGCATCGCGCATCGATCTCAAGCATGGAGGCGCAGCGATGGCTCCGGCCGAGTATAAAGTGTGACTACTCCAGCGCGACCGTGTCCCGCTCGATGTACGCGAGCTCCTTCGCATCGAACGCGCGCTCGTCCACGCTCAAGATCAACGCGGCCCGATGCAGGGCGATCTGCTCGTTGACGTACTCGAGGAAGTGCAAGATGCGCGCGAAGTCGTTGTTGATCATGAGATACTCGATTCCGTCGAGGAGGATGACGGCGCGCGGTCCCTCGTTCACGAAGTTCGCGATCAGGTTGCTCAGGCTGTTCAGATTGTGCGGATCGATGTAATCCTTGCCCAGCGTCGTCGAGAGCCAGACGATGCGGATTTCCTTCTCCCCCCGACGCCGGACGATGTGGTTCGGGTGTTGGCGCGTGATGTACATCGGGCGCCAGCCGGCATCGACCGCCCGCTGAAACGCCGAGAGGGCCTTCTCCGGCTTCTTCTCCTTCATCAGGTAGGCGCGTCCTTCCTCGAGGTCCTTCTTCTTGCCGAAGAGGAGGTCCTTGAGAAGCTCGTCCTCCTTGAAGGAGAGCAGGAGCGGCCACGGGAGCCGCCACATTGGAACCGTGTTGCCATCCGGAGGTCGGTTTTTATACGTATCCTATCGACTATCGCACCTGAGACTTATTGCGGCCGATTGGTCGCGAGGTCGGAATCGCCCCGTCGTGTCCCGCCGAATCGGCCCCAACCGATGAGTCGGTGACGGAAGCTTTATCGCGCGATGGCTTCTCGTCCGCTTGCCATGGCGTCGGCCGTCGTTGGAATCATCGGAGGTTCCGCGCTCGGGGATGCGTTCGAACTCGAGGACGAACAAGCGAAGTTGCTCGTCACGCCGCACGGCGCGCCCAGCGATCCCCCGCGAATGGGAAAACGCGGCGAGGTGACCGTCGTCTTCCTCCCGCGCCACGGGAAGGACCATCGAATTCCGCCGCACAAGCTGAACCATCGCGCGAACCTCTGGGCGATGAAAGAACTCGGGGCGACGCACATCCTCGCGACGTCGTCGACGGGCTCGCTCAAGAAGACGATCCATCCGGGGACGTTCGTCGTCCCGGACGATTTCATCGGATATTGGGACATCCCGACGTATTACGACGACCGCGTCGTCCACGCCACTCCGGGGCTCGACGAAGCCGTTCGCTCAGCGTTCGTCGCGGCCGCGAAAGATGCGAAGGCGACGGTCCACAACGGCGGGACCTACGTCCAGACGACCGGCCCGCGGCTTGAGACGCGAGCCGAGGTCGCCCACTTCACGAAAATGGGGCACATCGTCGGCATGACGATGGCCTCGGAGGCCACGCTTGCATCCGAGCTCGGAATCCCTTACGCCTCCCTGTGCACGGTCGACAACTTCTGCAACGGAATCGTGGATGAGCCGCTGACGTTCGAAAAGATCCGTGAGACGCAGCGCCAGAACGCGGACCTCACGCGGACGGTCGTGGCGAAGGCGCTGGAGCGAATCCGATGAGCATCCTCATCCGGGATGTGCAGGTCGAAGGCGACGTCACCCAGGTGTACATCGAGGGAAACCGGATTGTCGAAATCGGCCGGAAGCGCGAAGCGGACACGGTGATCGACGGGAAGGGGAAGATCGCGCTCCCCGGGTTCGTGAACCTCCACACGCACGCGGCGATGACCCTGTTCCGCGGTTGGGGTGATGACCTCGATCTATCGATGTGGCTGGAGACGAAGATCTGGCCGGCCGAGGCGAAACTCACCTCCGACGACGTGTACTGGGGCACGAAGCTCGCGTGCCTCGAGATGATCAAGACCGGCACGACGACCTTCAACGACATGTACTTCCACATGGACGCGGCGGCGAAGGCCGTGAAGGAGATGGGCCTCCGCGGGTTCCTCGCCGAAGGCATTGTGGACCTCAACGATTCGGAGCGAGCGGCAAAGCAGTTCCGTGCGGCGGAGGAAGTGAACCGTCGGATCGAGGCGATGAAGACGGACCGGATCACGCCCGTGCTCGGTCCCCACGCTATTTACACGGTCTCGAAGGACTCGCTCCTCCGAATCCGCGAACTCGCGGACAAGACGGGCTCGTTGATCCACATCCACCTTTCCGAGACCAAGCGGGAGGTGGACGACTGCCTCACGGAAACCGGTGCCCGGCCCGCGAAGTACCTTGATGGCCTCGGGTTCCTCGCGAAGGACGTCATTGCGGCCCACGGATGTTGGCTCGACCCATCCGAAATCGAGCTGCTGGCCCGCACCGGGACGCGGGTGGCCCACTGCCCGATCTCGAACATGAAGCTCTCGACCGGCCAGGCGATGCCGTACGCCGCGATGAAAGAGGCCGCCGTGGTCATGGGCCTCGGGACCGACGGCGCGGCGAGCAACAACAACCTCGACATGTTCGAGACGATGAAGGTCGCGGCGCTCCTCCAAAAGTTCGCCCATCGGGACCCGACGGTCCTTCCGTCGCTCGAGGCGTTCCAGCTCGCGACGTTCGGAGGCGCGCGAGCCCTTGGGATCGATGCCGGGTTGATCGGCGTCGACCGGCTCGCGGACCTCATCCTCGTCGATCCGCGCCGGCCGGAGCTCACCCCGCGCCACAACGACATCAGCAATTGGGTCTACTCCGCCCACGGAAACGTCGTGGACACGATGATCTGCGACGGCGTCGTGTTGATGCGAGGTCGCCGGGTCCGCGGAGAAGCGGAAATCCTCGAGAAGGCCGCCGGGGTCGCACGGGATCTCGTCTCGAGGGTCTGAGATGGCCCTCGACCGGCTGCGCGCGAGCCTCGCGGAATCGCCCATCGTCCGGTTCGGGGAGTACGAATATTTCGTGCATCCGATCACCGACGGGATCCCGCTGGGCCGTCCCGAGGTCCTCGATGAAGTGCTCTCCGAACTCACCCGGATCGGCGACTGGAACCGCTGCGACAAGATCGTCACGGCGGAATCGATGGGCTTCCCGCTCGCCGCCGGATTGGCGATGCGCGTCCGGAAACCGTACGTCTTCGTCCGCAAGCGTCAGTACGGTCTGCCCGGAGAGGTGTCGCTCAAGCAGACGACCGGCTATTCGAAGACGGACATGTTCATCAACAACATCCAGCGGGGCGACCGCATCGTCTTCGTCGACGACGTAATCTCGACCGGCGGCACCCTAGTCGCAATCGTCAAAGCGCTGCGTACGATCGGCGCCGAGATCGTGGACATCCTCATCGTGTTCGAGAAGACCCGCGAGAGGGCACGCTTCGAGAAGGAACTCGGGATCCGGATCCAGACGCTGCTCAAGGTGGATGTGGTCCGGAGCAAGCTCGTCGAGCGAGCCTAGGGAGGATCGGGCGTCCCGACGGGCTCCAGCGATCGACGATCCTTGTCTACGTTCGCGAGGGCGCGCTTGAACAGGGGTGCCGGGAGGACGGACACGAGGACCATCACCACCACGATCACGGAGAAAAGCGGGTCGCGAATCACCTCGGCGTTTAGAGCCGACAGTGCGACAATGAGCCCGACCTCACCCCGCGGGGTCATGCCCCACCCAACGGCCGCAGACTCATGGCGGCTCATCTTCGAAAGCCAGGCAGGAATCCCGCAGCCGATGACCTTCGTGACAATCGCGATGAATGTGAGGACGACGCCGAAGATGATCAGCCCGGAGCTTCCGCCCGCCGCCGGGAGGTCCACCTGCAGACCGAGGGAGATGAAGAAGATGGGTGTGAAGACAGCCCCGAGGTAGCCCGCGCCCTCCGTGAAGTCCTCTCGGAGAGGGGTGCCCCCGAACAGGCTGCCGGCGAGGAACGCGCCAACGATCGCGGAAAGCCCGACCACCTCCGCGATGAACGCGTACAGGAAGGTGATGGCCATCGCGATGATGAAACCGCCATGCTTGAGTCCCAGCTTCATGCCCTCTACCTGAATGCGAACGACCACCTTCCGGAAGAAATACAAACCAACGGCCATCCCGACACCGAGGAACGCCAGGGCGGTGCCAACGAGGATGCCCAGCGAGGCGGGGTCGAGCTGTCCCCGGCTCGTCCCGACGACCAGGGAGAGGATGATGAGACTCAGGATGTCGTCGACCACAGCCGCCCCCATGATCGTTTGCGCAACCGGCTGCCGCATCAGGCCGAGATCCAGGAGCACCGCTGCCGCGATGGCCGTACTCGTGGCGGTCAGCGTCGCGCCAACGAAAAGGGCCATCGTGAACTGCGTCCCATTCACGCCGACGTCGCTCGGGGGGACCAGGAGGAACGCGGCCAGGAACCCGAACACGAGCGGCAGGGCCACTCCGCCGCTGGCGACCAGGATGTTCTTGCGCGTGTAGATCGTACGAAAGTCGGTCTCCAAACCGATCACGAACAAGAGGAAGATGGCTCCCAGACTGGCGAAGCTCGCCACGAGCGCCGGGTCGAACAGAGTCACGTCGAAGTAGTAGCCGATCACGCTCGGCCCGAGGAGAATCCCCAGCACGATCTCGCCCACGATCGTCGGCTGCCGGAACCGCTTGATCGTGAAGTGGCTCATCGTCGCGAGGACCAGCAGAATCGTGAGCTGCTGGTACAGGGCCTCGGTGCCGGCCATCGCGGGACTGCAACGCGCCGAGCCTATTAAATCGCTAACCGAAGGCGATCCGTCGCCGACCAAACGCGGGCGCGCGCGTGTTACACCAGAAGAATGACACGGGTTCCCGCGCGTTTTCGGAGGCGATCACGAAGTCCGTTTCGCCCGATTGCGTCGCACTTCGTCCTCGGTCACGATGACGCTGAGGTGCAAGACGCCGTCGTCCGGGTCCGGGTCCGGGTCGTACCGGACACTCCGGCCTTCCGACAGGATCTTGTGGAACTGGATTTTCACGGTCCCGCAAGATGATGGAGGACGCCCCGAGATTATGAAACTCGACGGCGTGATTCTCCGGTGCGATAGGTGATAACGATTTCACGCCCCAGGTCCGGCATCTGCCCTGAAGCGAGGAACAGAAAAAGGTGGGATGGGAAGGATCGGAAGGGTGGTCTCACTGCTTCATCAGATCGAGGCCGTTCCAGTCTCCGCCGAAGTCCTTGACCTGGCCCGTGGCGAGCTGGAACCGGGCGCGGAGCTTGCCGTTCTCGAAGAAGATGTATGCGTTCCGGAGGCAGGATGTGTAGAGGTTCTTCCTCTTCCCCTTCTGGGTGAGGATGCGCTCGACGCATTGGATGAGCCCGACCTCCTCGAGGATCCGGATCTTGCGGTAGCATGCGGCGATCGGGATGCCGTACCGCTGGCTGATCTCCTGGGCACTGATTTTCCGCTTGTAGGTGGCGAGAAGGATCTTGGCGCTGTATTCGTCGGTCAGAAGCTGGGACGCCTCGAGGGGCGAAAGCAGCTTCGAGGTCCCTTGGAATCCGTCATTTTCCGGGCTGGTGTTTCCCTCCACGGTACCGACCCCGCACAGTTCTGCGGCGTCGATGATTCCCTGAGATATTTAAGCTATCGCGCTTGATTATCAGACAAAAAACTCGTTTTGGCGTTTGATTATCAGGGCACCGCCGGACGCGCGCGCCCGCGCGCGATCAGGAGTCGAGCGCCGCGTTCAGTTCGATCCACTTTCCGTTGATCTCTTTGTCAACATCGAACTCGAACTTGACCTTGAAGATGCCTTCCTGATACACGAGCTGCGCGGATTTCAGGAGCGACCGGTACAGTTTCATCGTCTTGCCTTTCGGCGTCGTGACGATCTGCGCGACGTTCAAGAAGCCGGCTTCCTCGAGCTCGTGGATCTTCCGATAACAGGCGGCGATCGGGATGTCATACTTGTCGCTGATCTCTTGGACGGACCGCGACGTGACTTGAGTCGCTACGAGAATCCGCTCCGCGTACTCGTCCGTGAGCAAGCGCGAGACGTCCTTTTCTCGCATTGCTCTCGATTGAGCGATGGATATTAATGACTCTTCTATCCGGTTCTCGATTTTGATACTCGCGGATCGGGAGGACGGAGCCCGTTTCCGGGGATCGGATCCGATCACACGATCGGGCGCAGGTCCGCCTTCGGGACCCCGCCGGACCAGTCCCAAGCGAGGCCGAACAACTCCGTGTACGGCTTCTGACCGTAGAGGACCACGGAACCGTTGATGCTGTCCAGATGAAGCACGGCCCGGGCGAGGTTCTCCAGCTTCGCGGCGGACGCGCTCTGCGGCGTGACGAATCCGATGAAGACGTCCTTCGCACGGCGGACCGCGGAGAAGACCCCGGACATCTGCTCGAGAACTTTCTCCCCGTACACGGACTCAAGCGTGTCGAACGCCATGAAGGCGAGGAACGGGCGTTCGGACTTCGGGAGCTGGAACTCCACGTTCGACCATTTCAAGTCCGAGTCGACATTCGTGCCCTCCATGTGGAGGACGGTTCGCGAGACGTCCGCGGAGCCGAGGGTCGCCGATTCGAAGACACGCGCCTGCGCATCGAATGTCCCCGGCGGCAGGTGGGGACTCACCAGCTCCCGCAGGAACTCGGCGCTCCCTTTCCGCGGCGGGACGTGGGCGACGCCGCGGCCCTGAGCCACGAAATTGCAGATGATCGCGGTCCGGAGCCAGTCGACGTAGTCCGAGGGAACCGTGTTGGAAATCTCGAACGCGACCACGCGGCCGCGGTAGAGTCCCCCCGTCAGGCGGTCGAGCGGCTCGAGCCCGAAGCTGACCGCGTCCTTCGAGAGGTCCTTCACGGGCCTCCAGAGTTGCGGCTTCACCGGGCGAACTTCCTCCCGGATGTCGAAGGCCGTGAGGCGGCCGCCGTCGAGCGTATAGAGGTATCGATGTTGCTGAATCTGCTGGCCCCGAAGCTTCTCGATCGTCAAGACCCGAAGCCGACGGCCCTGGTAGTCCGTCGACGCCAGGCTGACGACTCCGTCCCCGAGGTAATCGAGGCGCGTCTCCCCGCTGCTCTCCAGGACGTACAGAACGTTCTGCTTGCTCCCTTCGACGAGGTCCTTCTGCAGGACCGTGATGAGCCGTGCGGCCGGGATGCCGTAGTGCTCCGCGAGCGCGTCGATCGAATCGATCAACACGAGCGACCGTTCCGGGATCCGGTCGTCGACGAAGTCGTATGCGGCCTCGAGCTCGGGCAGGTCGAATCCGAGTGTGACCTCGAGGAAGTTCCCTTTCACCTCGCCGCTGCCGATCGCCTCGGGCTCCTCGTCTTCGCCCTCCTTCCCTTCCTCGAGCTTCCCCTCGAGCTGGTCCAGGGCATGCCGCGCGACCTTCGTGTCGTGCGGGGACTTCGAACCGCTCTGAAGGATCGCCGGCTTGATGCGGTCTTTCAACCAGGTGAATTGGCGGTACAGAGACTCGTCGGAAACGCGAGAGCTGAGGTAGTGCGACGCCGTGACTTCACCCAAGGCCTCCGTCAGCTGCAACGCGAACGTCGTCTTGCCGGTGCCGGCAGGGCCTTTCGCGATGAGGGAGTGGCCTCCGGGCGCATTGAAGAATTCCACAATCTCGCGCGGAATGCGACCGGTGGGTGGCGACACGGAACCGCGTCGAAACAGAGAGGCCGGATATACATAGGTTTCCGTGCCGATGTCATTCGCGAACGGCTGCTGAAGAATCCGCCGGGTCGCGGAGCCCCAGACGGAATCGAAGCGCATCGGCGTGCATCGAGAGATTGTTGAACATCACGTAGGCATCGTCGTACTCCCGGCAGATCGCGCGCAGCCGGCCGAGGTCGGCGTCCGTGTACGTGTAGCGGTACATCGTCTTTCCCGGCGGGCTCCCGTGGAGACGGAAGTACACGAGTCCGTACGTGGCGGGTTCTCGGTCGAACGGATCGACCGCGTGAACGAGGCCGAGGTCGTCGCAAATCTTCTCGACGACGTGAACCGCCCATGGGCCGCGGAGCTCGATTGCCTTAATCGCGTCGGTCCGGATGAATTCGAAGAACCGGTAGAGCGCAGTGCGATTCGCGTCCGTCGGACTGAACGACGCCGGCGTCTGGAACACGATCACGCCCGCGCGAACCGCGTCCGCGATCGCCCGTGTGGCCTCCCAGCCCTCGAGGACCTGAGGAGTATCCTGAAACGATCCGTAATTGGATTTCTCCGAATCGGCTACGATGCGGCCGGATCTCCGGTAGGTGGGCGAGGTGGCCTCGTGGGTGATGAACTGCGAGGCCTTCACACAGAATCGAAAATCTGGCGGCGCCAGACCGCGCCATTTGAGAGCCCGTTCCACCGAGACAGGCCGGTAGAACGTCTCCTGAATCTCAACCGCGTCGAGTTGTTGCACGATCTCCGCCCGGCGGCGGCCGAACCCGCACGTCCCGGTCCAAATCACGTGGCGGATGAAGGCTCCAACAAACTATGGTTCTGTCGGGCCGCAGCCTTCCTCAGACGTCGCGCCACGGCCGACTCCACTCCGCTCGGCTCCTCCCGTGCGCCTCCTCCTTCTCGGAGGAGGTCGTAGAGGGGAATCACCACATCATGGCGGAGGGCACCGGGCTGGAACCGTACAGCCCTTGCCAAGGCCTCGTTCGAGGCCAAGGCGGTCTTGAGGATGTTCATGCCTGCGTTGATCTGCCGATCCATCTCCCAGTCGCAAACGAGGCATACGAAATCCTTGCCCACCCTATCTCGGCGCCGAGCGCCACACACTGGGCAGGTCTTACTGGTCCATGCTGGGTTGACCTTGATAACCGGCACGCCCGCGAGGGCGGCCTTGTACTCGATTTCGCGGTGGATTTCGCTTCGCGGCCAGGAAGAGAGACGACGATTCATCTTCCTGGATCTGCCGCCCGCACCTTGGAGGGTGAGGTCCTCCAAGACAATCGCGGCCCACGCCTCCGTCGCGAGTCGCACGAGGCCCTTCGACACCCGGTGGAGCCTATGGTGGACGCGGTGCCGTTCCCTTCGGCCCTCCCGATTGTGAAGCCGTCGGGCGACCCTCCGATCGTGGGCCTTCTTGCGCGCGATCTTCCGTCGGCGTCGGAAATGGATCTCCTGGATGCGCCTCACGCCTTCGAAAGGCACGCGGAGGAGTCCTGCGGAATCGCCCGATGCCTGAACCCCATCGAGGAGAGTCTTCGTTCGTGTCCAAGGCGATCGCCCCTTGAGGCTCATACGGCTTCGGCGCCTCCTTCCGCAGGACGACGATAATCTTCCCCGGGACAACGGTGAGGGATCCGAGGCCCCACGATGGGTCGCCGAGGATCGAGCGGTGCCACTCTGCAAGCGGTAGGTGGAGCTGAACTCCTTCCGTCCCTCGGATCGGGATCCGGATTCGTCCAGTCTCCCGGTCCAGCGAATACGACTGGTTCTCCGCCTTCAGCATGAGGCGGCGCAAGAATGGGACGGAGGATCGCTGTCCCTTCCTCACCCGGCGCCGATGCGCCTTCAGGACGGCTAACGCGACCTCGAAGGCGGACGGGATGTACTGCTTGTACACCGCGTGGCGCGCGCCGAGGTCCTTGTACGCAGCCCGAGTGAGTCGAGCGCGCGATCGGATGTCCTCCTTCAGGGCGATTCGGATCGATTCGTTCACGAGTAGGCGGAACTCTGCGATGAGCCAACGGAGATGCGGGTCGTCCCACGGGACGGGAAAGGCGAGGGCCCGGTGGGTGAGCACACTCTTCGCTAGGGAGGAGGCCGACATCAAGGCCGCTGGGGGAGACGCCTGAATGTGAAAATCCGGAGTGTGGTGGCGTGAGAATCGCCCTACGATGGTCGCCGTCGTTCATGACCCGACCGCGCCACTGAAGCTTTTTAGCCAACCCACCATTAGCTTCCTCTGGAGAACAGCGCGGATGTGGGCCCGATCCGACCTGGTCGCCGAGTTGAAGGGGCTCGGCCTTCTGCGCACGGGGGACCTCGAGCGCTCGTTCCTCCGGGTCCGACAAGAGTCGTTCTTGCCGGAGCGGTTCGGGCTCCTCGCGTACGCCGACATGCCGCTTCCGCTCCACGAGGCTCCGCACCCGACCACGATGCCGTCCGCGCGCTGCCTCATCGCCGCGCTCGATCTGTTGGAGCTCCAGGACGGCCTTCGGATCCTCGTCGAGGGCTGCCGCGGCGGATATCCGGGTGCCTTGCTCGCGGAAGTCGTCGGTCCGGAGCAGGTGGTCGTCGTCGAGACGGACACCGAGCGCCGGAACCGGACGATTCAACGGATGCAGGCGGCGGGGTTCGGCGACGTCCGCGTCCTTCCGACGCTGCCCGATGAGACGTTCGATCGGATCCTCGTGCTGGATGCGACGCCGCCGCGGCAGCTCCTGTCCCGACTCGCAGACCTGGGCTTCCTGATCGCACGCGGTCGCGGCGTTCACGATCTCGCGTTCGTGAAACTCATCCGCAATGCGGGAGAGACCGTCCAGATCACGTTCAACGAAGCTCCTTTCGCGGCCGTCGAAGGATCGCGGGACGAGGTGACGCCGGTCGACTTCGGCCGGCTCTTCGCGGTCGAGGACTTGCTCGCGCACGCCTGGGAAGGCCGCGTGACCGGACATTACGACCAACACTTTCGGGACATCGCCGTCGACACCTTCGCCGGTGGACCGCTGGACCTGAACGCGTTTGACGCGGCGGAGGAACCGTGCAAAGACGCGGCGCGACGGGCATTCCAGGCCGCGTACATCCTCCAAAGTGCCGGGGATCTCGAGCGGGCCGCCGACGCGTACGAGCGGTCGATCCGGCTCGCGCCTTCGGGGGAAGGCCACACGTTCCGTGCGTGGACGTTCAGCTTCATGGGCCGCTACGACGATGCGATCGAAGAGTGCAAGCGCGCGATCGGCGTCGACCCGTCGTTCGGGAATCCGTACAACGATATCGGGGCCTACCTGATCGAGATGAATCGGCTCGACGACGCGATTCCGTGGCTCGAGCAGGCGATCGCGGCGCCGCGGTACTGCTGCTATTTCTACGCCCACACGAACCTCGCTCGGATTTACCTCCAGAAAGGGATGCGGGAGAAGGCGCGCAAGTCGCTGCTCGCCGCGCTCCGTGTGAACCCGGACTACGAACCCGCGCAAGAGCTGCTTCGTCGGATCGACGGCCGCGCCGGCTATTTCGCCTGACGCCCAAGGACCGCATCGCGCAAGACCGCGAA
>Ga0209236_1000473_pt1 | contig 23307 bp, 28 predicted proteins | sample GraSoi013_1_40cm_FD_185819 | JGI IMG/M metagenome (GOLD analysis project Ga0209236, IMG submission 185819) | Grasslands soil microbial communities from the Angelo Coastal Reserve, California, USA - Sample 09_27_2013_1_40cm (SPAdes) (version 2) | ecosystem: Environmental > Terrestrial > Soil >... | reverse complement strand
GATAAACCGCCGCTACAGTCCAATCCCGTGATTATAAACGGTCCCCGGGCCGCCCGGGAATTTGGTAGGATAAGAAGTTGTCATGGCGTTAAGACGGGAATACGTGCGGTTTCTCTCGGTGAAAGTCGCTGAAGAACTCCAGAAACAGGAAATGATCGCCGTACCGGAGGCTCTGGATCTGGCGGAGCAGGTCTTTCAAGTCATGGACACGGAGGTCAATCTCGAACATCGAATCGACGACGAAGTCCGCTCGCTGCTCAATCAATACCAAGATCAAATGCGTCAAAGCGGCGCCTCCTACCAGGAAATGTTCAAGTTGATCAAGAACAAGCTGGTCAAAGAACGAAAGCTGGTCCTGTAAGTCATGCGATTAAGCCGCGAGAAGGTCAATTTGCTATCCCACCAAATTACCGACAAGCTCGCGTCTATCGACGAAGTGGAGTTTATCGAGGACAGAAACACGATCCGTCTCGCCGTCGTCGACATCCTCATCAAATGGCTCAAAAAAGAAGAAGAAGTCGATAAGACCGCCAGGCAAAAGATCGAGAGCCAAAAGCGCACCATTCCCGAAGGCAGCGGAGAGTGGGAAATCCTCTATCGTAAGTATTATGATGAGGAAATGCGAAACCTCATAGAGTAAGGCGCCGCTACTTCTTTGTGCCTCTTTGTGGCTACAGTTCTTAGAGTTCGCTCGACAGGATCACTGCCTCGGCGATTTCACGCATGGAGCGGCGGGTTTTCATGCTTTGCTGTTGGAGGCGTTTGTAGGCTTCCTCTTCGCTAAGGCTCGCCTGTTTCTGGAGGATGCTTTTGGCGCGTTCAACCAGCTTGCGTGTTTGCAAGGCTTCCTGGCTTTCCTGAACGGCCACATTCAACTTTGTATTTTCGAACGCGAGCGACACCTGGTCGGCCACAGTCGACAGCAATCGCAGATCTTCGTTCGAGAAGGATCTTTCATCGGCGGAATAGACATTGAGCACACCAATGACGTGATCCTTCAAGATCATCGGCACGGAGAGCAGTGAACGGATGCCTTCTTTACTGGCAAGCTCGGGATACTGATAACCTTCCTGCTTGGTGACATCCCGCACCATGAGCGGCGCCTTTTCTTTTACGACACGGCTGATCAAACTATTCCCAATCTTGAGATTCGGTTTTTGCCAATACTCTTCGCTGGAAGCTTTCGCAGCCTTGATCACCAATTCATTCTTTTGGCCATCAACCAGCATGATCGAGCAGACGCGCGCCTGCATCATCTTCGCGATAATGTTGACGATGAGCTGGAGGATTTCTTCCAAATAACGCCCTGACACGATGATTTGGCCGACTTGTGCCAGCGTCGAAATCTGGCTCGACCGCAGCATCGTTTCCTGATAGAGCCGCGCGTTTTCGATGGCGCCTCCCACCTGGTGCCCGATGATGGACAAAAGGATCCTTTCGCTGTCGCTGTGTTTGTGCGACTTACGGTGCTGAACATTAATCACACCGATCACTTTGTCCGTCGGCGGGGCAACAATGGGAACGGACAAAAAAGCTTCATATTTGTCTTCGGGCAGCGTATGAAAAAGCTTGAAGCGGCTGTCTCTGCTGGCATGCCGTGCGATCGCGACGGGTTGAACCTCCCTGGCAACCCAGCCGGTAATTCCCTCGCCGACTTTCATGGCGATCTTGCCGATCAACTTTGGATGCGGATTTTTCGAAGCGCGCAGCACCAGGTTGTCGCCGCTCTCGTCCAGCAGGTAGATCAAGCATGCGTCGCCATGCGTGACGTCGATAACGAGATCGACGATCTGCCGCAGTACCTGGTCGAGATCCAGTGTTGCACTTATGGACTGGCTGATCTGGTGAAGGATTCGAAGCTCCTGACCCGCGAGATCCAGCGTTTTTTGTATTGTCTCTATCGAGTTATCGTTACGAGCCATTATGTTTTAAGTTCCGTCGCGGTTCCCTGTTCAACGAACACACGAACGGTCTTGAAGTCTTGAAGCCGTCCCGAAAGCTTCCTGAGCTTCTCGATCATACCCTAGCTCGTAATACACAAGCCCAAATTGAAGTAGGTTTGGATATTGCCGGGGTTGACTCGCAGCGATTCTTTGTAGGCATTGAGGGCTTCCTTCCAGCGCCCTTGCTTCGAGAGGGCGAGGCCTTGCTGGAAGAACTCATCGCCTTCCTGAAACTGAGGATCCAGGTCAGACGCCATGGAAAAGAGTTTACTCCGATTCGGCGGGTCTTCCAAAATCTCGAAATCGGACGTTATAGAGACGGTTACGAATATGGGAGATCGACAAACTTAATTAGACGGCGAACCCTGACATTGTTCGGAGGATGGGCGGTATAGGGCTCGAACCTATGACCTTGCGGGTGTAAACCGCACGCTCTGCCAATTGAGCTAACCGCCCGGAATCTGTAGCGGCGGTCTATTAGTTAAGGCTGCGCGCTATCGCGCTTGCGCTTCGCGGACCGCCGCTACCGCCCCAAAATTACATCATTTTCGAGTGAGCTTCTGCCACGACTTTGTCTTAAGTGTGTCCTCGATTGGGGTTGGCAGATTGGCGAAGATACCGTATTCGCCATTCAAGCGGATCTCCGAGGATCTCATTTTTGATGAGTAGCTGCTGCCCTTGTCATCGGCGGTGATGAACAGCGAAAAACTGGTGCCCCCATGATAATCATTAGGGCCTGCAAAACCCTGGGGCATTGCATAGCTGAAGTGATTCCGTCCACCTGAATCCAGGAACAAGCAGAATCCATTGTGCGCGCTGGCGCCCTGCGAATAGCTCAGGCCTCCTTCGTAAACGTCGTTACCAGCATGATCGATGAATACCGTGATTGTTTCATCCCACGATGTTCCCTGGGCGACAGCATGTCGGGTTGTGTAAAAATCATCGCCTCCGAGATCTTCAAAAAACCCGATCGCCTGATGCGCAGCAAATCCCTGGTTGTATTGTGATCCAATGTAGATGTCGTTCTCTTTGCCTGAATCGCGCAACATCCCAATGCCGAAGTAATAGCCGCCGCCCTGCGAGAAATTTCCCGCTTCGTACCGGTCCTTGCCTCCTCCGTCATAGAGCAACGCCACGCCGCCCGATTGCATGCCTCGAAAGCCGACCCCGAAAGCCTGTGAAAAGCTATCGAAAATTCCCGCATTTCCATAAGTCGTCGGCCGCTCTCCCTTAGAGTAATAGCTGTCGTTACCAGTTCCATTTAGTAACCAGCCTGCACCGCCAGGCAACCCAACGGCTTGGGAAAGTAAGCGCGCGTCGTAAGTGTCGTCACCGTCGTAATCGATATGAAGCGCAATGCCCCACGCGGCCGCGCCTTGCGCATATTGCGCCGCTCGATAGATATCGTTACCGGATTCATCCAGGAACAGTGCCGCACCGAGGATCGCGGCACCTTGGGTCCACGCGCGGCCGATATACTCATCGTTGCCCTTCCGATCGACAAGCACGCTGTATCCCATGCGCGCGGCCCCCGCTGTCCAGTTGTCAGTCGCCTCGTACGCATCGTTGCCGGCAAAATCGATGAGTAAGGCTGCCGGCAGAGTGCCGCCTCGAGCTGATCCGGCGTTGTTCGTATAAAAGTCATTGCCTCCCAGGTCAAGTACGATCGAAGCGTCTTCGGTGTACCGGGTGCTCCCGTTACCACCAACCAGAATTTTGCCGGCCGATGTTTCTCGATTGATAAAAATTCCTTCGGGTTTACCCGCGGCCTCCCAGGCTTTTCTCAACGCCAACTCGAGATCATCCAGGTAAATGTCTTCAGCGACACGCCACAACAGCCCGGCTCCTTCAAACAATTTTGCGAAATCCACTTTTGTAGCGAGTTCAAGGAGGTGTGAATCGCGATGCCCCCTCTCGCGGTTCCGATCGGTCGCGAGATCGATTCTTTCAGCGAAGGCGTTGAATACAGCCTCGCAATTTTGCTCGAAAAATTGCTCCTCATCAGGTGTGAGCTTCGCAAATGCTTCCTCCCGTTTGATCCGCGACTTGCGAAGTACGTCGATCAACTGATCCAAATGCTGCTCCAGAGTCATGCCGGTTTTCAGCGGAGGTGGTGAAGATACCGGCGAATCCAGCCATTCGGCAGCGAGATCGAGCGCCTTCTGCGGATTTCTCTGTTTGACAGCAGCCGCAAGTTGATCCAAAGTTTTTTCCGCAATCGTCCGCAACTGGAACGGTTCACGTTGGACGTACGCCACCCGGGATAAGCGAAACCCATCGCCGGTTTTGCTCAAGCTCGCCAGCCGCCGTCGAAGGTCTTCATAAGACTCTCGGACATTGAATACATCGATCAGCGCACCCGCTAAGTGTTCCTCCGGCCATTCGATCTTGGGAGACGAGTATTCCTTAACCGGTGCCTGTTCAGGACGTTCTTCGACGATGATTCGGATATCTATTAACTTACGGTCGCGGACAACCCGGAGAGTAATGGAATCGCCCGGCGCATGCTGCAATATGAATTCGGGAAACTGGCGCTCGAGAGTGGAGGATTCGGCCGTGAAATCGCGCCCCTCGGCACCTACGATGAGATCGTCAATGATAAGACCTGCCTTGTCTGCGGGCGAATTGAACGATAGTCTTGTGATTCGAAGTCCTGATTTAGCTGTGGTCCCTTCAATCGCAAGAATGTCCTTCTCCGCTGTGATCCCAATTCCAAGCCAAACTTGCGGTCGCGCCTGCCTGGCAATCGCGGCGGAGAGCAGGGAGGACAGAACTAGTAGCAGAGCTAGGAGGAACTGCGGAGGTGCATGCTGTAGCGGCGCTCTATGAGCGCCGGTTTTTCGCAGAATCAGCGGAATACCGGCGGTCATAGACCGCCGCTACAGTCATTGTGCCTCTTAATCGTAAAACGCCGGCGCCTTCTTGAGCTTCGCATTGGCGGTGAAGTCGTGTTGGATCCAGAGCTGCGCGCCCGTCTTCTTCAAAAAGTTTTCAAGGGCTGCGCGCGAGGCAGCGGTTTCGGCCGCGTTAAATTCTGTGGTTGGAATCTTGTTGAATTTCCGCTCTTCCGGATAATGATACAGGTCGCCGCTCACCACTACAGGACCGGTTTTGGCGAGCTTTAAGAACAACACCTGGTGAGCCGGCGAGTGTCCGGGTGTGGCTTTTAGCACGACGGTGCCATCCCCGAAGACGTCGTGATCATCGCTGGTCACAATGACGGTCTTGCTATTTCTGAGCGCACTGTAATTCGCCGGCTCAGTCCGCGGAGACGGCGGATCGGAAAACATGACGTCGCGTTCGGGCTTTCTCACAAGCCACGTGGAGCCAGCGAAAAGATTGCCATTCCCAACGTGGTCCCAATGAAAATGCGAAAACGTGACGTACGTGATATCCGCGGGCCTGTAGCCGATCTCGGCCAATTGAGCAGTCAATGGTCTTTTCGATGTTGCGTACCGCAGCGTTCCCGGCGCGCCGCCGGCCTTAAATGCCGTATCCGGAACCGCGCCCGTGTCCCACATCATGGTCCCTTTCGGATGGGCAACCAAAAAACAAGGAACAGACATGTATGTCGTCGCCAGTTCCTCTTTTTTCAACTGGTAAGGCGACGTGTCGGGAATATTTAAACTGCCGCAGTCAAACACGTACAGACGCACGGATTGCGGCGGCTGCGCTCGACGCTGCTGGGCTGGCATCAGTGCAGCAGTCGCCAGCAGTGCCGGCAAAATCAGGTGCAGGAACCAGCGTGGATTCCTCATGGTCGGCCTCACTGCAAGATCGTGAATACTATTCCGGTTTGAAAATTCGTCCCGCTAGTCCAGGAGGAGTTTGGCGTCGTTTGAAGGTGGAAACTCATTCTGCTGATCTCGAATTTCCATGCAAGTGATTCCTTGAACGGGACATCGACGCCCGCGCCAAATCGCGTCGCAAAGGAACTCCCGAAACCGTAACCTGCCGAGGAGGTGAGGTAGCCAAAACCGATGCCGGCGAGGCCATACGGAACAGCTTTTGCGCTCCGATACATGGCTTTGCCGCCGATAAAATCGGATATCATCGTGACGCTGCTGCCCAGCGTGTCTTTGCCTCCCAGACTGTAGATCCCCATATAGTTGCTGACACCAAAGCTTCGCGTAAAGTTAAAACCCGTTTCATTAGCAAAACCGGAATGACGGCTGCTGACCAAAGTGTCAAAATTGTAAAAACCGAGGTTCGCGTATCCGAACGATGTCTGAACTCTCGGGTAGTCCTCCTGAGCCATCACGGGAATTGCACACAACAAAACGAACAAAACAACAGCGACGATCTTTACCATGGAATCTCCTCTTTGCCCTCTCGATGATTGACCACTCGCGCGATCACAAACAAAAAATCGGAGAGCCGATTTAAATATTCGATCACGATTGGATTCACTTCGACCTTTTCCGAGAGGCTCACCACACGGCGCTCCGCGCGCCGGCAGACGGTTCGAGCAACGTGCAACAGGGCTCCGGCGTGTCCACCGCCTGCGAGGATAAATTGACGCAGAGCCGGCAATTCTGTTTCAAAACTATCGATGGCATTCTCGAGCGCTTCGATCCGTTCCTTCCGAATTTGAAACTTCGCGCTGCTCTGATTTTTAAAACCCGGATCCGCAAGCTGCGCGCCGACCGAAAACAGGTCCTTTTGAATCTCTGCGAGCATAGACGGAAGCTCCGTGTCTTTCAAGAAAGATGCGGCGGCGCCGATGAACGAATTCAATTCGTCGACATCGCCGTAGGCTTCGACGCGATCGTGATGTTTTCGGACTTTCGTGCCGTCGAACAGGCGCGTGTCCCCGCGATCGCCGGTTTTGGTGTAGATCTTGGCCATCGCGAACCTGAACCCTCACCCTACCCTCTCCCAGAGGGAGAGGGGGTTTGCTCCGGCAGCCAATAGCGCTGGAATTCGGAAACGTGCGTCAGGGTCTTGTAGTCGCGCATGCGGTCCAGATAAACCTTTCCCATCAAGTGGTCGAACTCGTGTTGGACGACACGGGCGGCAAAACCTTCGGCAGTAAATTCGAGCCGATCTCCATGGCGGTCCAAACCGTCAACACGCAGTTTTCCCCACCGGGGAACGCGTCCGCGCAGATCCGGAATACTGAGGCATCCTTCCCAGTCTTCGAGAAGCTCTTCATCGAGCACGGTTACGTCCGGATTGACAAGGACCGTTAGTGGAATATCACCGCGCGGCCCGTGGCTCTCAATGACGGCAATCGTCAGAGAGTAGTGAACCTGAGGGGCCGCCACACCGACTCCGCTGTACTCGATCATCGTTTCGATCATATTGTCGATCAGCGTCTGAATTGCCGGGCTCGACAGCGCCTCCTTGGTCACACCTTGCGATTGCATTCTGAGGACTGGATGTCCGAGGCGGGATACCTTCAAGATGGACATGGTTGTCAGGTGTGTGTCGTTTGAAACAGCTTCTTACTAAGAGGATGCTTAAAGCCGACTCGCCGGACATGAATGACTTCCGCTACAATCGCCACCGCGATTTCCTCAGGTAGCACGGCTCCAATATCCAGGCCGATCGGCATGTAGAGGCGTTCGAGCCGTTCGCGCGAAATACCCTCGGATTCGAGCTGTTCGGCAATGGAACGGATCTTCCGTTTGCTGCCGATCATGCCGATGTAGCGTGCGTTGGTTTGGACCGCCCATCGCAGGACGTTTTGGTCCTCCTGGTGCCCCCGCGTCACGATGATGACGTACGTGTTCTCATCAGGCACGATCTCTTCGAACGCTTTCTCAAAGCTTTCGGAGTGAATGGCTTCCGCTTCCGGAAAGCGGTCTGCGTTGGCGTAGACGGGGCGGTTATCGACAACTGTGGTTCGGAATCCCGCAATCGTTGCAATTTTAGAGACCTGTGTTGAAATGTGCCCCGCTCCGAAAATCAGCATTTTCGGAGTTGGAAGGATCGGCTCGACGAAAATCTCTACCTTGCCGCCACAAATAAGACCGCTTTCCGCCATCGATTCGTCGGTCAAATCGAACGTCATGATTTTCGATTTTTCGTCTCGCATGACGTCCTGCGCCGCCGTCCAAACTTCGGCCTCGACGCAGCCTCCGCCGACCGATCCTAACGTTGAACCGTCGTCGCGAATCAGCATTTTGGCCGATTGGAAGCTGGGAACGGAGCCGCGAATCTGGACGATGGTGGCCAGTGCAGCCTTTCGGCCCAGCTGTCTCATTTTCTGGATTTCATCGAAGATATCAATCTCCATAACCAACTCCCGCTCTGGTTCTCCGTCGACTCCACGGAACGTCCCCGTGGAGTCAACATACTCCGCAGCGGGGCTTAAGCACCGCTCAGTCTAACATATTCATTGACTTTGCTCTCACCGCTCTCATAGACTCCCTGTCTTTTTATGCCCGCGATCCAGACACCCAAGTCTGTCCCAGAGCTCCTCAAACTGATCGCAAGACATGGTAAGCGCTCCGTGCTTCTGTCCGGCATCGACCCGGCAAGCGAGCGAACACCCGCAGGTAAGGTCGCCATTGACCTCACGGGCGTTGCGCCTCTCCAGGAAATCGAGAAGAAGCGCGACAAAGTCACGATCGGAACGGGCGTCAATCTCGGCCGTGTTGCGCGCGATGCGGTCGGGGAGAACGGCCTGCTCCGCCAGGCCGCATCCATCATTGCCAATCCGCTGGTTCGGAACAGAGTTACCCTGGTCGAAGCACTTCGGCCTGGCTCTCCCTACTTTGATATTACGACGCCTCTAGTGCTTCTTGAAGCCAAGGTTCGACTTCAAAGCCCGACGGGGCGGCGTACGATGCCGATTCGTGATTTCCTGGAAGCAACCGCGAAGGGCCTGAAGAAAGGTGAATTGCCGACCGCACTGGAGTTTTCACCGCTACATCCGCAGCAAAAAGTAGGATTCTTCCGGGTCGCCAGCGTGGGCGCCAAAGGCAGCGTCTCGGCCGCGATCCGGATGAAACTGATCCGCATGGTTTGTCTGGAGCCCGAAATTGTTGTTTCCAGTCTCAGGCTCATACCTCTGCGCGCCAAGCTTTCGGAAAAGGAACTTGCCGGAAAGCCCGCAAACGAGGAATCCATCAAAAAGGCATCCGAAGTCGCCGCTGAAGAAATTCTGGCACTTGCGAAGAAAGATAATGCCTACGAACGGAGCTTGATCGAAATCGCCGTGGCCCGGACGCTCCGCGGCATCATTGAAGGCGGCATGCCGGCTTAAAATCCGAGAGAATCCGAAATCCGAGATCTTCGATCCGACGCTCCAATGCGGAGTCCAATTCGAAATTTCGAGATTTCGGATCTAAGATGCAGGATTCGTCCAATTTCAAAATTTCTTCAGAACACATTTCGCTCTTCGTGGAGACTCGACACGTCGATTGCCTCGAGCACTTCCTTTGTCGTCAATAAGCGATCCGATTTTTTGGCTTTCTCATAGATGACGGTGACGCGGTCCTCCCTCGGTTGAATTCCGCGTTTTTCGAGCCAGAAAATCACGTTGGATCTTCCGCTCATCGGACCGATGTCGATGATTTGCTCAAGACCAAACAGGTGAGATGGTACGCCCGAATAGACCGTGTTCGCCAGTTCGGTCTCGCCTTTCCTGAATGCTTTGATCACCGCTGCTGCGTGCACGCCCGTAGCCGTGCGGAACGCATCGGAGCCGAAAACCGGGTATCCCGGCGGAATGACCACACGGCACGCCCGCGAAGCCACTTCGCAATAATCTTTCAATTTGATCAGGTCCTGATCGATAGCGCCAAGAAGTTTTAAGTTCACGAGCACCTGGTCCATCGGCGTGTTGCCGACACGCTCGCCAATACCCAACGCGCAGCCGTGAATAACATCTGCTCCTGCCTGAACGGCTGCAAGCGAGTTGATGACACTGAGCCCGCGATCGTTATGCCCATGCCAACTGATCAGGATCTCCTCGCCGGAGGGCCTCACCACTTCATCGACGACGAATCTCACCAGTGCACGCACTCCAGCAGGAGTTGCATGGCCGACCGTATCGGTCAGCACGATATGGCGCGCGCCGCAATTGATGGCGGTCACGTACAGCCGTTTGATCGTCTCCGGGAAAGCCCGCGTTGTATCCTCCGTGACGTACATGACCGGAAGCCCGCGCTTGATGCCGTACGTCACGGCTTCCTCCGTTCTTCGCAGGAGGTCGTCCATCGTCCAGTTTTCCACGTACTGACGGATCATGCTGGAACCGAGGAATGTCGCGGCATCAATTGTGACTCCCGTCTTGTCGGCGATATCCCATATCGGGTCGATATCTTGAATTGTCGTTCGCGCCGCGCAATTCGGACGGATTTTCAAACGGCTGCGCGCAATCTCTTGCGCGAGAGCCAACGTATCGGCATAGGCGCGCGGGCCGGCGCCGGGTAATCCGATATCGAGCATTTGGATACCCAGCTCTTCCATAAGGTGGAGAAGCCGGATCTTGTCTTCGATGGCGGGATCCGAAACCGTAGGAGATTGCAGGCCGTCGCGGAGCGTTTCATCGTCCAATAAGACCCGCTTATCCGTTAGCGGCTCGGACTCCCCGATGAGGTTCCAATCGTAGACTAGCTTCTGTCGATCTGCCACGGAACGCCTCCGGAGTCATTTCTTCGCTAAAGCGTATGGACTCTCGTCAACGTAAAGCGTCTTGCATTTTTGGCACCGAAATACGTCTTTTCCCGGTCCCGCCGCCTTTTTGGCCTCCGGATCCAGATCTGAAATTTTTTTCAATTTTCCGCCGCAATAGGGATCTTTAGGGTCGTTGGTGGGTATGTTGCACACGGTCTGACGTGGTGCTTTGCTCTTCACTTCGTTGATTCTCCTCCGGAAACGATTATAACTGTGGGGCGTTAGCCTACTTCGTCACGGTCTGCTCCGCTACCCCCATTTCAGCTTGCCTCTCAAAACGTCAAAGTAATTTTTGTCGGCGGGAGCCACAAGCTTGACGGCAACGTTGGATTTTTCCACTATGATTTGATCATTCATCTCCAGTTTGAGTCCTACTTGTCCATCGACCGTCAGCTGCACGTCATCCTGAGAGGATCGGAGCACAATTTCGACCTTTACCCCTGGCGGAAGCACGATCGGCCGGTTCGTCAACGTATGCGAGCAAATAGGTGTGATGATCATCGCGCTCATCGTTGGAAAAATGATGGGACCGCCGGCGGAAAGGTTGTACGCGGTAGAACCGGTCGGCGTTGCGACAATCAGACCATCGGCCCGGAACTTGGAGACGTACTGGCCATCGACACGGCTTTCGAGCTCGATCATCCGGGAGAGGGTTCCCTTATTGATAACAATGTCGTTTAGAGCGCGGTCGCGGGCCACCGGTTTGTCGGCGCGTGAGAATTCGACGTCCATCATCATCCGATGTTCAGTAATAAACTGGCCGGCAAGGACGCGCTCGATGGCTGGGTACATCTCTTCCAGAGTGACTTCGGTCAGAAAACCGAGCCCGCCATGGTTGATCGCCAGGATCGGAATCTGACGGTCGTCCAGCAGCCGAGCGGCGGCCAGCAGCGTACCGTCACCACCGACAACAATCGTCAAGTCCGCCTTCGCTGCCGTTTCGGGCGCCAAAGAGGCTTCAATATTTTTGCTCTCGAACCATCCAACCAATTCACCGGCAACCCGCGCAACCTGCGGCTGCTTGGGCTTGGTAACGATAACGACACGGCGGACGTTCATGATTTTTTGAAGAACACAAAGAATTCGCGATTGCCTTCACGGCCCGTGATCGGCGACTCGCACTCCCCCACAAAGTGAAGACCCGCGCTCTCGCCGGCTCCTTGAACCTTCTCGATGGCAGCCTGCTGCAACCAGACGTCCCGCACAACGCCACCTTTGCCGACATGTTCCCGTCCGACTTCGAACTGCGGCTTTACCAGCGCCAGACAATCGCCGCCGGGCTTCAGCATGGCCGGAACCCTCGGTAAAATGAATGTGAGTGAGATGAACGAGACGTCGATTGTGACGAGATCCACCGGCTCACCGACATCTCCGGCCTCCAAGAATCGCGCATTTAATTCGATCGTCCGGACCTTTGGATCATTGCGCACTTTCCAGTCGAGTTGCTTCACATCGACGTCGACTGCGTATACTCGTGCTGCCCGATTTAAAAGGAGAAAATGCGTAAATCCTCCCGTTGACGATCCGATATCCAGGCAAATCTTGCCTTCGACCCCCACTCTGAAGGCCCTTACAGCTCCTTCGAGTTTGATACCACCGCGGCCGACGTAGGGATACGGCGCCTGCTTGAGGCGAATATTCGCGTCTTCTCGAACGGTCATGCCAGCCTTGGCGGCGGGCTCCTCATCGATCAAGACATTTCCGGCCATGATCAATGCTTGCGCTTTTTCACGGGTCTCCACCAGCCCGCGCTCGACAAGCAGTCGGTCAATTCTCTTTTTCATGACAATCACCCTCTCCCAGAAGGAAAGGGTTCAGTGTGTCCGGCTCTCCAGATAGTCACAAAACGCCAATAAGATCCGTGCACGCTCTCCCAGGGGCGACAACGCGCTTCGAGCGCCTTTCATTAGATCACGAGCGATCTCGCGAGATTTTTCGAGGCCGTGTAGGGCAGGATACGTGGCTTTGCCTTCATCGCGATTGCTGCCGTCGGTGGCGTCCAGGATATCGTCGATAACCTGAAACGCGAGACCGATGCGGTCGCAATAGATTCGAATATTTTCCAGGTCCGATTCCGAAGCTCCACCCAGGTAAGCGCCGATCCAGACACTGGCGCCGATCAGAGCGCCGGTTTTGGACCGATGAATGGTTTCGAGTTGGGATGCGCTTGCTGGTGTGACCTCCGCTTCAAGGTCGAGCACCTGACCCGCGATCATTCCACCGCGAGTGCCGGCAGCGCGGCCGAGGATCGAGATCACCTGCATGAGGCGATCGGCGGGAAAATCTTTCGAGCGACCCAGTACCTCGAATGCAAGTGTCAGAAGCGCGTCACCGGCCAGGATCGCGACGGCCTCGCCGAATTGTTTGTGACAGGAAGGTTTTCCGCGCCGGAAGTCGTCGTCGTCCATTGCCGGCAAATCGTCGTGGATTAGCGAATACGAGTGGATCATCTCGACAGAGGATGCGACGCAAAGAATCGGCTTCCATTCTTCTCGATATCCGGCAAAAGCGGCAACACACAGGCAGGGCCGGATGCGCTTCCCGCCATTGAGTGTGCTGTACCGCATCGCTTGATGAATGCGATCGGGAGAAGCCGTCTCGGAAGGAAGCAATTCATTCAGAGTCTCGTCGATCGCCGGACGCACTCGTTCGAAGAATGCACGAAGTTCACTGTTCATTTTCGGACTCGAATGGTACCGCCTGTGGCTGGCCTGAACTACTCTTCAGCAAAATTTCGACGCGCCGCTCTGCCTCTTCGAGCTTCGTGTGGCAAAATCGAGATAGTTTGATCCCCTCCTCGAAAAGCTGCAGCGCCGAATCCAGCGTCAGTTCTCCGTTTTCCAGCCTTGTGACGATCTCTTCGAGTCTTTTCAGGGCCGTCTCAAAGTCCGGGGTGTCAGACATCCCGAGGATTGTAGTTGACCTGGTACTATAATGAAAAGCTCATCTGTAGCGGCGGTCCGCGAAGCGCAAGCGCGATAGCGCGCAGCCTTAACTAATAGACCGCCGCTACAGTTATTACGATGAAGGTTTTTTTTACTCTCCTATTCGTTATCCTCCTCACAAGTTGCGCACCGAAGCCCGAACCGGTTCTGGATCATGCAACGGTTGTTGCAAAGAATGCGTCGCTGCGTTTAAAGAACAGTTCCACTTCGCGGACACTGAGAGTTCTAGATATGGGCGATAAAGTCGAGGTGCTCGAGCGGCAGGGGAATTGGTACCGCGTGCGCTATGGGATCGACATTCAAGGTTGGATGGAAGAAAGCACCGTGCTCACCAACGACACGAAGGGCCGGATTCAAGACTTGGTCACGTCTTCGCAAAACCAAGAGCCCCAGAACACTGCCGTGGTGAAGCAGACGTCGAACTTCCGGCTCGAGCCTGGACGGTCAACAGCGATTATTCGCAGGCTGGAGCCCGGGACGAAGGTCGAAATTCTGGAACGCGCCACACTGCCTCGTCCCGGATCATCCTCATCGTACGATGTCTGGCTCAAAGTTCGTCCGTCACCTGCTGAGATCGGATGGGTTCTATCGGGTGGAGTCGAGTTTGATATCCCAAACGACATTGCGCAATACAGCGAAGAATATACGTATGCTGCGGTGAAGATTATCAATCGCGTTCAGGATCCGATAGCAGGCGAGATCAATTGGTACGTCGTCGGCGAACGCAGGCCCGGCCATGATCCCTATGTGGACTTCCAAGGTATCCGCGTTTTCACATGGAACATGAAGAAACATCGGTATGAAACCGCATTTCGCGTTAAAGGGCTGCGTGGCGTGTATCCACTCGCAATCGGTCAGGATGGCGTAAATCCGACGTTCCGTGTGTATGAACTCGAGGAAGACGGGAATTCGAAAACGCCCCGCGATTTCGTCATGTTTGGCGTGATTGTTCGACCTAAGAAAGCCCTTCCGTCCTAACTGTAGAATTTTTTATCGCGACGAGGCAGAAACCAGGAAAAGGTCCGTACAGATCACGACCGCGATCGCCACACCCATGGCGGAAAGCAGCACCATCAAATTAACATGTGCCAATCCTTCCATGGCAGCAAGAAAGAGAATTAATTTGATTATCAGCCTTCTCATTTACACTTTCTTATCGGCATTCTCGAGGTAATGTTTAGCGGTTTATGAAAATCGTTAAGGTAACGCTGAAATCATGAATCTGAACGAAGCGGTTCGGAGGGAAATCGGTCGCCTCGAGCGGACAAAGACATTCAAAAAGGAAACAGTCATCGAGTCGGAGCAAGGCGCCGTCGTGCGTGTAGCCGGCAAAGATGCGGTGATGCTGGCATCGAACAACTATCTCGGGCTGGCTTCCGATCCTCGAATCAAACAGGCCGCCATCCGAGGTGTGCGCGACTACGGCTACGGTGTCTCTTCGGTGCGGTTTCTTTGTGGCACGCTGACTGTCCATCGGCAGCTTGAGGAAAAAATCGCCGGCTTTCTGGGAACTGAAGACGCTGTTCTCTTCTCCTCGTGTTTTGCGGCGAATGAAGGCTTTTTTGCGTCAATCATCAACGAAAAGATGGATGCGGAATCGTACCGTGACGTCATCTACAGCGACCGTCTGAATCACGCGAGTATCATCGACGGCACGCGTCTATGCCGTGCGGAGGTCGTCGACAGAAAAATTTACGAACACGCCGACGTCAACGATTTGCAAAAGAAGCTCGAAGCGGATCGGGAGGCTTCTTACCGTTTTGGCTTCATTGCAACCGACGGTGTATTCAGTATGGAAGGCGATCTGGCACCTCTCCCCGCCCTGATCGAGATTTCTAAGAAATATGGCCGGATTCTGTTCGCCGATGATTCTCATGCCGTCGGCGTCATCGGCGCGACGGGCCGCGGCAGTCCCGAGCAACTGGGTGTTCATGGAAAAGTCGATGTGCTCAGCGGCACATTGGGCAAGGCTCTGGGTGGAGCGTCGGGCGGCTATATTGCCGGAAACAGGGATTTGATCTCTTACCTTCGCCAAAAATCCCGGCCCTACACGTTCTCGAATTCTCTTCCGCCATCAATCGCGGTTGCCGCGATTGAAGCGTTCACGATTCTGGAGCAAGATCCAAGCCTCATTGAACGCCTCCGTCAGAATACGGCGTATTTCCGAAAACATATCCAGGAACTCGGCTATAAAATCCTTGCCGGCGAACATCCCATCGTGCCCGTCATGCTTGGCGAAGCTTCCGTTGCCATGGATATGAGCGAGGCGCTTCTGGAAGAAGGCGTTTATATCAAGGGTCTCTGGTATCCCGTCGTGCCCAAAGGCGAAGCGCGTCTGCGCGCTCAAATATCCGCAGCTTTCGACCAGGCCACATTGGACAGAGCATTAACCGCCTTCGAGAAAGTAGGCAAGCGGCTGGGAGTGATCTAGTCCTGATCTAGCCCGGGCTTCGTTGCTCGTCGATGGACGGCAAGGATGGAATCTGCAGCATGCGATCGAGAACATAGACTTGAAGACCATACTGGGCCTTCGGCACGTCGGAGAAAACAAACTCGCCCCAAGGGCTGAGCGAAGAGGTCATGATGTGATCGCCTTCGATAACCAGATCCACGCGAGCCGCTGGATCCTGGATCGGCCCTGATAATTTGTCCAAGACCTGCCCTGCGAGCGACAATTTTCGATCCTCCGAAAGCCGCATCAATACGCCGATCTCAACGCCATGGGTTTCAAATGTCATCTGTCGCGAAGATGCCTCAGTGCTGCGGATTCCAGCAGGAGCCAGCTGCTTGAAGCTGTCGAATGTCACCAGCGCCACAACAGCGTTTCGAAGCTGCTTCAGACGGGAACTGTCGCGTCCCAGCCGGAGGACGGCTTCCATGACCGGCTGCGGAGGGTCATACGATAACTCGCGAACGCCGAGGCCAGCCGACACCTGCATCCAATCGAGCCTGCCACGGCAGAGATGGCAGCTGTTGAGATGGGCCTGTGCTGATCCGTCCAGTTCGGTGTTCAAGCGAGCACGCTCAAACAAGCTAACCAGAGCAATGTGGTCAATCCTTGACTCCATCGAACGACCCTCCATTTCGATTAAGTGGCAAGCGCCCCGGGTAAAAGTATGTGAAACCGCTTAATGCTCATATCCCAACTCTTCCAGCAACTTACCCAGACGCTCCAAACAGCGGTCACGTGTAAAGCCGATGGAATTCGAGGACAGGCCGAGACGCGCGGCAATCGTGGCATAGCCTGGAAATGGATCTTCAAAGAATAAAGCTTTGATGACCTGTTGGCATCGCTCCGTCAATTTCGCGATGCTCATCCGGATCAGTTGCTCGCGATCCAGACGCGCGATCAATCCCTCGCTCGGATCCTCCGATGCATGGTCGGTCTCGACGATTTCGACATCCTCAGGCCGGCTGCGTTTGTTCGTGCTGAATCTATAGCATTTGCGTATGGCAATCCGAACTAACCATGCTTGAAGCCGGTCAATGTCGCGCAGCGAGTGCAATTCCTGGAAACAATCCAACCAAACCGACTGATAAATCTCCTTCGCATCCTCGCGCTGTAATCCCCATTTGAAAGGAATGGAGTAAATCAACCGGCTGTAACGATGAACAAGGAAGTCCCAGGCTTCGCTATGGCCGTCCAGACATTCCTGAATTAACTCCGCATCCGTTCGATCGCGCACCGCACGTACACCATATTGCATTAGGATGATCGTCCGTGATCGACCGGCAGACTAGGTCCTAGCCCGTCATACACGTCCAAAAAAAAATCCCCGCGGGTTGCCCCGCGGGGGAAGGTGGGATGGTGGAGGAAATCTACATACACTACTATAGACACTTGGTACAGAGAAAAGTTACACCTTTTTGAAAAAAAAATGCAAGAAATTGTAGCGGCGAAAATTTTCCCTTCCGCCGCTACCAGGTGATCTCACGGTTTGAACTTAAAAGTCTTGTCCGGAAGCTGCTCGCGATGGACATCATGGCAGTTTTTGCAGCTTTTCTGGAGATCTCCCGCAGGAGCCTTGGCCGCGTCGAGATTGTTCTCCTTTGCAGCTTTCATGATATCGCCGGCACGTTGAACATTCGCTTTAGCAAAATCCACGGCGTCCTGAGCTTTCTGGGCCTTGAAAAACCCGGCAGCTTGTCTGAATAAGCCCTGGAGCTTTTCAGCGTCGGCTGCGACGTCGGCGGCATTACTGGACATCAGGTCCATCCGCAGTTTGTTCGTCGTAGCGGCAACATCCTTCATGACCGGGGAAAGATCTGTGGGCGGTGCCTGCTGAGCCAAGATAGTGATGGCCAGCGCGGCGAGCATGCAAATCCCGATCAGTACAGAAATTTTGCGCATTTCATCCTCCTTCAAGGACTCGATACCTGGCAAAAACGCTATAACCGATACTATCGGCAAACGATAGAACCAGTCAACGTTTATGCCAGCGCCACATCCAAATCCGCTAAAGAAAAATGGCCACAAAAAGGCACAAAAACCACAAAAGATCCGGAAACATTTTGTGAATTTTGGGCCTTTTTGTGGCTATTCCTGTCGTCCCTTCGACTTTGACCGTCGTCGTGGTTTACGCCGTCTTCAGGTCCTTCAAGATTTTCGTCAATGCAGGAACAACCTTAAAAAGATCGTCAACGATGCCGTAGTGTGCGATCTTGAAGATCGGCGCCTCGGCGTCTTTATTAATGGCGACGATGCACCGCGCGGTTTGCATTCCCACCAGATGTTGAATCGCTCCAGAGATGCCCACAGCGATATATAACTTTGGAGATACGGTCTGCCCGGAACTGCCGACCTGGTATTCCCGGGGGAGCCATTCCGCATCGACCACCGGACGCGATGCCCCCACGGATCCGCCGATCGCTTCGGCAAGTTCGAAAATCAAGCTGAAATTCTCTTTTTGCTTGAGTCCCCGGCCGCCGGAAACGATGATCGGTGCGGAACTCAGATCCGCTTTTCCTTTCTGCACTCCGGTCAACTCGATGAACTTCCTTCGCGGCGCCACCGGCTGGACTGCAATCTTGACCACTTCGGCGTTGCCGCCGGATTCCACCTCATCTGCCGGAAACGCTCCGGGCGAAGCGGTCGCGAAGTAAGGCGGTTCTCCTCGCACAGCGGTCTTCATATTCATCTTCGCGTTGAAAACTTGGCGAGTGAGAATCAGCCGGTCTCCCCTTTTTTCATATTCCACACAACCAGCGATTAAGGGGTGGCGCATCGAGACCGCAAGACGAGGCGCGAAATCCATTCCCTGCGTCGTGTGTCCGACCAATACAACGAATGGTTTCTCTTGCTCGATAATCGATTTCAGTATTCCAACGTAGGAATCCGGCGTGTACCGGGACAGTTCCGGATGATCGGCGATGATGACGCGATCAATCTTCTTCGCCTTCAGCTCTCCGGCCAGCGCTTCGACGCCGGCTCCGAGGACTACGGCCGTCACGGGCCGGCTAAAGTCGCGGCTGAGCCGTTGCGCAAAAGCGAGGAGTTCGGAGGTGATGGGTTTGAGCTTCTTATCCTTGTGCTCGGCTATGAGGAAGATCATCAGATCACCTTGGCTTCTCTTCGGAGTTTCTCCACAAGAGCCGCAGCCGCTTCTTCAGGTGTTCCGCCTAGAATTTCGACCTTGCTTTTCTTTTCCGGGACGAGGATTTCCTTCACTTCGTACATCGCGCCGGCCTGGCCGACGGCATCCTCGGCCAAACCGAGATCGGCTGCGGACCAAACCTTGAAACCTTTCTTTTTAGCGGCCATGATGCCTTTCAGCGAAGCGTAGCGAGGCTGGTTGATGCCGAACTGGATCGTCAGAACAGCAGGCGCCGGCAGTTCAACCGTTTCGTTGATGCCCCCTTCCAACTCGCGCCGGACTTTCAGGGTTTTGCCATCCGCCCCGGCTTCAACCCCAACAACGACGGTAGCGTGTGCCCAGCCCAAGAACTCGGCCATCATCGTTCCGGTCATTCCCGTTCCAAGGTCGTCGGACTGGACGCCCGCTAGCACAAGATCGGCGCCACCATCTTTATCGATGGCTTTGGACAATGTCGCCGCTGCGGCGAATTCGTCGGCGCCCTTGAACTTTGGATCGAGCAGGTGAATAGCCCGATCAGCGCCCATTGCCAGCCCCGATCGCAACACCCGGGCGGCTTCTTCGCCGCCCATCGAGATGACAACGACTTCACCTCCGTGTTTTTCTTTCAAACGGAGAGCTTCCTCTAAAGCGTAATTATCGGCTTCGCTGGCGACGAATGTCAGATCCTGATCCTTAATCCAGGTTTTCGCCTCATTGATGATGAGCCTCGCTGCGGGATCGGGCACAGGTTTCATGCAACTGATGATCTTCACGTCTCTCCGATTCTATAGCATCCGGTAAGCATGCACCATCCACGGCGCGAAACCGGCACCATGCCACATCGCAGCCGAAGCCTGGTTGCCGGCTTCGTAGATCGTTTCCACGGCGGCAGCATTGGCGTCTTGCATGCTTTGAACGGCACGCCGGATCAATTGCGCGGCAATCCCCTGCCGCCGAAACGGTTCGAGAACGTACACAGCATCGATAATGCCGATTCGACGCGATTCGAGAATCGGCGGAACGCTTTCCCACTCGTCTACGCGCCCGATGAGAAAACCAACGAACCTGTTGTCCTGATCGGCGACGTATCCAATGCTGGACGCATCTTCGTATCGGCGCGTCAGCCATTGCGCCATCGCGCTTTCGCAGTCTGGCTTGAGCCGCATATCCGAACGTACTGCCGTACGGCAGTAGTCTAGCCATCCTGATAGAATATCCTGCAGGTCGTTCCGCTCCCACTCGCGTATGCTGATTTTCATTGCGAAATTTAAGACAACTTGAGATAAAGAAATTCTCCCTTCCGGTTTAAATAAGTAACGTAACGGAAGTCAAGGACGACTCCCGATAACAAAGTTAAATTTCAATAACGATACCGTGACCGAGCCTAAAACTAAAACTGTCTACACGACTCATGACATTAGCCGGCTTCTCCAGGTAAACCCCCGCTCCGTTATCAATTGGATTGAGCAGAAGCTGCTGCCATCGTACCGCACTCCCGGCGGACACCGGCGAGTTCGGCGCGACGATCTCCTCGCATTTCTCCGGAAACATCAGATTCCGACACCCTCGTCACTAGTTGACGGGAAATTCAGAATTCTGATCGTCGACGATCAAGAAGAGGTCGTCAATCTCCTCAAGACCCACCTCCAACGGCAAGGCAGCTATGAAATAATCTCGGCATCCAACGGAATTAGCGCCATGATCGAAGTCGGCCGTGTTAAACCCGATCTCCTCATCCTGGACGTCATGATTCCAGGCGTCGATGGAATCGAGGTCTGCCGCCGCATCAAAGCGGATTCGGCGAACAAAACCGCCATCATCGTAATTAGCAGTACAGCTGAGAGTGAAAAGAACATCTTGCAGGCCGGTGCGGATGTCTTCATGCCGAAGCCCCCCGATCTGGAAAAGCTGAGTGCCGAAGCCCGGCGTCTGCTCCGCATCTTGTAAGCGCGTTTTTCACTATGCAATACTCAACGATGTGCGCCCGTAGCTCAGATGGATAGAGCGACGGACTACGAATCCGTAGGTCAGAGGTTCGAATCCTCTCGGGCGTATGTGCAGAGTCACCTATTTACGAACGGCCGCCACTCGGAGGGAGCCCGCTGGTTGCGCGGGGGCGGGCGGATCCAACGAAGCCGACAAACTGGCGAATCTCGCGATGGATAGCCGCCGCAACTCAATCCAACGGGAATGATTCCGCCGTGCCGTTGGCCCGGCTAATTCTGAACTCTCTCTCCCGTCCGAACGGTATAGACTGCGTCCACGGGACTGATGAAGATTTTTCCGTCGCCATGCTGGCCGGTTTTTGCAGCCGCTTGAATCGCAGCAATGGCGCCATCGAGCTTTGACTCGTCGACGACGATCGTGAGCATAACCTTGGGCAGTTCGCTGTAAATCGTGTTGCCGACTTGAACTCCTTTTTGCTGTCCGCGGCCAAATACGTCCATCTTGGTCAAAGAAACAATGCCGCTCGATTCCAGTGCGTTGACGACCTGTTCTTCTCGATCGGGTCGAATGACGGCGCGAATCATTCTCATACGTGCATCTCAACCCACACTTGTTTGTCTTCAACGAAGACGGGATAAGTTTTTATAGATAAGCCAGGATCTGTTGAACACCGGCCAGTGATTAAATCGAATTTGTAATCGTGCAGTGGACACGTCACCTCGCAATTCTTGATGTTTCCTTCGTCCAATGGACCGCCGGCATGGGGGCATTCCGCATCGACCGCAAAGACCCGTCCATCGGCGTGAAGGAATAAAGCCAGTTGTTTTCCCTTAACGGGGGCGGAAAAGCCAACACCTGCCTTCAGGTCGTTGACACTGCAAACCAGCACCTGAACGGCTTTCTTCGAAGCGACGTTGGTTACGGTCAAAGTTCCTATGTTGCCATTACTTTTTGTATCTGCCAGACTTGCAGCGGGCTGAGGTTGGTCAAATTCGAACTCTTCGTCCGGCATTTCGGTAGCAGGCACCATTAAAATGCGATCGCGGACGGTCGGCCGTGCTTGAACTTGTTTGAATAATTGCAAATGCTTGACGACGTTGGCGAGCACGTCGGGTAAAGCCTCGTCACAGGGCACGATGTCCATAATTTGCGTTCCCGCTCGAGCCTGCGGACCCGTTCTTCCTCCAACATAGATCGCAACCGCATCGACGGAGCGGTTTTCGACATTCACCTTCATACCGCGAAGACCAATATCTGCCGCCTGATGATTCCCACAGCCCGCCGGACAACCCGACCAGTGGATCGTGATAGGCTTGCCGTCGGCGCCGAGCCGCTCTTCCAATGCCTTAGAAATTTGCACAGCGCGTGCCTTCGTATCGATTTGCGCAAGATTGCAGTAGTCGGTTCCGGTGCAGGCAACAAGTCCTCGAAAGAAGCGCGATGGTTCCGGCGTTAACTCTCGAAGCAAGGGTTCGCCCAATAGTGCATCAAGACGTTCTTCGGGGATGTTGACCAGAATTGCGTTTTGACCGGTGGTGAGGCGGATTGACCCATTCCCATACACATCGGCAAGGCGGCCAAGTTCGGCCAGAGATTCATGACTAATCCGGCCGACGCTAACTCGCAGCCCGACGGAATAGAGCCCGGGTTGCTTCTGCCGGCGTACACCAAAATGATCGTTATGGCCGTCTGAACGAGCGTCCTTTCCAGCCGGAGCCGGCTGCCACCCAAGACGCTGGACGAGTTCCTGGCGAAAGCGATCCAGACCCCACTCTTCCAAGAGAAACGCCAAGCGGCATTGTGTTCTGGCGCCGCGAGCGCCTTCATCCCGAAAAAGCTTGATGATCTCGATCACGACGTCATGCGCTTGATCCGGCTCGACGAACCAAGCAAGATTCGACGCAATCGTAAAGCCGCCGGACCCCATCTTTCCGCCCACCAGGATGTGAAATCCAGAATAGAGCGTTCCATGGATAAACTTCGTCGCCGGCACCAAGGCGAGGTCTTGCGATTCATTGTGTGTGCAGTTCTCAGCGCAACCCGTAATGGTCATGTTGAACTTACGCGGCAAATTCCCGAACTCGGGGTTGCCGTCGCTGCCCACAATGGTTCGGTCGAGAGCAAACACAAGAGGGGACGCGTCCAGCAATTCCGTGGGCGTCAGGCCTGCCAGAGCACAGCCATTGATGTTGCGTACATTGTCTTGGCCCGTTTGAAGCGTACGGAGGTCGACACCGCGTAATCTTTCAAAAATTTCAGGTACGGTTT
>Ga0209236_1000469_pt1 | contig 23397 bp, 24 predicted proteins | sample GraSoi013_1_40cm_FD_185819 | JGI IMG/M metagenome (GOLD analysis project Ga0209236, IMG submission 185819) | Grasslands soil microbial communities from the Angelo Coastal Reserve, California, USA - Sample 09_27_2013_1_40cm (SPAdes) (version 2) | ecosystem: Environmental > Terrestrial > Soil >... | reverse complement strand
GCACGTGCGGCTGAAATTCTTCGATGACGTGCGGAACAGATCGAAAGAGCCGCGGCGCCACGCCGACCTGTGCGCCGACGACCCGCGACATGTCCCAGATTCGCGCCGCGTGAACTTGCATACCCTCAACCGCGCCGAAGGAACTCCACCCTCGCTCGATTGCAGTGACGACGAGCACCCGCACATTGCGCGCGGCGAGCCGCCGGTAAACCTCCCACACCACGTGTTCGACGCCTCCCGACGATTGCGGCGAGAAGTGGTCGGTGAACACAGCTACCCGGAAGGATTCGTCCGCCGCGGTCGGACTCAAATTCGAACCCCCGCCGCGAGCGACTCCCTGACCAGGTCGCCGATGCCATCCTCGAACGAGACGCGGGCACGCCAACCCAGCAGATCCGCGGCCCGCCGTGGGTCGCTCAGCAACCGCGGGCGGTCGACAGGTCGAAGCCGCGACACGTCGGTCGCGATTTCCAGCTTACGTCCCATGGAATGGGCGATCGTATCGACGACATCCAATCCACTCACCGCTCTCCCGCTGCCCACGTTGACGCAGACGATGCCATCACCTTGTGACGGCGTGGCCAGGGCGACCAGCGCGTTCGCGACGTCACCTACATGGACAAAGTCGCGCTGAGTGCTCAGATTTCCAGTCTGGATGACGCCGCCGGCCAGCGCCTGGTCGACAAGCGAAGGAATGAGGTGGGGGTTGGTTTCTCCAGGTCCATAGACGTTGAACAGACGCGCCACTCTGACGCGGAGACCGTTTCTTCTGGCATAGAGCTCGGCGAGCTGTTCGAGCCAGAGTTTGCTTAGGCCGTAGATGTCGATTGGTCGCAATAGGTCGTCTTCCCTGTGCGCGGCCTCCGCCGGCGCGTAGACCGCGGCCGTAGAGGCAACTACGCAGGTTGGAGGCGCTTCCACCCTGGTGCATGCCTCGAGCACGGAAGCTCCGCCGGCCGTGTTCACAGACACGCATCCGGCGGGGTCCTCGTCACAAGCGGGTATGTAATGGATCGCGGCCAGGTGGAACAGAGTGCTGGGCCGCTCGCGCTCCAACACGGACTGAACAAAGCTGCGGTCTCTCACGTCTCCCGGTACCAACTCCGCGCCGGGCGGCAACACCGGCGCCTCTCGACTCGCGCGAAGGGAGAGGTTGTCGAGGACCACCACTCGGTGCCCGAGTGTCGCGAGCTGGCCGACAAGGGCTCGGCCGATGAAGCCTGCCCCGCCCGTGACGATGTCGGTCGATTCACTCATCGCACGACGCCCGCCAGGGGGATTTCCAGATCGATGTCCCCAACAGTCCGATAGCCATCTGCCGTCACATCGGGAAAACGTACGTGAAGCGATTCATTTGCAGCGAGGCCGGCCGGATCGATCGGGATGAAAAGCCAACCGGTCACGGTCTGACCGGCATCGATGTCGCCCGGTAGGTGGGTCGACCTCAGGTAGTCGCCGTTGGCGAAGACGTCGCCACGGAAGACGATCGGGGGTACGGTCCACTCGGCTTCCTCGGGTCCTGAGTTGCTCACAGTCACCTCGAGCCACGTGGCTCTTGCGCCTGCGTCAAAGGCAACTTTATCGACTCGGATCGACATTCCTTGCATCGTGCCGGAGGCGTCGACGCTGACGATCCTCGCGTCGGAAGCCGGCGCTCCGGACCCGCGTTCTGGCGGGGCAGGCAAGCCGGCAGCACCCCCAGCCAGGATGATGACCGCCAGCGCCGCGTACACGGCGGCCACTGAGCGCCGCGCGACGGCATTCGCCAAGACAGCACACATTCCGATCGCGCATGTAGTGGCCAGCGCCGGCAGAGCCGGATAGACGTACCGCCCCGGGCCCACGAACTCGTAGGAGGCAGTCACCGGCAGCAGCAGCGAGACGGCGACCATGCCGAGCACGGCGAGAGTTGCTGCCACGACCGGACCGCGGGCGGCCGATAGCGCGGGGGTCCGCAGCAGCTTGAGGACTCCTATCGGAGCCATGAAGGCGATCAGCCCGCCAAGGGCGGCAAATGGCGCCGCGAGCGGTAGGGCTCCCCATGGTTCCCCGGTCCAGTAGGTCAGCACGAAAACGGCCAGGTCGAGCGCAACGAAAGACGCGGTCAGTGGCCCAGGCAGCGCGTCCGACACCCGGGCGGCGAGTGCGCCGGGGGTCGGCGCACCGTAATTCTGGAGATTCACCAGGAACCACGGCGCCAGGCAGGCGACGGCGATTACACCCGTCAGCAGAACCTTGGCGAGCTTGCCGCTCCACGCGTTGCCCGCAATCGGCCAGAGGGCTGAAAGCGCCATCGCAGGGAACAGCCCAGCCAGCGTGATCTTGACCATCATTCCCGCGCCAAGAGCGAGGCCCCCTATCGCGGCCCGCCGCCACGTCCATTCGTCTCGAGACCACCGCACCGCCAGGAGCACCAGAATCCCTCCCGCGGCGGCCGCAAGGGCATCGTTGCTGATCCGTGTTCCATTCAGGTCGAGGCCTGGCAGCAGGATGGCTAGGATCGCCCCCAACACCGCTACCTCAGGTCGTGTCGGAATGAGAATCCGCGCCACCGCCACCACCATCGGCGCCAGGGTCGCGACGATGAGCGCGTTGATGATGCGAAGGGCATAGATCGCAGCGAAAGGTCCGCCCAACCGATCGGCAGCCCACCAGACCGGCACCATCGCCACGTAGTAGATCGGCGTTTGCACCGATTCGTGCGAAAGCTGCCACATGTGCCTCCTCATCCAGGCGGCATTGGCGCGGACACTCATCCCGGGAGGTGGCAGGCCGACGTCGGAGAGATCGGGTGTTGGATAAGAGCCCGCTGGATAGAAGGCACGGAACACGCCGGTCGACTCGGTTACGTGCAGCGTCTCAGCACTGATGAGAGTTCTGTCAGCGGCCGGGTAGACGCCGTGACTCAACTGGATTATGAAATCGGCGTGCTGCGCTTCGTCCACGAGGGACCACAAAGGCTGCGTGACAGCCATCGCAAGCGCGGGTATGAGCGCGGCGACATACGCGAGGATCAGTGGGTGCCGCCGCACGACGTTCAGCGCGTCAGGACGGATCAGTTTCGCTATCGATGCCGAGGATGCTGAGGAAGAAGCTCGCGAAAATCGTCTGCACGCCAAGGGTCAGCAGCACCGCGGCGGGGATGATCTCACGCATCGTGAGTCGGGGATCGAGGGCGCCGAACCCGACCGCCCCCCAGCTGAGCACCGCAAGGACCGTGCCGGCCACCCCGAGCACGAACATCAGCGCCCCTAGTGCGAGCCCGGTTTCCAGCTTCACGTAACGGAACATCTCGGAATAGGCTCGGTTTGGGGGATGGAAGCCCTCGCGCATCGCGAACACCTTCGTGAAGACCGCGAACACGATCAGCTGGTAACCGATCAGGCAGCAGAAGCCCGCGAGCAGCAGCGTATGGATGTCAAAGCCGAAAGGGCCGATCGCTTTGGGTCCGGTCTCGAGCGCTGCCCCCACCACCAGGCCCAAGCCGAAAAGCGCAATCCCCGGATACAGGAACAGCCATCGCGGGCTGAACAGAAGCATGAAACGTAAGTGGCGCCAGCCATCTCGCCATGTGCGCAGGTGTGGCGGCCTCGAACGCCCATCGGGATGAAGTGTCACGGGCACCTCGGTAATTCGCATTTCCTTCAACGACGCTTTGATAACCATCTCGCTGGCAAACTCCATGCCGCTGGAGCGCAGCCGCATCCGTTTGTAGGCGTCCCTTGTGAACGCCCGCAGCCCGCAGTGGGTGTCGCCGACAGGGGCGTGAAAGAAGATGCGGCTGATGCGCGTGAGGCCTGGGTTGCCGACCCATCGGTGCGACCACGGCATGGCGCCGGGCTCTATACCCCCCATGAATCGATTACCCACCACGAGGTCGTAGCCCTCGCGCAGCTTGGCGATGAAGGGGTCGATGGCGGCGAAGTCATAGCTCGCATCGGCGTCGCCCATCACCACGTACTTGCCTTGCGCCGAGTCGATGCCCCCGATGAGGGCGCTCCCATACCCCTTTCTCGAGACGTCGACAACCCTGACGCCGAGCTTCCGTGCCACGAGCTGGGAGCCGTCGCTGCTTCCGTTGTCGGCGACGATGATCTCAGCGGAATAGCCGCCCTTCTCGATGGCCTGGCGAGCCTTGGCGATGCACACGGCGAGCGTCTCGATCTCGTTGAGGCAGGGCATCACGATCGAGACCTCGACCGCCGCCGGCGCCTGGTGCGCCGTGGCCGAAGGACGGCGCGCGACTTTCATTGCGCTAGAGGGTAACGGCGGTGCCGGCAGCCGGCTTGCAGTTAGCCGGAAAAAGAAATGACCCCGACGGATCGCCTCTCGAGGGCCGGTACCTGCCTTGCGGCCTGTTCCTGCCCTTTCGAACGTTTCCCTCGGGGCCGTTGCAAACAGTAGATGCGGTCGGAGTTGAGCGCAAGCCCGAAAGTCAGTTCGCCGCCAGGCCACCATAGGTAGCCTGCGGCGCGGGCTGTGGACTAGACGTATTCCACCATCCGACCGCCGTCGACGACCAGATCCTGGCCGGTGACGAGGTCGTTTTCGACGAATGCCATCACCGCTTGCGCGACATGGTCAGGCGTCGGAATCGCTCGCAGCGGCGTGTTTTCGGCAGTCGAGGATTCGAGCGCGCTCGCGGCTTCGTCGCCGAACCGCTTGCTGAACCAGCGGCTGGACACCAGTCCCGGCGAGACAGAGTTGACGCGAACGTCCGGAGCAAGCGCAAGCGCGAGCGCCCGGGTCAGCTGCAGCACGCCCGCCTTCGAGACGGCGTATACGATCGACGATCCGGCCGCCCGATGTCCGGCGACGGACGCGACGTTGACGATCGCTCCCTTCACCTTGCGCAGCTCGGGCGCCGCCGCGCGGCAGCAGAAGAAGGTGCCCTTGAGATTGACGCTGAGGATCTCGTTCCAGACCTCATCGGTCAGCGCTTCGAGGTTGGAATGCGGGATGAACTGCGTCGTGCCGGCATTGTTGATCAGGACGTCGAGGCGTCCGAACCGCTTCACCGCCTCGCCGATCATCGCCACGACCTGAGATTCGTCCGAGACATCGGCCCGGTGCGCGGTGGCAGTGGCGCCCAGCGACTCGAGCTCGCGCGCGGTCGTAGTCGCGTCGTCTTCGGAGCGCGAGTAGTTAACCACCACGCCCGCGGCGCCGGCCTTCGCGAGCCGAACGCAGACCGCGCGGCCGATGCCGGTGCCCCCGCCGGTGACGATCGCGACTCTACCGTCGAGCTCCATGCGAGACTAGTTTCGCCGATATGCCGATCAGCCTCGACGACGCCAACAAGTTGGTCGCCAACGCTCACGCCAGAGCCTCGGAGATCGGCGTGAACGTCAGCGCGGCGATAGTTGACGAAGGCGGCCACTTGATCGCCTTGGGCCGCATGGACGGCGCGCCGCCACTGTCGCCGCAGATCGCCGAAGCCAAGGCAGTCGGCGCCGCGATGCTCCTGCGAGACGGGGGGTCGCTGCTGGAGATGTCGCAGGACCGGCCGGGATTCTTCAGCGCGGTAGACCGGCTGGTTCGCATGCCGTTGATTCCGGGTCCGGGTTCGCTGCCGATAATCCGGGACGGCATGACCATCGGCGCCATTGGCGTCAGCGGCGCTCGTCCGGAGCAGGATCTGGCGTGCGCGGTTGCGGGCCTGGCCTCACTCGAGCTGCATGACTCGTAGCGGCTCGTAGACCGAACCAGTCCGACCTAACCGACTCGAGTAAAGGACTAGTTCGGACGCGCGCCATGGCCACAATTGGGGCGGTTCGGGCAGCGCAGGGAGCACGGCGCCATCGCGTGAGCGTGCCCGGGCCAGGGTCAGATGAGCTCGAAAACGGCGCTTCTCGGCTTCTAGTCCGGCTTTGACGCACTCGGCCTCGATCTCGGAGGCCAATGTTTTGGCTGCCTCGCCTCCAGACCGAAGTCCCAGCCAGACCACGCGCACCAGGCGCCCACGCTTGAACGTCCCGAGCTCGCCCAGCTCGAGATCGAACGCCGGATGCGACGTCGCGGCCAGCCGATCCGCGACCTCCTCCACCACCGAGCGCTCGACCTGGCCGACGAACCGGAGGGTCAGGTGGAGATTCGCAGCCGGCGTCCAGCGGAATTCCGGAGCCCGTTCGGCAGAGGCGGCGACGAACTGACCCAGTGACATGCGCTCCGAATCGGGCAGGGGAAGTGCGAAGAAAGCGCGGACGCTCGTCGCGGGGCCTATTTGTGGGCTGGAGCCTTCTGCCAGTGGCTCGTCGCCCATGAGCTCGGCGCGGTGGGCCGCCAGCCGAAGCGCGCGCTCACCGAATCGATGCCCTCGGCAACGTTCGGAAGCTGGATCATGTTGACCTCGTCAGGCGTGATCGGCGGTTTGACCATCAGGGTCTCCATCACCGTCGCCACAGGGACGAGGAGCGCGGCCGGAAGCTTCAGCTTTCGCTTCTTGATCCCCCGGGCCTGGAGGAACCAGTCGAAGATGGCCTCGTACGTGACGACCTCGGGGCCGCCCAGCTCGACTATCTTGCCGAGCAGCTCGGGTTTGTCGATGGTCTCGATCACGCAGCGCGCGGCGTCCTCACGAAGAATTGGCTGTATCTGGGCCAGGCCGGTGCCCGGGATGACCGCGAAGGGCCCCACGATCGCCCGTTCGAAGTCGTCGAGCATACCGCCATCCTCCGCAAGCACAAACGAGAAGCGAAGGATCGTGCCCGCTACGCCGCTCTTGGCCAGCTCCTGCTCTCCCATCCAGCGCGACGTGAAGTACTTGAAGTGGGGATCGGGCCGGGCGCCGATGGCGCTGATTAATACAACTGACTTCACGCCGGCGGCCTTGGCCGCCTGACCGAGGATGCGAGGCCCATCGACATTGACCGCCAGGTAAGACTGGGGCCGGTTCCGGCGCACGGCGACCAGGCTGATGATGTGGTCGACGCCCTGGGCGGCCTGCGTCACCGCTGCCGGGTTCAGAGCGTCGCCGACGACGACCTGTGCGCCCCGGATCTTGAACGCGGCCGCCTTCATGGGGTCGCGCACGAGCACCCGGAGCTGGTGGCCGCCATCGATCAGCTTGTGAGCGACGCCACGGCCGAAAAAACCGGTCGATCCCAACAGGAGAATCCTCGCCACGGGTGCCAATCGTAACGGAGCACATACTGGAAGCCGGTGAGCGGACAGGAGGCCGGCGGCATCGGTTTGGGGCTGTTCGCGGTGCTCATCGGCGCCGGTGGGATCGTGGCCGCAATTCGAACCCGGAGGCGCCGGGCGGAGATCGCGGCCACCTATGGCGCGACCGGCGGGATCGTCTACACCGTGGTACAGGCGGGCTGCTCAGGCCTGCTTCTGGTCGGCGGCCTGGGCCTGATCGTGCTAGCACTCGTTCTTAAGCGATAGCTCGAGCCTCCCCAACCCGGGTACTAGGTCAGATCACGTTGCGTTCTTTGACAAGCGCTCCGCGCGCGAAGCGTTCGAACGCAAAAGATGAGATGTCGATCTCGGACGTGTGATCTAGAAGCTGCTGGGTGAGAAGCAGGGCCGCCGCCGGCGCTTGCATGAACCCATGGCCGCTGAAGCCCGCCGCGCACCAGAACCCTTCCAGCTCCGGCATCGGCCCCAGGATCGCCTGATGGTCAGGCGTCACTTCGTATAGACCGGCCCACGCCGTCTTCACCCCGGCCGCGGACAGCGCGGGGGCCCGCCGCGCCGCCTGCGCGAACATCTTCTCGAGGAACTCCCAATTCACGTCAGTCGCAAAACCGGGCGGCTCCTCGCGGTCGCTCATGCCGATCAGCACGCCGTCGCCCTCCGGATGAAAGTAGAGCGAGGTCTGGAAATCGACGGTCATAGGATTGGTACGCGGCACGGCCGGGAAGGTGCCGGTGACGGCGATGTGACGGCGATAGGGCAGGATGGGTATCTCGAGGCCCGCCATTCGCCCGATCGACGGCGCCCACGCGCCCGCACAGTTGAAGACGAGCCGGGTCGCGATGTCGCCGGCACTGGTCCGCACCCCCTGCACCTTGCCTGAGGCGATGTCGATGCCGGTGACCGCCACACCTTCTTTCAAACGCGCGCCGAGGCGCCGGGCGGCGGCCGCGTAGCCTGACGTCACGTCGGCAGGGCTGGCAATCCCGTCGCTTGGACAGAACGTGCAGCCGAGAACGTCCTCGACGTTGAGGATCGGCACCATCCGCGAGGCCTCTGTGGCGTCAACCCAGCGGGCGTCGTTCAGACCGACGCGCTGCCACATCTCCATGTTGTGGCGGAAGTCCTCCACCTGCTGTGGCTGCGTAAGGACGAACAGGTAACCGATCTGGCGGAAGTCCGCCGGATGTCCGATCTCATCCTGGAAGTGTTCGAGCATGCCCACCGACATCCGCTGGAGGCGGACGTTGCCCTCGCTCGAGAACTGCTGACGGACTCCACCTGCGCACTTGCCGGTCGACTGTGAGCCCAGGGTCTCGCGCTCGAGAAGGAGGACATCCACGTTTCGCTTGCTCAGCTGGTAGGCAAGGGCGCAGCCAATGATCCCGCCGCCGGCGATGACTACGTCAGCGCTTTCCATGCCAGAACATGCCCCAGAACTCAAAGATCAGCTTCAGAGCGGCGAGCGTGGTGATGTCCCCGTTGTCGAACGGCGGTGACACCTCGACTAGATCCAGTCCGACCAGCTTCGATCCCGCTGTAGCGATGCGCAGGAAGTCGAGCGCCTGCCGGCTCGACAGGCCGCCGGCGGACGGGATTTCGGTCCCCGGAGCAAAGGCGGGGTCCAGGGCGTCGATGTCGAACGACACGTGGAGACTCTTGCCGTCAAGCGCATCCGCAACCATGCGCGCCGAGCCGCTTTCGCCGGCCAGCTCCGAGGCCGACACCAACAGCATGCCGCGGGCACGGATGAACTCGAGCTCCTCGGGGTCATAGTCGCGTCCGCCGGCGATCACCACCCGCGCCGGGCCGATGCTGGAGACCTCCAGGGCGCGGCGCATCGCGCAGCCGCATGTCCAGCGGCCGCCGCGCGAGAAGTCGCATAGGTCCGGATGAGCGTCAATCCACAGCACAGCCAGGTCCGGGTGCCGCCGCGCCTGGGCGGCAAGCGTCGCGATGGCGGTGCAGTGATCGCCGCCGAGGACTGTCAACAGCGCGGTGGGCGGGACGCCCGCCAGCTGGTCGGCGACCTTCGACCAGCCGGACTCGATTTCCGCGCCCACGTCCAGGTCGCCCAGGTCGTGCACCTTGATGCCGCCCAAGGGGCGGCCGTCTTCGGTTACGGGCGGCATGATCGGAGACAGATCGCGGATGCGCATCGGGGCGAGGGCGGCGCCTTTGCGATAGACGGCAGAGCCGTCGTAAGGGATCCCGGCCAAAACGACGTCGGCCGTTTCGAGTGGAGCTCCAGCGAGGCCCGCCCACGGCATCAATCCCGCTAGGTTGATTTTGCTCACTTCTTTTTCATCTCCGGCACTTTCAGGATGAGTAGGCCGCCCAGCAGCAGCCAGATGAAGAACACAGTGAATATGACGGGGTACCCGCCGGGCAGGCCCAGCAGCTTGGGTCCGGCGTTGAACGGATCGAGCAGGAAGCCCCCGACGAATCGGGCGATGATGCCGGCGCCAGCCGTGGCGATGTTGGTGAAGCCCATGAAAAGCCCGGCTTCACCGGCCGGGATGACATCCTGGATGAAGGCCCAGTCGACCGAGAAGAAGAGGCCATAACCGATCCCGATCAGGATCCCGACCACAGTTGCCTGCGCCGCCAGGATCGGCACGTTGAGCGCGCTCGCGACCGGCTGAAGCAGCGCCGATGGCAATAGCTCGTAGTGGCTGAAGACGAGCACCAGCATGCCCGCGGCACCGAGAAGCCCCCCGGCCACGATGAGCGGCCGCCGGCCGATCCGGTCCGAGAGGCGTGCTGCCGGGAGCGAGACCAGCAGCGCCGTGATGATCACAATCCCCAGCAGCGTGTAGGTGGCTGTTGTCGTCGCCTTGGCATCGTGGTTGAAGAACGCATCGCTGAAGTAGAAGTAAACGAAGCTCTGGATCCCGCCCAGCCCCATGAGGATGAGGAGCCGCGACCCGACCAGCCACAGGAAGCTCGTGTGGCGCAACGGGCGGGTGAAGGTCGTCCTGATCGCCTGCCATGCGTTGGTGAACTGAGTCTGGCTGGACTGCACCCGGTCTGGGACCAGCAGCACGGTCGGCAGCATCGTGGCGAGTAGAACCACGCAGATGCTCAGGATCGCCGCGGCGCGACCCGCGTGCGCGAGTATGAACCCGGCTCCAACCGTCCCCAGCAAGAGGCCCAGCACGTTGGACACGCCGTAATAGCCGGACGCGTTTCCGCGCTGGTCCACCGGCACGACGTCTGGCAGCAGGCCCTGATACGGCCCCTGCGCGGTGTTGGAGGCCGTCTGCAGAAGGAAGTAGAAGACGACCACGAGCCAGTACGAGCCGGACAGCGCGATCCCGATCAGGAATATGACGTCCCCCAGCGTGCCGATCACGATGAAGGGGTGCCGGCGTCCGAAACGGGTGCGGGTGCGATCCGAATAGGCGCCGACGAGGGGCTGCCACACCACCGCCATCAACGATCCGATCCCCTCCAGCACTCCTAGGGCGACGCCCTTATGCGCGTGGCCTACCAGCTGCTCGATGAGGTTGGGCAGGATCAGGCCGCCGAGGCTGTTCCACAGATAGCCGATGGCGACCCAGTAGATCGAAAGAACGATGAAGTCGAGCTGGGTCAGGCGGGATTCCCGCCGCGAGACGGCGACCGCCATCAATCTGGTTCGTAGGGAGGCAGTGACTTCTTGACTGGGCGGTCCTCTCGATAGCCGAGCGCGTACTCGCCCTGCAAGACGGTGTGGATCTCGCGAGTGCCCTCATAGATGATCGGCGCCCGCGCGTTGCGCAGGAAGCGCTCGACCGGGTACTCGGCCGAGTATCCGTACGCCCCATGCACCTCGATCGCGTCGTGGGCGGCATTGAACGCGGCGTCGGTCGCGTACTGCTTGGCCACCGACACGTCGCGCGTGTGCCGCAGGCCCTTGTTCTTCATCCACGCCACCTTGAAATAGAGGAGGCGGCAGATCTCGTAATCGCGCGACATGCGGGCGATCATCTGCTGCACGAGCTGGTAGCGGCCGATCTCCTGACCGAAGGTCTTCCGCTCGCGAGCGTATTTCACGGACGCGTCGAGGCAGGCGCGGATGGTGCCGGTGGCGCCGGCGGCGACCGTGTAGCGGCCGTTGTCGAGGCAGCTCATCGCGATCTTGAAACCGTCACCCTCGTCGCCGATCCGGTCGGCCTCGGACACCTCGACATCCGTCATGAAAATCGACCCGACGTCGCCCGCCCGGATGCCGAGGCGATCCTTGATCGGCTCGGTCCTCAGGCTTTTGCCGCACGCCGTGCGATCGAGCATGAAGGCGGAAACGCCGCGGTGCCCGGCCTTCGGATCCGTTTTCGCGAACACCAGCAGGAAATCGGCGGTGTCGGCGTCGGAGACCCACACTTTCTGCCCGTTGAGGACGTATCTGTCGCCGGTGCGGCGTGCGGTCGACTGCATCGACGCGACATCCGAGCCCGCGTTCGGCTCGGTGAGCCCATAACAGGCGAGCTTCCGGCCGGAGGCCATGGGCACTAGCCAACGCTGCTTCTGCTCTTCGTCGGCCCACGTGTAAAGCCCCATGCCAACCAGGCCCACGTGCACCGACAGCACGGTGCGATACGTGGTATCGACATATTCGAGCTCTTCGCACGCGAGGCCGAGGGCCAGGTAGTCGAGGCCATGGCCACCGTAGCGCTCCGGGAAGCACACGCCCGGCAGTCCGATCGAGGCGAGCTTGTCGAAGATCTTGGGATCGTGCTTGGCTTCCCGGTCGTTTGCCGCGATGGTGGGCGCGAACTCCTTGGCGCAGAATTCTCGGACCGTCGCCACCAGCTGCTCCTGGTCAGGTGTCAGCGCCAGGTCGAGCATCGCGCGGACTAAGACGGTTTGGGGCTGGCCGTGGGGCTCACCTTCGGCGTCGGCGACGGGGTCACCTTGGGGAGCGGTTTCAGGTCGGTGGGCCCGACGTGACCGATGACCGGGATATGAGAGCCGATGGCGAGGACGACCGGAACCGCCTTGGAGCTGTGCAGCTGAGGCTGCAGGAAGTCGACGAAGATCTGCTGCAGCTGGTGGATCCCGGCGACTGAATCGACGCTCGCGCCGGCCGGTTTGGCCGCGGCCTTTTTGAGCGCGTCGAGATCCTGCTTGGAAACCATCGCGGACGTGATCGGGTTGGACAGGATCCAGTTCTCAAGCTGGTTGACCTGCGTCAAGGTCAGGCTCGCGCTCTTCAGTGTCGGCTCGAAAGCGTTGTCCAGCGTTACGAGCGCCGACACGGCGAGGTAGACGACGACCAACGTGACGACAACATGTACGAAGACGCCGAGCAGGCCATCGATCCCTCGCAGCGCCTCCAACCTGTGGAACGCACCTCCGATCGACCCACCGACAGCGCCCACGATCACCGCCAGGATCAGCGCCACGAACACGCTGAGCACCGGTGAGATGTGAAGCAGCTTCGACATCTCGTTCGTGTACTGGTCGTGGAATCGAAATATCACTAGCAGCGTGCCGAAGAAGAAGATCTCGGCCATCAGGGGTTGAATCACTCCGCGCTGGTAGCCGAGGAGCAGGGCTATGAGCAGAACCAGGACGATGACTATGTCGATGATCACGCGGTCCTCGGTTTCGAGGACACTAGCTCGCGGCGAGCCTCGATGACGAGGAAGCCGGCGAACATCGCGACGATTCCGAGCGCCTCGCTCACGGGTTGGGCGATGTAGACGCCCTTCGATTGCGCGTAGCTGTGTCCTCCGGCGACGATGAAGGCGCCGGCGGCGAGGATCGCCAGCCCGAGCACCCGGTTTCGCGGTGCGCCCGCTCGCGCGGATCTCCACGCCGAGTACGCCGCTCCGCCGACCAGCAGCAAGGACCCGCCGAGGTTGGTGAGCAGCGGCAGGGCGCCAGGAACGTCGATCGCTCCGCGACCGGGGACCTGCGCTTTCAAGAGGGTCGGGTTGGTGTGCGCTGCAAGGACGGCCACAACAGATACCAACGAGATCAGGACCATGACGATTACGGCCACGCGGCCCACTCGCATCGGGACGAGCAGCAGCAGCGAACCGATCCCGAGCCAGCCGACGTTCAAAAGCCCCCCGAACAAGTAGTAGCCCTTGTAGGTCGCATCCGACCAGCCCGCGAGCTGCCCCACGGTTTCGAATGCGGCGGCCACCCCGAACATGGCGAGAGCCAGCGCCCAGATCGCCTGGTAGGGCTTGCGGCGCCTCATGTATTGCCTGCCAACCACCACCGCGAACGTTGCGCCCACAGCCGCTGCGATCAGGGGGATCACGAACACCGCGGCCAATCATAGAGGCCGGGCTGGAAGCCTCGGCCCGAAGATCCGTCGAGGATTTCCGGCCCGGCCTCTCAAGGCCGGTCCCGCGCGGGCGATCTCGCCCAGCTTCGGTTAGACTCGGAGCACTCTTGGCCCGAACGATCGCCGTCGCCATGCAGAAGGGTGGTGTAGGCAAGACCACCACCGCCGTCAACCTTGGCGCTGCTCTGGCGGAGATTGGCCAGCGGGTTCTTCTCATCGACCTCGACGCACAGGGTCATTTGACCCTCTACATGAAGCCGTCGGGCGAGCTCGAGAAGACCGTCTACCACCTCCTGGTCGACCCCGACACCACCGTCACCGACGTTGTGCAGGAAGCAGCGCAGATGGGAGTCCACTACATTCCCGCTGACGTTGAGCTTGCCGGCGCAGAGAACCAACTGATCAACGAGATCGGGCGCGAGAGCATCCTGCGCGACAAGCTCGAGGCGGCGCAGAAGCGCTACGACTTCATCATCATCGACTGCCCACCTTCTCTAGATCTGATCGTCATCAATGCATTGGTGGCGGCGGACGAGGTGCTGGTGCCGCTTCAGGCGGAGTTTCTCGCACTCAAAGGCATGCAGGAGCTGTTGATCACGATGGAGCGCGTGAAGCGCAGGCTCAACCCTCGCCTCGAGCTGATCGGCATCCTGCCCACGCTGTACAAATCGCGCGCGCTCCACTCTCAGGAGGTGCTCGCCGCCGTCAAGGAGAAGTACGGCGACAAGGTTTACGACTTCGGAGTCACCGATTCGATTCGCTTCGCCGAGACTCCGCTGGCCGGGATGTCGATCCTTCAATACGCGAAGGAGTCGGATGGAGCGAAGGCGTATCGTGCATTGGCAGCTCGGGTAATGGAGAATCACAGGATCTAAATGCCAACTTTCAAACGCGTTTCACTCGCAGGATCAGAGGAACTTTTCCGGCCGACGCGACCGCAGGTCGTCACCGACACCGATGACGTGATACGCGAGACGGTCGACCGTCACGAGAAGGTGAAGGAGGTCGTCCTAAGGACGCTGAGCTTCACGCCCGACGAGATCGAGCTCCTGCTCGAGGCGATTCAGACCGCGAAGTATCCCGACCGGCCTCGCGCCAAGCCGCAGCTGGACAAGTTCGACTCACTGGACGCGCTGCGGGTCAAGGTCCAGGGCGAAACAGCGGACTAGGGCAAGCGCCTACCGCTTCCTGGAACGGCGCCGGATGTAGCCGTACGTCCAGAAGAGGCACACCGCCAGCAGGACGACTGCGAAGGTGACGACCGCGGCTCGCTGCATGTGGGTAAATATTGAGAGAAATGTCCAAGCTGGGCATCGTCAAGGTCAAGCTCGACCGCGAGGTCAACGGCTACATCCTGTCTTGCTCGAGCACCAAGGAGGCAGTGGTCATCGACCCCGGGCTGCCGCCGGAAAAGCTCGCCCAGCAAACCACCGGCCTGACGGTGAAGTACATCCTCGCCACCCACGGCCATCCCGGACACGTCGCCGGCAAGGACGACCTCAAGGACCTGACCGGCGGCCAGACCGCGATTCATTCCGCCGACGCCAAACAGTTCCTCCGCTCGGCCGACCGCTACCTGCTCGACGGCGACGAAGTCGAGTTCGGCGAGTTCAAACTGACGGTCCTGCACACGCCGGGCCACACGCCTGGCAGCGTCTGCTACGTGGTCGCCAACCACGCGTTCGTTGGCGACACCATCCTTTCGGGCGGGATCGGAAAACAGACGCCCGAGACCGACTTGCGCCGGCAGATGATGAGCATCGGCACGAAGCTGCTGCGCCTGCCCCCCTCAACGGCCCTCTACCCCGGCCACGGCCCCGCAACCAGCCTCGAGCGCGAGCTCGCCCAGAATCCGATCTTCAGGGGAGCGCCGACCCGAGCCTAGCCGGCCGGACCATGCGGCCGGTAGCCCCTCCGACTCGCCGTCCGTCTCGCCAGATCGCTGCACCCCGCAGGTAGACCTCGCGCACGGAGAAGCCGAAGTCCATGCCGTCCAATGCCCCGTGACGCTGGCGCGACCGCATGGCCTCGGGGCGAACGAGCGTCCGCTTGCCGGGATCGACGATGACCAGGTCCGCGTCATAGCCAGGCGCGATCGTCCCCTTGGTTTCCTGCAGGCCCACCAGAGCAGCAGGCGCTTCGGACACCCACCTGGCTGCAAGCCATACATCGCCGATGCGGCGGGCTAGCTCGAGGCAGCTCACGTAGAGGGTCTGGACACCAGGACTGCCGGCCGGCGCCTCGTCGAACGACGCAGCCTTCTCTTCGTCCGTATGCGGCGCGTGGTCCGTGGCCACGAGTCCGATCACACCTTGCGCGAGCCCGTCGACGAGAGCGTCGCGGTCGGCTGCGCTTCGAATGGGCGGAAACATCTTCATCGCCGTCCCCGCACGCGGGAAGTCCTCTTCGGACAACCAAAGGTACTGGGGGCATGTCTCGAGGCTCAAGGGCGCGCCGGCCCGAATCGCCTCTTTCGCGGCGGCCAGGCCGGGCGCGCTCGAAAGATGAGCCACGTGCATCCGCACGCTTGATGCCCCCGCGATCTCGGCTGCGGCTGCGATTGCCACTGCCTCGGCCTCGGGCGGCCTGGCTGCCAGCAGATCCGAGTACGTCTCCAGCGGCCGGCGGAAGGCGCTGAGGATTCCCGGGTCCTCCGCATGAATGGCCAGCGGCAAGCCCAGGCGGGCGATCACAGGGGCGAGGCGTGCCAGCGTCCCGTAGTCCGGCGGCGTCTCGAGGTCAGGGTCGTCGAGTCCCGGCGAATACAGCACCTGCTTGCGAGTCAAGCTGAACGCGTAACCGAGATACGCCTTGAATCCGACGGCGCCCGCGTCCGCCAGGGACTCCAGTTCCTCTGCCGTCGTCCCCGATCGCAGCAATGCCCACATTCCGAAGTCGACGCGCGCCTTGCTGCGCGCGAGCGCTGCTTTCGACTCGAGCACGCCTGCCGCATCGACCGCGGGCACGGTGTTCGGCATATCGATGACGGTCGTCACCCCGCCGGCGGCAGCCGCTTCGGTGAGCGTGCCGAAATCCTCTTTCTGCGGAAACCCAGGATCCCGGCTGTGCACGTGCACATCGATCGCGCCCGGCAGGACGTACGTTCCGCGCGCATCAACCGTGCGTGTGCCTTCTGGAGGAGTGTCAGAGCTGAGGCTGGTGATGACACCATCGGCGACATGCACATCCACCTCGCGCGGACCGTCCGGAGTGAGGACGGTGCCGCCAGCGATCACGAACGAGCGCGGCTTCCAGGAGTCAGTCAAGCTCGAGGTCGGTGATTCGAAACAGCGGAGAGTAGGGAATTCCGGCGCGTCGGATGCTCTCTTCGCCGCCCTCACCGCGGTCGAGGACGACGACGAGATGGATCACATCGACGCCTGCGTCGCGCAGCACCTGCGCCGAACGCAACGAGTCTCCTCCAGTAGTGACGACGTCCTCGATCACGGTCACGCGCTCGCCGGCTGTGAGATTGCCTTCGATTTGCTTCGACGTCCCGTAGGCCTTGGGCTCCTTACGGACGAGGACCAATGGCAGGCCGGTCTCCATCGAGACCGCGCCACCCAGGAGCACGGCGCCGAGCTCAGGCGCGGCGAGGCGCTGTGTCTCGGCCGGCACGAGCCGGGCGAGATGCCGGCCCAGCCTGCGAAGCAGCGTTGGGTCCGTCTCGAAAAGGAACTTGTCGAAATACCGATTGGAGCGCTTTCCCGAGCGAAGGATGAAATCGCCCTTGAGGTAAGAGGCGGTGACGAGGTCACGCGCCAGGGTCTCGCGCTCCCCGATCACATGGTCAATCTAACGGATAGAAGCACGCGGCCAGGTGCTCCGCGCCGAACCCCTCGAGCGGCGGCTCTTCCTCCGCGCAGTGCGCCCGGGCGCGCGGGCAGCGCGTGCGGAACCGGCAGCCCGACGGTGGGTTGACAGCCGAAGCGACATCGCCCTGCAGGATCACACGCTCGCGGCGGCGCTCCACCACCGGGTCAGGAATCGGGATCGCCGACAGCAGCGAGCCCGTGTACGGATGGCGGGGACGGCGGTACAGCTGCCCACCGGGCGCCACCTCGACGATCTTGCCCAGGTACATGACCGCGACGCGATTCGAGATGTGCTTCACGACCGACAGGTCGTGGGCGATGAACAGGTAGGTGAGATCGAACTTGGACTGCAGGCGCTCGAGCAGGTTGATGATCTGCGCCTGGATCGAGACGTCTAGCGCGGAGATGGGCTCGTCGCAGACGATGAAGGTCGGGCCGACGGCCAGGGCGCGCGCGATGCCGATTCGCTGGCGTTGGCCGCCCGAGAATTCGTGCGGATAGCGATCGGCGAACTTGGGGTTCATGCCGACCACCTGCAGCAGCTCGTAGATCCGGTTCTGCCGCTCCCTACCCTTGGCAATTGCATGGATGTCCAGCGGCTCGCCGATGATGTCGCCGACAGTCTGTCGCGGATCAAGGGAGGCGTACGGATCCTGAAAGATCATCGCCATGTCGCGGCGGTGCGCCCGCAGCGCCGAGCCCCGTTGATGCGTGATGTCGTCGCCCTTGAACTGGATCGTTCCGGCGGTCGAGTCGAGCAGGCGGATGATCGTTCGCCCCAGCGTCGACTTGCCGCAGCCCGACTCGCCGACAAGGCCAAGAGTCTCGCCCGCTTTGATATCGAGGTCCACGCCGTCGACCGCGCGCACGTGGGCGACTGTCCGCTGCAAGACGCCTGAAGCGACGGGAAACCACGTCTTCAGCCCTCGCACCGACACCAGCGGATCCGAAGTTGTCCAGGCCCGGGTCAGCTGGGCATGCGCCGTCTCAGGCATCCTTCAACTCCACGCCGGATTGGGTGACCCAGCAAGCGGCGAGCTGATCCCCGACGCGGTTCAAGGCCGGGACGTCGCGCGAGCAGCGCTCGACCTTGAACGGACACCGCGGGTGAAAGGCACACCCAGGCGGAGGTGCAATCAAGTCTGGCGGCATGCCTTCGATCGGTTTCAGCGGTTCGTGCCGCTCGGCGTCGAGGCGTGGGATCGACCGCAGCAATGACCACGTGTACGGGTGCTTGGGATGAGCGAAGACATCCGTGGTCAGGCCCGACTCGACGATCCGGCCCGCGTACATCACCATCACGCGTTCGCACATGCCCGCGACCACGCCCAGGTTGTGCGTGATGAGGATGGTGGCCGTGCCGAATTCGCGATTCGCGTTGCGGAGGAGGTCGAGGATCTGCGCCTGGATCGTGACATCCAGCGCTGTGGTCGGCTCGTCCGCGATGAGCACCGGAGGCGTGGTGGTCAGGCCCATGGCGATCATCGCGCGCTGACGCATACCTCCCGAGAAGTGATGCGGAAAATCGCGGGCGCGAGTCTCGGGCGAGGGGATGCCCACCCGGCCCAGCATGATCGTTCCCCCTTGAAGCGCCTTGGCCTGGGGCATCGAACGGTGAAGCAAGAGCGGTTCCGACACCTGCCATCCCACTCTGAACACCGGGTTGAGAGAGGTCATGGGGTCCTGGAAGATCATCGCGATCGATTCGCCGCGAATCTCCTGCATCTGCGCGTTGCTCAATTTCGCCAGGTCTCGACCTTCGAACAGCACCTGGCCGCCGACGATCCGTCCTGGCCGCGGGACGAGCCTCATGATGCTCAGAGCGGTCACCGACTTGCCGCACCCCGACTCCCCGACGATGCCCAGGGTCTCGCCCGCGTGAAGCTCGAATGAGACGCCGTCGACCGCCTTGACGACCCCTTCCGGGGTCGAGAACTGCGTCTTCAGGTCGCGGACCTCGAGCAGTGGCCCCGGCATGGCTACCGGAGCCTGGGGTCGAAAGCGTCGCGGATGGCGTTGCCGAACAGGTTGGCGGCCAGGACGGTGACGAAGATCGTGACTCCCGGCCAGATGACGAGCCAGCTCGAGTGGAAGAAGAAGGTCTCCGAGTTGGTCAGCATGTTGCCCCAGCTCGGAGTTGCCGGTGATATCCCCAGCCCCAGGAAGTCGAGCGCGGCCTCGATGAGAACGACCTGGCCCAGGTAAAGGCTGCCGAACACGATCAGGACGTGGAGAACATTCGGCAGGAGATGGCGGAGGATGAGGCGCGCGTCGCTGGCGCCCAGCGCTCGGGTGGCGATCATGAAATCGCGCGTGCGCACGGACAGCACCTCTCCGCGCACCAAGCGCGCGATGCTTCCCCAGCCGACCGACGCGATGATGAGCGCGAGCGTGATGGTGTTGGGTTTGAAGAGGATCGACATCAGGATGAAAAGGAAGATCGCCGGGACGGCGAGAATGATGTCCACAAAGCGCATCAGAAGACCGTCGAGCAGCCCACCGTAGTAGCCCGCGAGCAGGCCGACGCCGGCGCCGATCGTCAGCGCGACGCCGACGGAAAGAAAACCAATCCCCATCGACACCTGCGCGCCGTAAAGCATGCGCGTGAGCTCATCACGACCAAGGTCGTCCGTACCGAGAATGTGGTGAGGGCTGAAGGGGGGCAAGAAGGTGTTCAGCAGGTCGATGTGCCTGGGGTCGGCCTGGGTGAACACGGCGGCGAGCAGCGGCGACGTCACGGCGACCACGACGAAGAAGAGAAGGACGAGGCCAGAGGTGACGCCGATCCGGTTGCGGCGCAAGCGGCCGGTCGCCTCTTTCCAGTAGCCCCGGGCGGGGCGCCCTGGAACAAGCGGCGCTGGAACTGCAGGCGCGTCGACTGGAAGCGGCGTGATCATGCGTACCGGATCCTGGGGTCGAGAAGCGCGTAGAGGATGTCGGCAAGCAAGTTGCCGGCGACTACGAGCAATGCCGCGAAGGTCGTGATGCCGAGGACGGTGGTGTAGTCGGTCTGCAGGGCGCGTTCGTACAGCAGCTTGCCGATGCCCGGCCAGCTGAACACCACCTCCACCACGAGGCCGCCGCTCACCAGCGCGGGCAGCTCGAGACCGACCAGGGTGACCAGGGGGATGACCGCGTTGCGAAGGGCGTGCATGTACACCACCCGGCGTTCGGTCATGCCCTTGGCGCGAGCGGTGCGCACGTAGTCCTGCGAAAGGACCTCGAGCATGCTCGACCGCGTGAAGCGCGACCAGATGGATAGGTAGACGAACGAGAGAACGGTGGCCGGCAGGATGAGGTGCACGACCCGGTCCAGCAGGTCACCTCCGCCCAATCCCGGCGTGGTGACACCGCCTGACGGGAGGAAGGGGAGGCCCCAGGCCTGGAGCTGGACCGAGAAGACGAGGATGAGCAGGAGGCCGAGCCAGAAGGCGGGGATCGCGAAGCCGCCGACGGACATGGCGGTCAGCGCGTGGTCGATCTTGCTGCCGCGACGCAGCGCACCTGTCACTCCCAGAGGGATCGATATCAGGATGCCGAGAAGGATCGCCGTGATGGTGAGCTCGAGGGTCGCCGGCAGCCGGTCGAAGATGTGGCTGGAGACCAGGCTGCCGTCGATCATCGAACGGCCGAAGTCGCCGTGACCGACGCCGGCCAGCCAGGTGATGTACTGGATGTAGAGCGGACGGTCGAGGCCGAGGTAGCGCTTGATGGCCTCGACGTCCTCTGCCTTCAGGTTGGGATTCAGGTCGATGCCCGGGATGTAGCTCCCGGCCGTGACGTGCATGAGCATGAAGGTGATCAGCGTCACGCCGATCACCACCGGGATGGTGGCCAGCACCCGCCTGACCAGGTACTTGGCGAGCATCTAGCAAGCCAGCCTGGCCGGGGATGCTCCCCGGCCAGCGCTCATTTCCTCCCTACTTTCCGTCGGCGACGAAAACGTCCTTCATCCACGGCCGCGCCTGGTAGGTGTTGTACGGTCCGACGTTGAAGTTAACGACCCTCTTGTTGATGCCCCACAAGTAGTTGGGGTAGAAGAGGATCGGGGCCGGCAGCTCGTCGGCGAGGATGTTCTGGATCTGCGTGTATAGCGGTTTCCGCTTGGCGCGGTCGGTGCTCTGCAGCGCACTGTCCATGAGCTGGTCGACCTGCGGGTTGCTGTAAGACATCCCGTTGAGGCCTGCTGAGCCGATGCCCTTCGTCGTCCAAAGCGTGGTCTGATCGGGGTCAGTGTCCTGGTTGGCGATTCCGATAAGGATGACCTGGAAGGTCTTGGTGCTCCGGATCTGCGTGACCAGTGTCTGGAACGCGATGGCGCGCGGCTGGGCATCCACCCCGATGTCCTTCCACTGCTGCTGCATCACCTGGATGAGGTTCTCGCGCACCTTGTTGCCCGAGTTGGTGTTGACCTCGAACGACATGCGCACGCCGCCCTTGGACCGAATGCCATCGGAGCCCTTCGCCCAGCCGGCGTCATCGAGCATCTTCTCAGCGGCAGCCTTGTCGAACGAGTATTTGGGGCTGACGTTGGCGTTGTAGGCCCACGTGGTCGGAGGCAGCACCGAATCGGCCGGCACGGCCTGGCCGAAGTACACCGCCTTGGCCATCGCGGTGCGGTCCAGCGCCGTGTGCAGCGCCTTGCGCACGTTCTTGTCGCCGAAGATCTTGGAGGCGGCCTTCGTCGGCTCCAGGTTGAACTGGTAGTAGACGAAGCCAGGGTTGATGAAGGAAGTCGTCGTGATCGTGTTGACCGTCTTCAGGTTGTCGAACTGGCTGGCGTCGGGCTGTCCGGTGTCGAGCTCGCCGGTCTTCAGCTGCTGCGCCAGGACGACCGCGTCGGTCACGACTTTGTAGATGTACTGGTCGAGATGGGCCGCGCCGGCCCAGTAGTTGTCGTTGCGCTCGAGCACCACCTGCTGGCCCTTGTCCCATCGGTTGAACTTGAACACGCCGTTCGAGACCGTCGGGCCCTTTGTAAAGAAGTCGTGGGTGTTGAGCGCCTTCGGCGTGACATTGCCGAGGACGTGCTTGGGCAGGATCCCAAAGCGGCAGTTCGAGTCGACGAAGTTGGCCAGGATCTTGCTGAACTTGAAGACGACCGTTTGGGGGTCCGTGGCGGTAACGCTCTGTAGAAAGCCCTCGAGCTGGGCTCGGTAGCGAGATACGTAGTCCTTGGTGTCCGCCGAGAAGATCAGGTTGTATGTGAAAACAACGTCGTCGGCGGTCAGGGGCTGCCCGTCCGACCATTTGAGGTTCGGCCGCAGCTTGAAGGTGAACGTCAGCTGGTCGGCAGAGATCGTTGGGAGGGCCGACGCCATCATCGGGATGTTGTCGCCCTTGGCGTTGAGGCTGAGGAGCCCATCGAAGAGGAGCCAGATCATCTGGCTGCTCGCGGTGTCGCCGGAGTTCAGGACGGCGAAGCTGGAGATGTCGCTGATGGTGCCCTCGATCAGCTTGCCCCCCTTCACCGGCGTCTGAGAGGTCGGGGTGTTGCCGCCACCGCATGCCTCGAGGAAGTCCACAATCCCGGCGGTGAAGGCTGTGTAGGCCGCCGCCGCCCCCATCCGGCGCAGGAAGTCCCGGCGGGACCACTCCTTCAAGAACTGCTCGAAATGCTCGAAGCCCTGGTCCGCCTTATCGTCTCGACTCATTGGCCGATCCTCCAACAGACGCCCACCGCCCCCAACCAGCCGTCCTTTCTTGCCAGCCATCATATTGGTCAGTGCACTCGATGGTCAAAAAGACGCTTTGATGGCCTCATCGGTGGCGGTCGGCGTCGCCAGGGTCGTGCTCCACCTGCCTGAAAGCGGCTCGCTCAAGAGCAAGCGCCAGGTCATCAGCGGCCTGCTCCGCCGAGTGCGGGCGGAGTTCCAGGTCGCGGCCGCCGAGGTGGGCGAACGCGACCGCTGGCAGCTGGCCGAGCTGGCCATTGCCTGCGTGAGCGCTGACGGCCGTCACGCCGATGAGGTGCTGGCCGCGGCGCTCTCCTACATCGAGTCGCACTGTGATGGTGCCCGCGTCACGGACGTCTCGACTGAGTTGGTGCGTCTGTGAAGGCAGTCGAGTCGCTGGCGAGGGAGTTCGAGGGCACGCTGCCCTTCGAGCTAGACGCTTTCCAGCACGAGGCGATCGACAAGCTTGACAGCGGCGAGGGCG
>Ga0209236_1000468_pt1 | contig 23418 bp, 23 predicted proteins | sample GraSoi013_1_40cm_FD_185819 | JGI IMG/M metagenome (GOLD analysis project Ga0209236, IMG submission 185819) | Grasslands soil microbial communities from the Angelo Coastal Reserve, California, USA - Sample 09_27_2013_1_40cm (SPAdes) (version 2) | ecosystem: Environmental > Terrestrial > Soil >... | reverse complement strand
CCCCCACCCGCCGCGAGCACCAGCGAGGGCCGTGACGCGAATCGGGCGAACTCCTCGGAGGCCGACCGCGCGTCTGGATGGGTCTCGACCACCAAGGTCTCGAGGTCGAGTCCAGAACCGTGGCTCGAGCGGATCGCATTCCCAAGCGTTTCGACGAGCCCCGACGGGTGCCCGGTTCCCGACGCACGATTGAGGATGAGGAGGGCCGCCGCGGTCACGGCTCCGATTCGTCCGGCTCTCCTTCGACCCCGGCTCTGCGCCGGCGCATGATCGCCAGGGGGATGCCTGCGACGAGGACGGCGATGATGAGCAGCGCGATCGCGAGAGGCAGCAGCCAGGTGGTGCTCGAGCTATGCGACACGGAGTTTGTGGGATAGCCGGCCGCGAAGTACCCGAGCTTGTCGGTGGTCGTGTCGATCGTGAACGGCTGAGCTTCGGACAGGGCGCCGATCGAGGTCCAGGGCCCGTCCGCGCTGCTCGAGTAATAGACGGTGCTCGGCGCGGGAACGATGTCGGAGTAGCGCATCAGGAGGCTCGATTTCTTGACTAGCGGCGCGCCGGCCGTGATCAGGTAGGTGTTCGTGACGAACGTGAGGCCGGGCGGCTTTGGGCATGGGCTCACCGGCTTGATGTCGACCGCGATGACCGTTTTCCCAGTCGCGTCGAAGGCGCCGGGCAGGAAGCCGATCACCACCTGAACGTCGTCGGTAAACGCGGAGTTGGCGTCGCTGACCCCGCCGATGATCTTGATCTGGAGGCTGCCTGACTTGGGCGGCTGGTTGGCGGCGACGTGGAAGGGCGGACATAACCAGTTGTACGGCTGCGCCGGCGCAAAGCCGTCGTAAAAGCCGGGCGCGACCATCCACGCCGCGAGCAGGTAAGCAGCGGCTGCGGCCGCGAGCAGCCAGACCCGCCTCACAGGGCGAGGTCCGCGATGACGTGGCCGATGATCGGGGCGACCAGGTCTTTGCACGCCCAGCGCCACAGCGCCAGGAGGAGGCCGGCGGCGGCGACCGCAAACAGGAATTCCGGAGGATGAGAAAGGGCGTGCGCCGCGGTCCACAGCGCCGTGCTGCCGATGATCGCCACCGGAACGCCCCCAATGTCGTCGAGCGCGGCGTAGAGCGCGCCGCGAAATGCGATCTCCTCGCCGACCGACACCACGATCGCCGGCACCGCGAGGAAGGCCGGGAGTATCGGCGCGGCGCTCGCGCGCGCGGCGGCGGGCAGCAGGAGCACCACCGCAAGCGCGAAGCCGCCGAGGATTCTGAAACCCAGGCGCGATTTGCCCAACCCCAGCCTGTCAGCCGGCCATCCCAAGCCGGCAAGCAGCAACGCGAAGCCGCCCAGGATGAGAGCGGCTGCAGCCGCGTGCGAAACGTTCGAACTCAGAGCCCGCGTCCATTCGACGAGCAGGATGTAGGTCCCGATGACCGCCACGCGAGCAGCGGGCCGGGATTTCAGGACCGAGAGCACCGGTCGATTATCCAGACTGCTTCGTTACGGGGTCGTCAGCCGATCAGGATTTGAATACACGTTGAACCGATCTCCACGTAGGAACCCGACCAGCGTCTGGTTGAACTCTCTCGCCAGCGCGACGGCCAGGCTGGACGGCGCGCCGACCGCGGCCAGCAGCGGGATGCCCGCGCCGATCGACTTCTGAACGATTTCGTAACCCGCGCGGCCGCTGACGACGAGCAGCATGTCTGAAGCGGGCAGACGACCGTCGAGCAGAAGCCGCCCCACCACTTTGTCAACCGCGTTGTGCCGGCCAATATCCTCGCGGAGCGCGACGATCTCACCGGTCGCATCGAACAGTCCGGCGGCGTGGAGGCCGCCCGTGCGGTCGAACACCCCCTGCCCCGATCGCAGTCTGTCGACGAGCCCGGGGAGGGTGGACGGGTCGAACCTGGGCCCGGACGGTAGAGCGGCGAGGTCGTGGCGCAGGTCATCGATCATCTGGGTCCCGCACACGCCACACGCGGAGCTCGCGAGCATCGAGCGCTGCGGTTTGCGCTGAGGCTTCACGGCCAGCTTCACATCCACATGGTTGGACTCCATCAGCACGGGCTCGACGGCGATGCGCTCCTCGCTCTCGGCCGACTCGGCGCTGATCCGGATAGCGCGCACGTCGCTGCGGGAGCGAATTACGCCTTCCGCAAAGAGCAGTCCGAACGCAAGCTCGATATCAGCGCCAGGCGTTCGCATCACCACCGCTAGCGGCTCGCCGTCGAGGAGCAGCTGGAGCGGTTCTTCGGTCACGACCGCATCCGGTGCTTCGGACCACCGGCCCGCAGCGAAGCGGTTGATTCGCAGTCCGGGTGCTGCGGGCTTGGCCATCTCTACCCTTCGGCCATCCGCAGCCGGCGAGCCGACCGCGGGATCGCAGTGGCGATGGAGAAGCCACGCCACGACGTGACCCGCTCGGCCCTCAGCTCGATCGCGGATGGCACCTTCGCGTTGTCGATGGCGTAGCGCTCCGCAATCGCATCCCGATCGGCGCCGCTGCCGAACGTGCCGCGGATGCATGCTCCGACCATTTGCGATGGCCGGAAACGGTGGTGGGATTCGACCACGAGCGCGCCGGGCGAACCGGCGCGCGGGTGACCGCCAGTGGGGGCGAGCATCACGGAGCCCCTATCGACTTCCCAAAGGGCAGGGCGGATGACCGGCGCGCCTCCCTCGAACCAGCAGGCATAGCCGCGGGGGACACCCGCTAAACGGCGGCTCACCTCAGCCGGGACGGCCGGAACCCGGGCCGCCTGCGCAGGTGGGAATGGCCAGATGTCGATCACCTCTACGTCGTTGGGATGCAGCTGCAGCACGATACGGTTGTACGGCATCCATTCGCGCGGCAGCCGGGTGATGTCGAGAACGTAGCCGGCCACGAAAGGCGCGTTCCGCAGCGCGTACTCGGCCATGCCCAGGTACAGGCCTGGGCCTGCAAGCGCCGCCCGCACCTGGCTCGAAAGTGACAGCGGATCGAAGACCTCGAGCGTCCCACGCATCAGCACGGCGTTCGAACCGCCGTCGACGAAGAACGCCGCGCGCGGGTCGCGTCTCGCCATGAGGTTCTTGGCCGCGTATCGGGAAGTGGTCATCCAGAGCGATCCCGCCGCGAAGCTGTAGGCGGCGGGGTTGACCAGCGGCAGGCGGCCGGATCTGAGGGCCAGCATCCCGATCTGCGCTCGACCCAGGATGCCCTGGGCTTCGCGGCTCAAACGCACATTACGAACATTAGGACGGCGCGCCTTCCAGGGTGCCACGAATGCGCTCCAACGCCTGCTGGAGCCGCTGCCTGACCACCCAATCGAGCCGGCCGGCGACCGCGGCCCCGATCACCGAAGCCGGCGGTATGTATGCGATACGAAGCTCGACCCGAACGCCCTCAGGCGTCTTGGTGAACGTGAAGCCGCCCTCCTGCTTGATGAGCCCCGACTCCGACTCCCATCCAATCTCGTGCGGCCGGCGCCAGCGGTTCAATCGAAGCACGCTTCGGAGGGGAAAGCCCATCGCCACCACCTCGACGTTAAATCGGGCGCCGATGCCTTCGGAACGGGAGCCAATCGGCTCCCACCGGGTCACCCCTTCCAGGACCTGTGCCACATGGCGGTGGTTGGCAAAGAAGTCGAAGGCCTGCTCCGGCGACGTGCGCACGACCACGGCCGCGGAGAACTCGCGCTTCGGCATGGGGAGTTCACCATATCTCCTGATGGTCAGGACGCCCGGCGGCCGCGTGACAGTAGAGGACTCGGTCGCATCCTCGCGCCGCGTGACCGGTCGCGTCCTGTGCGATTCGTTCTTCGCGGACATGCGGGTGCTGACGCTGGGTCTGATCCGGCCACGCGGGTGGTCGCTGTTCCTGGGTCCGCTGGAGATCCTCCGCTTTGGGCCGGCCAAAACGACGCGGACCAGCGTCCAGCTGCCGATCGAAGGCGGCCTCGCTGTGGGCGTGCCGGGAGGAAGCCTTCGTATCGAGGCCGTCAAAGGCGCGCTGAAGGCGAAGGTGGAGGGTTACCGGCCCTGGCTGCCGCTCCCCCTCTACGTGATCATGCAGCTCCCACTCCACCACCTGATCCTGCGCCTGCACCTGCTGCGCCAGAGGGGGCGCCTTCCTTCAGCGGGCATGCCGGCCGCGCCCACAGGTCGCTTCGCAGCTGCCGCGATCGACACGGGATTATGCGCGGCGTTGGCGCTGGTCGCCGGGAAACGACGACGCCTCCCGGCGCTCGTCGGCATCATCTTCGTGTATCACGTCGCGTGCTGGAGCGTCTCCGGCCGCACGATCGGTGGTGTGATCACCAGGCAGCGGGTCGTATCGGTGGACGGGTCGGGCGTCAGCGCCGGTCAGTCTCTCCTTCGCCTGCTGGCGCTACCCTTGGCCGCGCTGCGCATGCGCGCGGTCCACGACGAGATCGCGGGCACAGAGGTCATCGCCGACTAGCAACTAGCATTGGGCCGATGCCCCCAACAACGGTTGATCTCGTCATCTTCGGCGCCTCCGGCGACCTGGCCCGCCGGAAGATCTTCCCGTCACTGGGGGCGCTCGTCGCTCGGGAGGGCCACAAGCTTCGAGTGATCGGCGCTGGGCGGAGCCACAAGACGACCGATGAGTTCCGCGGCGTGGTCATGGAAGCCAGCGGCAGCAGCAGCCTGGCCGCCACCGCAGAGTGGGTCACCCTCGACTACGCCGACCCGGCGACGTTCGCGCCAGTCAACGCGCTGATCGCGGGGACATCGGTCGTCATCTTCTACCTGGCCACGCCTCCGGAGACATTCAGTCCGATCATGGTGGCGATCGCGAACTCCGGAATGGCTACCAAGGGCGACCCGTCGCGCCGGATAGTGCTCGAGAAGCCACTCGGCCACGATCTGGCCTCCGCAAAGATGCTGAACGCGCAGCTGGCGGCAGCCTTCGAGGAACAGCAGATCTATCGGATCGACCACTACCTGGCAAAAGACACCGTCCAGAACGTCCTTGCCTTCCGGTTCTCGAACTCGCTGTTCGAGCCGGTGTGGAATCGCAACCTGGTGGAGACGATCCAGATCACCGCCGCCGAGGACGAGGGAATCGGCCAGCGCGCCGGCTATTACGACCAGATCGGGGCTGTGCGCGACATGATTCAGAACCACGTTCTCCAGCTGCTGGCGCTGGTCACGATGGAACCGCCCACCACGTTCGATGCAGACTACGTTCGCCGTGCCAAGCGCGCGGCCCTGCGGGCGATGTCACCGCTGGATGTGACTTCCGCCGTGAGAGGTCAGTACGAGGGCTACCTCGATGAGCCCGGTGTAGCGCTGGAGTCGCGGCGGGAGACATTCGCGGCCGCGCGTGTTGCGATCGAGAACTGGCGCTGGGACGGCGTGCCGATCTTCGTGCGCTCCGGCAAGGTGCTGAGGCGGCACGCGACCGAGGTGATGATCAAGCTGCGAGACGCGCCCTCGCTCCGCATCGGCGGCCGCCGCCAGCGCGGCATCCCGACGCTGATCGTGATCCGGGTTCAGCCCGATGAGGGAATCACGCTTCGAATCGGCGCCAAGCGTCCGGGGCCGAGGTTCGAGCTGGTGCCCGCCGGCATGAGGCTCGACTACGCCAAGCTCACGCGTGCCACCCTGCCGGACGCGTACGAGAACGTGCTCTCAGAGGTCCTGGCCGGCGGTCACTCGGCGTTTCCAGGCGCGGAGGAGATCGAGCTGCAGTGGGAGATCGTCGATCCGCTGATCAAGGCGTGGGAGGCGGAAGGACATCCAGACATCTATCCCGTCGGGTCGTGGGGTCCCCGCGCGGCTGACGACCTGGTCGCTGCCGACGGCGGGGGCCGCTGGATCGTGAGCGGGGACGAACCGGGCACGGCATAACCAAAAGAAAAAGGGCAGCTCTTGCGCTGCCCTTTGTGTTTGTCGGACTGATTACATCTTCGAGCGGGCCATGCCGCTGCTCGGCATCTTCATCGTGCCGGTCAGCAAGAGCTCGGGCTTGTTGGGGTAGATCGCGATCAACACCGCTCCGGCGATAAGTGCGATCAGGAACGCGATCAGGTCGAAACGCCCGATCGAGATATAAGCGAACAGCTGGTAGACGACCTGCAGGATCGCGTAAAGGATGAGGGCGCGGACCCAGCTCACATTGGCGATCGGGTCAAAGCCCGCGATCATCAATCCGGCTCCAAACGCCACACCGGCCACCGAAGCTGTGACGCCGAAGTACTGGTCAAACGGGAAGAACGTGCCGCCGATGAACCCCAGACCGGAGCCGGCGACGATCAATACTCCCATCACCCACATCACGAGCTTCAACGCCATTGGGTTCCACTTAGCCACTAGTCCCATTCCTCCATTTCGACCGCGGTTGATTGTTACATTTAGTGAGACCAGCGGTCATTTGTAGCCAACGTTGTACGCCAAATGCACGTCAGTTGCAACGGGCTTCAACTCAAAACTTGCGCCCCGCCCCGCCAGACCCGAAGCGGACGGAGGCCGTAGGCCCAGGCGAAGGCCCCCTCGTGGTCGGCGTCCCAGAGCACCAGGTCGGCCAGCTTGGAGGGGGCGACAGCACCCCGATCTGAGCGCGAGATCGAGAGCGCCCCCCCAACGGTGGCTGCCAGCAAGGCCCGTTCGACCGAGAGCTTGAATACGGCCACCGCCATCGCGACCACCACGCTCATGCTCGTGATCCCGCTCGTCCCCGGGTTGTGGTCGGTACCAAGCGCGATCACGGCGCCGGCCGCGATCAGGTCCCTTACAGGGGGCAGCTTTCCGATCGATAAAGCGGTCCCGGGGGCGAGCGTTGCCACTACCCCGGCGCGGGCCAGGGCGACCGCGTCGGCGCGGTTGGCCCGGAGCAGGTGGTCTGCCGAGGCCGCGCGCAGCTCGGCCGCAAGTCGCGAGCCGCCGGTGCGCGCAAGCTCGTCGGCGTGGAGGCGAGGGATGAGCTGCGCCGCGCGCGCCGCCTTGAGGATGCGGCGCGACTGCGACACCGAGAAGTAACCGCGGTCGCAGAACACGTCGCAAAAGCGCGCACCCGCCACGTACGCGTCGGCACACCAGTCCGCCACATGCTTCGCGTACCGGTCGAGCTTGGCGCCGGGGTCCGGCGGCTTGGCATGGGCGGCGAGAAACGTGACCTCGACGCGAGGCAGGTCGCCGCGCTCGCCGAGTCGCTTCAGGATGCGCGTCGCCTCGAGCTCGCCCTCGCGCTCGAGGTGATAGCCGGTCTTTGCCTCGACCGTGGTGGCGCCGCCTTCGAGCCAGTGGCGCAGCCTCTGCGCCGTCGCCTGCTCGAGGGCCGCGGTGGACGCTGCGCGCGTGGCCTTCACCGTCGACACTATGCCGCCGCCCGCCCTCGCCACTTCTTCGTACGAAGCACCCGCTGAGCGCATGGCAACCTCGGCCATCCGATTCCCTGCGTAGAGAGGGTGCGTGTGCGCGTCGATGAGGCCCGCGGTGACGAGCCCGCCGCCGCAGTCATCCTCATGCGCGACGTACCCGAGCAGTGCGAGCGGCTCTTCGCCCTCGCGCCCACACCAGGCGAGGTGCTCCTCGTCGTCACATATCACCGAGGCCCTCTCGATCACACCGGCATCGGTGCCCGTGAAGAGGCGGCCGATGTTGTGGAGGCGCCTCACTTCGAGAACACCGTCGTGCCACCCACGACCACGTTGGTGACGTCACGCGCGGAGCAGCCGAACATGAGGTAGTCCAGGTTGAGCACTCTCCACTCGGAGCGCCAGTTCTGGTTGATGGTGACGAAATCCGCGAGCATTCCCGGTTTGAGCTCCCCAGCATCCCAGCCGAGGGCCTGCATCCCATCGATCGTGGCCGCCCGGAACAGCTCTTCCGGTTGGTGTATAACGCGGCGTCCGGTGGAACGGCGCTGGTCGACCTCGAGCCCCCGAGCCTCCTCTAGGATGTCGATCATCGCGTTGGAATCGCTGCCCACGCAGATCGTGCATCCCGCATCGGCTAGACGGCGAATCGGGCCGACGCGATCACCAAGATCACGCTCCGTGGTTGTGCACGCGCAGATCGAGACACGGTTCGCACCCAGCAGGGAAATGTCGCGGTCATCCAGATGGATCGCGTGGATTGCGGTCAGGTCAGCGCCAAGGATTCCCTCGCGGTCGAGCAGCTGGGCAGGAGTGCAGCCTTCGGCGGCCAAGCACTCTTCGACCTCCGCGGGCTGTTCGGCGAGGTGAATGTGCAGCGGCGCATTTCGTTTGCGCGCCCATCCAGCGACCGTTCGCATCGAGGCTGGATCCACCGCGCGCACGCTGTGGATTGCCGCACCGATGCGCACACCCTGGCCATCTTCGAATTCATCCATTCGCCGCGCCCATCGGTCCGCATCCCCATCCGAGAATGTCCGCTGGGCGCCCTCCAGCGGCTTGCCATCCATGCCGCCTCGCAGGTAACACGTGTCGAGCAGCGTGATGCGAATCCCCGCCCGCTCTGCAGCCTCGATGAGCTCGTCGCCGAGTTGATTGCCCAGAGCGTGCAGGTAGTGGAACTCGCCTACTGCCGTAATGCCTGCTTTGAGCATCTCGCGAAACACCTTGCGAGCCCGCTCCAAGTAACGCCCCGGTTCGACGTTCTCCGCGGCCCGATACATCTGTGTCCGCCACTCCCAGAAGTCGCCGCCACCCGATTCTGTGATTCCGCGCAGACCGTGCTGGAACGCATGGCTGTGGACGTTCGCGAAGCCGGGAACAGTCCATCCCCGGAGCTGGACCGCCCCAGGGGGAGCCGGCGCCTCCTCCCTCACCGCTTTGATGCGTCCATCCTCGACCTCGATGACCACGTCATAGGCCTGATGGCCGAGCCACGCCTGCTCTGCGTGCCAGACGCCGGTTCCGTTCACCAATGTCCCGACGCCGAGGTCCGCCGCAGATTTCGCGGCATCGGCGGCCGGAGCCAAGGAGACGACGAGCACGCGAGGGAGCGCATACGTGCTGGGGTCCCCGCATCGTCGTGCGGGGCTGCTGACCGAGCGCGCACACGAGGCGACGCAGGCTTCAGCGCCCTCCTCGGGGTCCCCGCGGAATCGTTAGATTCCACGGGGTGAGTCGGCGCCCGGCCGCCTAGGACGCGCAGATGCAAGGACATTCGGTGGCGGGACACTAACCCATAGGGATGCGGATGCCGCGCTCGCGGGCGACCTCCAGCGCGCGCTCGTAGCCCGCGTCGGCATGCCGCATCACACCGGTGCCGGGATCGTTGGTCAGGACTCTTTCGAGCTTGCGCGCGGCCTCGGCAGTGCCATCCGCCACCACCACCATGCCGGCGTGTATCGAGCGGCCGATGCCAGTGCCGCCGCCATGATGGACGCTCACCCACGACGCGCCGCTCGAGGTGTTCAACAGCGCGTTGAGAATGGGCCAGTCGGCAATTGCGTCCGACCCATCCTTCATGGCCTCGGTCTCGCGGTAAGGAGACGCCACCGAACCCGAGTCGAGGTGGTCGCGGCCGATCACGATCGGAGCTTTCACCGCGCCTGTGCGAACCAGCTCGTTGAACCGCCGGCCCGCCCTCGCGCGCTCGCCATAACCCAGCCAGCAGATGCGCGCGGGCAGCCCCTGGAACTTCACCTTCTTGCCGGCCGCCGCGATCCATCGCACCAGCGCGGCATCGTCTGAGAACTCCTCGATCATCGCCCGATCGGTGACGGCGATATCGGCGGGGTCGCCTGACAAAGCCACCCACCGAAACGGTCCTTTGCCCTCGCAGAACAGCGGCCGGATGTATGCGGGCACGAAACCCGGAAAGTCGAAAGCGCGCGTGCTTCCACCCAGCTTCGCTTCAGCGCGCAGGCTGTTGCCGTAATCGAACACCTCCGCGCCGCGGTCGAGAAAATCGACCATCGCGTCGACGTGGCGGGCCATGCTCTCTCGGGCGCGGCGCACGTAGCCGTCGGGGTCGTCGAGACGGAGCTCCTGCGCATCTTCGACTCCGACGCCGGCCGGGATGTAGCTAAGCGGGTCGTGAGCGGAAGTCTGGTCTGTGACCACATCAACCTCGAAGCCTCGCGCCACCAGCGCCGGCAGCACCTCGGCGGCGTTGCCATGAAGCCCAATCGAGAGGGCCCTCTTCGCATTCTTGGCCTCGCCCGACAGGCGCAGCGCGTCCTCGAGGTCGGACGCGCGAACGTCGAGATAGTGATGGTCGATCCGTCTCTGGATTCGCTCGGCGTCCGCCTCGACGCAGATCACAACTCCCCCGTTGAGAGTGACCGCCAGCGGCTGCGCGCCGCCCATGCCCCCGAGGCCCGCGGTCAGCGTGATCGTGCCCGCGAGCGAACCCCCGAAACGCTTGCGCGCAATCGCGGCAAACGTTTCGTACGTGCCCTGGAGGATGCCCTGCGTGCCGATGTAGATCCACGACCCGGCGGTCATCTGGCCGTACATGGTCAGACCGAGGGCCTCGAGGCGCCGAAACTCGTCCCAAGTCGCCCACTCGGGCACAAGCAGCGAGTTGGCGATCAGCACGCGCGGCGCCCATTCGTGCGTGTCAAAAACTCCGACCGGCTTGCCCGACTGGACCATGAGGGTCTGGTCGCTTTTGAGCCGCTGCAGCTCGCGGATGATGGCATCGAACGCGTCCCAGGACCGCGCTGCGCGGCCTGTCCCGCCATATACGACGAGGTCCGCGGGCCTCTCGGCGACCTCTGGATCGAGGTTGTTCATGAGCATCCGCATCGCGGCCTCCTGCGGCCATGCGAGACAGCTCAGACCGGTTCCTCTCGGGGCGCGGACGACGCGTGCCGAGCTCACTTCAGGAGGCCTGTCACCGCCTGCGCCGCGGACAGGACGGCGCCGCTGCGAATCAGGGCCGCCGCCGACGCGAGCTCAGGCGCCACAACGCGATCCGGCCCCACGCCGGAGACTTGCGTACGCACCAGGTCGCGGACGGCGGCGGTCGCGGGCGCCGGCTTGAGGGGCGCGCGCAGATCGAGCGCGCGGGCGCCGGCGATCAGTTCCACGGCGAGGATGCTGATCACGTTCTCGATCACCGTCCGCAGCTTCAGCGCCGCGCCCCAGCCCATCGACACGTGGTCCTCCTGCATCCCAGAGGTGGGCACCGAGTCCACGCTCGCCGGCGCCGCCAGCCGGCGGTTCTCGGCCACGAGCGCCGCGGCGGTGTACTGGGCGACCATCAGCCCGGAGTTGACTCCGGGCTCGTGTGCAAGAAAGGGCGGCAGGCCCTCGGATCGGTGCGGGTCTAGCAGGCGGTCGACGCGGCGCTCCGCAATGGCACCGACCTCGGAGGCGGCGATGGCGAGGAAGTCGGCGGCAAAGGCCAGCGGCTCGCCGTGGAAGTTGCCGGTGGACTCCACGTCGCCGTTTTCAAGCACGACGGGGTTGTCGATGGCTGATGCAAGCTCTACTGCCGCCGTCCGCCGCGCGAAGTCGAGCGTGTCGCGTGCGGCGCCGGCGACCTGCGGGCTGCAGCGGACCGAATAGGAATCCTGCACCGCGTGCGCGGAGTGGCGATGCGAGGCGACGATTCCCGACCCTCGCAGCAGGCGCGCCAGATTGGCCGCGCTCGCCAGCTGCCCTGGATGCGGGCGGATCTCGTGCAGGTGCGGTTGGAACGGCCGGTCGGTGCCCATCAATGCCTCGGCGGACATCGCCGCCGTGATGTCCGCGACGCGAAAGCAAAGCTCGGCGTCCCTGCACGCCAGTGTGAGCATGCCCAACATGCCGTCTGTGCCGTTGATCAGCGAGAGGCCTTCTTTGGTCTCGAGCTTGAGCGGCTTGAGCTTTGCGGCCCGCAGGGCCAAGGCAGCGGGTCGCCTGGTTCCGTCCACGTTCACGACCTCGCCTTCTCCGACCAGCGCCAACGCGATATGAGCTAGCGGGGCAAGGTCTCCGCTGCATCCCACCGACCCGTGGCGCGGCACCATCGGCGTGACCTGCGCGTTGAGCGCGGCGATGAGCGCTTCGGCCACGACCGGCCGCACCCCCGAAAGACCCATAGACAGCGTGCGCGCCCGCAGCAGCATCGTGGCCCGCACGACCTCATCGTCGACGGGCGGACCCACGCCGGCGGCGTGGGAGCGGATGAGAGCGAGCTGCAGCTCGGGCTGGCGCAGCGGAGCAATCCGCGTACCCGCCAGGGCTCCGAACCCGGTGGACACGCCATACACCGGCTCGCGCGAACCGGCCGCCCGCTGGACTCGCGCCCGGCTCTGCTCCATCTTGGTGCGGGCTGCGGCCGAGAGCGCGACCTTCTCCCCATGACGCGCGACGGCCACGACCTGCTCCTCGTCCAGCGAGGCGCCCCGCAGCGTGACGGTCACAGAAGCAATCTAACCGATGTTCTTGAGCGCCTCGCGGCGGCTCAAGCCGCTGAGCTCGGACTCGTGTGCGCGCACGTAACGCGCGACCTCAGCCGGGTCCGTCCAGGCGTATGCCCGCAGCGCCCAACCGATGGCCTTGCGAATGAAGAAGTCGCGATCGGCAAGATTCGGCGCGATGGTCGCATAGAGCAGCTCAAGGTCCGTGTCCTTCTTGAACGAGATCTGGCAGATGATCGAAACGCGACGCTTCCAGAGATTTTCGTCGCGGCTCCACGCACGCATGACGGGTCTCATTTGCCCGGGATGAGCGCCGAGCATCTGTCCGACAAGATGTGCGGCCTCGTCGACATGGTCCCACCAGGCGCCAGTGACGATCATCTCCTCGAACATGGGCATCACGCTCGGCGTGCGGTATTCCAGATAGCGCTTCTGGCCCGCGAGCTCCATGGCCGCGTATCGCTCCTCGCGAAACTTCGCGCCACGCCACAGATCCAGCACCTCCGCCTGCCACTCGTCGCACGACGAGAGCGGGTGTTCCGCGAAAGCGCGCTTGCAGATCGAGCGGACCCCTGGCATGCGGACCCCGCGGTACGGCATCGTCGATTTCATGTAAGCCTGCATCCCCGCCGCCCTGGCTGGGTCGGCGGCGGCGGCGAGCGCGGCTTGAATCTGTCTAGTCAATTTCTGCGCCCTGCGCGCGCCCGGCGCGAGGCGGCTCAAGGTGCCGGGATGAAGCGGGCGTGGACCAGCTTGCCGTCCTCGACGTCGACCACCCACGTCGAACCTTTTTCGTAGCCACCTTCACCGGGCTTGATGATCCGGCGTCGCACGAGGTCCTCTACGAGCTCCCAGACCAGGTCGCCGTGGCTGCTCAGCACGACGTCGTCCAGGTTCGAGTCGCCCATGAACTCGACTGCGCCGCGCAATCCGCGGCCTTCGGCAAGCGCCGGCGTCTCCTGGATCCGGAGATCCCGATCGCGTGCGAGCGGTTCCACTGTCTGCACGCAGCGCAAGTACGGGCTGGAATACATGGCCTTGACCTTGTAAGGCTTGAAGACATCAATTAGAGCCTCGGCCTGCTTGACGCCTTTCTTGCTCAGTGGTCGGAGCCGGTCGTCTCCTTGCCAGTGCCCGCGACTCCCCGCCTTGGCGTGGCGGACGAAGTAGAAGACGTTCATCGCCACCAGCGTGGCATGGGCGGCCGGGTTATACCCGAGCGCAACATTGTTTCCTGCGTCTCCCAACGCGGCGAGGAGGAATCCTCAGAGTGATCCCAACAGCGGGAAAAAGAGCAGCTCGGCGACGAGGAATCCTCAGAGTGATCCCAACAGCGGGAAAAAGAGCAGCGCGGCGAAGCCGCGCGATGAGAGAAAACCGGCAGGTTTTCTCTCATGCTATGTCATCCATTTTCGCAGGGACTTGCGGTCGAGCGCCTTCCAGACCTTGGGCCAGTCCTTGCGCGCTTTCTGCGCGGCGAGGTGCTCCATGGCGATCAGCTCGCCGGCCACGAACGCACGCCGCCCCGTCACGCGCACGCTGCGAAGCCACGCTTGTGCCGTGACGCTGTCCTGGTGCTCGCCGAGGATCGTTTGCAGCTTGGCGGCGGCTCGCGCGAATGCCGTCGCGCCCGGTCCGACCACCGAAGACACTGCCTCGGCCGCATAGCGGGCGCGCTTGGCGAGGATGCGGATGCGATGCAGCTCGGGATCGGTAGGCTGCTCGGGCAGCTGCCTCACCGCGCTGCGCAATCGCCGCCATGGGCCCGTTGCCAGCGGCGGCAGCACTGCGGATGCCGGTTGGTCCGCATCGAGGGTGGTCACCGGCGCGTGCGCCGCAGCGACCAGCTTCTCGAGGAGGTCGACGTACCTAGGCGAGTCGAGCTCCGCGTGCAGCTTCTTCCTGAGCGAATCGATCTCCAGCTCGAGAACATGGAGAAGCGACGAGGCCGACCTCAGGTCACTCGCAGGCAACGACTTGGCCCGATCGCGAAGCCGCTCCAGCAGCACCTCGCGGTCCCGCACCGCACCCAATGCCATCCCAAGCCAGCCGAGCTCAGAACGCAGCGGATCAGTCCACTCCGGTTCGAGCAGCGGACCAAATGTGCGTAGGTGTGACCGCAGCTTGCGCGTCGCCACCCGCTCCTGGTGCACGCCTTCAGGGTCCTTGCCCAGGCGCACGATCGGATCGTTGCGGAGGATCGCTGCCACCGCCTCGGCCAATACGCTCCTGATGACGTCGCGCGCGGGCGAGTCGGGGCTTACCGGGAGCGGGGCGACCTCCGGCGGCTCCATCGCGCGAGGACCCAGCGCCCGAATGTGCTTGGGTGTCGGATCTGGCGCGCCGGCTCCCGCCGCGCGCAAGCGTTCGACGAGCGGCGCGACCAGGGCTTGGTTTCCATCGGGACCCACCACCTCGACCTCGATCTCGCGAAACCGCGCCGCCACGCGGCGCCCGTCACGCACCGAGACCTCGTCGTCGACGACCTCCGCGACGCGGCTGCCGTCGGCGCCAACCAGCCGAACGCGGCCGCGGATGGTCGACAGCCGGGCGACGGGCATCAGCTCAGACATGCGCACATAGGCGCGAACCAGTGCGACCGCCGCGGCCGGCGGCTTCTTCGGCCCGCCCGGGAACGTGATCTCATCACGCTCGAGCATTCCCTGCTCCGTCGACGGGGAGAGCTTCAGCGTCCAACCCTCGCCCGCTCGATAACGGAGCGAGACCCCCCATCGCGCGAGCCGCAGGTCGGGAGTGTCGTAATAGACGGTCTCGAGCCGGACAGCCTCGGGCGGGGTGACGGTCACACCGTCGAGGACTCCGTTGAGGTCGGGGAGGTGGAACGCGGGTCCCGCCCCGAGCTTCACCTCACGCTCTTTAATGGGGTTCCCGCGAATTCGAGCCGCGGGCTCGGAATTCGTGGGGCTTAAGCATGCTTGATGAGGCTTACCACTCCATTGCCGCGCGCACGCTCCAGGGCAAGTTCCTGGAAGCGCCTTTGCGAATTGAGGCCCGCCACCGTGGGGACGTGCTGCCACGATCCAGCGGCTCCCAGCTCCCACGCAAGAACGTCGTCCGCCAATGCCACCTCGAAAATCTCCGCGAGGCGCCCACAGAGCTTGGGGTCCGTGACCGGAACAACGGCCTCGACACGGCGGTCGAGGTTGCGCTGCATGATGTCGGAAGAGCCCAGGTAGAAATCGGGTTGAGCTCCGCCCCCGAAGCGGAAGACGCGCGAGTGCTCGAGAAAGCGGCCGACGATCGAGCGCACCTTGATCCGCTCCGAAAGGCCGGGGACTCCCGGCCGCAGCGAGCACATGCTGCGGACGATGAGGTCAACGTCCGCCCCAGCCTGAGACGCCGAGTAAAGCGCATCGATGATGTCGGGGTCGATCAGGTTATTGACCTTGATGACGATGCGGCCGCCTGGCTTCGCCTCCCGCTCGATCAGCTGCGTGATGCCGGATCGCAGGCTCGACGGCGCCACCAGCAGCTTGCGGTAGCGGTGCTGGCGGCTGTAGCCGGTGAGAAGGTTGAACATCTCGGTGACGTCGGCGCCGATATCAGCGTCGGCCGTCAACAGGCTCACGTCCTCGTAGCCATGAGCGGTGCTGGGGTTGTAGTTGCCCGTGCCCACGTGGACGTAGTTCTGGATCCGGTTGCCTTCGCGGCGCACCACCAGGGTCACCTTGGCGTGCGTTTTCAGCCCAACCAATCCGTAGACCACATGAACGTTCGCCTCTTCCAGTGCTCTCGCCCACGCGATGTTGGCCTGCTCGTCGCCGCGGGCTTTGAGCTCGACCAGCGCCGCCACCTGCTTGCCGGATTCTGCGGCCCTGATCAGGGCGAGCACGATCGGGCTGCCCGGACCGGACGTGCGATACAGCGTCTGCTTGATTGCGAGCACGTTCGCATCGCCGGCGGCGTGGTCGATGAACGCCTCGACCGACGTCGCGAATGAGTCGTACGGATGATGGGCGAGGATGTCGCCCGCTCTCAGGACTGCGAAGAGATCGGGCACCTCGGCGCCGACGCCGCGCAAACGCGGCTGCGTGGCCGGAGTCCACGGCTCTTCTTTGAGGTCGGGGCGGTCGAGCTGCCACAGCGCGCTCAGGCTGCCGAGGTCGAGCAAGCCTTCCGATTGATACACGTCAGTGGGCTGGAGCTCGAGCTCGCGCGTGAGCAGCTCGAGCACCTCAGGCGACATTCCGGGGTCGACCTCGAGGCGGACCACCCGCGCATGGCGCCGTCGGCGGCGCAGCTCGGTCTGGATGGCGGCGAGAAGGTCCTCAGCATCGCTGTCGACGTCGTCGAGGTCGCCATCACGCGTCACGCGGAATGGGTGGTGTGCGATCACGTCCATGCCGGGGAAGAGCGCCTGCAGGTGCAGGGCGATGACGTCCTCGAGCGGCATGAACCTTGTTTCTTCCGCGAGCGGGATGAACCTCGGCAGCACCGGCGGCACCTTCACTCGTGCGAACCGCTGCTGGCGGCGCTGCGGATCACGAACAGTGACGGCTAGGTTGAGCGAGAGGTGCGAGATGTATGGAAACGGGTGGCCGGGGTCGACAGCGAGCGGCGTCAAAACGGGAAAGATCTGCTGCCTGAAAACCGAATGGAGCTGGCTGAGCTCTTTCTTGCTCACCTCGTCGGCGCGGACGATGGCGATGCCGGCTTCCGCCAGCGCCGGGACTATGCCCGTGTTGAACAGTCGTACCTGCCTCTCGACGTGCGCCTCGACCCGCCCGCGGATGGCCTTGAGCTGCTCGAGCGGCGACATTCCGTCGGGCGACGAGACCGCCACGGCCGCGAGCACCTGCTCCTTGAGACCGGCGACGCGAACCTGGAAGAAGTCGTCCAGGTTCTGGCTGAAGATGGCGAGGAATCGCACCCGCTCCAGAACGGGTAAGCGTGGGTCTTCGGCCATTGCCAGCACCCGCTCGTCGAAGTCCAGGCGGGACAGCTCCCGATTCAGGAATCGAGGCGCGTCCGGGACTATCGAGGGGCCTGCCTGAGGTCCTGTCTGGGGGCCTATCGGCTCCGAATCTGTATGGGCTCCAACCGCCACGGAGCAACTTTAGCGGTTGGGGCCGAATTGCTTGGTTAGGACCAGGTAAGTTCGGGTGAAAGGCGCCATCGCCGCCTGAATTGTCCTCGAACTGCCGAATTTGGCCCTTCTCGGCCGCTCTTCTTAACCCTTTCCCGCCCGGGTTTTAACCCACCGCCGATAGCCTGGCTACATGAAGGCGTTCACGATCCAGGGCATTCCACCGTGCGCTGGGTGGCCAGGTTGGTCGAGGTGCTGCAGCCCTTGAGCCTGCACGCCGACCGGCTGGCCGGAATGGCTTTGTTCGTCGGCCTCCGATGGTCGGAACTCGAGTTCGCAGCCGACCTCCTGCACGAGACTGACGTCGAGCGTGGCACGCGCATGACGGTGCAGGGGCGCCCCAGCTCCAGGCTCTGGCTGATCACTCAGGGCGAGGCCCTCGTGTCGGCAAACACCTGGCCGCGGGCCCGGATGAGTTTCGTGAGCTCATCGCGCGACCGGCCGTCCGAGAGCGGCTCGTCTCGGCTGCGCCGGCTAGCCGCCCCAGGCTGCGTCGAGCCAAGCGGCCGAGTTAGCAGGCAGCGCCAGCCATCCGTCCCTGATCGCGGCCAGAGGTTTGCTCGCGAGCAGAAGCCGTCCGGCGGCGCGGATAGTGACAGGACGGTTGAGAAAGTTGCAGGCGACCGTCAGCCGTTCTCGCCGGTAGGCCAAAACGCCGGCGGGTGAAGGCAGCCAAGAAATCGACATCGGCAACCACGGCGACAAGCGCCGTCGACGTGCGAGCGCCCGCTTGTAGAAGCACAGCATCGAGGAGCCGGACGCCTCCTCGGCGTCGACTGCACAGCGGTCCCACCCGGGCGGCATCGGGAGCCACGGCGGCGTCGCGGAGAAGCCCGCGTTGGGCCGGCCCTTCTTCCAGGGCAGCGGCACACGGCATCCGTCGCGCCCAGGGTGACGGCCTTCGCTGTGCACGAACAGCGGGTCCTGTCGCGCTTCGGGCGGCAAGTCCGCCTCTTCGAGCCCGAGCTCGTCGCCCTGATAGAGAAAAACCTGTCCCGGCAGGCCGAGTAGAAGCAGCAGCGCGGCTCGCGCGCGCTCGATTCCGATGGAGCCGCCACCGAGACGTGTGACGTGGCGGACCACGTCGTGGTTGGAAAGGGTCCAGCTCGGCGCAAACCCTGGTCCACGCAAAGCATTCATGTCGATCTCGATCGAGCGCCGCCACAAATTCGCGTCCCAGCGTGCGCGAATCAACGCGAACGCCATGTTGAGCTGGTCCGGAAGGATGTACCGCGACTGCCGCTGCGGCTCGAAGATCTCACCGACCAGCACGCGATCGGGCTCGTACTCGTTCAGGATCTGCCGCCATCTTCGGTATACCCCGTGGACCTGCGGCTGATCGATGATCAGAAAAGCAGGGTCGGGACGAAGCATGCCGCTCAACTGGTCTTTCACCATCGGCACGTCGGCCAGGTCTCTGCGCTTGAAAAGCGCGGAGGCGACGTCGATGCGATATCCGTCTGCGCCCCGGTCGAGCCAGAACCTCACGATTTTCTCGAACTCTGCAGGGACCTCTGGATTCCACCAGTTGAGGTCGGGCTGCTCGGGCGCGAAGAGGTGCAGGTACCACTGGCCGCTCGGCTCGTCGCGGGTCCAAGCCGGGCCGCCGAATGCGGACCGCCAGTTGTTGGGGGGCGATCCGTCCGCCTTGCCGTCGGCAAAGTGATAGAAGGCGCGATGCGGGTCGTCGCGCGAGCTCAGTGCCGCCTGGAACCAGGGATGCTGGTCGGAGGTGTGATTGGGCACCAGGTCGCACAGGACCTTCATCCGGAGCTCGTGGACGCGCGCCACGAGCTGGTCGAAGTCGTCCAGCATGCCGTATTCAGGGTTGACGTCGTAGTAGTCGGATACGTCGTAGCCATGGTCCTTTTGGGGTGACGGATAGAAAGGCGTGAGCCACAAGGCTTCGACGCCCAAATGCTTCAGATAGTCGAGCCTGGATGTGATGCCGGGCAGGTCACCGATTCCGTCGTCGTTGGAATCAGCGAAGCTGCGAACGTAGACCTCGTAGAAGGCCGCGCCGCGCCACCAGGGCCGCGTCAACCGACGTTTCGCTTCATCCAAGTGTTGAGCGGGCCCGCGTCGTCGAACACCTTCACGATCTGCTTGCGGGCCGCGGCCGTGCCCAGCCAGGGCTGCAGCCCGAAGTTCTTGTAGATGTAGATGAGCTTTCGCCTCAGCAGGCGTTCGCGCGGGTGGTCCTGCGGAAAGCCTGCCGGCACGCGCTTGAGCTCCTCGCCGCCGATTTGGTATCCGGCCCGCTGCAGCTTGGCCACGATCGCAACCAGTTGCGCACCCGTGGTCTCGGCCGCAACCTTCTTCCGATACTTGTTGAGCTCCTCGGGCGTGAACTCGTAGCGGCCCGAGGCAACCGTGAGGCCGCGCGCGTCGAGCGACAGGTACCCCCCGTTGCCCTCCATGCCCGCATACCCCGCAATGTTCGTCTTGTACGGCGACTTGTCCTTCGAGAATCGGATATCGCGGTTGGGGCGAAACACCTTTCCGGGCCCGTAATCCGCCTCGAGCGACTCGATCAGCGCCACCATCGGGCCCTTGACCACCTTTTCGTAGATGGAGCGGTGGGCGTCGAAATACTTCTTGGAGTTGTCCAGCTCGAGACCGATGAAGAAGCGCTGGCACTCCTCGGGCCAGCCGCGGAACGTAGTTGCCATCGGTCGGCAAAAGGATATCGCTTGATCGAAACAACGAAAATAGCGCGATGGCTGTGGGGGTCGCGCAAGCCGCAATCGAAACGCACGGGCTACACCGGCCAAGCCTCGACGACGTGTTCTTGCGCAAGACCGGCCGCTCGCTGCGCGAGGTCGCGGCATGAAGCTCCTGCGCGACACCTGGCTCGTGTTCGGCCGTTACTTCTGGATCTTCATCCACAACCCTGCATGGGTCGTCATCGGTGTCGTCCAGCCGCTGCTCTACCTGCTCCTCTTCGCCCCCTTGCTGAAGAAGATTCAGTCGGCGCCCGGTTTCCCCAGGGGAGGGGCATACAACGTGTTCGTGCCTGGGCTGCTAGTCCAGCTGGGATTGTTCGGAGCCGCCGGCGTGGGCTTCAGCCTCATCGCCGAGCTGCGAATGGGGGTGGTCGAGCGGCTGCTGACGGCATCGGTCGCGTATGCGGTCGCGCTGTGGACGCGAAGCGAGAACAGCTACGCCCCGATCATCTTCACAGCCACCCTGCCAATCCTGCTGCTGTCTGGAGTCTTGCTGCCGTTGAGCTTTGCGCCACAGTGGCTGCGCAACATCGCCGCCGCCAACCCACTCTCGTACGCGGTCGACGCGGCGCGAGCCGTGTTCCTTGCTCACCTGAGCGATCCGAGCGTGATCAAGGGCGTCGCGATCATGGCCGTCCTCTGCCTCATCTCGATATTGATCGGCGCGCGCGCGTTCGGCCGCGCGGTGGCTTGACCGCCCGGACGTTTCACCTGCGATCGGGCGAGATCGCCGCGGAGCTGACTGGCTCGCCGCAAGGCCGGCTGGTGGTCGGGATTCCCGGCCTCTCGGCCAACCTGCGCAGCTTCGACGTCATCTTCGAAACGCTCGATCCCGCCGGGCACTGGATGCTTGCCTACGACCCACGGGGTCGCGGTCGCAGCGAGAAGACGCCGCCCGGCACATATGGCTGGCCGGCACATGCGCGAGATGTGGTCGAGATGGCGGATCAGCTGGACGCCGATTCCTTCGATCTCGTCGGCTGGTCGATGGGGACCTGGATCGCGATGGTTGTATGTGCATTGGCGCCCGGCCGCGTGCGGAGACTCGTGCTCATCGATGGCGGCGGCACGCCGGATGCCAGCTCTGTCGCGCCTGTCTACGCGGGACTCGAACGCCTGGCCACGACGTATCCATCTCGCGCGGCTTTCTTCGAGCTGGCGAAGAGACTGCCGATGTACGCGCCGTGGCCCCCATGGGAGCGTCTGTTCGACTACGAGCTGGAGGATGTGCAGGGCGGGGTTCGCGCTCGAACATCAAGGGACGCGCCGTGGGAGGACGAGGCCTACCGCAAGACGCACGATCCATACGCGCTCTGGGCGGCGGTGACAATGCCGTGTCTGCTGGTGCGCGCGAAGCAGGAGATCCTGCCGGGCATGGGCCACATCCTCAGCCCGGCCGACGCCGCAAGGTTCGCGCGCGAGGTTCCGCAGTCAAAGGTGGTCGAGGTTGATACCAACCACTACGCCGTCGGCGTTCACCCGGAAACAGCTCGCGCTATCGCGGAGTTTCTGAGCTAACTTTCGAAGGGAAGCAGAAATTCACGTTCTGCGTCCCACATCTCGTCGAAGAGCCGATCCATCTCCTCGAGCGAACACACAGCAGCCGTCAGAGGATCGATCATCAATGCGTACTTCGCCTTCTGCCGGTCGCGCTCGAGAAGCGCCTCCACGACCAGCTCATGCACCGCCATGTGGGCGCGGTTGAGCGCGGCCAGCTGCTCTGGCAGGCTGCCGAAATGAACCGGCTGGACGCCCTCCTGGCTGACGCGGCATTCCACCTCCACGCAGCCGCCGCTCGGCAGGTTCTCGATGGCGCCGTCATTGATCACGTTTCCGTGGATGCTCGTCGCGCGACCGAGCTCCATCGCTTCGATGATCCACGAGGCGTATTCGTGCCTCGTGGCCTTCGGTATCTCGGCCTCGCCGCGCAGCATCGCGTGAATGCGCTCGTCGTTCTCACGCCTCCATCGCGGCCAGTTGTTGGCGTAGAAGCCACTCTCGCCCAGGTAACCGGCACGGGCGTACTTAGCGATGAGGTCTGGACGCTTGCGGAAGTACGGGACGTACTCCGAAAAGTGCCCGCTGGACTCGGTCACGAACGCTCCAAGGTGGAGCATAACCTCGAAGCGCACGGGGTCCTGTTCGTAGATCTCTGGATCGGCCGCGCGGCGGCGTAGCGTCGGGTAGAGATCGTCTCCGTCGTGCTCCAGCTTGGTGAACCAGGCGTTGTGGTTGATCCCCGCACATTTCCAGTCGAGCTCCTCGTATGGGACCTGCAGGTAATCGGCAAGGAGCCGCGATGTGCCCTGGACGCTGTGACACAGGCCGATGACCGGCAGCGAGGTGGACCGCGACGCCGCGAGCGTGAGTATCGACATCGGGTTCGTGTAGTTGAGGACGGTCGCCTCGGGCGCGATCCGAGTGACGTCCGCCACGATGTCCAGCCAGGCCGGCCCCGTGCGCAGTGCTTTGAAGATTCCGCCCGGCCCGATGGTGTCGCCAATACACTGGTCGACGCCATACCGAAGGGGAATGTCGTAGTCGGCGCGAACGTTCTGCAAGCCGGCGACCTCGATCGAGTTGACGATGTAGTCGCTGTCCTGGAGCACCTCGCGCCGGTCGGTCGATGCCACCACCGTCCATCGCTTGCCGGACAGGTCGACCAGCCGCTCGGCGATCTGGCGCGCGAGCTCGAGGCGTCCGTCGTCGATGTCGACGAGGGCGAAAACCCCGTCATCGAGGCCGTCGATGGCGAGGGTGTCGGTGATGACCTGGCGCGCGAACACCGCGCTGCCGGCTCCTATCATCGTCACCTTCGGCATCGCGCCCTGAATTTTAGCCGGGTGTCGATTTACGCCCCGCGTGGCCCGACTTCAAGATAAAAACGTGGTAGGACTGCACAGGAGGTAGTGAGAAATGGCGACAGTGGTCGCAGACATGTCGATGTCGCTGGACGGATTCATCGCGGATCCCAATGACTGGCATCCCGTTCTTCGCCAACCTTCGCGACACGCCGATCTTGCTGGACGACCCCGAGTGACCCAGGGCCTGCGTGTCACGCATCTGCAGTACCGCGTGCGGCGGTCCTCGACCTGAAAATATCGTGTAATAACGTAATCATGGCTGCCACGGCGGGCCGGAGGGCTGCGCAACCGAGGCCGGCGCGCGATCACTGTCTGGCGCCGGCGCGAACGGCGGACCCTCCGACAGGCGGCCACCGCTATACGCGCATGTTTCCCGAGCTGCCGCATCTCACGATCGATCCCACGTTGCTGCACGCGATCGGGCGTGCC
>Ga0209236_1000467_pt1 | contig 23443 bp, 24 predicted proteins | sample GraSoi013_1_40cm_FD_185819 | JGI IMG/M metagenome (GOLD analysis project Ga0209236, IMG submission 185819) | Grasslands soil microbial communities from the Angelo Coastal Reserve, California, USA - Sample 09_27_2013_1_40cm (SPAdes) (version 2) | ecosystem: Environmental > Terrestrial > Soil >... | reverse complement strand
AGCGCATTGGCGGGCGCGCCGTCATACCCTCGCGGCAAGAAAACCTGACCCGGTGGGACGGCGGATGAGAGCTTCGCCCGCACCGCCACTGACCCGCGGCGCGAGCGCATGACGGTGGCGTCGCCTTCCGCGATTCCGAATCGCGAAGCGTCGTCAGGGTGAAGGAGCGCCCAGGGTTCGCCGGCCAGGTCGGCGATCGCCGGGCTGCGCGAGGTCATCGCGCCGCGATCAAACAGCACGTCGCCGATGATGAGGATCAGTGGAAACTCGACATTACTCGGGGGTCCGGGCTCAGGGGACAGGGGTCGGGCCGCTCGGGAAGGTTCTGTGCCGCCCCCCGACACCCGATCCCCGACGCCTTTACGAGACACCCGCGCATCCAGGGCGAACCCCGGAATGAGCGTGCGCATCTCCTCGAAGATTTCCTCCCACCCGCTATAGGCGATGATCTTCCCCATCCGCGCGGCCAGCGCCGCGAAGATCTCCCAATCGGCCCGCGACTGCCCGGGACCCGGGACGGCCGCGTGCAGCCGCTGGATGCGGCCCTCGATGTTGCTCACCGTACCGTCCTTCTCCGGCGCCACCAGCGCCGGCAGCACGACATCGGCCACCTGTGCCGTCTGTGTCAGGAACGCGTCCTGGACCACCAGGAACGGCAGCCGTGCCCGGGCCTCGTTCCACCGGGCGCGGTCGGGGACGTCGGTCGCCGGATCAGCGGCGGCCACGTAGAGGACGTCCAGCCTGCCCTGCCCCGCGGCGTCGATGATCTCCGGCGCGTTCAACCCCGCGCCGTCAACCACTGTGGCACCCCAGAGCGACTCGAGATGGCGCCTGACCTCCGCCAGGGGACGGCCGCCGGGCCCGGCATGCGGCAGCAATCCGGCCAGGTCAGCACCGAACGCATTCCCTTTCCCGCGCATGACATTCACGGACGCGTGAAGCAGGGCCGCGAGATCGCGCAGGACGGCATGAATCTTTGCGCCGTCGGGTGCGTCCAGAGCCCCGCGGCCGATCAGGATCTGCGGTCGCGCGGCGTGGGCAAGACGCGCCCCCGCGGCGGAAATCGCCTCGCGGGGGATGCCGCCGGTCTCCACCGCGCCCGGCGAGGCGCCGGACGCCGCCTCCATCAACGCGCTCACCACCTGCGCGCCGGACCCGTACCGGTGCACCAGGTGATGAACGATGAATCGACCGATCTCGAGGGCCTTTGGCGTAATCGCGATAATCGCCGCGCCGCGATCCACCGCGCGCTTCATCCGCAGCCAGATAATTGGATACTCTTCGGTAATGTCGCACCCGGCCAGGACGATGGTATCGGCGTCACCCACCTCCACGATCGACGAGGCCATTCCCCACGGCGCCTGCAGGCTGGCGCCGTCGGGCGTCGCGTCGGTGCGGTGATCCAGATGATTGGTGCCGACGACGCTGCGGAAGAACCGCCCGGCCACGTAGGCGTCCTCGTTGGTCAGGCGCGCGCCGCCAAGCATGGCCACCCGCGACGGAGAGGCGGCACGCAGCCGGCGCGCCACCACATCCAGCGCCTCGTCCCAGGTGGTCTCCACCAGCCCGCCGTCGCGACGGATGAGCGGGGTGCGCAGCCGCTCCGAATGATGCACGTAGTTATGGCCGAAGAACCCCAGGTCGCACAACCAGATGTCGTTGATGGCCGGCTGTTCGCGGGCGCGGGTGCGGGTGATGGCACCGCCCCGCACGTCGAACTCCACGGCGCACCCGACGCCGCACAGCGTGCAGACGCTGGGCACGGTCTGGTTGTCCCAGGGCCGCGCGGCAAAACGATATGTCTTCGCCGTCAGCGCGCCCACGGGGCATATGGCGATGGTGTTGCCGATGAACTTCGATTCTACCGGCAGGGTGAACGGCGTGTTGATCTCGGTGTGGAATCCTCGCTCGAAGCCCTTCAGCGCGTCGTCGCCGGCCACCAGCTCCCCGAACCGCACGCACCGCCAGCACAGGATGCACCGTTCGCGATCGAGCACCAGCACCCGGCCCAGCGACACCGGCTTCGCGAAGTCACGCTTGGCTTCAATGAATCGGCTGCGGCCCGGGCCGTACGCGTAGGTCTGATCTTGCAGCGGGCACTCGCCGCCCTTGTCGCAGATGGGGCAATCCAGCGGGTGATTGATGAGCAGAAACTCGAGGATCGCTTCCTGCCCGGCCCGGACGTCGGGCGTGGTCGTGGAGACTCCCATGCCCTCCGCCGCCTCCAGGGTGCAGGAGGTTTGCAGTTTCGGCATCTTGTCGACTTTGACCAGGCACATCCGGCATGCGCCCAGCGGCGGCATGCGGTCGTGATAACAGAAAATCGGAATCTCGATCCCGACCTGCCTGGCGGCGTTGTAAACGGTCGTCCCCTTAGGGACGGCGACCGCCTTGCCGTCGATGGTCAGTGTGACCGTCTGTGGAAGGTGGCTCATTGACTCTTCCCTGTCATCGCGAGCGGAGCGAAGCGATCTCCTCCATCGAGGAGATTGCTTCGTCGCTTCGCTCCTCGCAATGACGAACAAATCTATCCGTCATGCCATCACACGCACATCACAGGTTCCTGTCTTAGCGTGATGCTCGTACTCGTGGCGGAAGAAGCGTAAGGTTGAGTAGATGGCTGGAGGCACGCTTTCGCCCAGCGGGCAGAAGCAGGTGCCGGTCATCCCTCGCGCGATGCCCTCCAGCAGCGCCAGGTCTTCCACGCGCCCCTGGCCGCCGAGCATGCGGTGCAGAGCCTGCCCCAGCCACATCGTCCCTTCGCGGCAGGGTGTGCACTTGCCGCAGGATTCATCGCGATAGAATTCCACGGTGCGCGCCACGACCTCCACCATACAGGTGGTGTCATCCATGGCGATCAGCGCGCCCGAACCAAGCATCGATCCATAGACATCGAGTTTGGCCAGCGCGTCGTAGTCCATCGGAGTGTCCAGATACGCGGCGGGCAGGATGGCGGATGACGAACCGCCGGGAAAGCACGCCTTGAACTGCCGGCCGCCTCGCATCCCGCCGGCCCGGTCAATCACCTGCCTGATGGTGGTCCCCAGCGGGACCTCATATACTCCGGGGCGCGCGACATGTCCGCTGACGGAGATGAGAATCGGCGGGCCCTGCTGCCGGTACCACTCGTAGCCCTTGGCGAGAATCCACGCGACATGGCACAGCGTCTCGACATTGTTGACTACCGTGGGCTGCGTGTATAGGCCCTTGACGGCGGGATAGTAGGGCGGCTTCAGCCGCGGCATCGCCCGGCGGCCCTCGAGCGACTCCAGCAGCGCGGTCTCCTCGCCGGCGATGTACGCGCCAGCGCCGGTGGCCAGCACGATGCTGAGATCGAACCCGCTGCCGGCAACATTGCGGCCCACCATCCCGGCGGCGGCGGCCTGAGCAAGCGCCCGCTCCATCATTTCCCGCGCGTGATAGAACTCTCTGCGCAGGTAGATGAACGCCAGGTGTGCGCCGACGGCGTAACTGGCGATGACGATTCCCTCGATAAGACGGTGGGGGTCGCCTTCCAGCAGCGTGCGGTCTTTGAAGGTACCCGGCTCCCCTTCGTCGGCGTTCACGACCACGTACTTGGTCACTGCAGGATCTTTGGGGATAAACTTCCACTTACGCCCGGTGGCGAAACCGGCGCCACCGCGCCCGCGTAGTCCGGATTTGTCCACTTCGTCCGTCACGGCCTCAGGCGACATCGACAGCGCCCGGCGCAACCCCTCGTAGCCACCGCGCGCACTATACGCCCCTAGCTCGCCCTGGTCCGGTTCGTGAAGGTACGTGAGGAGCACGGGCTCGCCCATACGTTATGTCATCGACCGGGTGGCCCGGCGGTACCGGCTCAGAACCTCGTCTACCATGCCTGGGGTCAGCGGGCCGAACCGCTCAGTCCCCACCAGCATGGCCGGCGCACTCTCGCACGCGGCGAGGCATTCCGCCGTCTTCAGGGTGAACGCTCCGTCGGACGTCGTCTCTCCGACCTCGACCCCCAGTTGACGCCGCAAGTGGTCGAGGATCCGGCCGCAGCCATTGAGCATACAGGAGAGGTTCGTGCAGACCTGGACGACGTGCCGGCCGACGGGGCGGAAGAAAAGGAGATGGTAGAACGACGCCACCGAGGTGACTTCGCTCGCTGGCAGACCCATGACAACCGCGATATCGGCCAGCGCATCCGGCGTCAGGAACCCCACCTCGTTTTGCGCGACGAACAGCGCGCCCAGCAGCGCGGACTGCCGCTGGGGGAACTGGGCCATGAGGCGCCGGATTTCCGATTTCGCGTTCTCTGACAAGCCGCGCTCGCTCATATGCCAAGTGCGGGACTGGGGACTGGGGACTGGGGACTGGACATAACGGTGACCGCTCGAGTCCCTAGTCCCAAGTCCCTAGTCGCGTATTTCCTCACCGGTCCACGTCTCCCAACACAATATCGATAGAGGCAATGGCCACCACGACGTCGGCCACGGTACCACGGCGGAGCATCACCGGAAGCGCCTGGAGATTGTTAAACGATGCTGAGCGCACTCGCACCCGGACCGGGCGGTTGCTGCCGTCGCTGACGATATAGTAGCCTTTCTCCCCCCGCGGAGATTCGACCGAGGCGTACACCTCGCCCGCCGGCGGATGGATGCCTTCGCTGACCAGTTTGAACTGGTGAATCACCGCCTCCATGCTGCGCACCAGTTCCCGCCGCGGAGGCAGGGCCACCTTCCGGTCGTCTACAAGGATCGGACCTTCGGGCAGACCCCGCAATGCCTGGAGGATGATCCGCCGGCTCTGCCGCATCTCGTCCATCCGCACCCGGTACCGGTCGAACGCATCTCCGTTGGATCCCACGGGTACGTCGAACTCGTAGTCGGCGTAGCCGCCGTATGGAAACGCCTTGCGCACATCATAGGAGACACCCGACCCGCGGAGGACCGGCCCGGTGCACCCATAGCGGATGGCGTCCTCGGCACTGAGCACGGCGACCCCTTCCGTCCGCTTGCGCCAGATGAGATTGTCTGTCAACAGCGTCTCGTACTCGTCCAGCCGGCGGGGAAAGTCGTCCAGAAACCTCTGCACGCGTTCCGCAAATCCCTGTGGGAGATCCCACTGCAGCCCGCCGATCCGGAAGTACCCGTGCATCATGCGCTGCCCGGAGACCATCTCGAAGATGTCGAGGATCTCCTCGCGGTCACGGAAGCAGTACATGAGCAGGCTGGTGACGTTGAGGTCGATCGCCGCGGTGCCCAGGTAGACGAGATGGCTGGCGATACGCGAGAGCTCGGCCAGGATAAGCCGGATGACCTCGGCGCGCTTAGGGGCGGTGATGCCGAGCAGCTTTTCGACTGCCAGGACGTAGGCCTGCTCCTCGATGAACGTAGCCAGATACTCGATCCGCGGCGGAAAGACGATGTTCTGATGGTACGTCCGGGTCTCCATCTCCTTCTCAAACCCGGTGTGCAGGTAGCCGATGACAGGCTCGAGGTTGAGGATGACTTCGCCCTCCAGCTCCAGCACCAGTCGGAGCACCCCATGGGTGGCGGGATGTTGCGGGCCCATGTTGAGGACGAGGGTTTCCTTCACTGCTTACAATAGTTTCGGCTTCGACTTCGGGATGATCTCGCTGGGGACTTTCGGCGTGTGGCCCTTGAACTCGACGGGCTCTTCGACCAGCGGGTAATCCTTGCGCAGCGGATGCCCTTCCCAGTCGTCGGGCATGAGGATGCGCCGCAGGTCGGGATGGCCGTCAAAGCGGATGCCAAACAGGTCGAACACTTCCCGCTCCAGCCAGTTTGCCCCCGGCCACAACGAGGTGGCAGAGGGCATCGTCTGGTCGGCCGCCAGGTGGACCATGAATCGGATGCGGGCATGTTGCTCCACCGAGGTGAGCACGTAGATGACATCGAACCTCGGCTGCGCGGGATGCCGGTCCACCGCCGTCAGGTCTGTGAGCAAACGAAAACCCGTACTGCCGGCGATCTCGAGAGCCCGGAGCATGTGCTCGCGGGGAACGATGAGCGTCAGATCGTCCCGAAAGCGCACCTGCTCAACCACCGCCTCCCCCAGGCGCTGCACCAAGACATCTTCGGGGCGAGTCATCGCCGCCTCCGGTGGGTGGGCTCAGCGATGAGCTCCTGCAATTTCAAGAAGCCGTACAGCAGCGCTTCTGGGCGCGGTGGGCACCCCGCGACATAGACGTCCACGGGGATCAGTTTGTCCACACCCTGGACCAGCGCGTAGTTATTGAACACGCCGCCGCAGCTGGCGCAATCCCCCATGGCAATGACCCATTTGGGTTCCAGCATCTGCTCATAGATGTGTTTGACCACCGGCGCCATCTTCTGCGACACCCGGCCGGACACGATCATCAAATCAGCCTGCCGCGGCGAGGCGCGGAAGGCTTCACTGCCGAATCGCGCGATGTCGAACCGGGCCTGGGCGGTCGCGATCATTTCGATGGCGCAGCAGGCCAGGCCGAACTGCGCCGGCCACAGCGAATTCTTCCGGGCCCATGAGACCACCCGTCCCACGGTCGTGGTGAGGATGTTGCTCTCCAGGGCCCGGAGATCGGCCTCGGTGGCCTCGGTCGGCGACCCCGCGCGCGAAACGATGGTGCCTGCTCCGAGCGTCGTCGAGGGGCCGCGTTCCGGCGGGCCTGTCACTGCCATTCCAGCGCTCCCCGTTTCCAGGCATACAGGAAGCCCAGGCCCAGCACGGCAACAAACGTCAGCATCTCGATCAACCCATACACCTTGAGCTCGCGGGCCACGACGGCCCACGGGTACAGGAATACTGCCTCCACATCAAACAGCAAAAAGAGCATCGCGATGAGGTAGTAGCGGATGGCGACTCGCTCGCGGGCCGTGCCGATCGGCCACACCCCGGACTCGTAAGCCTCAGCCTGTCCGGGCAGCAGACGCCGTGCCCCACCGTCTCGGACGGAGCGCCACCCTCCGAGCAGCGCGTGCGCCCCGAGGAGGACGGCCGTGAGGACGACGGCCAGCGCAAAATGCACGAAGACGGGGACGTAGTCCGTCACGGATAGATGATTCGCGCTCCTACGTGGACACGGTTCGCCGTGCGGTGGATAAACTCCCGGTGTCAGCGCGCGGCGCTCTGCGCAGAACGGTACGACGCGGCGCGCGGCGGGCGGCCGGCCGCGGCGGCGCGGAGATTCCCGACGACCTCGGGGAGGACCGCGCGCAGGTCATCGATGTCCTCGTCCGTATTCCAGCGCCCCAGGGTCAGGCGAACGGTCCCAGCCGCGACCTCAGGCCCCAGCCCGATGGCACTGAGGACATGGGAGGGTTCCAGGCTGCCTGAGGTGCAGGCCGATCCACTGCTCGCGGCCACGCCCTGCAAGTCCAGCGCCAGCAAGATGGATTCGCTGTCGGCTCCCTCGAACGACACGTTCACGTTGCCCGGTAGACGCTCGACGGGATGCCCGTTCAGGTGCGCGCCATCCATGCGCGCGACTCCCTCGATCAGCCGGTCACGCAGCCGGCGCAGGCGGGCCGCCTCATCGCTCATGCAGTCGAGGGCGATGGCGATGGCCGCCCCGAAGCCGACGATCGCCGGCACATTCTCCGTCCCCGCGCGGCGGTTGCGCTCATGCGACCCTCCGTGCTGGACGCGCGCGACGTTCGACCCTTTTCGTACGTACAATGCACCGACGCCCTTGGGTCCATACCGCTTGTGCGCCGACATCGACAGCAGGTCCACCGCCAGCGCACCGACATGGACCGGGAGGATGCCTACCGACTGCGTGGCGTCGGTGTGCATCAGAATCCCGCGCTCTCGCGCGATGCGACCGATCTCCACCACGGGTTCCAACGTGCCGATTTCATTGTTAGCGTGCATCACCGAGATCAGCACGGTGTCGGCGCGGATGGCCGCGCGCACATCGTCTGGGTCCACCCGGCCATACCGGTCGACCGGGAGATACGACACATCAAACCCGCGCGACTGAAGAAACCGGACGGGTTCCAGCACGGCGTGGTGCTCGATCGCGGAGGTGATGATATGCCGGCCTCGGGCCTCGTTCGCCCACGACGCGCCGAGGACGGCGAAGTTGTCGGCCTCCGTGGCGCCGCTGGTGAACACGATCTCCTGCGGGGTCGCCCCGATGGCCGACGCAATCACCTCGCGCGCCTGGTCAACCGCCGCCCGCGCCTCCTGCCCGAACTGATGCACGCTGCTGGCGTTGCCGAACTTTTCAGTGAGGAACGGCAGCATCGCCTCCACCACTCGAGGATCGGTGGGGGTGGTGGCGCCGTGATCGACATAAATGCGCGTGTCGGCAGGCATGGCGGGTTTGATCAGAGTGATTCGTGATTTGTGATTAGTGATTTGTTACTACTAGATTAGCACTTCTGCGTGGCAGGGTGAGCCGCAGTCCCGAATCACGAATCACGCCTCACGAATCACGCAGTTGGGTGTTAGCGCGGAATGGCCAGGGCCAAGCGGGGAATCAGCGGCGCGCCCCGGCGGCCATCGCCTCTGGCCAGCGCCGGCACCTTGCGCACGGTCCCGAGGCGAAGCTGCATCCGGACGTCCCGGAGGGGAACGTGTTTACGGATGACCAGGTAGCGGATCTGCTGCGCCCGCTCGATGTCCCGCCAGGAGTACAGCCTCCGGCGGGAGCGTCCTTCGCGGACCGGATAGATCAACCCGTGCTGCTCCCATTTCCGCAGCGTCTGGGGGGTGACACCCACCAGGCTGCCCGCGACACTTACGGTGAAGAAGGGGTTCGTCTGCTGCTTCATCGGGGAGTCTCCTTCAAGGATTCATGCCCAAGTATAGCAAGGCCCTACCCCCCTCCGGAACAGCCGAACGGAAGTCCGTCATGGCATGAAAATCGGAACAATTCCCCGGAATATCGAGAAAATGGCCTATTCCTTGTCCAAATCGATGCTTGCATGGCCCCCCAATCTTAGAGTTTAGCGATTTTTGCCTAATTTTCGTCGTATTTTCACCTGCCTGAGGCCCGCTCCAGCCTCCGTGCAAACCGCTCCGCTTCGGGATTGCCGCTGCCCCGGAGCGCCCCCACAGCGGCCGCGACGTCGTAGGGGACTCTCCGCAGCGTGGCACGCCATCGACCGCCCTCGACGCTCAGCATCGCGTATGAGGCCCGTTGATCCCCGTCAAACGGCAGACCCACGCTGCCTGGGTTGACGAGCAACTTGTCGCCGAGTTCTCGCACATACGCAATGTGGATGTGCCCGTAGGCCACGGCGGCTGCCTCCGTTTCGGCGAACACCCGGCGGACCAGCGGCTCGGGGGCGTCGGGAGGGACGACGTCGCTGATGCTCCAGGGCGTCGCGTGCACGACCACCAGGTCTCCGGCCTCGTCTGGCAGCCGCCACAGAAAGGGCAGGCCGGCCAGATCCCGGCGGTCGGCGTCAGACAGCTGCGCGCTGGCCCAACTGATCGCATCCGTGATCGCGTCTGGAGCAGAGGACAACCACTCGTCCGTGTTGCCACGGATCGCCGGGTAGCCGCGGCGGCGGACGAGCTCAACGCATTCTGCGGGTCGCGGACCGCCCAGCGCGAGATCTCCGGCCACGATCACCTGCGAGGGACTCAGCCGGTCCAGATCCTGCAATACTGCTTGCAGCGCCCAAAGGTTGCCGTGGATATCTGAAATGACCGCGATCACTCACTCATCTCCGACCGTAGTCTGTCATTGCAAACGGCGAAGCCGCGAAGCAATCTCCTCGAGCGAGGAGATCGCCACGGCCCTTCGGGCCTCGCGATGACAAAAAAGCGCATACCCTCTGCTCTGTGGGCTGCCGCCTACCCTTCCCCAAAAACGGTGTCAATGAAACTCTTCATGATGCGCGCGGTCACCCCCCAGATCTCATGCGGACCGTACGTGTAGAAGTACACGTCGATCCGCTGAGCGGCGCGCTCCCGCTGCTCGACGCGCATCCGGGACGGATCACGAAATACCCTAAGCGGCACGGTCAGGACCTCGGCGATTTCTGCCGCGTTGACGCGAAATGGAAATGGGTGCGGGATGATCCCCGCGAACGGCGTGATCAGGAACCCGCTGACCGTGGCGTGGACGTCGTCCAGCGCTCCCAGCACCAAAACCTGGTCCCGCGGGATTCCCAACTCCTCCTCGGTCTCCCGCAGCGCTGTAGTCATGGCGTCCGGATCGTTCCGGTCAGCGGCGCCGCCCGGGAATGAGATCTGGCCTTTGTGGTCCTGGACGGTATCGGTACGCCTGGTGAACAGCACACGCGGTTCCCCCTCTTCCGGGAAGAGCGGGATCAGCACGGCGGCCCGGCGTAGTCCGTCATCGTTGAGTGTGCGGCGGGGACGGTGGGCAAGCTTCCCGCGGATAAGGTCGGCCAGGTCGGTCATGCCCCACTTTTTGACAGCCCCGGCAACCCTCCTGTGGTGAGCATCTGGGCGAGACGCCTCATCCCGAGAATAGGCGAACGGCCGGTCGGCGCAGGGGCTTGGGCCGTATCCCCAATTTATCCACAAGATGTTGATATCCGAGGCAGGAATTCGGAGGCGGGCAAGGAATACGTCCAAAGACCCGCAGGGGGGAGGAGCCTTCGAGTCTGATCTTGGACGCCTCCACGACAGGCTCCCCACTTAGCAACGCACCGACACCACTCCTCCTTCGCCCGCACCTCCTCCCTGGGGTCAAATTCCTCTGAAGAGCCGGGCCCTGGGCCCCGCCAGAACATAAGGACCATGCCTGAATACCTGTCTTTTGACAAACGCGTACCCGATACCCAGTACCGGGATCTGCTCTTACGGATCATTACCACCGGTGAAGAGGTTCCCACCGAGCACGGCGTCCCGGCCCTGAAGGTCATCGGCCACGCGTTGCGGTTCCCGCTCGCGAACGGGTTCCCCATCGTGACCGAGCGAGACGTCGCCAGCGAGTCGAAGAACGCGAAACGCCCGTCGCTCTTCCACCAGGCCATCGGAGAGCTCTGCGCCTTCCTCAACGGTGCGCAGACCCAGCAGGAACTCGAGCAGTTTGGCTGCCACTGGTGGGGCCCTTGGGTCACCGCGGAGCACTGCGAGAAGTTTGGTCTAGCGGCCGGGGATCTTGGACCCGGATCATACGGGGCGGCGTTCCGGAGATTCCCCACCGCAGAAGGCGCGCCCTTCGACCAGATGCGTCACCTGATCGAGCAGATCAAAGAGCGGCCGGATGCCCGGCATCACGAACTCTCACCGTGGATTCCCCAGTACGCGTTGACCGGCCAACAGGGAGGTCGGCGGGTGGTGGTACCGCCCTGTCACGGCTGGGTGCATGTGCACGTGAACTCGCGCGCCGGGACGCTGACGCTCACCCACCGGCAGCGCAGCGCGGACGCACCGGTGGGCCTAGTATTTAATCTGATCCACTATGCGGCGCTGACCATCATGATTGCACAGACCACCGGGTACCGGGCCAACGAGCTCGTCTACTGGATCGATGACGCGCACATTTATCTCAACCAACTCGAGGATGTGCATGCCATCCTTGCCACTGAGCCGCAGCGGTTTCCTACGGTGACGGTGGATCCGGGGATTACTGACGTCTTCGCGTTCCGGCCCCAGCACTTCGCCGTCAGCGACTACTACCCGCGCCTATCCCGCCGGCGCATCGCAACGCCCGTCTGACAACTGCTTCCTCAGACGACGGCCGCTACCACGCCCTGCACGCGGGGCAGCCCCTTGCCCAGCACCGTCCACGAATCGCCTTCGGTGTTGCTCCCATACACCTCGCCCGTTGTCGTGGCGAAGTACACGCCAGCAGGCTCAAGAGAATCTGCATCCATGCCGTGCCGGAGCACCACGCAGTGCACCTTCTTAGGAAGACCCTGGGCCAGCTTCTCCCAACCACGGCCTCCCGACCGCGTGCGATAGACTTCCAGGGCGCCCATGATGCAGCTGTTGTGCCGCTTGCAGCTCTTCCCCTGATAGGCGGGCACGACGAAGGCCGTGTTCACCTCGCGCGGGTGCACGGCGAGGGGGAAGCCGTGCCGGTCCGGTAGTCCACTGGAGATGTCCTGCCAGGAACCCCCAAAGTCGTCGCTGCGATATACACCGCAGTGCTGCTGCCGGTACACCACCTTCGAATCCGCCGGCGAGATCCCGATCCGGTGCGTGCAGGCGTGGACCTGCTCGAGATGCTCCGCGGCCGCTTTCGTGCGTTCTTCTTCGCTTGTCGGCCGCATATGGTCCGTCTGCCCGGCCACCGGGCAGGATTCGAACACACCCCGGCGCGCGAACTCCCAGGACTGCCCGCCGTCTTCGCTGCGCACCGCACCGTGGTTGGTACTGCTGACGATGATCATGCGGTCGGGATCCTTCGGATCGATGTGGATGCCATGGAGCGCGTTGCCGGTGGTGCCAAACCCCCAATCGCCGTACCGCTGTTCTTTCCCTGGTGCGGTGAGATAACCGGGGTGCAGCGTCCAGGTGTGGCCGCGGTCGGTGCTGTGGAACAGATAGCTGAAGTGCGTACCCGCCCACAGCTCATCGGGGTCTTTCGGATTCACCGCTACCGACCAGACCTTCCGGATCGGCAGGCCGTCGCTGATCGGCGTCCAGGACCGGCCCTGATTCTTGCTGGCAAACAGACCGTCGCTGAAGGTCGCCGCGTACGCCGTCTTCGTTTTCCGATCCCAGGCAAAGTGGTTGACGGACAGCCCTTTCAAGTGAGGGCCCCGCCGCTTCCATTTCGCGCGCTTCGCATCGCTCTCAAACACAAAGAGGCCGTCGGTTGTACCGGCCAACACCATCACCTTGGGCATCGCTGTCCTCCTACCCGCACACTCGGGAATCGGAGGGTAGCGTTCGTCATCCGCAGAAGCACACCCTGCCGAACACGAACGAGACAACGGCGGGATTAGGGAGTAGGGATTAAGGATCGGGAAACCAGCCCAGAGATGATTACGAATCCCTGATCCCCAATCCTAATCCCGTATTTTCAATTAGAGGAGGTCAAGGGTGCGTATTGCCACGTACCAGCGAGGGCGTGAAGTCGGGCTGGCGTTTGTCATCGATCAAAGGCTGGTGGATGTCGCAGCGGTCGCGAGGCGAAAGAAGGTCAAGGTCCCCGGCGACATGATCGGGCTGATTGCGGAGGTGCCCGCCGCCGCGCTGCGCACGCTGGCGGGGGAGGCGGAGGCTTGGGTGAAGGCGGGTCGCCCGTCCATCCCGGTCTCTCGCGCCAAACTGCTGGCTCCAATCCAGCGGCCCCGCAAGAACATTGTGTGCATGGGCCGCAACTACGCCGAGCACGCCCGCGAGGGCGGCGTGGCGCCCCCAGAGGTGCCCGTGTTCTTCACCAAGCCCCCCACGACGGTGATCGGGCCGGAGGCACCGGTCACCTATCACCGGGCCACCCAGGCGCTGGACTACGAGGTGGAACTCGCGGTGGTCTTCGGCCGGCGCGGCCGCGACATTCCCGCGGCAAAGGCGTTGGACTACGTCTTCGGGTACACCGTTATCAACGACGTCACCGCCCGCGACCTGCAGCGGCGGCATCAGCAGTGGTTCAAAGGCAAGTCGCTCGACACATTCGCTCCGCTCGGGCCGTGGATCGTCCACCGCTCGGACATTCCCGATCCGCAGCGCCTGCGCCTCGTGATGCGGGTGAACGGCGAGGTTCGCCAGAACTCCACGACCGCGAACATGCTCTTCAGCGTAGCCCAGCTGATTGAAACTCTATCCGCCGGGATGACGATCGAACCCGGCGACATCATGGCCACGGGGACGCCTGAGGGCGTGGGCATGGGGTTTAACCCTCCAAAATGGCTGCACGTCGGCGACACGGTTGAAGCGGAAGTGGAAAACATTGGAGTACTCCGTAACCACATCGTCGCGCCCAAACCCTAAAGGACGGGACCAGGGACCGGGACCAGGGAACCAGAACCGATGCACGCCTCCAAAAAAGTCCAACGGTGCGCATGGGCCGAGCACAACCCGCTGATGCGCGCCTACCATGACCGTGAGTGGGGGACCCCGGTGCACAACGACCGGCGGCTGTTCGAGTTCCTGATCCTCGAGGGCATGCAGGCCGGGCTGAGCTGGGACACGATTCTGCGGAAACGCGGAAACTTTCGCCGGGCATTCTCGCGATTCGACCCCAGGAAGGTCGCGCGTTACACGGCGCGTGATCTCAGACGGCTGATGGCCGACGCGGGTATCATCCGCAACCGCATGAAAATTCTTGCCGCGATCGCCAACGCCCGGACGCTCCTGGAAGTTCAACGTGAGTTCGGATCGTTCCACCGGTACATCTGGGGCTTCGTCGATGGCCGTCCGCTGGTGAACCGGCACCGCACGCTGGCCCAGATCCCGGCCCAGACCGGCGTTTCCGTGGCGATGAGCAAAGACCTGAGGCGGCGCGGGTTCCACTTTGTGGGCCCCACGATCTGCTATGCCTTCATGCAGGCCGTCGGGATGGTGAACGACCACACTGTCGGCTGCTTCCGCCGCGCCCAACTTGCAAAATTGCGGATTGCGAATTGACGATTGCGGATTGAACCACCAACGCCAAGCCGCGCCCGCGCGGCTACGCCTTGCCGTAGACGGGAATGGCAGCGCCGGTGATCTGCGAGGACCCCTCGGAGACGAGGAACGCCAGCACCCGAGCGAGATCGGCCGGCTTTACCCAATTCCCATAATCGGCTTTCGGGAACGCCTTGCGGTTCGCCTCGGTATCCAGAATGCTGGGCAGGACGCAGTTCACGTTGATGCCGCTCGCTTTGACCTCTTCAGCGAGTGTCCGCGTGAGAGCGATGACTCCCGCCTTCGCGGCGCTGTACGCGGCCTGGCGGGGAGCCGGCACCACCGCGGTGCGTGACGAGATGTTGACGATCCGACCGGATTTTCGCTCCAGCATGTGCGCCAGGACGGCGCGACTGCACAGAAACGCGGAGGTGAGGTTGAGGGTCAACATCCCCTCCCATTCCTCTACCGGGGTCTCGTGGAGTGGCAGGCCCCCTTTCCACCCGCCAACGATGTTCAGCAGCGCATCGACCTGTCTGAACTCCCGCAGGGCATGGGCGGTGAGGTCGGCGGCCCCACGCGCGGTCGTGACATCATACCGCACCGGCATGCAGCGATGCCGGGCCTCGGCGCTGAGACCCATCGCGTCCATGGGCACGTCCATCGTGTCGCACGCCGCGATGCGCGCACCTTCGTCAAGAAAGACCCGCACGGCTTCGCGGCCCAGCGCTCCGGCCGCGCCGGTGATGATCGCGACTTTGTTGGAGAGCAGCATCCTAAGCAGCGACTGCGTGATTAGTGATTCGTGATTCGTGATTCGTCAAAACTCACCGGGAAGAATACCTGTTCGCGTGCCGCGTAGCCGAAGCCTGGCGAGTCACGAATCACGAGTCACGAATCACAGGGTCTGTTCAGCGTTCAAACCACAGCGTGTGGGGCCGCAGGCTGCGGGTAATCCCAAGCTGCGACGCCATGAGGCTGGTCCACCGCAGGACGCCTTCGATGATGCCCAGCGTCTGCTCTTCCACCTGATCCGGCGGCAGCGAGGAGGTTTCCAGGGAAGCAATCATCTCGAGCACGCGCCGGCTGATCGTTTCCACATCGCTGAGCAGCGCGCGCCCCGCCTGCTGGGCAGACGGGCTCAGGGGGTGGGGCATGCCGCCGTGGGGTCCCAACTCGCGGCGCCGGGCCACCGCCCACTTCGCGAGTTCATCGAGCGCCGGGCGCGCATGGCCCGGATTGCGTTCCATCACCACCGTGACATACACCTGACAGGCGCGCCACACCTGATGCACGATGCCCGCCAGAAACTTCCGGTCGTATGGCGTAAAGGAGTTCGGGATCGTCACGACTAGCCTCCCAGGTCAGGGGCGAAGGTGATGGCAAACTCTCCCCCGCGGGTACGCCAGCCGGCCGCCAGGGTGCGGCCCTTGAGCAAGATCGCAAACGTGATCATCTCCGGCCGCATGACACCCATGATCGATCCTGTGGCGATTTCCGCTTCCCCTCGCAGTTGCTCGCGGTTTTTCTGAATCGTGTGGGTGGGTCGGTAGAGTGCCGCTTCCCAGGCGATGTCGACCAGGGCGCCGCCGCTGCTCACCTGGATGCGCTGGACCGTCCCCTGCCCCAGCACGTTCTCTGCCAGATTTCGGGCCACCACGTCGGGTGCAGGCGCCTGCGCGATCCGCAGGGGTAGGGCGGTCACCACCACCAGCAGCACTGCCGACCACCACCCCATGATTGCCATCGCCCCCCCGCCGTCAAGCGTTCACCACTTCCGCGCTCGGCGCGCGGTCTCCTTGTGCGAAGGCCAACAGGGGCGGTGGCAATCACGGTGAACCATTTCCAGGGCCTGCCATGAACCCGGTGATGACCACGTCCTCCGAACGGGAACCGCTATCGGCGATCATTGCGGAGACGCTCGGCTCCCAGGTTGTCACCGTGGGCGAGGTGGCCGATCGCGTGGCCCAGCGGGGCTTTGGCCTCATCATGATCGTGCTGGCCCTGCCGACGATGATCCCGGTGCTGCCGCCGGGCTCTGCGGCCCTCATCGGGCTCTTGTACATCCTCCTCGCGGCGCAGATGCTGATCGGGCAACAGCGGCCGTGGCTGCCGGGGCGGGTGCGCAACTACCGGCTCGCCTCCGGTACGATGCAGGTGTTGCGGGAGCGAGGCATCCCCCTGCTGCAACGCATCGAGCGCCTCACCCGGCCGCGAGCGACGTGGATTCCGGACGCGATCCTGACGCGGGCTACTGCAATCGCCGTGCTGCTGCTGGGGATCATCCTGCTCAGCCCGCTGCCATTCTTCAACACCATCCCGGCCATGACCGTCCTGATCTTGGGCATCGGGTTGTTCAACCGTGACGCGCTCTTTCTCGTGGGTGGCCTGGTGCTGTCGGCCGGCGTGATCGCGGTTGCCATCGCCGGCGCCGACACGCTGATCACCCTGGTCGAGCGGTTGATCCAACGGGCGCGGTGATGGCCGACCGTCTTCGCTGGGGCATCATCAGCACCGCCCGCATCGGGATCCGCCGGGTCATCCCGGCCCTGCTGCGCAGCCGGACCGGGACCGCCGTGGCGATCGCCAGCCGCGACCTCGCCCGCGCCCGCGAGGTCGCCGCCAAGTTCCAGATCCCGAGGGCCCACGGTTCGTACGAGGCGCTGCTCGCTGACCCGGATGTCGACGCCGTCTACAATCCCCTGCCCAACACCCTGCATCCGGAATGGACGATCCGGGCGGCGCGGGCCGGCAAACATGTGCTGTGCGAGAAACCGCTGGCCATCGATGCCCGCCAGGCTCAGACGATGGTCGATGCCTGCCGGGCCGCGGGCGTGCTGCTTCAGGAAGCATTCATGTATCGGTTTCATCCGCAGATCACAGAACTACGCCGGCTGGTCGCCTCAGGAGCAGTGGGAGTACCCTGGCTGGCCCGGTCGGCGTTCACCTTTGCCGTGGGCAGCGACGATGACATCCGTCTGAACCCCGCCCTGGGCGGGGGCGGTCTGCTCGACGTGGGGTGCTACTGTGTGAGCATTAGCCGGCTGCTGATGGGAGAGCCGAACGCGGTGACGGCCTCGGGTGCCTTCGAACGCGGGGTCGACGTGCGCCTGGCCGGGCTGTTGACCTTCGCGGCGGGGACGGCGCTATTCGATTGCGGGCTGCGATTGCCGTACCGCCAGTTCTGCGAGATCGTCGGCGCCGAGGGAACGATCACGCTCCCGCGGCCGTTCCAGCCGGAAGAAGATCCGGCGGTCCTGCTGGTCCGCCGGGGTGGGCAGGATGAACGGGTCGAGATTCCCGGTACCAACCAGTACACGCTGATGCTGGACCATATGGGCACCTGCATCCTGCAGCGCCGGCAACCGCAGTTCCCGCCCGAGGACGCGGTGGCGAACCTGCGCGTGCTCGACGCGCTGCAGGCGTCGGCGCGATCAGGAAACCCCGTAGGTCTGTAGACGTCGCCATGCTCTACCTGGTTGATGGGGACGGCTTGCTGTACCGTGCGGCCAACGCCATCCCCTATTTCACGAACGCACACGGTCTTCCGACGAATGGCCTTCATGGATTCGCGGCAATGATGTGGCGTCTGCGGCGGATGGCCGAGCTCTCGCACATGGCGGTCGCCTTCACAGGCGACCCACCGCTCCTAAAACATCGCCTGGACCCCGATTACAAGGTCAACCACTACGAGCATCCGGAGGAGATCAAGCGGCAGATGCCCTACGCCATGCGGTTCGTGAAAGGGCTGGGCGTGGGGGTGTTTCTGGAACAGGGCTATGAGGCTGATGATGTGATCGCGACACTTCTTCTGCAGCACCGTCGCATGCACGCCCGGATTGTCAGCAGCGACCGAGATTTCTACCAGCTGGTCTCAGACCGTGCGCGGGTTCTCGCGCCAGTCCGTGGCGTCAGCGAGATGCGGGACGTCGGCCCGGCGGAGGTGAACGCCACGTATGGGATCATGCCATCGCAGATCCCCGACCTGAAGGCGCTTACGGGCGATCCCTCAGACGACATCCCCGGCGTGCGAGGCATCGGACCGAAAACCGCGGCGGCGTTGCTGAGGGAATTTCCAACCGTGGAAGCGCTCCTAGCGAATCTGGACGGGGTGAACATCCCTGGTGTGCGCCTCCGGCTTGAGCCGATGCGGGAGCGAATACTGCTCAACAAGCAGCTGGCGACGCCATTGGTCGTTCGCTTCCAGCGCAGACAAAAGCTGGCAGTCGCGCCACCGCAGCGGCGAGCACTCCGGGCGCTGGCAGAGGAAACCGGCGTCGGAAGCATTTCTCCTCCGTGAGCGTGAGGGTAATATCGGGCACACCATCCCATCCAGACTGTGCCGCTCATCCCGCGTAATGCCTCTCTCTACGGCGAGACACCAGCCTAAAAGAGCGTGACGGGGGGTATGAACCAACAGCGTCGGAGAGCCCCGAAAGGAGGTGGCGACGATGTTTTGGTTCCTAGTGGCCGTCGTGGCGACACTGTACATGACGCATGTGATCCGCTGAAGACCCATTTCCTCCTCAGCACGGCAGCCCCGGGTGTGTCCCCGGGGCTGCGCATGTAGCGCCCCCATCGGCCCCAACCCTACCTGCCTACCCCGGACCAAATAAGCCGCAGCGAAACCGCCAGCACCAACAGCAGCACCAGCCGCCGGAACAGTTCCCACGGCAGCCGGTCCTGAATCCAGAAGCCGATCCGCGTGCCGACGACCACCGGAACAAACGTCGCTGCCGCGTAGAGCAGCAATGTCTTGTTATACAATCCCAGCCCGTAGTAGCTGATCACCTGAACGGCCCCGCCCAGGAAGAACGCCGCGGTCAGCCAGAACACGAAGGCGCGCTTCTCCACCTTCAGAGACTGCATGTACGCGGCGATCAGCGGGGCGAAGATGCCGGTGATGCCTCCCATCACGCCGGCACTCAGCCCCACCGCAGGTCCCGCGACCTGTTCGGCGCCCGGAGAGAACGAGGGTGTCCGGTTCACGAGTCCCAACCCGGCCACGAGCAACGCGGTGATCCCGACGATCATCGATACCGCGCCCAGATCCAGCCTGCCCAAGAGTTGTGCGCCGATAACGGTTCCCACGATTACTCCGATCAGCATACCGGCAAAGCGCCGCAGCTCTGCCGCCGTGCCGCCGCCGCGGAGCAGGATGAGGAAGTTGCTGAAGACGACGGAGACCGCGATCAGGACGACCGCGGTCCGCGTCCCGATAAGATTCGCCGACAGGGGCACCGCGATGAGGGGAAATCCAAAGCCCAGGGCGCCCTTCACCGCTGAGGCGAACGTCACGACGAGCAGGACGAGCGCAAACGCGGCGTTAGGGGCAAGAGTCGGGTCGGCCATTTGCTTCTCGTCTACCGCGGCAGCGCTCAAAACGAGTCGGCAGTCGCCTATAGCGGAATCTCCTGAAAGGGCGTCTCGCACGGCGTCCCACCGGCAATGTACATGCGCCGGGCGGTGAGATCATGCAGCACGGAGACGACGGTCTCGACCCGCTCTTCCTCGGGCAGCCCCGGATTCGGATGACGGCAGACTGAGTCGGGATGTCCGGCATGGTCGCGCAGGATGGCCTGGAACCCCTGGGCGTGGAGCGTACCGGCCCGCCGACTCTCTGCCAGCAGGTGTTGCATGCGCGCCGCGCGCTGGTACGTGGAGGTCTTCTCTTCTGCCAGCGGCTGCCACAGCTCCAGCGCGGCGGGGTCAACAAAGTGGTTGGCATGCGCCAGCAGGCCGCCAGCCGGGGCCAGCGTGCACGCCGCGTGCGGGGCCGCTTCGATGTCCACGACCTCGGCCCGCCCGTTAGCCTGGCCCAGCAGAAAGTTGGCCGAGCACGAACGCTCTTCAGCGGTGATGACGCGAACGGCCTCGGAGAGCGTCCGGGAGTGAAGAATCCTCCAGGTCCGGACATGAAACGGCGTGCGGAGCCGCGTCCAGTCGTCACGGCTGCTGAGCAGGCCATTAATGACCAGTCCCAGCCCAGCAGAGTTCATCCCGATCTTACCGCCGACAATCCCGGCCTCGGTGAAAGCCGCCACGGTGAAACCGTCGGGCTGCCGCGCCCGGAGTACGACTCCGCGGACCTGCGGGAACCAGTCCCAATTCTGTCCCAGCCACAGGTGCCCGTCCACAGACACATCCGGTGTGACAGCGAACGCCGTGCATCCCCCGGCCGGAACGTGCGACGCCTTCTCCTGGTTGATCGAGGAGTACTGGCTGTAGATGAGCTCGTAACGGGCGTTGAGCACGGCGATATCGTCCAGCGGGAGCCTGCTGCCCTCGGCGGCACCGCGCATCGCCTCCGCATAGGCCGGGTCGGCCGCCTCGATCACCTGCAGGTAGCGGTGGGCACGCCCGCGGACCTCATCGGGAGACAGCCGCGCCTCGCGCTGGAAGCGGTCGAAGTAGACCTCCAGGTTGTCGGCGACCAATTCCGCAGCGTCCCGGCCGTGGTGGAACCCGGCCTCATAGGGTGCGCCCGGCAGTTCGAGAATCCGCAACTCAGGCATCATGTCACCTTCTTCGCCGCAAGGGCGGAAGTCTCTTTCCCGGCCCGAACCACCTTCTGAAAACTGATCCACGCCGGCTGGCGCACGAACCCCAGTTTGGCGTTGATGGCCAGCATCGGGCCGTTGCGATCGCTGTTCCTCGTCTGGATCTCGCCATACCCACGCCGCTGCGCCAACTCGATCGTCTTGAGTTTCAATGCCGTGGCAATCCCCAGGCCGCGAAATGCGGAGACCACGCCCGTCAGTTCCTGATGCAACCATGCCCCGTCGGAGGCATTGCGCTTGAGCACGCTCTCCCCAACGTACATCTCTCCTATCTTGGCCAGAAAGTACCCGTCCAAGAGCGCCAGCGGGCTGTGCACGCTGGTCGCCAGGAATGTCTCGTATGACGGTGGCGCAGGCGGTTCCGGATCGTCCCGCGGCGAGTCGACGTCGAGCGTGCAGTGGAGCTGGTACACGACCGGCAGGCAATCCGGATCGCGGCGCAGTTCTTCCTGAAGTGTCGTCAGGACGACTCCAGATTGCGCCACCCGGTCAGCGTACCCGGCGAACGGCGTCAGGTCGCACTGCGCCACCTGCAGCCGGGATTCAAACGATCTCGCATGTTCGACAAAACCGTAGCCCTGCAGAAACGCGGTCGACCGGATCCAGTCCTCGCGCGCCACGGCCTGGATGCGCCGGGCCCCACGCTCGAGCACCGCGTCCAGGGAACAATCCATCAGACTGCGGCCGATGCCACGCCGCTGCCAGTCCGGATGCACGGCCAGCCGGATTCCGAACTTGGCGGGATGGAAGGACCAGGGAATCTGATGATACCAGGCGTAGCCCACCACCCCGTCGTCGGAATGTTCTGCGATCAGCCAGCCATGAACGAAGCGCCCCGGCTCGTACTCGCGCACGTGCTCGCGCTTCTCCGTCTCGCCAAACGGCCTCCCCAAGGTCAGGCTCACGATCCGCCCGACCGCCGCATAGTCGCGGTCAGCGAGAGGCCGCAGGATGACGCCGGCGGCGGTCTGCATGGCTACCCCGCGAGTTCCTTGAGGAATGTGATCCACACCGGCTGCCGCTGGAAGCCGAAGCGGTCGTTGATGGCGATCATCGGCGCGTTGTGGACCTCGTTCTCAGTCTTGATCTGGGCGTACCCGTGCGCCCTGGCATACTCCACGGTCCTCACCTTCAGCGCCGTGGCGATACCCCGGCCCCGGTACTCGCGCTTCACGCCTGTGAGTCCCTGCTGCAGCCAGGCTCCGGTCTGGGGTCTCCACAACGTCGAGACTCCAGCGTACTGCCCCGCAACGGCGGCGATAAAGTACGCCTCCGGAATGAACCAGGGCGCGTCGACGGTATGCTGGCGCCACTGCTGCAGGTCCACCGGGGTAAACGGGTCCGGGTTCGGGACGTCGGCACCCAGTTCCATCTCCATCGCGTGGACGCGCGGCAAGCACGATGGGTCGTTTGCCAGTTCGTCGCCCAGCGTGACAATCATGACCCCGGCGGCTTCGGCCCGCGCCACGTCCTCCTGGAACCGTGAGAGATCACACGACGCCACGTCCAGATGCGAGTCCCAGGTCCGCATCACCTCGGTGAATCCCCGCGTCCGGACAAACTGCATCGCATGGGCGCGGTCCTCCTTCACGAGGGTCCGCACCGTCAGCGCGCCGCGCGCCTCCAGCGACCGCAGCAGGCGATCCCATAGCCGCGCACCGATCCCTCGGCCCCACAGTTCCGGAGACACGCGGATGGTCATCCCGAACTTCCGCGAATGGAAGTTCCAAGGGAGGTGGCGGATCTCACCGTAGCCGCATGTTCCTCCGGCTTGGCGATCCACCGCGACGTACCGTTCCAGCGCATACTTAGTGCGGTCGAGGTGCGTGTCTTCATAGCGCAACTCATCCGCGGTCCACGGCCGGTCGGGAAAAACGGCGTTGGACACCGCGACGACGGCCTCGTAGTCTCGTTCCTCAAATGGGCGGATCTCAACATCGGCGCTTATCTGCTGTAGGCGATTCATGCTCATGCTCCTTTTGAACGTAACAAGCAAATATTCACCCGCCCCACCAGAAAATGAAGAGGGCGCAGAGTTCGTTGCACCCTGCGCCCCCTCACGCCGCGTTCTCGCGAATCCTACAGCATGCGTCCTCGTGCTACTGTGTGATACCCATGGGAGCAGGGCCGGTCCACTCGCGGACCGTTATCAACAACCCCGATGCTCGTCTCTACCGTAACCATTGGGCACCACCTACTTTGGCAAACGCGAAGACAGTAACATACGAAAGATGGAGAAGTCAACTCAAATCGCGGTGTCGCGTGGGGGACCAGGCGACCAGGGGACCCGGGAACCAAGCGTGCATGCCGGCCAGCCGGAGTCTCGTCTGAGATGGTCCCTTGGTACCGTGGTCCCTTCGTCCCGCTGTGTTAGGTGAGCACATCGAGCTCGGCGAGCCGAATCCGCATGGCCTGCTGTGACACCTTGAATT
>Ga0209236_1000462_pt1 | contig 23484 bp, 26 predicted proteins | sample GraSoi013_1_40cm_FD_185819 | JGI IMG/M metagenome (GOLD analysis project Ga0209236, IMG submission 185819) | Grasslands soil microbial communities from the Angelo Coastal Reserve, California, USA - Sample 09_27_2013_1_40cm (SPAdes) (version 2) | ecosystem: Environmental > Terrestrial > Soil >... | reverse complement strand
GCTGGCGGCAGACGCCGGCTGGCGCGTGCTACACGTGGACTCCACCGTACTCGCCGAAGCTCCGCGCCTGGCACCGCACATCTCGAAGATGCAGGAGCGGCTCGCCGCCGCACTCGACGTTGACGCCTCCGCCGTCAATATCAAAGCCACCACGACTGAGGGAATGGGAGCGATCGGACGGGGGGAAGGGATCGCGGCGCACGCCGTGGCGACGCTGATGGGGACGGGGACCAGGGACCGGGTGAAATAACCGTGAGCCGCGGTGAATTCCACCGTGACCCCGATCTGCCAGAGTTGCTATTCGTGGAGCGCGCCGTGGTCACGGATCCCGTCACCGTTGAAGTGGACCGGCCGGGGGCGGTCCATCCCCGGGTCACCGGGTTCTGGTGGCATGAGCATTTCTACCGCGTCATCAAGATCGTCGAATCCCGCTATGAGGCCGGAGAGACATTCTATCGGACCGTGACCGACCGCGGATGTCTTGATCTCAGGCGCTTTCGCCGCATCCACCCGCGCACGATGCGCGTCTCCGTCGGCTGGGAGGTCTGCGCCGAACTCGACGCCATGGAAATTCCTCGGTTGCGGTAGCAGCTAACGTCTACTTGGTCTACTTGGTCTTCTTGGTCTCCTTAGTCTCCAATCCAGCCGTATCTAAGGCCAAGAAGACCAAGGAGACCAAGAAGACTAAGTAGACTATCTTTTCTGGTACACTCGGGGATGAGGTTTTTGCATGGCCCTGCGGTTGCACAACACGTTCACCAAGCGTGTCGAAGAGTTCGCCCCTCGTGAACCCGGCAGGGTGCGGATGTATGTGTGTGGTCCCAACCTTTACGGGCCAGCCCACGTCGGGCACGGATTCAGCTACGCCTTTTTCGACGTCTTGCGCCGCTACCTGGAATATCGCGGTCACGCCGTGACGCACGTGCAGAACTTCACCGATATCGAGGACCGGATCATCGAGCGCGCCGTCCTCGAACGCCGCAATACCGTCGAAATTGCCCAGGAATACATCGATCGCTTCCTCCGCGAAACGGACGCGCTGGGTATCCGTCGCGCCCATCACTATCCTCGCGCCTCCGAGATGATTCCCAAGATCGTCGAGATCATTCAGGGGCTGATCGCCCGGGGGCATGCCTATCGGGTGGACGGGGACGTCTACTACCGCGTGACCTCGTTCCCCAGGTACCTTCAGCTCTCCGGACGCTCTCTGGATGAGATGCGGGCAGGCGCCCGCATCGAGCCCGATCCGCGGAAGGAACACCCCATGGACTTCGTCCTGTGGAAGGCGGCCCGGCCTGGTGAACCAACCTGGTCAAGCCCATGGGGTCCCGGTCGCCCCGGCTGGCACATCGAATGCTCCGCGATGAACCTGCAGTACCTGGGAGAGCAGATCGACATCCACGGTGGCGGAGAGGACCTCATCTTTCCACACCACGAGAACGAAATTGCCCAATCGGAAGCGTACACTGCGAAAGTGCCGTTCGCCCGCTACTGGCTGCACAATGCGCTAATGAAGCCACCGGTTGGCGATGAAATGCATCGCCACCTCGGTAACTTCGTCGCCCTCCGCGACGCGCTGGCTCAATACGAGGCCGACGGCATGCGCATCTTCTACCTCAGCGCGCACTATCGTACCCCGCTGCGGTGGACCGACGAGGCCGTACGGGCGGCCGCCCGCGGACTTGAGCGGCTGCGCACCGCCCTGGCGAACGCGGAAGAGGCAATCGCGCGCGCTGACGATCGGGAAGATCCGGGGCTGAGCGAGGCGGCCCGGCGTGCCCGTGAGGCCTTCGAGCGGGCGATGGATGACGACGTGAACACCCCGCAGGCGCTGGCCGCGCTCTTTGCCCTCGCTGCGGAGGTCAACAGAGTTGCCGACGCGGCGATCAAAGGAACGATGAAGGGGCGGGCCGGCCTCTGGGTGGCCGCAGACACTCTTCGCGAACTCGCACAGGTGTTGGGGCTATCTCTCAGGAGGCCCGGGCTGACCCCGGACCTCTTGCCTGACCTGCACGCTGTGCTGGCGGAGGCTCACCGGGAGGCTGCCGAACTCTTCCCAGAGCCGCTCGACGCCCAAGACCCTGAGCACCTCATCCGCACCCTGCTGGAGGGCCGGGAACGGGCGCGAAAACGACGAGCCTACGAGGTTGCCGATCGGGTGCGCACCCGATTGGGCGGCCTTGGCATTTTGGTTGAAGACATGCCTACCGGACCGCGCTGGCGTGTTGCGTCTGACGGACGCCGGCCTCCCACGGATGACTCCGGGCCACGAGGTTAGCGACGCGATTCCGGGCCGCCGCGCGGTGCTGGAGGCGCTGCGCGCACGGCGCCCGCTGCGCAAGATTCTGATCGGCCGCACCACACACGGCGGAACGATCCGCGACATCCTGGAAGAAGCCAGGCGGCAGGACATCGTGGTCCAGTTCGTCGATGGGCGCCGGCTGGACAGCCTGACGCACGCCGCCCGCCATCAGGGCGTCGTGGCGCTGACGTCTGCCCGGCCACTGGTCAGCGTGGAGGACGTGCTTGCCGCGGCCCGGACGCGCCAGCAGCCGCCGTTCATACTCGTGCTGGACGGCGTCGAAGATCCCGCCAACCTTGGGGCCATCATCCGGACAGCGGAGGGCGCCGGGGTGCACGGCGTGATTATCCCTAAGCACCGGGCCGCTGGGCTCACGCCGGCGGTGGCCAAGACCTCGGCAGGCGCGCTGGAGTACCTCCCGGTCGCCCAGGTGACGAACCTCGTGCGTACGTTAGACGAACTCAAAGAGGCTGGGCTGTGGGTCGCCGGCGCCGATCCCACAGCGAAGGACGTGTACCATCGCACCCGCTTGCTGCCGCCGCTTGCCCTGGTGATGGGCGGCGAGGGAAAGGGACTCGGCAGGCTCGTGCGTGAGCACTGCGACATCTTGGTGCAGCTGCCGATGCGTGGGCGGATCGCGTCGCTCAACGTCGCAGTCGCCGCCGGCGTGTTGCTCTACGAAGTGGTGCGGCAGATGGAGACGGGCGGGTCACAATAATTTCACACCTTTTCCTTGACGCATTGTAGCCACGCTCATATAATGACATCGAATCTCGTTCCGCGGAGGCGAAGAGTGGCGCTCGCCAGACGTGACGCACCTACGTACCCAGAAATGGCCGATGAAGAACTCGTCGCCACTGCGAAGTCCGGCGACGACCACGCAAGCGAATACCTCATCAATAAGTACCGCAACTTCGTCCGCGTCAAGGCTAAGGCCTATTTCCTGATTGGGGCAGATCGCGAGGACATTATCCAGGAGGGCATGATCGGCCTCTACAAGGCGATCCGCGATTTTCGGGCTGACAAGCTCTCGTCATTTCGTGCGTTCGCCGAACTGTGCATCACCCGCCAGATCATCACCGCGATCAAGACTGCGACGCGGCAGAAACACATCCCGCTAAATTCCTACATCTCGCTGAACAAACCGATCTACGACGAGGATTCCGATCGCACGCTGCTGGACGTGATCAGCAGCATCAAGGTGAGCGATCCGGAGGAACTCGTGATCAACCAGGAAGCATCGGCGACGATGCGGGAGCGGATCCGCAAGAACCTCAGCGAACTGGAGTGCAAGGTCCTGACGGCCTATCTGGAAGGGAAGTCCTACCAGGAGATGGCCAACGAACTCAACCGCCACGTCAAGTCGATCGACAATGCGCTGCAGCGCGTGAAGCGCAAGCTGGAGCGCAATCTAGAAGGCGAAGAAGACTAGCCGGTTGCCGTTCTCTGGTGTATCGGGGGGATGAGGAGTTGCCTCATCCCCTTTGTACTTGGAGCCGCGCGGTGCTGCGGATTCTGTGCCCGAGATGCCGTTTCGTCTTCCTGCAGTTGACGCCGCCGGAGGATGGCGACGTGATCTGCCCCCGGTGTGGGACGCGCTTTCAGCCTGCCGAGGAAGAAATCGTGGACCCGGAGGACGACTAAGAGGTGTCCCGAACCCCTGACCCCGTGCCATCGGGGCGCGAGGTGATCGAGCGTGTCACGACCGCCACGGGGGAGTGGCAGCTGCAGCGTGCCGGGTCCCACTTCGAGATCATCTGCAACGGGGTCTTCCTGATGGCGTCGTATAACCAGGACTCCGACCGGGCGCTGGCGGCTCTGGCCCTTCGCCGCGTGATCGGAGAGGGGCTCCGGGTGCTGGTGGGGGGGTTAGGGATCGGGTATACGGCGCAGGCGGCCCTGGAAGATCCCCGCGTGGGGCGGCTCGAGGTCGTAGAGATTGAGCCGGTCGTCCTGGCCTGGCACCGCGTTCACTTCGCCGCCCTTAGCGGCCGGCCACTTGAGGACCCCCGCGCCAGGCTCCTCCTCTCAGACGTGCATGACGTACCGCTGACACCGGCATCGTACGACGCGATTCTGCTTGATACCGACAACGGTCCAGACTGGCTTGCTCGTGACCTCAACGAGCGGCTCTACACTGCCGCGGGTGTCGCGCGTTACCTGGAGGCCCTGACGTCAAGGGGGGTCCTTGCGCTGTGGTCGGCCGACGCATCCTCGCGGCTTGTCGACACTCTGCGGGGTTCCGGAGCCGCTATGGAGTCGATAGAGGTAACGGACGCGATCGCCCCGGGCCGGCCCGGCACAGCGTGGATCTACTTGGCAAGAAACCAACGGAAACGCGAAAACGGGGAACCGCGGAAACGCAGCTAGAGACTTTCCTGCCGGGCAGTTGCGCGTTTCCCCGATTCCGCGCTTCCGGATTCTAGCCGCCGATTTGGATCATGACGCGGGCCTGCGGGAACATCTTCTCTGCAAGGGCGTGACCAAAAGGCCGCCGGAAGGCCGCGGTGCGGAAAATCTCTCTGATCTCGTCGTAGGTCGCGCCGCGACGGAGCGGGGTCAGCAGGTCTGCTTCGTCGTCCCGCAAGAGGCATAGCCGCAGCCGGCCGTCCGCGGTCAGGCGCAGGCGGCCACACTTGGCGCAAAACGGCTGGCTCACCGGGCTAATCAAGCCTACTGTGCCACTGGCGCTGGGAAGCCGGAAGGTGCGGGCGGGTTCGCCCCCGGACAGGTCGAGGGGCTGCAGAGGTCCCAGCGCGGCCTCGATCGCAATTTGGATCTCTTGGGATTTCACCACGCCGGCTTCGGCAAAGTCAGCTACGCTCCCGAACGGCATCATCTCGATGAACCGGACCTCCCACGGTCGCTCCAGGGTCAGGGCCGCGAGCGGTACGACATCGTCCTCGTTGAAACCACGCACCACGACGCTGTTGAGTTTGATGGGGCGCAGGCCTGCCGCCTCCGCGGCTGTGATTCCCGACAGCACCTTCTCCACGCGGCCCCCGCGGGTGATGCGGAAGAATTTCTGGGGGTCCATCGTGTCCAGACTGATGTTCACGCGGCGCAGCCCGGCCTCGGCGAGGGGCCCGGCCAGATACTCCAGGAGGAGACCGTTCGTCGTCATCGCCACGTCCTCGATCCCCGGGATCGCCGCGATCTGACGCACCAGATCCACGACGCCTGGGCGGACGGTCGGCTCCCCCCCAGTCAGACGGACGCGGCTCACGCCCAGCTCGGCCGCCACCCGCACCAGCAGCAGCAGCTCATGGTCTGCCAGCAACTCCTCCGCCGGCCGGAAGTCGATGCCCTCGGCCGGCATGCAGTAGACGCACCGCAGGTTGCAGCGATCGGTGAGGGAGATGCGCAGATCTTTGAGTTCGCGGCCGTACTGGTCTTTCATGACTCCTCCTGCGATGGCTCGATTATAGCATCCGGCCGCAGGTCGCCCCAGCCAGGTTACCAAGGGGTTTTGACCCCTTGTGGAGAGATGTCTACAGGCTGCGGGAATTACCGGCGCCGTCAATTCGTTCACCGCAGACGAAGAGGGATGGACCGCGATCTCCTGGTATCGTACATAGGTAACAGATCCTTAACAGTCTAAGGGGGTTGCGCCAGCGGTCCAGATCAGTACAATATAAACCCATGGCGGCGCTGTAGGCGCCCCGCGGTCCCGCGAACCTCAGTTCGTGTCTGTGCGGGACCAGATGACACAAAGGCGGTGAACGGATTGGGAAGGACAGCGACGGCACGCGCAACGCCCCGGGCCACCCGCACACCGGCCCGGAGAGCCCGCGCCCGCACCGCTGCGGAGCGCTGCCAGCATGGCCTCCTGCGGGGGACCTGTGCCATTTGCCTCCAAATGGAGGAAACCATCGACGACCTCCACGCCGGTCGGCTTGCCCCTGAGGAGCGTCACGGCCGGGTCAGAAACGGTGAGGAGGAAGCTGAGGAGGAGCCCGAAGAGAAGGAGTAGCGGAGGGACCGCATGAGCAGGTTGTGGCAGGGTGTTGGTGGAGTGCTGCGGTCGATTGGACGCGGGGTGCAGTGGTTCTTGAATCTGAAGGTTGGCATTGAACGGAAGGACGATCCTCTGGCCACGCTATACCACCAGCCCTTGCCTCCCCGATTGCGCGTCAACTGGTGGGCGCTGCTCCTGGGACCCTTCTGGTATCTGGCAAAGGGTCTGTGGGTTTTCGCCTCGATCCTCTTCACCATCGTCCTCCTCAGCGGGGGGATTCTGATCCCCTTCGTGTGGCTGTACGCAGGGTTGAAGGCAGACGAGGATCTGCTGGATGCTCGCATTGCGCAGAGAAGCTACTACTAGGGCGCTAGAGACCGATGGCCGGCCGCCCCGCAAAGTGGTGCGGGGCTTTTCTTTTTTAACACGCCGTTAACACCCCCAGCGGCCCAACATTCGCCCGCCGCACGATACCATGGCATGAAACGTGCTTCCAAGATTCCGGGAGAGCGCGCCGCAGAATCTGCGCCCGGGGGCACGATGAACGGAAGACTGAAATTTGATGCCGTGAGTTGTGAGCCACGCGCCCTGGTGACTCGCGCGCAGGTCCAGCTGAGCGTCGGCGGTACCCAACGGATCGGTATCGCGACCGGCCTGACCGCGACGGTGTCTCCTCTGGACATTGTGGCCGAGGCGACCATCGACGCCGTGCAGGGATTCATCGACCGCGCGGACATTACCCTTGACTCGGTGGCGGAAGTCACCACGGGGCAGCGTCCGCTCGTTGTGGTGACGATGGGCCTCAGAGACGCCCGCGGCAAGATCATGCTCGCCGGCACCGCCGTGCTGAATGGGGATCCCTACCTGGCCGTGGCGAAAGCCGTGCTGCACGCACTGAATCGGAGGATCGGCTCCCTCCTCCAGTAAGCCTTCCACCAGTAAGCCTTCCACGTTTCCCAGCCCACGCCCGCGTGATGGTCCTGTTGCCGTAGTATAATCGGCCCAGCGGGCCGCTGTAGCTCAACTGGCAGAGCGTCTGATTTGTAATCAGGAGGTTAGGGGTTCGACTCCCCTCGGCGGCTCCACGTGACTCAGGTCCGGCGAGTCGGATGGTTGCCACACTGTCTCATTCATATTCGGAGGAGGGGGACTGCGATGCCGAAGGATCTTACCGTCGTCATGGAGGACCGCCCGGGCCAACTGGCCATGGTGGGCGAAACCTTGGGGAAGGCCAAGGTCAATATGTTGGGGGGATGCGGTTTCACCTCGATGGGCAGAGGGACCCTCCACCTGCTCTTCGACGACAAGTCCGTCGATGCCGCAAAGCGGGCGTTGCAGCAGGCCGGCATTACGGTCCAGGGCGATCAGGATGTCCTAGTACAAAAAGTGCCTGATCAGCCGGGGGCGCTCGGCAAGCTGGCGCGCAAACTGGCCGACGCCGGGGTGAACATCAACTTGATATATCTGGCCACCGACACCCGGGCTGTGTTCGGTGTCAGCGACATGGCGAAAGCCAAGGCGGCACTCAAATAAACCGACGTGTTTGTTTTTGTCAGCGCCGATGCAACACACTGAGGGCGTCCGGCCCCAGAAACGCGAACAGCACGATGGCGAGGAAGAACATCGGCGTGACCACCGCATAGGCCAGGCTAAGCTTCTCGTAGCGCAGGTGCATGAAGTAGGCGATGATCAGCCCCGCTTTCATCAGGGCCATGGTGAGGAGCGAGATCACCAGCAGCGTGTGCGGCAGGTGGACCAGGACGGCACCCAGCTCGAGGAGCGTGATCACCAGAAGCCAGAACCAGACGACGCCGTAGATCCGGTATCCGTCTTGATGCGTCCCCTCTGCCATCACATGCTCCTTGGATGCTGGATCCGGGTTAGATTAGGTATAGCAGCGTAAAGATGAATACCCAGACCAGGTCGACGAAGTGCCAGTACAACCCTGCAATCTCCACGCTCTCAGGCTGAATGCTCCTTCGGCTCCAGCGCAGCGCTGTGGCCAACAAGTACAGCACACCCACCGACACGTGTCCCCCGTGGAACCCGGTGGTGATGAAGAACGTGGCAGAAAACTGTGGGATCCCCCACGGGTTGCCGAAGAGGCGTGCGCCTTCCCCAATGAAGTGCGTCCACTCATAGGCTTGGCCCAGGAGGAACAGGAGACCCCCCAGCACCGTCAAGAGCAAGTACGGGATCACGCGCCGGTCGTCCCCGCGTTTCGCCGCTGAGACCGCAACGGCCATCGTCGCGCTGCTGCAGATCAGGATGAACGTCATCGCCCCGACAAGGTACAGGTTGAAGATCTCGGCGCGAACAGGCCACCGGCCCAGCGAGATCCGCACCACCCCGTAGCCCGCCAGCAACCCGGCGAATGTCAGCGTGTCGGACACCAGAAACAGCCACATCATCAGCTTGGGCCAGCCGACGTCGAACGGGGATCTGCCGCCGCCCCAATCCGAGGCCAGCACCTGCTCTTGATCGATCGCGTCGTGGGCCATCAGCACACCCAAGCCAGAATTTCGGATTGCGGATTTCGGATTGCGGATTGAATGACCTCGAGCCTTTCAATTCCGAAATCCGCAATTCGCAATCCGCGATGCATGTTTAGAGCGCGAACAAGATCACGAATAGATAGATCCACAAGCCAGTCAGAAAGTGCCAGTAGGTCGCGACCGGATCGGTGACATCCAGCGCCGCCGATGCCGTCTCCGCCGCCGGCGCGCGCCGCACCGCGTACAAGAGCGCGCCGATCCCGCCGGTCAGGTGAAGCCCATGAGCTCCGGTAAGCAGGTAGAAGAACGAACTGTGCGGGTTGGTGGCCAGGTAGATACCTGTCGTCGCCAGCTGCCGCCAGGCCAGGAGCTGTCCGGCCAGAAACGCCAGCCCGAGCAGCGTGGTGACCACCAGCCAGGTGTGCAGCCCAACCATCTCCCCACGCCGGCCATGGCGGCGTGCCTGCTGCAGCGCGATGCTGCTGGCGAGAATGAGTGCGGTGGTGAGCCATAGGACCGGTGGCAGCGGACCGACCTGCCAGTCCGTCTCGCCCCGGCGTACCAGATAGGTGCTGGTGAATGCGGCAAACAGGGCAGTGATAGCGCCCACCAGCAGCCACACGGCGATGCGCGCCGGCGTGGTCGCCGGGGAGGCAGCCTCCTCGCCCCCTCCGCTGCCACGTGGGCCCTGACCGCCGGTGGCTGGGCCACCGGGTTCCTGGACACCGGGTGGCCGCTCGAGTGTCCGCGTCGGAGCCGGCATCACGTGCGCTCCGAGCCTGCAGGAGGTTCATCCCCGGCAGGTCCCTGTATGGCATCGTCCAGAGCGCCGCCTGCGACCGGTACAGCCGCGGCGGGTACAGTCTGCGGGATGAAGTCATCCTGCGCGCCGGGTACGCTGTAGTCGTAGGGCCATCGGTGCACAGTCGGGAGGGTGGCCCCCCAGTTCCCGTGCGGCGGAGGTGATTCCGTCTGCCACTCCAGAGTGTTCGCGTGCCACGGGTTGCGTTCCGCCTTGGGCCCCCGGAACAGGCTGCTGACGAAGTTATAGGCGAAGATGAGTTGCGCCAGGCCGAGCCCAAACGCCGCGAGAGAGACGAACATGTTCAGGCCGGCCAGGCCGCGCAGGAAGTCATACATCTGCGGCGAGTAGTAGCGGCGCGGCTCCCCCGCCATGCCCAGGAAGTGCATCGGGAAGAATGTCGCGTAGATGCCGACAAACGTCAGCCAGAAGTGCAGCTTGCCCAGCCGTTCGTTCATCATCCGGCCGAACATCTTCGGGAACCAATGGTACAGGCCGCCGAACAGGCCGAACAGCGCAGCGCTGGCCATCACGAAGTGGAAGTGCGCCACCACAAAGAACGTGTCCTGGAAGTAGACGTCCACCGCGGGCGACCCCAGGAAGATGCCGGTCAGTCCGCCGGTAACAAACAGCGACACGAAGCCGATGGCGAACAGCATCGCCGGGGTGAAGTGGATCCGCGCCCGCCAGAGCGTCGCCACCCAGTTGAACGTTTTGACGGCCGAGGGGATGGCGATCGCCAGCGTCGTGACCATGAAGGCCGTCCCCACCAGGGGATTCATGCCGCTGGTAAACATGTGGTGGCCCCACACCAGAAAGCTCAGGAACGCGATGGCGCAGATCGATGCCACCATCGCTTTGTACCCGAAGATCGGCTTGCGGCCGTGCACGGCGAGAATTTCTGAGACGATTCCCATTGGAGGGAGGATCAGCACATACACCTCGGGGTGGCCGAGGAACCAGAACAGGTGCTGCCACAACAGCGGGTTGCCGCCCTGGTGGGTGACCAGCTGGCCCCCGACCACCAGGCCCGATGGCACAAAAAAGCTGGTGCCCAGATGGCGGTCAAACAGCAGCATCACCACCGCGGCGAACAGCACCGGGAACGCCAGCAGCATCAAGATGGCGGTGGTAAACTGCGCCCAGGTCACAAGCGGCATCCGGCCCATCGACATGCCGCGGGTGCGCAGCTGCAGGACCGTCGTGATGTAGTTCAGCGAGCCGAACAGGAACGAGACGATCAAGATGGCCAGGCTCACCAGCCAGAGCGTCTGACCGAGTCCTGATCCCGGCGCGGCGTTGCGTAACGCAGACAGCGGCGGATACGCGGTCCATCCGGCATTGGGCGCCCCGCCGGCCACGAAGAACGACGCCAGCAACACCACGATGGCCGGCGGATACAGCCAGTACGACAGCATGTTTATGAACGGGAAGGCCATGTCCCGGGCGCCGATGGTGAGCGGGATCAGAAAGTTGCCAAACCCGCCAGACAGGGCCGTGGTCAGGACGAAGAAGATCATAATCGAACCGTGCATGGTGACGACGGCGAGGTAGAAATCCGGCTTCAACACCCCGTCGGGCGTGAACCCGCCGGGGAACAGCAACCTGGCCAGTCCCCACCGCGCCCCAGGCCAGCCCAGTTCCATCCGGATCAGCATCGCCAGGACCCCGCCGACCGCCGCCATGAACAGCGAGGTCATCATGTACTGGATGCCGATGATCTTGTGGTCCTGGCTGAAGACGTAGCGCTGGATGAATCCGAGTTTGTGTTCCTCGTGCGCCGCGCCGTGCGCGACCGCCATGCCGCACACTCCTCTCACCCTATGCTGTCATTTCGAGCGGAGCGAAGCAATCTCAGACGACAGGAGATGGCTTCAGCCCGTTTGGGCCTCGCGATGACCAGCGGGTCAATGCGACTGTTGCGCCAGCCACGTCAGGACCGCCTCCGCCGATTCCACGACGACCTTCCCCCGCATGATGTAGTGGCCGATCCCGCAGAGCTCCGCGCAGGCGATCTCGTAGGTCCCTTCGCTCGTTGGCGTAAACCAGATCTCCACGGTCATCCCCGGCACGGCGTCCTGCTTGACCCGAAACGCGGGGATGAAGAAGCTGTGCAGCACATCCTTGGATCGGATCCTGACACGCACCGGCCGGTTGACGGCGAGGTGTAGTTCCCGCGTCACGAGGTCATCCACGCTGCTGGGGTCCGCCGGATCCAGGCCCATGGGGTTGTCCTTAGGGCTGATCCGCGCAGGGTCCACGCGTCCGAACATCCCGTCCGGGCCCGGATACCGGAACAGCCATCCAAACTGCTCCCCGCGCACCTCGACGACCATCGAGTCCGCAGGAGCCGGGCTGTGGACGCGCGCCCACACCACGGCGCCCATCGAGATCAATGTGACCAGGACCGCCGCCGGCACCAGCGTGTACGTCAACTCAAGGGTGCGGTCGTCGTGCCAGTACGCGGCCCGCCCCGTTCCCTGCGCGCCGTAGCGCCAGACAAACGCAGCAAGCAGCACGTGTACCAGGACGAACACGATGCCGGTTACGACAAACGTCGTATAGATCAGCCGGTCGACGTCGACGCCGTGCGCGGAGGCCACGGGGAGCATCCACCAATGCCGCCGTGCCAGCAACGTCATCCCGACGCCGCCGAGCACGATCATCACGATAATGAGCGAAGCGAGCAGCCGGCCGGTGCGGCGCTCGCCGGTAGGAGCCGGGATTTCCGCCATGTGGGTGGCGTCCTCAGGCACTGACGTGCAGTTGCCAGTGGTTATTTCTACCTTCTGCCGTCGGGTTTCCTGCGGGTTGGTGGGCGAGCCGGATGCGATCGCCGAAAAAACCGGAGAGCGCCCTGGCAAGCTCCGCCGTCTTGTTGTCCTTAGTGTAGAAGAGGGGAGAGGGGCAGGCTATCAGGCGGGGAGGGGATTTCCCGGGACAGACTGAGATGGATATCAAGAGGAGAGGCAACGGCTCCTACAACCGCAGCAGATCCACAATCTGCCGATGCAATCGCTGGTAGCCGTCGGACCCTACATACCCGCCGGGAACTTCATTGCGGAGCCGCATCTGCGAATCGACGAAGAAGGTCGTGGGCAGCCCGGCCACCCCATACGTATTGAGGCGGGTCTGCTCGGGATCGAAGACATTGGGATAGGTGATGGCCAGTTTCCTCAAGAACGCCGCTGCATCGTCGTAGTCATCAGCGACGTTGACACCTAACACCACGACGCCCCGGTCCCGGAACTCTCGCCAGGCCCGCTCTAGATTCGGCATCTCCTCTCGGCACGGGACGCACCATGAGGCCCAATAGTTCATGACGACAGGTTTCCCACGATAGGCTGACAACACGATCGGCGACCCGGTAAATGAGCGGAGTGTGAAGTCCGGGGCGGGACCCATCAACCGCAGGTTCTGCGCTGTGGGCGCGGGCGCTCCAGCCGGTGGTTTCTGCGTCCACCGCGTCACGGCAGTCGCCAGGGCGGCCGCGGTCGCGAGCGCCCCCAGGACCACACCACTCCACGCCATCCAGCGCCGCGCTCCATTCATCTGCGAATTCACTATATCGCACCGTGCCGGGCCGGGGAACAAGGCCCGAGCGGTTCCATGCTGGAATAATAAAGCGCCGTACGGCGCGAGCTGTGCCGCCACCCTACGCTAAAGGTGGCCTGCGGTGACCGGGGATTCCGCCAGTGACCGACCAGCATCTAGACACAAGGGTCCAGAAGGGACACCAATCTTCCGCAGACACCTCGGCTGCGGCGGTGCTGGAGGGCCGGAGCCCGCGACGCGGCATTTCGCGGATCCTCCCGTTCCTCGGGCCGGCCTTCGTCGCCTCCGTCGCCTACATTGATCCCGGAAACTTTGCCACCAACATCGCCGGTGGCGCGCAGTTTGGGTACTTGCTGCTGTGGGTGGTCGTGGCCAGCAATCTCACGGCGATGCTGGTGCAGTCGCTCTCAGCAAAACTTGGGATCGCCACCGGCCGGAACCTTGCCGAGTTGTGCCGCGACCGGTTTCCCCGGCCCGTGGTGTGGGGCATGTGGGGGATCAGTGAACTCGTGGCCATGGCCACCGATCTCGCGGAGTTCCTGGGCGCCGCGCTGGGTTTCTACCTGCTGTTCCATATCCCGCTGTTCGTGGCGGCGCTGCTGGCCGGAGTCGTCACGTTGCTAATTTTGGCGCTGGAGCGGCGGGGTTTCCGCCCCGTCGAGGCGGTGATCACGGCGTTCGTCGGCGTGATCGCGGTGTCGTACGTGATCGAAACCATCCTGGACCGACCGAACTGGACCGAGGTTGCGGTCGGTGCGCTGGTGCCGCGGTTCGCGGGGACGGAGAGCGTGCTCCTGGCCACCGGGATCCTGGGAGCCACGGTGATGCCGCACGTGATCTTTCTGCATTCGGCATTGACTCAACATCGCATTGTGCCGCGCAACGAGGCGCAGGCGAAGCTCCTGTACCGTTTCGAGGTGACCGATGTGCTTCTGGCGATGGGGCTGGCCGGCGTTGTGAACGCAGCGATGCTGATCATGGCAGCGTCCACCTTCCACGCCCGGGGGCTGACCTCGATCGCTAGCATCGATGAGGCCCACCGCACGCTGGCCCCATTGCTGGGGCGGGCCAGCAGCACCATCTTCGCGATCTCGTTGCTGGCCTCGGGCCTGTCGTCGTCTACGGTGGGGACGATGGCGGGCCAGGTTATCATGCAGGGGTTCCTGCACCGGCAGATCCCCATCTGGATCCGCCGGCTGGTGACGATGATCCCCGCGCTCGTCGTCATCGCGCTCGGGTTGGACCCTACGCGGACGCTGGTGATCAGCCAGGTCGTCCTGAGCTTCGGACTGCCGTTTGCGCTGGTGCCGCTGGTCATCTTTACCAGCCGCCGGGACGTGATGGGCGGGCTGGCGAATCACCGCCTCACGTCTGTCCTGGCGTCGGCCGTCACTGCTGTGATTATCGCGCTGAATCTGTTCTTGGTATCGCGGATGCTCTCTGGAGGCTAACGTGTTCCGTCACCTGCTGGTCCCGCTCGATGGTTCGCGCCTGGCCGAGTCAGCGCTGCCGGCCGCGGGCGAACTCGCGCATCGGCTGGGGGCGTCGGTGACGCTCCTGCACGTTTTGGAACCCACGGCCCCGCCGACCGTGCATGGTGATCGTCATCTGCGCTCCCCCGCGGAAGCGGAGGGGTATCTGGCCGGCGCCGTGGACTGGTTGGCCGCGCGCCAGGTATCCGCATCGGTCGCCCTCAATCAGCAGCAGGGTGATGTGGCCGTGACCATCGCCCGGATCGGGGGCGCGGTGGGCGCCGATTTGATCGTGCTCACGACGCACGGGCGAAGTGGCGTGCGCGGGCTGCTGTTCGGCCGCGTGGCGCAACAGGTGTTGCAGCGTGGCACGATCCCCGTGCTGCTGATCCCACCATCCGCCTCCGGCCGCGACGCTTCCTTTGTCTGCCGGCGGTTGCTGGTGCCACTGGATGGCAGCGACACCGCTGAGTACGCCCTTGCTCCTGCGGCAGCGCTGGCCGCCGCCTGCGAGGCGGAGATGATCCTCCTGCGGATTGTGCCGACTGTGGAAACCGTCTCCGGGGATCAGTCGGCCCCCGCACGGTTATTGCCCACCACCACGGCGGCAATGCTGGAGGTCGAAGCGTCTGAGGCCGCGAGCTACCTGGAGCGGGTCGCCGGCGGGATTCGGGAGCACGAGAGGGTGGTGACGGCCGTCGTCGGCCGGGGGGATCCGGTCCGCGCGCTTTCCGACGCCGCCAGGCAGCGCCAGGTCGACGTCATTGTGATGGCCACACACGGCCGGTCTGGGGTCAGCGCGGTGTGGGCGGGCAGCGTTGCCTCGCGCCTCGTGGGCACGGGCGTCACGCCTGTCCTCCTGATCCGAATCCCGTCTGCCTAGCCTTCCTCCCGACGGACGGTAAGGACGGGGATCCGGCTGTGGCGTACGACGTACTCCGCGACGCTCCCGAAGAAGATATGTGCCAGCCCCGTACGGCCGTGCGTGCCCATGACGATGAGGTCGGCGCCGACCTCGCGGGCTACATCCAGGATGCCGGTCCGTGGGATGCCCTCACGAACCAACGTCGTGGCCTTCGGATAGCGGGCCGCGGTCTTGGCCATCTCAGTTTTCGTCTCCGCACGCAGCCGCCCGATGAGTTCTGCTGCGGCCGGCATCGCGGCGAATTCAGTCGGCAGACCGGCAACACTGGCCAGGCTGAGGTCCAGAACGTTCAGGATCGCCAACTCCGCGCCGAACGCGGCGCTCAGACTCATCCCCCACTGGAGCGCCGATTCCGCACCGGGGGAGAAGTCGGTGGGCGCCAACACGCGCTTCACACGTGGAGCGGTCTGGCGCCTGGCGGTGGTCATCGCATCACCTCGAGCGGCTTCCCGTCATCTTTCCCTGAAGAACCTTCAAGGCGACCGCGTATCCTGTCAGCAGTCCGTGATAGAAGCCCCGGGCGTCGGGCGAGCCCACCTGTAGATAGCGAGTATGAGCCCGGTCAGTCGCTTTGACCAGACGCTGCCACGCTTTGGGGTTATCCCGCGCGCGAATCTGCAACTTATCGAACAACTCCTCCACGGCTTCAGGCTGAGCTACGATGAATCGCTGCATCATGCACCTCCCCGTGACGCGCCATATCGATTCTGTCGTGCGAAAGCCCAGCGCGCTCCGTCGCCCTGGCCATTCTAGGCTGCTGCCGAGGGCGCCGGCGATCTCGTCGAGCGCCACACGGCCAGCCAGATCGCGCCGAGCCCTGTCATGACCGCCACCAGCCGGACCAACCATCCGAGGAATGGGACGGCGTACAGGATGACCAGGATCGTCACTCCCACGACCAGGGTCCAGGAGACGGATGGCGCACTCCCGCCGCGTACTGCCCTCAGCACTCGCTCTCCAAGCCAGGTCGCGACGACGAGCTGGCCGGAATAGCATGTCAGGAGCCACAGCAGCACCAGCCCCACGGCCAGTGGGATGCCGACAATGGAGATCAGCAGCACGATCGCCGCCGCCGGCGCCGCCGCCAGAACGACGAATCCAGTCAACAGACTGGCGCCGAACCGCGCGCGGATTTCGTTCAGCGCACCTCCGGGGATACGCGGCAGGAGGGCGAAGACGACCAGCCCAAATGCCAGCAGCCCCAGCCATTCCCCCAGGCGCCACAACCACCGAAACCTGCTCCGCCGCGCGGAGCTCTCTCGCATCCCGGGCCGCACCGCGGCGACCCGCTCGATGCCACCGGAGATCTGCGCGCCGGATTGAATCTCGGCCGGTCCGCCCGCCGCATACCGCAGCCGTCCTGCGATCCGCGCGGTAGAGAGCACCAGCACATGATCCGCCTGCACGTCCACGTCTCCCTGCACGGATCCACCGACCACGACGTTCCCGCCGCCGACAAACGCGTTTCGGCCCACCGTACCGGTGATGCGGACGGTGCCGCCACCGGCGACGAGATCGCGACCGATGCGAGCGGTCTCCGCGACGGTCACGTTGCCGCCGGCGAGGACAGCATCGGTCCCGGCGGTCGCACCGAGCCGCACTGTCCCGCCCGCTGCTCGAATGCTGCGGCCTACAGCACCGCCGATTTCCACGGTGCCCCCTGCCGCCAGCAACGCGCCGCTTACCCGGCCCATGACCGTGACGGTCCCGCCGGCCGCGGTGACATCCCCGTCTACGGTCCCGGTGACCGTGACGGTCCCGCCGGCGATGTAGAGATCATCCTGAATTGTCTGCGAGAACGCGACGTTCTCTCCCGCACGCGGGACGAACGCGAATGTGGGTGACGGGAGGAACAGAAAGAGGAGCAGGGCAACCATTCCAACGTTTCGCAGGCTGTGTCTCATCGATCCTCACTCCATCCTCAGGCGTACCGGCCGTCCTGTACGCGCAGATTCGTACGCGGCGACGATGACCTCCAGAGCCCGACACCCATCGACCCCGGTCACCGCCGGTGCCCTTCGTTCCCGAATCGCCGATATGAACTCCGCAATCATTCCTTGATTCGCGTCCGAGCCCCAATACTCCCAGTGGATGCCTGGTGATCGCTCCGGATAGACGGTAAGGTTCTGACGAAACGCGTCCGCACCCATCACGCCGTGCTGGCCGATGAGTTCCACGGTGAGGCCTCCCCATGCCGGATAGGATGCCGGCCGGCTCCAACTGCAGTCGATGGTGGCAAACACCCCGTTCGCAAAGGTCAGGAGGATTAAGCCTCCAGTTTCAACGTCGCCGTTGCCGCCTGAGAGCAGGTCGGTCGTCTGCGCGTACACCTCGGCCACTTCGCTGCGCAGATACCAGCGGAGTGTATCCACCAGGTGCACCGTATGGTCCATCACCGCGCCCCCGCCCGCCAATCGCTTGTCCACGAACCAGTCGCGGTGCCTGCGGGGGTTCTGTCCCTGGTTGGTCGAGACGCAGCAGAAGATCTCTCCAAGGCGTCTCGCGTCCAGCACGCGGCGGACCTCGAGCAGGGGAGCGCTGAACCGCATCGGAAGAGCGACCATGAGACTCACGCCACCCTGCTTGCAAGCCTCGAGCATGGCGTGTGCATCTGTGAGCGTCGTGGCCAGGGGTTTCTCACACAACACATGAACCCCGGCACGGGAGGCCATCTCCACGAGCGCGCGATGCCGCGCGTTCTCTGAGCACACGATGACACCGTGCAGTTGTTGAGCCAGCAGATCCTCGTAGGTCGGCCACAACCGCACGCCGAGTGCCCGCGCGAAGTGGGCTCCCCGCGTCTTGTCATCATCCGCGGCGCCCACCAGCTCCGCGTCGGGAATCGCCCGGACGTTTTCAACGTACGCCTCGGCGTGGAGATGGGCAAAGCTCATGATCCCCAGGCGGATCACGGCGGCTTCTCTCCTGACGCATCAAGCTCCACCGGCTGGCCCCGGCGGGCGGATTCGATTGCCGCCCGGGCGATGCGCACGGCCGCCAGCCCGTCCTCGGCGCTCACGGGGGGGTCCGTCCCACTCGTCAGCGCCTCATGGAACGCGCGGAGCTGCGTCGCATAGGGACTTTCGTGCAGCGGACTCCTCGGCAGTTGCACCTCGTGATTCGATCCTTCCCCTCCCCGCAGATGCATCTCGATGGCTGCGGGTGCCGGGCCGGGGAACTCAATCAACCCCGCAGAGCCGGCGATCTCGAAGCGTGTCTGAAAGATCGGCGGAGGATACGCCCAGGAGCCCTCGAGATGCGAGATCGCGCCGCCGCGATGGGTGAGAATGGCCAGTGCATGGTCCGCCTCATCCGGCCGGCCCGACGTCTGAGCCGCTTTCGCGAAGACGCGCACCACGTCTCCGGCCACCCAGCGCGCATAATCGATGTCGTGGACCATGAGGTCCAGCATCATCCCGCCTGACCGGGCCGGATCGACATACCAGTTGTCGGCTTTACGGGGCCGGAATGTGCAGCGCGAGAGGCGCAGCACGGCAGGGGTGCCGATGTCACCTCGTGCCGTCATCTCCCGGGCCAGGCGGTACTCCGGGAAGAAGCGCAGCACGTGCGCGACCAGCAGTCGGACCCCGGCCGTGCGGCAGGCCGCGATCATGCGGCGACCCTCGCCAACGGTGAGGGCGATCGGCTTCTCGCAGATCACGTGCTTGGCCGCTGCGGCGGCGCGGAGGGTGAACTCGGCGTGCAGGTGTGTCGGAGTGCAGATGTCCACCACATCGACGTCAGCAAGCACGGCGTCGAGATCCGTGACAAAGCGCGCCGCGTATGTGCCGGCGAGGGCATCGCCGCCTGCTCCCGCCGTGCCGACAAAAGCGGCAATGCGCGCGCCGGTATGGCTCCAGGCCTCGGCGTGGACTCCTCCCATGAGGCCCGTTCCGACAATCGCCACCCGCATGCGCCACCCTCCCTCCTGGCTATTTGAATGCGCCCGTGGTGAGTCCCCGGATGAGACTCCGGGAGAACAGCATGTACGCCGCCAGGACCGGCACCATCGCCAGTGTCAGCGACGCCAGGATCGCATTCCAGTCGCTGAGAAACTGACCGATGAACTGCTGGGCCCCCAGCGTGACCGTTTTCGTCGCTTCCCCGGGGGCCAGAATCAGCGGAAACCACAGATCATTCCAGATCGGAATCATCGTGAAGACCGCCACCGTGGCCACTGCGGGCCGCACCAGCGGGAGTACGAGCCAGAAGACCCGGTACTCGCTCATTCCATCGATCCGGGCGGCGTCCTTGAGATCCCGCGGCACCTGACGCATGAACTGCTGGAGGATGAAGACGGCCAGCGGCAGCCCCTGAGCGGCGTAGACGAGGATCAGTGCAAAGAGCGTGTTCACCAACCGAAGGTCAGACATGATTCGCAGAATGCTGACCGTGCCCAGTCGAATGGGGATCATAATCCCCAGCGCCAGGTAGAGTCCCACCCAGGCATTACCGCGAAACCTGTACTCTGCGAGCGCGAACCCCGCCATCGCGCCGAGCAGGAGAATCACCGTCATCGCGGCCCCCGCGACGATCGCGCTGTTGGCGAAATAGCGGGCGAAGTGGGCCCGCTCGAACATCGTCTGGTAGCCGATGAGGCTGAACAGTCCCGAGAGTGGAGGCAGATAGGGGTGCGTGAAGATAGCCGCACGTGTTTTGAAGGAGTTCATGACGATCAGCAGCACGGGCAGGATCGCCACCAGCGCATACCCGACCAGGATGGCGTGCACGCCGAGCGCGTTTCCTCGGTACGGTGGAGAAGGGGCGGCGGAGATCACTCGCGGTGTCGGGAGTCCGGAGGGCGTGGACATGGCGCAGCCTAGAGCTCGTGGACCTCAATCCGCCGTTGCCAGATAAACAGGTAGGGGAGCACGCCCGCCAGGATCAGGAGAAACATCACCCCGGCGACCGTTGCGCCCATAACGGGATTACCCAGCTGGAGTTGAAATCCGAAGAATGTGCGATAGAAGAACGTACCCAGGATGTCAGTTGAGAAATTCGGGCCGGCCAGTGCTCCCTGCGTCGTGTAGATGAGGTCAAATGCGTTGAAGTTGCCGACGTATGTCAGGATCGCCACCAGGCCGACCACAGGCAGGATGAGCGGGAATTCGATCCGCCAGAAGACGCGCCAGCCGCTCGCCCCATCGACGCGCGCCGCCTCGAGGAGGTCGTCGGGGATGCCGATCAGCGCGGCGTGAAACAGCATCAACGGAATTCCCACGAACTGCCAGACGGAGATGAGGGACAACGTCACCAGGGCGGATCCTTCCAGCCCCAACCATGGTCGGAAATACGCGGCGAGGCCGGCCGCGCGTAACAGGCCTCCAGCGATCCCCCACAGGGGACTGAGCATCAACTGCCAGATGAACCCGACGATGACAAATGACAGAACGGTCGGAGCAAAGAGGAGCGTCCGGTACACCGCCAGGCCGGGGAGATGCCGCGCGCTCAGCAGCGCCGCCAGCAACAGCCCGACGGGATTTTGCACAAGCATGTGGATTACGAAGAAGAGGACGTTGTGCCGCAACGCGCCCCAGAACCTCGGCGCGTACAGCGAGTCGGCAACCAGGCGGCCGTAATTCTGAAGCCCCACGAAGACCTCGCCTCCGCCCTCCTGGGCTCCGTGGAGGCTCAATCGCAGAGAGTCAAACAGCGGATAGATCATGAACGCGGTATAGATGGTCGCCGCAGGCAGGATGAAGACGATGATATGGAAGGGAAACTGGCGGAGGCGCCTCATGCCATCGGCCACCGACGCGACGGACCAGCGGCAAGGCGTCTGCCCCGCCGCTGGTCCGTGCGACCGGTTCCGAGCTGCCTTACTTCGTTTGCTGAGGCTTGTACCACTTCACAAGTCCGTTCTGAACCTGGACCGCCGCCTCCTCAGGGCTGAGCTTCCCGCTGATCACGCCTGCGCTGACTCTCCACAACTCGTTTTCGAGGTTGGGTTCCCCCCGGGAGAGGATCTGGTACGAATTCCGGATGGTGGACTTGCATGTGCTCCGCCAGTCCAAGAACGTTTGGGCCAGCGGATCCTTCAGGGTGACTTTTTGGTTCGAGAGGCTGAAGAACCCCGGCAGGGCGTTGCTGTACAGGCTGGCAAATTCCGAGGTCGTCATCCAGGCCAGGAATTTCTTGGCCTCTTCGGGGTGGCGGGTCTTAGCGTTCATCCCCATGGCGATATCCGTGTGATCGCTGATATAGCACTGTGTGGCGCCGGCCGGCAGAGGCGGGGGGAAGGCGCCCATCTTGAATTGCGCCTGCCGGTTGAAGAGCGCCACCTCCCAGGAGCCCGCGGGATAGATCGCCGCCTTGCCCAATGTGAACAGGTTTTGCGAGTCGGGGTACTTCTGGGCCTCAAAACCGCTGGCCAGGTACGGCCGCCATTTCGCCAGCGTCCTCCAGACCGCGACATAATCTGGATCTGTGAGCTTGGCCTTGCCGGCAATCAGCGCCTGCCGGCCCTGTTCGCCCTTCCAGTAGTTGGGGCCGATGTTCTGGAACCCCATGGTCGCCGCTTCCCACTGGTCCGCAGTGCCCATGGCCAGAGGCACGTACCGGCCGTCCTGCTTGATCTTGTCTAGGACCTGGAAGAACTCGGCCTCGGTTTTCGGTGGGGTGAGCCCCAGCTGCTTGAAGATGTCTGCGTTGTAAATGAAACCGTGAATCACCGAGGCCATGGGCACGCAGAACACCGTCCTCCCATCGTCGGTGATCCAGGCGCTCTTCGCCACCGGTCCGAAGTTTGACATGCCCGGGAGGTCGTTCAACGGCGCCAGAAATCCCTGTTTGAACAGACCCAACGAGAGGTCGAATGGCCGGCAGGTAATCAGGTCGCCGGCGGCCGTGCCGCTCAGCTTCGCATTCAGCGCCGCATTATATTCGGTCGGCGCGGTAGGCCCGAAGACCGCTTTGATGTTCTGATAATGCTTGGTAAAGGCGGGAAGGATCGTGTCCTGCCACACAGGCAGGTCGTCGTTGCGCCAGCTCTCAATGGTCAGGGACACCTGTCCCTGAGCAGCGAGCTGCGGGACGGGGACGGTGTAGCCTGCGAGCAAGAAAAACAGAGTGGCGAGGAGGCACGAGAGACGGACTTTCGCCATAGAGGGTCCTCCTTTAAAAGACCGGGGTGGAATCGCGTTTCCTTATTCGCTGGGAGCCCGCCAAGTCCTATGGGATGAGATACCGTCCAAACCATGCTGCGGCAAAGTCGGCAACCTGCTCCAGCGTACCGGGCTCCTCAAACAGATGAGTGGCTCCGGCGACGACGGCCAGTTCCTTCGCGACGCGCAACTGCGCCAGCGCGGAGCGATTGAGGCCGAGCACCTCCTCATCCCGCCCGCCGACGATGAGGAGCGTCGGCGCTTTGACCTGATCGAGAATCTGGGCGGCGAGATCCGGCCGCCCTCCCCGCGACACGACCGCCCGAACAAGGTGGGGACGTTGCGCCGCGGCGAGTAATGCGGCGGCAGCGCCGGTGCTGGCGCCAAACACCCCCGTGGCGAGTGCCGCGGTTTCAGGATCCTTTGCGAGCGAGTCGAGAATGGCCACCACACGCATTCCGAGGAGGGCGATGTCAAAGCGCAGCCGGCCGGTGCGTTGATCGAGCTCTTCTTCGGGCCCGGTCAGCAAGTCGGTGAGCAACGTGGCAAGCCCGGCGCGGTGTAATCGCTCCGCGACGAGCCGGTTGCGAGGGCTGAACCGGGTGCTGCCGCTGCCGTGGGCAAACACCACCAACCCACGTGCACCCTGGGGAACTGCAATCGTGCCCTCCAGCACGCCGGCGCCGGCAGGTATCTTGACGTCGTGTTGAGGAGGCGGGCTGCTCTGGGAGCTCGTCATCACGCTCCCATTATGGGACATTGCCCGCACCGGCGGTATGGACGGCGCGGCGTCGAACTATTTTCCGGAGATGATCCGCATCGGGCTGGCAGGCGACGTCATGCTGGGTCGGCTGGTCGACGGACACGTGCTG
>Ga0209236_1000454_pt1 | contig 23679 bp, 23 predicted proteins | sample GraSoi013_1_40cm_FD_185819 | JGI IMG/M metagenome (GOLD analysis project Ga0209236, IMG submission 185819) | Grasslands soil microbial communities from the Angelo Coastal Reserve, California, USA - Sample 09_27_2013_1_40cm (SPAdes) (version 2) | ecosystem: Environmental > Terrestrial > Soil >... | reverse complement strand
GACGGTAGTGACGCGCTCGAAGGCGCGTAGCGCGGAGGTGGCCTTCAGCTCGTTCTTCCATTCATCGCGGATGGTCTCCTGCACTGAGCCGAGGCTGAACAGCTCGGGAAGCACCCGGGCCATCACGCCGAGGATGCGGACGTCGGTGTGATCGTCCTTGTAGACCCAGAGCCCGGAGAAGCTGGGCGTGCCCTTGAGGACCGCGAGCTTGTACGGCGTCTCCTTGCGGTGGGCGAGGGGAATCAGCTGGTCCGCCTCCTTGAGCGAGGTGACGATCAGCGTCCCGCCGGGCTTGAGCAGCTTGTTGATGGGCTGCAGCCCGTACCAGGCCCAGGACTCCACGCCTTTGAAGAGGGTGTCATCGACGCAGATGCTGATGTCCACCTCCTTCGGCTCGTACTTCGCCTTGCCCTCCTCCAGCGTGGTCTCGTCGGTCGCCACGATGGCAAAATACTTGGCGGGGATCCCGTTGCGCTCGGGGCTGTCGCCGTACCGGCCGAACGAGATGCCCGGTTTTCCCTCCTTGTGCGCCGCGAGCACGATCGCGCGGCTGATGTTGGCGGCGAGCTTCTTCTGGAAGATGCCCCGGTAGACGATCTCGACTGCGAAAAGACGGTCCATCTCCACCTCCGTCAGAGCTGACGCATCAGGACTGCCTCGATCTCGCTCAAGTGCTGGTTCACTGCCTTCTCCGCCGCCTTGGCGTCGCGGCGCTTGATCGCCCGCAGGATGCGCCGGTGGCCGGCGTACGAGCGCTCGAGCCGGCCGGGGACCTGCAACGAGCGGGCGCGGCTCTCGCGCAAGAGATCCATCAGCACGTCGAGCACTCTCTGCAGGACGCTGTTGCGGGCCGCGAGCGCCAGCGCGTAATGGAACTGCGAGTCCTCCTCGATGGCCGGCTCGCCGCGACGCATCTTCTGCTCCTGGCGGCGAAGGATCTCCTCCAGCTCCGCGATCTCCTCGTCGGTCGCGTTGCGCGCGGCGCGCGCCCCCAGCGCCGGCTCGATGATCCGGCGCACGTCCAGCAGCTCGACCACCATCTCGCGCTTGCGCGTGAGGACGCTGGCGAGCGGGACCACCAGCGAGTCGGTCGACAGATCGCGGACCACGGTGCCATGGCCCTGCCTCGGCTCGAGGATGCCCATCACCTCCAGAGTGCGGACTGCGTCGCGGACGGAGCTGCGTCCGACGCCGAGCCTCACCGCCAGCTCCCGCTCCGGCGGGAGCAGGTCGCCGGGCTTGAGCGTGCCGTCGGAGATCAGCCGCCGGATCTGGTCTGCCACCTGCTCGTAGCGGCGGACCTTGCGGACCGTCTCGAACCGGTGGGCGCTGGAGGATTCCCGGGTGGGCGGCATTGGTCTGACCTTTTGACGGTCTGATCATCAGACCAATCCCCCGTTGTCAAGCCGGGATTTCGCAGGCGATGAGAAGCGGACTGGATGTGCCTCTGCCTGCCGCGCGCTCGCCTTGCCGGTTGCTCAGGGGAAGCGGCGCGCCCAGGACTGGCCCGCCAGCGCGTGGTCCACCAGCTTCGACATCGCCTTCGCGTCGGTCGGATCCGCCTCCGCGCTCACGGCCTTCGACCAGAGGAGCTCTCCGGTCGCGCGATCGAGCAGATCCAACTGGATGGCGGTCTGTGGGCCGGCGAAGAACCCGCGGTCGTGAACCGAGAACGTCACCGCGTCCGCGAGCGGCGGGAGCTGCAGGGCGACTGCGGCGATCGGATCCGGCTCGGGCGGCGGCGGCTCCGGCATGGCGGATTCGCCGGCGGATTCCGCGGCGAGCGGCGGCGGTGGCTCGGGCGCGTACCAAGGCTCTTCCACCGCCTCCGGCGCGAGCACGAGAGGACGCGGCGGGATCCAGAAGTCGAAATAGAAGCCGACGAAGATCGGCGAGCGCCTGTAGCCGTAGTAGCGGGGCAGCGGCACCGCCCGCGCGACCGTCGGAAGCCCCTTCGGCGGCGAAGGGACCGGAATCGCGCGTGGCTTCACCGCCACCGGCGCGGCCTTCGGGACCGTCGTCTTCGGGGCTTTGGACGAGGACCCCTTGCTCCCGCTCACGGCCAGGATCACCACCGCAGCGACCACCACCACGATCCCGACGACGATGCCGACCTTCGCCCAGGTCTGTTGGCTGTGGCGCGCCTCCGTGACCGCCACCGCACGCTCGCGGACGAACAGCACGGCGTCCGTGGCGCCCGCCGCGTCGGAGCGGATATCGCGCTCGGCGAGCGCCGCATTCAACGCGGATCGCGTCCGGGCCTCGGTGCTCGCTGCAAGCTCGGGCGGAACCTGGTCGGAGCTCTCGATCCAGAGCTCGACGATCGGCGGCGCGATCACGCCCGCGCCGTCGCCCGGCTCCTCCGACGCCGTGACCGGAACGCGCACGGTGGCACAGCCGAAGGCCAGGAGCGTCAGCAGGGCTATGCGTCGGAGTGCCACGGCGGAAGTTTACTCCGAGACTTGCCGGCCGCTCTTCCGGCCACCGCGCGAAATGGGAATTGGGCGCCATGCAATTGCCTGCCAACGGCTGTGCGTTGGCATGCTGAGTTGCGTATGGTGTCCCCGAATCTACGTTCAGGAGGTGTGACCGATGGCCTTTTCGCAGGAAGACATCCGAAGGAACCGCGAGTACTTCGCCGAGAAGCTGCGCGCCGAGCGCCAGCTCACGGACGTGCAGGCGTGGGTGAAGAACGAGCGTGGAGCTCCGGAGATCGCGCTCCTCGACACCCGGTCCCGCGATGCGTTCGCCAAGGGGCACATCCCGGGCGCCGTCAGCGCGCCGGTCGGGGAGCTCTCCCAGCTCGCGTCGCGGCTGCCGCGTGACAAGGAGCTCGTCACCTATTGCTGGAGCAAGACCTGACAGCTCTCGGCGAAAGCCGCTCTGCAGTTGGCAGAGCAAGGATTCTTCGCGAAAGAGATGAACGCCGGCTGGGCCGAGTGGACGGCGGGGAACGGACCGACGCATTCCGAGCGCGTGGCCGAAGGCGAGCTGCGCTGCTCGTGCTCGAGACTGTAGAGAACGTCGGACCTTCAGGGCACCGGCGGGACCCGGTTCCGCCGGCTGCCTGCCCGCTGCACGCAAGCGGCTGCGCACACATCTTTTTCCACACGTGAACTGCGCCCGCCTTCTCATCGGTGGACACCGGATCCTCCTCTCGCGCCGGGTGCTCTGAGAGCAACCCCGCGGATCCTGCGGCATCTTGCCGTGCGGAGGTGGCGATGACCTGGAACATGCCGGACGAGCCGTTCGCCGACCGCGATCCCGCCTCGCCGATCGAGACGGTGATCCTGCCCCGCACGCGCGATCTCGGCGACGGGTTCGACGTGCGCCGCGCCTTGCCCTCCATGCGGCGGCGCATGGTCGGCCCGTTCATCTTCTTCGATCAGATGGGACCGGCCGCGTTCCGCTCCGGCCGGGGTCTCGACGTCCGGCCGCATCCGCACATCGGCCTCGCCACCGTCACCTATCTGTTCGAGGGGGAGATCCTGCACCGGGACAGCCTCGGGACGGTGCAACCGATCCGGCCTGGCGCGGTCAACTGGATGACGGCCGGCCGCGGCATTGCGCATTCCGAGCGGACACCCGCTTCCGTGCGCACCGCCGGCGGCCGTCTCTTCGGGATCCAGATCTGGGTGGCGTTGCCGAAGCGGGACGAGGAGACCGAGCCTGCCTTCGCGCACACCCCGGCGGATGCGCTTCCGGTGATCGAGGACGGCAGCAAGCGGGTGCGGCTGATCGCCGGGAGCCTGTACGGGTCCCGCTCGCCCGTTCGCACTTCGTCCGAACTGTTCTATGCGGATGCGGTGCTCGAGCCCGGTGGGCGGCTGGAGGTGCCGGCAGACCACGAGGAGCGCGCCGTGTTCGTCGTGGACGGCTCCGTCGCCGCCGGGGGCGAGACGTTTCCGGCCGCTCAGCTCGTGATCCTCCGGCCCCGGCAAGCGGTCGTGGTCGAGGCGCAAGGCAAGGCACGCGTGCTCCTGCTGGGCGGCGCGACGATGGACGGTCCGCGGCACATCTGGTGGAACCTCGTCTCCAGCTCTCGCGAGCAGATCGAGCAGGCGAAGGCGGATTGGGCGTCGGGGCGGTTCCCCAAGGTGCCCGGGGAGACGGAGTTCATCCCGCTTCCCGGCCATGAGCCGTCGGTACCGAGGTATCCCTGAATCAGCGGAGCGCGGGAACGATCGCCGCCGGATCGTCCGTCATGATTCCGTCAGCGCCCAGCGCGGCCAGACTGACCGCGAGGGCAGGCTCGTTGACGGTCCAGTAGTCCACCCGGAGCCCGAGCGCGTGGCATCGGCGGATCACCCACGGCTGCGCAAGCGAGAGCGGGAGCTGAGCGACCCGGCCCGGCGGGGCGAATGGGCCGCGCTGCGCCGCCGCCGGCAAGGTGACGAGCCGCGCGACTTCGCTGCGGCCGAGGCTGGTCGGTCCACGGTATCCGAGCGCGCGAGCGCGCCGCAGCGTCGCGCTCTGGAACGACGCGAGCGTCACCTGCTCTTCCGCGTCGAGCCGGCGCAGCGTTTCGACAGCGAGCGCCGCAACGTCCACCTTCAAGTCGACGTTGATGGGCACGCCGGGAAAGGCGCGGACGACCTCCTCGAGCGAGGGCACACCCCATTCGCGCACTTCACTCCAGCGGCAGTCCGCGATGCGCCGCGCGACCCCGAAGACCCGGGCCCCGTCCGGATCGTGCGAGGTGACCAGGACGCCGTCCGCGGTCGCGTGCAAGTCGGTCTCGAGCGCGTCCGCGCCGAGCTCGAGCGCGCGCCGGAAGGCCGCCATGGTGTTTTCAGGAAGCTCCCGCGACGCTCCCCGGTGGGCGTACACGCGCACCCCGGCCTTGGGCATGAGCGGGATCCTGCGTCATTTCCGCTGAACGCGGCTGCCCGGATGGCGGATGTCGGTGCCGCGCACCATGTAGATGACCATCTCCGCCACGTTGGTGGCGTGATCGCCGATCCGCTCCAGGTGCTTGGCCACGAACAGCAGGCTGTTCGCGCGGCGGATGTTGCGCGGATCCTCCATCATCAGCGCCAGCAGCTCGTTCACCAGGTTGTGGTAGAGCGAGTCGAGCAGGTCGTCGTCCTTGATCACCTGCTCTCCCTTGTCCGGATCGGCCTCGACGAACGCGTCCAGGGCTCCCCGCACCTGGCGCTGCCCCAGGTCCGCGAGCCGGGAGAGATCCGGGATCGGCTTCAGCGGCGGACTCTGGTTCAGGTCGATGGCGCGCTCCCCGCGATGTTCGGCCAGGTCGCCGATCCGCTCCAGATCGACGACGATCTTCAACGCGGTGGTGATGAAGCGCAGATCGCTCGCGGCCGGCTGGCGCAGGACCAGCAGCCGCCGGCAGGCCTCGTCGATCTCGATCTCCAGCCGATTGACCTCGCGGTCCTGGCCGATGACGGTCTCGCCGAGCTTGGAATCGCGCTCGGTGAGGGCGCGCATGCTGGTGGCGATCTCCGTCTCCACGTTGCCGCCGAGCGTGAGCAGCTTGTTGCGCAGATCGTCGAGCTGCAGGTCGTACGTCTTGTCGGTATGCGCCTTCATCCGAACTTGCCCGTCACGTAATCCTCCGTACGCGATTCGCGGGGATTGGTGAAGATCTGTTCCGTCGACCCATGCTCGATCAGCTCGCCCATGTAGAAGAACGCGGTCGAGTCGGAGACGCGCGCCGCCTGCTGCATGTTGTGGGTGACGATCACGATGGTGAGCGACTCGCGCAGCTCGCGGATGAGCTCCTCGATCCGCGCGGTGGCGATGGGGTCGAGCGCGCTCGCCGGCTCGTCCATCAGCAGCACTTCCGGATCGACGGCCAGCGCGCGGGCGATGCAGAGCCGTTGCTGCTGCCCGCCGGAGAGGGAGATCGCGCTGTGCCGCAGGCGATCCTTCACCTCGTCCCAGAGCGCGGCCTGGCGCAGGCTCTTCTCCACCAGCACCGGATAATCCCCGCGCACGCCGTTGAGCTTCAGGCCCGCCACCACGTTGTCGAAGATGGTCATGGTCGGAAACGGGTTGGCGCGCTGGAACACCATCCCCACCCGGCGCCGCAGGTTCACCGGGTCGACGCGCCTCGCATGCAGGTCCTGTCCGTCCACCAGCACGTTGCCCGACTGGCGCGCGCCGGGGACCAGCTCGTGCATGCGGTTGAGGCAGCGGACGAAGGTGGTCTTGCCGCAGCCGCTCGGCCCGATGATGGCGAGCACTGTGTTCGCCGGGACCGTCAGCGAGACGTTGCGCAGCGCATGGTTGGCCTTGAACCAGGCGTTGAGAGACCGCACCTCGACCTTCGGCCTCATCGCACCCGCCTCCGCGCTACGAGCCGACCGGCGAGCGCGAGCGAGCCGACGAGGAGGAGGAGGATCAGGGCGGAGGTCCAAGCCTTGTCGTGCCATTCGTTGTACGGGCTGACGGCATAGTTGAAGATCTGCACGGTGAGCGACGCCGTCGGCTGATCCGCCCGCCAGTTCCAGTACTGGTTGTTCAGGGAGGTGAAGAGCAGCGGCGCCGTCTCGCCGGAGGCGCGGGCGACGGAGAGCAGGATGGCCGTCATGATGCCGCCGAGCGCCGTCCGGAGCACGACCCGGAGCGAAGTCCGCCACTGCGGGACGCCGAGCGCCAGCGAGGCTTCCCGCAGCGCGTGCGGCACCAACCGCACCAGCTCTTCGGTGCTGCGGGCCAGCGTCGGCACCATCAGCACGGCGAGCGCGACGCCGCCCGCGAGCGCGGAGAAGCGCCGCATCGGGATCACCACCAGGCCGTATGCGACGATGCCGACCACGATGGAGGGAACGCCGGAGAGGACCTCGGCGATGAAGCGGATCGCGTCGCCCAGCCGGGTGTCGCCGCGCTCCGCCAGGTAGACGCCGGCCCCGACGCCGAGTGGCACCCCGATGGCGCAGGCGATCCCCACGATGTACAGCGTGCCCGCGATCGCGTTCCCGACCCCTCCTCCCGTCTCTCCGACGGGGGCGGGGATGGCAGTGAAGAAGCTCCAGCTTAGCCCGGCAAATCCGCGCGAGATCACCAGCCACAGCAGCGAGACCAGCGGCACCAGCGCGACGGCCAGCGCGAGGGCGCAGAGGCCCGTCATGATCCAATTCACCGCGCGCCGGGCCGCGAGCGAGTTCATGCGGCCACCCGCGTCGGGCCGCGCCGCGACATGCGCACGAGCAGCCGGGCGGCGATGTTGAGGACGACGGTGACCGCGAACAGCAGCAATGCGAGCGCCGCGAGGGCGCCGGTGTGCAGGTCGCCGCTCGCCTCCGCGAACTCGTTGGCGATCACCGCCGGCAGCGAGTAGCCGGGCGAAAAGAGCGAGGCGCGGATGGTCGGCGAGTTGCCGATCACCATCGTCACCGCCATCGTCTCTCCCAGCGCGCGCCCGAGACCGAGCATGGTGGCGCCGACAATTCCCGCCCGCGCGTAGGGCAGCACCGAGACCCTGATCGCCTCCCAGCGCGTCGCGCCGAGCGCGAGCGCCCCCTCGCGGAGCGTCCCAGGCACGGTCTGGAGGACCTCGATGGCGATCGAGGTGATGGTCGGCAGGATCATGATCGCGAGCACGATCCCCGCGGCGAGATACCCGAGGCCAATGGGCGGACCCTGGAAGAGCGGGAGGAACCCGAGCGTCTTCGCCAGCAGCGGCTCGACGGGCCTGCGCAAGAGCGGCACCAGCACGAACAGGCCCCAGAGCCCGTACACGACGCTCGGGATGCCCGCGAGCAGGGAGATGGGAAAGGACACGATGGAGCGGACCGAGGGCGGCGCCATCTCGGTCAGGAACAGCGCCAGACCGACGGAGACCGGCAGGGCCAGGACCAGCGCCACCGCGCTCGTCACCAGGGTCCCGTAGATGAACGGCAGCGCCCCGAAGACGTCGCGCGTGACGTCCCAGACCGAGTTGCGGACGAAGGCGACCACGCCGGTGTGCAAGATGGCGGGCCCGCCGATGTGCACCAGCTCGGCGACGATGATCGCCGCCACCACCAGCACCGCCAGACCGAGCAGCAGAAGGCCGCCGGACCAGACCCGGTCCGGCACGTTGACCCGGGCCGGAGCGCTCTCGGGGGCGCGCTCCGGCTCGCGGGCAGCGGTCACGATTTCACTTGCGGTTTGCAAGCACGGCCTTTCCCTGCACCGTGATCGACTGCAGTGTCGCCTCCACCTTCTTCACCAGCGGCCCCGGAAGGGGAGCATAGTCTAGCGCCGAGGCCATCTTCTGACCGTCGTGGATGGCCCACCAGAGGAAGTGGATCAGTGCCTGACCTTTTGCCGGGTCGGCTTGGTCCTTGTACACGAGCAGGTACGTGAAGGCCGAGATCGGGTAGGCTTCCTTGCCGGGCGCGTCGGTGATCGATACCCGGTAGTCGGCGGGAATCTCGGCCTTGGCCGCCGCGGCGGAAACGCTGTCGAGCGACGCCTTTACCCACTGTCCATCGTGGTTCTTCAGATCGACCATCAAAAGCTTGTTCTGGTTGGCGTAAGCCAGCTCGACGTATCCGATGCCGCCCTCCGTCTGCTTCACCGTTCCCGTGACCCCCTCGTTTCCCTTTCCGCCGAGGCCAACGGGCCAGTTGACGCTCTTGCCCGCCCCGGGACCGCTCTTCCATTCGGGCGACACTTTGGCGAGATAGTCGGTGAACACGGCGGTGGTGCCGGAGCCGTCGGAGCGGTGCACCACCGCGATCGCGCTGTCCGGCAGCTTCGCGCCTGGGTTGTCCTTCGCGATCGCGGCATCGCTCCAGTTCTGGACCTTGCCGAGGAAGACGTTCGCGAGGGTCTCGGGGGAAAGGCGCAACGATCCCACTCCGGGCAGGTTGTAGACGACGACCACCGCGCCCATCACCGTGGGGATGTGCACCACGCCGGGCGCCTTCTTCAGCTCTTCCTCGGTCATCGGCGCATCGCTTGCGCCGAAGTCGACCGTACGCTCGATGATCTGCTTGATTCCGCCGCCGGAGCCGATCGACTGGTAATTGATCTGCACGTCGGGATGCAGCTTGTTGTACTCGCTGAACCACTTCGAATAGATGGGGAAAGGAAAGGTCGCGCCCGCACCGTTGATGAGCAGGTTGTTCGCGAACGCCGCGCCGGCCAGCCCGAGGGCCAGCCCCGAAATTACGAGGAGTGTCTTCATGGGTGTGCGTTTTTGACTCCCTAACGTGACGTCCGTGTGACAAGGGCGCAGCATTGCGGTGCCGGTCCGGCCCGGCGCCCGCCCGCTCGCTTGGCTGAATGTGTCGTGATTCTAGGGCCTTCGATCTTCCGAAGGGTTGGCTTGAGGGCCTCAGCCCATCGCCGGAGATCGCGCGTGCGATCACCCGTGGTCACGAATCCGGCCGTGCCTCCGTCTCTTCCACGGCGATGTCCACCGCGATTGCGAGCTGCTGTCGATGAGGCGCGAGCTCGATCGCCATGAACGAGAGCCGAAATAATGCGACACCTCAGCCGAAACCTTTCCATCGATTGCGCATCGCAGGTCGGTCGCGTGTTCTGCGTGACAGTACGCCTCACATGCACTAGGAACGGGCCTTCGCAGTAGCCTTGCCGGGGAGGAATCTTGTGGAAATGGCAGCAGGCACTCAGTTTCTGACGCGACCCAGCAAGTGGCGTGTGTGGGTCATCGCCGCGGTCGCGCTCGTCGCCGTAGTCGGCGTCTTGGGAGCCATCAAAGGGGGCCAGATCGCCAAGATGATCAACGCCAGCAAGTCGTTCGCGATCCCGCCGGAATCGGTGACCTCAGCCAAGGTGGACGCCCAGGAATGGCAGGCGTCCCGATCGGCGGTGGGCACGCTCGTTGCCATCCGCGCGGTCACTCTCGCCTCCGAGGTGTCCGGCCTGGTGCGCGAGATCGGGTTCGATTCGGGGGCGTTCGTCCGCAAAGGCGACGTGATGGTGAAGCTCGATACCTCCACCGAAGAGGCCCAGCTCGCCTCGGCGCAGGCCGACGCCGAGCTGGCGCGCGCGAGCCTGGTGCGGGCCCGGTCGTTGCGCGAGGCCAACGTGAGCGCGCCGGCGGATCTGGACACCGCCGAGGCGAAGGCGAAGCAGACGGCGGCGAATGTCGGCACCCTCCACGCTACCATCGCCAAGAAGACCATTCGCGCTCCCTTCGACGGGCGCGTCTCCATCAAGCAGGTGGAGTTGGGCCAGGTGCTCGCGTCGGGCACGCCGGTGGCGACGCTGCAGTCGATCCATCCCATCTACGCCGAGTTCTGGTTGCCGCAGCAGACCCTGGCGGAGCTCAGGATCGGGATGAATGCCCGCCTGCGCACGGACGTGTTCCCGCAGACCTCCTGGGAAGGCACGCTCACCACCATCAACCCGGAAGTCGACGTCAACACGCGCAACGTCCGCGTGCGCGCCACGTTCCCCAACACCGACGGACAGCTGCGCCCCGGGATGTTCGTCAACGTCGAGGTCCTGTCGCCGGAGAAGCGGACGGTCCTGGTGATCCCTTCGACCGCGGTGCTCTACGCGCCGTATGGCGATTCGGTGTTCGCGATCGAGGAGAAGCCCGACGCCGCCGGCAAACAAGGTCTGATCGCGCACCAGAAGTTCGTGCGCCTCGGCGAGCGACGTGGGGACCTGGTCGGCGTGGTCTCCGGGCTCAATGCCGGGGAGACGATCGTGAGCAGCGGCGCCTTCAAGCTGCGCAACGGAGCCTCGGTGGTGGTGCACAACGAGCTCGCTCCCAAGGCCGAAGTCGCGCCGACGCCTGTAGACCGGTGAGAAGCGGAAAGGTGTACGCATGAGATTCACCGACCTCTTCATCCGCCGGCCGGTCCTCGCGATCGTCGTCAACCTCTTGATCGTCATCGCGGGCGTGCAGGCCATCCGCTCGCTGAACGTGCGCCAGTACCCGCGCAGCGAGAACGCGGCCATCACCGTCACCACCGCTTACGTCGGCGCCACCGCCGACCTGGTGCGGGGCTTCGTCACCACGCCGCTCGAGCGCGTGATCGCCGCCGCCGACGGCATCGAGTACATCGAATCGGAGAGCAAGCAGAACTCCTCGGTCATCCGGGCTCGGCTGCGCCTCAACTACGACTCCACCAAGGCGCTCGCCGAGATCAGCTCCAAAGTGGACCAGGTCCGGCGCGATCTGCCACCCGAAGCCGAGATCCCCGCCCTCAACATCGAGTCGGCCGACAGCCAGTTCGCCGCCGCCTATCTCAGCTTCTCCTCGCAGTTCCTCAAGCAGAACGAGATCACCGACTACCTGTTCCGCGTGGTCCAGCCGCGGCTCTCCGCCATCGAGGGCGTGCAGCGCGCCGACATCCTCGGCGCCCGCACCTTCGCGATGCGCATCTGGCTGAAGCCGGACCGCATGGCGGCGCTGAACATCAGCCCGGGACAGATCCGGACAGCGCTCGCCGCGAACAACTACCTCGCTGCCGTCGGCCAGACCAAGGGCCAGCTCGTCCAGGTGAACCTGACGGCGAACACCGACCTGCGTTCGCCCCAGGAATTCGAGCAGATGGTGATCCGGCAGAACGAAGGCTCGACGGTGCACCTGCGCGACGTCGCCGACGTAGTGCTCGGCGCCGAGGACTATGAGACGGCCGTCAACTTCAACGGCCAGACCGCGGTGTTCATCGGAGTCTGGCCGCTGCCGAACGCCAACTCCCTCGACGTCGTCAAGCGCCTGCGCGCGGAGATGGACTCGCTGCAGAAGGAGATCCCCGAGCAGATCCAGGCGCGCATCGCCTACGATGCCACCGCCTACATCCGCAGCGCGATCAGCGAGGTTGTGCAGACGCTGCTCGAGACGATCCTGATCGTCGTGATCGTGATCTTCCTCTTCCTCGGTTCGCTGCGCTCCTCGTTGGTCCCGGTCGTGGCCATCCCGACCTCGCTGATCGGCGGCATCTTCCTGGTGCAGACGCTCGGCTTCACCATCAATCTCTTGACGCTCCTCGCCATCGTCCTTTCCGTCGGGTTGGTGGTCGACGACGCCATCGTGGTGGTGGAGAACGTGGAGCGGCACCTGCGCGAGGGCCTGAAGCCGATCGACGCGGCGCTGAAAGGCGCCCGCGAGCTGGTCGGCCCCATCATCTCGATGACCATCACGCTGGCGGCGGTCTACACGCCCATCGCCTTCCAGGGTGGCCTGACCGGCTCGCTCTTCCGCGAATTCGCGCTCACCCTGGCCGGCGCGGTCACCATCTCGGGCGTGGTGGCCCTGACGCTGTCGCCGGTGATGTCGGGTTACCTCCTCGATCGCAGCATCGAGGAAAAGGGCCTCGCCGGGCTGATCAATCGCACCTTCGAGCGGTTCAAGGCCGCGTACGGGCGCAGCCTCGAGACGACCTTCGCGGCGCGAGGCGCGATCTACCTGGCCTGGGTCCTCATCGGAGCGGCCGCGGTGGGGATGTTCATGCTCGCTCCCAAGGAGCTCGCCCCCACCGAGGACCAGGGCTTCTTCTTCGGCGTGGTGAACACGCCGGCGAACTCCACGCTCGACCAGGTGGTCCAGTCAACCCGCGAGATCAACGCGCAGCTCAGCGAGATCCCGGAGACGGACTTCACCTTCCAGATCACCTATCCCACCGGCGGCTTCTACGGCGCCGTCCTCAAACCGTGGGAGGAGCGGAAGCGATCGGTATTCAAGATCCTCCCCGAGGTGTCGATGAAGGTGGCCGCGATCCCTGGAGTGCAGACGTTCGTGACCGTTCCCTCCGCGCTCCCCGGCGGCAGCAACTTCCCCGTCGAATTCCTCATCGCGTCGACCGCGGAGCCGGACGAGATCCTGCAATTCGCGCAGCAGCTGCAGATGAAGGCGGCGCAGAGCGGCATGTTCGCGTTTCCGCCACTCATCGACACCAAGATCGACCAGCCGCAATCGGAGATCCGGATCGACCGGGACAAAGCGGCGGAGCTGGGCCTGAACCTCCAGTCGGTCGGCCAGGACCTGGCAGCCGCCGTCGGCGGCAACTTCGTCAACCGCTTCAGCGTGGCGGGGCGCAGCTACAAGGTCATCCCGCAGCTCTTGCGGGTGGAGCGCTTGAACCCCGAGCAGCTGCGCGACGTCCACGTCACCGGCCCGAGCGGCCAGCTGGTCTCGCTGAGCACCATCGCCACCCTGCACGACTCGGTGACGCCGCGCGCGTTGGAGCGCTTCCAGCAGCTCAATGCGGTGAAGCTGAGCGGCGTGGCGATGCGCCCGCTCGACGAGTCGCTGCGCTATCTCGAGAGCGAGGCGGCGAAGATCCTGCCGAAGGGGTACACCGTCGACTACACCGGCGAGTCACGGCAGCTGCGCACCGAAGGCAACAAGTTCCTTCCCGCGTTCCTCCTCGCCATCATCCTCATCTTCCTGGTGCTGGCGGCGCAGTTCAACAGCTTCCGCGACCCGTTCGTGATCCTGGCGGGGTCCGTCCCGCTGGCCATGTTCGGCGCGCTCTTGATGACGTTCCTCAAGATGCCGAACCCGAACCTCCACTTCTTCACGGATGGCTGGACGACGACGCTGAACGTCTACTCGCAGGTCGGCCTGGTGACTCTGGTCGGGCTGGTCTCGAAGAACGGGATCCTCATCGTCGAGTTCGCCAACAAGCTGCAGGAGGAAGGCCAGAGCAAGATCGAGGCCGTCAAGAACGCCGCCATGACGCGGCTCCGCCCGGTGCTGATGACCAGCGTGGCCACGGTCTGCGGCCATTTCCCTCTGACCCTCGTCAGCGGTCCCGGCGCCGCGGCGCGCAACAGCATCGGACTGGTGTTGGTGGCGGGAATGGCGATCGGAACAGCCTTCACCCTGTTCTTCGTGCCGGCGATCTATCTGCTCATCGCGCGCGACCACCGCGCGGAGGCGGCCAAGGCGCCCGCCGAGGTCGCTCCTGCGATGGAACCGTCTGCCTGAGCGGGCACCGGCTCTAGCGTTCGCGACCGTACAATCGCCTTCCGCAGGGGGGTCTCTTCCCGCGACGCGATGGCCACACAACGCGGGAGGAGGCCCCATGACGCGGGTCGCACTGGAGACAGCGCTCGTCGTCGCGATCGTCGCGCTCGCGCTGGAAGTCGTTCACTACCGCAACGCCGTGCTCGATGCGAACCTCGATCGCAATCGCGCCTGGAGGACGGTGGTCGAGCTGCGAGGAAAGTGCGCCACGGATACTTCCGTCCGTTGAGCAAGTCAGAAACCAAGGCCGGCCAGCTCGCGCAGGATCTCCTCGTACAACGCGACTGCGTCGAACCGCAGCGACCAGCCCACCTGCGCCCAGTGGTCCGCCTCGATCTCGCGGAGCACCTTTCCCCAGCGCTGCGAGTCCTGCGGCACGATCCCGTCATTCCGCCCGCCGTGCGCGCTGAGGTACAGGTGCGTCGGCCAGAGCAATGGATTCGTCTCCGAGAGGTCGCTTGCCGCGACCACGCTGCAGTAGGCGATCCCCGCGACGTCGGGAACGGCCTGATTGAAGCGCTCTACCGCCTCGGGGGCGAGATCGGCGAGCGCCGCGACGCCGAGGAGTCGCGCGGTCGCGCGAGCAAACGGCGCATTCGCGAGCGGCGTTCCGTGGTGTGGGGCGCCGATGGTGACGAGCGAGGCGATGCGGTCGGCGAGGCCGAGACGCGCGATCGCGAAGCGCGCGTCCAGGCCTCCCATGCTGTGGGCAATCACGTTGAAGCGATCGCCGGGGAGCGCCCGCAGGAGCTTGACCAGGGTCCCGGCGCGAACCGCGATTGGCGCCCTGGGTGCGACGCGGGGCCGGTAGAACTCCAGACCGGGCAAGGCAAGCTCCTCGGCGATGTTGCGGAAATAGCGGTGGCGGCGCCCCGCGACGGCGATCTCGTCGAATCCGAAGACTCCGTGGGCGAGCACGATCGGATGACGCAAGTGCGGCACCCGTCGCACCGGGACGCGCTCGCGCAGGCGCGCCCGCCGCACCCACAGGCGGATGAGGAGCGCGCCGGCGACCAGCACCAGCAGCGCGACGACAGCGAGAGATATCCAGTTCACCAGGGGCTTCAGGGAAGCATCCTCCGCGTGCCACAGTAGATGCGCGGGCGGCGTATGATTCCGCCATGGCAAACGGTGCGCTCGCGCACATCCGCGTCCTGGATCTGAGCCGCGTCCTGGCGGGACCGTGGGCGACCCAGGCGCTCGCCGATCTCGGCGCCGACGTGATCAAGGTCGAGCGGCCGGGCACGGGCGACGACACGCGCGGCTGGGGCCCGCCCTGGCTGCGCGAGGAAGCCGGCGAGTCCGCCTATTTCGTCAGCACCAACCGCGGGAAGAGATCGATCACCGTCGACATCGCGCGTCCGGAAGGGCAGGAGATCGTCCGCCGGCTGGCGGCGCAGTCGGACGTGCTGGTCGAGAACTACAAGGTTGGCGCGCTCGATCGCTACGGTCTCGGCCATCGGCCCCTCGCGGCGATCAATCCGCGCCTGGTGTATTGCTCGATCACGGGATTCGGCCAGACAGGACCGTACCGCGAGAGGGCCGGATACGACTTCCTCGTCCAGGCGATGGGCGGGTTGATGAGCATCACCGGCGAACCGGATGGCGAGCCGATGAAAGTGGGCGTCGCCATCACCGACATCCTCACCGGCATGTACGCGGCGACCGCGATCCTCGCAGCGCTCGCACACCGAGAGCGGACCGGGCGCGGCCAGCACATCGACCTCGCCCTGCTGGACGTCCAGGTGGCGATGCTCGCGAACCACGCGGAGAACTACCTCCTCGCCCGGAAGCCGCCGGAACGGCTCGGCAACGCGCATCCCAGCATCGTCCCGTATCGCGCCTTCGCCACCAGGGACGGTCACATCGTCGTGGCCGTCGGCAACGACGGACAATTCGCGCGCCTCTGCGAGGTCGCGGGCGCTCCAGAGCTGGCGAGCGACGCGAAATTCGCCACGAACGCCGCGCGCGTGCGCAATCGCGCGGAGCTCGAGGCGAAGCTCGCACGGATCATCGCCCGCCGCGACAGCGGCGACTGGATCGGCGCGCTGGAAGCGGCCACCGTGCCGTGCGGGCCGATCAACGACCTGGCGCAGGTCTTCGCCGACCCGCAGGTCCGCCACCGGGGGATGGAGATCGACGCGCCGCACCCGCTCGCTGGGAATGTTCCGATGGTGAGGTCGCCCATCCGGCTGTCGGAGTGCCCGGATCGGACCGACCTTCCTCCCCCGGCGCTCGGACAACATACCGCCGAGGTGCTGAAGAGCCTGCTGCGCATGGAGGACGCCGAGGTGGATGCTCTGCGCGAGCAGGGCGTCGTCTGATCAACCCTCGCCGCCGCTCTCGCCGTCCGAGAATGCCGTCTGGTGCGGCTCCGGCGGCAGGTTGAGCACCGGCGAGGGAAACAGGTCGACGATGTAGTCGACGATGTCCTTGACGGAGATGACGCCGACAGGCCGGCCGTCGGCATCGGTGAGCGGCACGTGCCTGTATCCGCCCACGTGCATCAGCTTGAGCGCCCAGGCGATCCGGTCTTCAGGGCGCAGCGTTTCCGGATCGCGCGTCATGAAATCGGCGACGCGCTCCTTGCTCCAGTCCAGCGAGCGCAAGGCGACCTTGGTCAAAAGGTCGCGCTCGGTGAAGATGCCGGCGAGCTTTCCGTCCGGATCGACTACGAGCACGCAGCCGATGTGCCTCGCCTGCAGGGTCTCCACCACCTCCTGCAGGGTGGCGTCCGTCCTCACCGTGATCGGCGCCCCGAGCCCGAGCGCCCGGATGTCCTCGGTCTCGATGGCGCGCTCGATCAAGGGCCGTGGGGGAGTACCATCAGTCCCGGATGCTGCCATGGGCCCTCCTTCCCCAGCCCTCAAATCTACACGCGACCCTGACGAATGACGAGCCTGCCCCCTCGGCCGTCCTTCCGCGCCCTCCGGCGGCGGCTCACCGCCGCTTGCGCGTGCGACGGCGAGGCGCGGAGCGCCTGGGTTTTTTGTCCAGCTCCTCGTTCCAGATCACGGCCTCGACGTTGTGGCCGTCGGGGTCGAGGACGAATGCCGCATACCCGTATTCCTCGCGCATGCCGGGCGGGCCATTGTCCTTCCCGCCAGCGGCCATCGCGGCGCGATAGAAGGCGTCGACGGCGGATTTGTCGCCGGCCTGGAATGCGACGTGGGTCGGCGTGCCGACCTTCCCTTTCGTCACCCAGAAGTCGTGCCGTCCGCCCTGGATGAAACCGAACGCGTCGTCGTACTCCCTGTCCATCTCGTATCCCAACGGCGCCAGCGCCTTCTCGTAGAACCTGCGGCTCGCGCGCGCATTGCGGCAGCGGAGGCTGATGTGCTCGATCATGCCGTTGGCGTACGCCGCGCCGGCCGGTATCGCAACCGGCCGCATTCTGTACAGTCTAAATACGTCGTCGCCGAGCGACCAAGCGACTACCTGGGGCAGCTGCCGGCCGTTGCTCGACTGCGGCGTAGACCCTCGCGGTCAGCCAGGTCAGCAGGAACGTGCAGCCGGCGAGCAGCACCGTGAGCACCGCGTACTGCGGCCACGAGCACGATTTTCCCCAACGCGCCTCGAACGAGAACCCGAAGATGCGGAAGAACAGCAGCATCTCGTGGAAGAAATAGCCGGCCAGCGAGGACGTCCCGAACACCTCGACGAACCGCACCGGTGCCAAGTCGCGCCAGCGCCTCGGCACCGCTTGCTCGACTGCGAGCAGGGCGAGGGCGGCCAGGCAGACCTGCGTCCAGCGCCGCGCGGCGTTGGCGGGATTCATCACCCAGAATTCGTGCGGCGGATACAGCGCGGCGAACCACGGCGTCAATGACCAGACCACGATGCCGGCGGCCGCCAGCGCCGCCAGCCACACCGCCGCTCCTCTCGGACCCTTCTCCGCCGTCGCCGAGCCGATCGCCGCGCCGAGATACACGTATCCAGCCCAGGGCAGGAGCGGAAACACGGCGTCGCTGTGCTGGTTGAGGAAGCGGTTCCAGGGCGGGCCGAGCGGTTCCGCGAGCGGTGAAACGCCGAACACGGCCGCGGCGAGCAGCAGCGAGGCCCAGCGCAGCGCTCGCGGGTGCGGAGCGAGCGCGAACAGGATGGGCAGGGCGAGCAGCAGCGAAAGACCGATGCAAGGGAGGATGTCCATCCGCAGGATCCAGCGCGGCTCGCGGAAGATGGGGAACCACATCCAGTTCACCAGGATCCCGACGAGCAGCACCTCGGCCAGCCGGCGCAGCGTCCGCAGCATCCGGCGGCGGCGCGCCTCGGCGGCGCCCGGAGCGGAGGCCGCCCTGACCTGCGTCAGCGCCATGGAGAAGCCGGCCGCGAGGATGAAAGCGGGTGCGACCAGGCCATCCACCCACTGGAGCGAATCGAAGAGGCCCCCGCTGCGGAGCTCCGGCCGCAAGAGGGCCAACGCGTGCGTCTGGATCATCAGCAGCACGGCGAGCCCGCGGAGCCAGTCGATCGCGCGGATGCGGCTCCAGGTCGGCGACATCGATCCTCTGCGCGGCGGAAGCGCCGATGGTCGCATCGTGCCAGCGGATCGAGAACCCGTCTCTTTTCCGCTGCCTGGATGTAACCCTGTGGTGCGCCCCCGCGGGGAGGGCTACGCTGCGCCGCAGGGGTGAACCATGGCCGACGACATGACCGTCAAGAACGTGCAGCTCTGGAGCCTGCACGGTGCGAATCGCAAAGGGATGCTCGCCGACGTGCTCGAGCCGCTCGCGGCGGCGGGGGCAAACCTGCGCGTGGTGATGGGGTATCGCCATACGGGAGAGCTGGAGCGCGCTACGGTGGAGGTGTTTCCCGTCGAAGGCGCCGCGGTCGAGGCAGTTGCGCGCAAGGCGGGATTCGCGCCCTCGGAGACGGCATGCATCCTGGTGGAAGGCACGGATCGCAAGGGGCTCGGCGCGCAGATCTCGCGCTCGCTGTCCGACGCGGGAATCAGCATGGCCTTCCTCATGGAGGAGACGGTCGGCCGGAGGTTCTCGGCGGTGATCGGGTTCGCGAGCCGTGAGGATGCCGCGACGGCGGCGAAAACCATCCAGGGGTTGCCGCGGTCGGCGCGAAAGTAGCCCGGCGCCAGCATCGACATCATTTCAGGTTCATCCGCGCGAGCAGCGCCTGGAAGCGCGGCTCCGACCGCATGGGATCCCAGAACGGACTCGCCCCCAGGGTGCGCGTCGACTGGTCTCGCTCCTCGATGCCCTTCTCCAGCCAGGCGAATGCCACATCTTTTTCGCCAAGGGCGAAGTGGCTGCGAACCAATATGGCCCGCGGGATTGGCTCAGTTGCAAACCGGCTTTCTACCGCGACGAGCAGACGCCGTGCTCCCTCCCGGTCGCCCGAAAGGGCCAGCAGTTCCGCGCGAACGCCCGTCAGCGCATTGGAGGGATTGTTCGCCTGATCGAGTGCAGCGAACGCCTCCGCAAGCATCCCGCGTCGCTCGTAGGAGTAGGCGAGCCACGCCCGGGCCATGCCCCACGTCCGATCGAGCTCGAGAGTCTTCAGCGCCTGCTCGGTGGCCCGTTCATAGTCGCGCTGATGATAGAAGAATGTTGCCATCACCGTGTTGACGATGACCGAGGTCGGGTCGAGCTCGAGCGCTCGCTCAGCCTCCGCCATGGCGTCGGCGGTTCGCCCCAGCGCGTCGAGATGCAGGGCGTACCAGTGATGGCCGGTCGCGTACCCAGGCTTCAGCTCGAGGGCGCGCTTGAATTCGCGCTCGCTCGTCGTCCAATCGTAGTCGCGCTCGATGATCGAGGCGAGTGAGATGTGCGCTTCGGCAAGACTGTCATCGAGCTCGAGCGCCTTGAGCGCGTGCGTCTTGGCCCTGGGCAACGCATCCACCGCACGCGCGCCGCCGTAATCGATGGAGAGATTGTAGCAGTCGGCGAGTCCGGCGTGTGCCAGCGCATAGGTCGGGTCGGCCGCGATCGCCTGCTCGAACAGCGCCGCGGCCTTGGCCAGACCTTCCTTGTTGCGTCGGTTCCAGAAGAAACGCCCTCGCAGGTACAGGTCGTGCGCCTTCGCATTGGCTGTCGACTGGGCGACCAGGCGCGGCCGAGCGATGAGTTTCGGCTTCAACGCGTCGACGATGGCGCGCGCCAGCTCGTCTTCGACGGCAAAAACGTTCTTCAGCTCGCGGTCGTAGATCCTCGACCAGAGATGATACCCGTCCAGGGCGCCGATCAGCTGGGCGGAAACACGCAACTGATTGCCGTCCCGGCGTACGCTCCCTTCGAGCACCGTCGCGACGTTGAGCTCCTCGCCGATCTTGCGGACGTTGACGTCCTTTCCTTTGAAGGAGAAGGCCGAGGTCCGCGCGACGACCCGCAGGCCCTCGACGTTTGCTAGCGCGTTGATGATCTCCTCCGTGATGCCGTCGGAGAAGTATTCGTTCTCCTTGTCCCCGGTCAGGTTCACGAACGGCAATACCGCGATGGAAGGCGTTTGCGCCGTGGCGGGCGTGCTTTTCGATCCGCCGCGAACGACGAAATACCAGAGCACTCCCGGTGCGGCCGCGAGCGCTCCGATGGCGACGAGCGCCAAGGCGAGGCGAACCCCGCCGATGCGGCTGCCGGACGCGGGGGCAGTCCGCTCGATGCGCCCGCCGCTGACGTCGAAGATCCAGGCGAGCGCGACGACGATGGGAAACCCCGCTGCAAGCGCCACGACCACGTAGGAGAGCACCGGCTCCGGCCAGTGGAGCCCGTGCATGACGGGCTCGACGATCTGGAGCACCGCGAACGCGGCAATGCCGTATCCGATCAGCGCGCGGAAGACGCGCCGCCGCTTGAGCTCGGCAAGCAAGGGCACGTGCATGTGCCTGGGCCCCGGACGAGGACGGTATCACGAGGCAATCCGGATCGGACGCCGGACCTCGTCAGGTGCCGAAGGTGATCCCTTGCGCCAGTGGCAGATCGCGTCCCCAGTTGATGGTCGAGGTCTGCCGCCGCATGTAGGCCTTCCAGGCGTCGGATCCCGATTCCCGCCCGCCCCCCGTCTCCTTCTCGCCGCCGAACGCGCCCCCGATCTCCGCGCCGCTGGTGCCGGCGTTGACGTTGGCGATGCCGCAGTCCGATCCCGCCGGCGAAAGAAACTGCTCCGCCGAGCGCATGCTGTCGGTGAAGATGGCGCTGGAGAGGCCCTGGGTCACGGCGTTGTGCGCCCTGAGCGCTTCGTCCAGGTCGGCCACCTCGAAGACGTAGAGGATGGGCGCGAAGGTCTCTTCCCAGGCGATGGGAAAGGCGTCGTGGCGCGGGGCGAGCACCAGCGCCGGCTCGACGAAGTTTCCCGGGCGCTCGAGGATCCGGCCCCCGCAGATCACCTTCCCGCCCTGCTCGCGGGCGGCGGCGAGCGCGCCGCGGTAACGGTCCACGGCGCCGCGCGTGATCAGCGGGCCCATCAGAACGCCGCCCTCGAGCGGGTCGCCGATGCGGACGCTGCGATAGGCGGCGGCGATACGATCGATCAGGGTGCAGGCGATCCCGCGCTGTACGAACAGCCGGCGCGTGCTCGTGCAACGCTGGCCGGCGGTCCCGACCGCGCCAAAGGTGATGGCACGGACGGCGAGGTCCGGATCGGCATCGTCCAGCACGATCACGCCGTTGTTTCCTCCCAACTCGAGAATGGTGCGCCCGAGCCGGGCGGCAACGCGTGCGGCGACTGTCGTGCCGGTCGCGATCGATCCCGTGAACGAGACCAGCGGCACGCGCGGATCGTCGCATAGCCAGGTCCCCGCCTCGACCCCGCCGGGCACCAGCGTAAACACGCCCTGCGCGCCGTGCTCCTCGCTCACGCGATCGCAGAGCGCCTGGACGGCGGCGCCGCACAGAGGCGTGAGCGGCGATGGCTTCCACAGGCACACGTCCCCGCAGACGGCGGCAAGCGACGCGTTCCACGACCAGACCGCCACGGGAAAATTGAACGCGGTGACGATTCCCACCGCGCCGAGCGGATGCCACTGTTCCATCAGCCGGTGGCGCGGCCGCTCGGAGGCGATGGTGAGCCCGTGAAGCTGCCGCGAAAGACCGACGGCGAAGTCGCAGATGTCGATCATCTCCTGCACCTCGCCGACCCCTTCCGCGCGGATCTTTCCCGACTCGAGGGAAACGAGATCGGCCAGGGCGTACTTGTGCTCCCGAAGCAGGACTCCGAGGGCCCGCACGACCTCACCGCGTTTCGGCGCCGGACGGCTCCGCCACTCCTCGAATCTGCGCAGCGCCGCTGCGACGCGGGCATCGTATTGCGCGCGCGTGAGGGCGCGGACGCTTCCTTGCGCTTCCCCGGAGGCCGGATCGATCGACTGCAGCGGCTCGCCCGCGCCGTCGCCGGGGCCGGTGACGCCAAGGGCCTCCAAGACAGCTTGCACGCGTTCTCGTGACATGCCGCCATCCTACTTCACGCGCAGCCCGCGCTCCTGCCGTCCAGAGCGCTTCTCATCGCAGCCTCGACGACGCATCTTCCTCCAGGGGTCCCGATGACGGAATTGGCCAGGCGTACCCTGCTCTGGCTGGCAACGATCGCGATCGGGGTGGGCTGCGGCGCGACGAACCCGCCGCACGCATCGGTCGACCCGCCGCCTCCCGTCGGCAATCTGCGCAGGCTCGACGTCCCCGAAGCGGGGCGCGCCTACCACGGCGTCCTTCCCGCGGGGACGACGGAGCCGGACAGCGATGTCTCGCCGCGCGCGCTCGATGGATACGAGCAGACCGTCGGCCGCAAGGTCGCGTACGTCTACTTCTCCACCGATTGGTTCCGTTCGCGCGCGTTTCCCTCCAATACCGCGGGATGGATCCGAGACCGCGGATCCGTCCCGTTCATCCGCCTGATGATGCGGAGCCAGCGGCAGCCGCGCGGGCAACATCACCTGGGCGCTCCATTACAACGCGCAGAACTATCCCGAGGACCCGAGGAACGTCCCCGCCTCGTATTACCCGGGCGACGACGTGGTGGATTGGGTAGGCATCTCCGCATACGGCTCGGAGCGATCGAACGACGATCGCTGCCCGACCTTCCGTTCCCTCGTCGAGGACATGCTTCCGCAGCTGCACGCCGCCACGGTGAGCAAGCCGCTCTTCATCCTCGAGTTCGGGATCACCAACAACAACCCGCGCTGCGCGGCGGCGCATGGGTGCGCGCGGCCCTGGCGGACCTCGTGGGCGGCCGCTGGCCAGAAGTCGCGGCTTCGCCTGGTGGCAGGAGCGCTGGAACAACGACGGCGCTGCCGGAAGCGACATGCTCGTGCAGGATGACCCGGCGGTCGCCGCCGCCTTTCGGAGCGCGCTGACGGGCCCGGGTGCGTCGTCCGTCGTGGATGCGCCGCTGCTCCGCTGAGCTAACATCGCGCCATGCTCTTCGCGCTGTGCCTGCTCTTCTCCGCGCCGCTACCCCCGGAGGAGCGCGCGCTGGTCGTCGATGGCAGGCCGCTGGTCGTGCCTCGGACGGCGCAGGTAAGCGGTGTCCCGCTGGCGCTCGATCTGCTCGTGTCCGCGGAGGAGCGCGCGATCGTCGCCACGCTCGTGCACCGCGCCTGGACACCGCGCGATCCGGCCGCCGATCCCGCACACCCGGAGCCGCCTGCGCTCCTCGCCGGGCGCGCGCCCGACGTAGAGCTGGAGCATGCTGGCGCGCGCATCGACGAACGATATCGTCTGCTGCTCTGGCGGCTGCCGGAACGCCTCCGCGGATTGCCTTCGTGGCTGGGCGTCGCCGCCAAGCAATCCGGCATCAGGCCCCTGCTCCCACACAAGCAGCCGCCCGCTTCC
>Ga0209236_1000452_pt1 | contig 23707 bp, 20 predicted proteins | sample GraSoi013_1_40cm_FD_185819 | JGI IMG/M metagenome (GOLD analysis project Ga0209236, IMG submission 185819) | Grasslands soil microbial communities from the Angelo Coastal Reserve, California, USA - Sample 09_27_2013_1_40cm (SPAdes) (version 2) | ecosystem: Environmental > Terrestrial > Soil >... | reverse complement strand
TTGTTCTCGGCGATCGATGTGATCACGATGATCGCCCCGCCGTCATTCAGAAGCGGCAGGGCCTTCTTGACCGTGAAGGCCAGGCCGCGCGTGTTGATCGCAAAGACCTTGTCGAAGCTTTCCTCCGTCGTCTCGGCGAGCGGCTGAGGATCGACGATGCCCGCCCCGGCGAACAGGATGTCGATCTTGCCCTTCTCGCTGGCGAGCTTGTCGTAGAGCCGGTCGAGATCGGCGAGGTTGGACACGTCAGCCTGTACTGCGGTGACGCTGTGGCCGATCAGCGATACCGCCTTGTCCAGTTCCGTCTGGCGGCGCCCGGTGATGTAGACGAACGCGCCTTCTTCGACGAAGCGCTTGGCGGTGGCGAGGCCTATACCGCTACTGCCGCCCGTGACGACAGCGACTTTTCCTTGGAACTTCGGCATTGAAATCCTCCTTCAAGATGGGAACGCGCGTGGGCCTCTCGATTGGGCGGCGCGCCCTCAGTAATTCGTCTAAGTTTAAAGATCCTCGGACCGCAGGCTGAGGGGAGGAGGAGGCGTCCATTCCTTCTCCTCCGCCCTTGGGCATGCCCAGCATCGTTTCCCGCCGTTCCAGGTCTAGAAGTTGAACTGGTCGATATTGTCCTTCGTGAACCGGAACGGATTGCCCAACACGATCATGTTCTTCAGCGTGAGCGGACCCTTGGCCGATAAGCTCTCTCCTATCCTTTGCTGCGTTCCAAGCCTTCCTCTCGCGCTGAGTCATCGGCGTGCCTACGACCTTGTTCTGTAGTCTCGACATCGTTGCTTTCCCAATCGCTGGAGTCAGGCGCGGCGCACCCGAGCTGCCTGACGTCCATCGGCTCCTAATTGGCTACTGCAGCATGCGCAAGGCTTGTGCCTAACCGGAGCGGACGGTGAACCGTGCAGAACATTTGGGTTTCTGGCTGGTGGGAAGCTGCGCCCGGAAATCAGCCTACGGTATTTCGTAAGCGCTGGAGCCGTGGGCGGGGCCCGGTCTGCGCTTTTACGACCGTTCGTAATGACTGGACTAGCTACGTCTCGTGGCGCGTCCGCTTAAATGTGATCCCGAGCTTCTCCATGCGGCTGCGAAGAGTATTCGGATGGAGCTTGAGAATCCGGGCAGCGCCCTTGGGACCATGGATCACGCCCGCCGTGGAGTCAAGCGCGGCCACGATGTGCCGGCGCTCCATCTCCTCCAAGGGCGCGATGTCGTCCGGCGCCGCAGCGCGAACTCCAGCCGGCTCGTTCGGGGGCGCAGCCTCTGCGCTGCCGGATCGCGCAACCGGTTCACTGGCGCGACTCGTGGCGGCCGACAGGGGGACCAGATCTGGATCGATTTCCAGGACAGGTCCCTCGCAGAGCACAACCGCACGTTCAATCACGTTCTGGAGCTCGCGCACGTTTCCCGGCCACTCGTAGGCACAGAGATGCTGCATCGTCTCCGGCGCCACGGCACTGATCTGCTTCCCGAGGCTCCTGGAGAAGCGCGAAAGGAAAAACATGACCAGTTGCGGGATGTCGGCACGACGCTCGCGCAGCGGCGGGATCGCGATCGGAAACACGTTCAACCGGTAGAAGAGGTCGGGACGGAAGCGCCCCGTCCGCACCGCTTCCTGGAGATCGCGATTCGTCGCGGCGATCACCCGCACGTCTACCCGAAGCGTCCGGCTCGACCCTACAGGTTCGAACTCCTGCTCCTGCAGCACACGAAGAAGCTTCACCTGCGTCTCGAGGGGCAGCTCGCCGATCTCGTCGAGGAAGATCGTGCCGCCATCGGCGAGCTCGAAGCGGCCGACGCGGCGCTCCAGGGCACCGGTGAAGGCACCCTTCACATGTCCGAACAACTCGCTCTCGACCAGACCCGCGGAGATTGCACTGCAGTTCACCTTCACCAGCGGACGGTCGCGGCGGGCGCTGCGGTTGTGGATCGCGCGGGCGATCAGCTCTTTGCCGGTCCCGGTCTCGCCAAGGATGAGCACGCTGGTATTGCCCGGCGCTACCTGATCGACTTTGTGCAACGCGGCGCCCAGGGTCGGGCTCGAACCGACGAGCTCCTCGAATGGATGCTCGCGGCGAATCTCTTCCTGCAGATAGACGTTCTCACGCACGAGTCGGTCGCGCAGATCGCGCACTTCTTCGTACGCCAGGCAGTGGTCCAGGGCGACGGCCACGGCGCTCCCCACTTGATCGAGCAGGTCTCGTCGAAGCTCATGGAAGGCCGCTTCTCTTGCCGCCATGAAGAAAAGGACCCCAAGGGAGCGCTCGCCGCTCAGCAGTGGGATTGCGCACACGGACTGCATGCCTTCCCGCTTCATTACGTCGAATGTGACGGGGAACCGCTCACGCAATTCCTCCCGCGATGACGCGATGAGCCACTGCCGTGTTTCCTCCGTCCAGCGGCAGGCAGTCCCCGCTGATGGCAGCTCCTCTACCTGAACCGGGGTCGACTTCGCATTCCTTGTTGCCAGCACGTACGCCCTGAGCTTGTCGCCAGCGACGGGCAGCTCGATCCCGAAGCGGTCAGACGGCAGGACGTCTCGCAGGCACTGTGCCAATGTTGCGAAAAGTTCGTCTCGGTGCAGGTGGCGCGCCACCGTCCGGTTGATTTCGAGGAGCGCCGCCTGCTCGTCCCGCAGCCTGCCGAGTTCCTCGTAGGCCGCGCAGTGGTCAACGGCCACCGCGATCGAGGCCGCGATTTCCTCGAGCAGAATCGGCGGGACTCCGGACCAGGCATCCGCCTGCTCAGCCATAAGGCTGAGCGCGCCCACGCAGCGCGTCTCGGTCAGGAGTGGGACGACGGCGACCGACTCCATGCCCCACCGCTGCAACCTCTCATAGCTGACCGGGAAGCGCTGACGAACGTGCTCTGCGCGGTCCAAAACGAACGGGCGCCCGTGCTCGACCACCCAGCCCGGGATCGAGCCAGCGCGAGCAATCGTCTGGCCCTGGTAGAACTCGACGCCCAACTTGCCGTAGGCGGCGTAGACCGTCAATGTCGACGGGTCCGTATCCGACAGCAGGAGGATCACGCGGCTCACCGGGACGACTCGCTGGAGCACTTGCGCGATCGCCGTGAACAGCGCCTTGCGGTCGAGATGACCCGCGACGGCGCGATGAATCTCGACGAGCGCCGCGAGCTGATCGGGGGCGAGCCTCAGGTCCAGCGTCCGCTGGAGTCGCGGCGGAAACTCGTCCGCGGCCTGCTGGACAGCGCCTCCGTCAGGAGGGACAGGCTGAGGCGGGCCAACACTCGAGTGCGTCGAGAAATCACCAAGCATGCCGCCTGTACCTATCGACGAGCCCCTTGGGTACCGTCGCGGGCGTCGGGTTAGCTATAACGAGGCCGTTGGCACGGCACCTATACCGCATGGACATGCCATAGTCAACTCGCCACCGCCGAATCACTCACCGCAACCCAAAGACCAAAGCGTGCGTTACGGCGGTCCGTACTCATCGACGCCCTGGGACCGCCCGCGCCGCGTGATCGCCAAGGTCGAGCATCACCTCGGTGAACTGTTTCCCCGAGTAGGCTTCATCGTCACCACGCTGGGGACGAACCGAGCAGTCGTCCGCTTCTACAACCAACGCAGGACGGCCGAGCAGTGGATCAAGGAGGGCAAGACCGCCACCCACTGGACCCGCCTCTCCTGTCACCGGTTCCGGGCCAATGAGGTGCGGTTGCTCCTCGGGGTGATCGCCTACAACCTCGGCAATCTCCTGCGCCGACTCGTTCTCCCCGTGGCCATCCAGAACTGGTCCCTGACGAGTCTCCAGCAGCGGCTCTTCAAAACCGGCGGGCGCCTCATCCGACATGCCCGGTACTTCATCCTCCAGCTAGCCGAGAGCCACTTGACGCCGACGCTCTTTCGGCAGATTCTCGGGCGCATCGAGCGGCTCGCGTGGCATCCGACGTGATCGAGAAGGCCGGACACGGACGGAGAGAGAAACGGAGCGCTCGTGGCGGGAGTATCTCTCGGCCGGATGGTCGCCGAGGGCAAAGCTGCGTGCGATGGGCCATCACCCGCGCGGGCGCCGCGACGACAGCCTAGGTGATGCCTTCCGAACGGCGGAGGGCGCCCGTGGCGCGTCACATGGTCTGTTCAGCAACGCCAGGGAGCGAGGACGTGGGTCCAAATCGCAAATCCCGGTTTGAGTCATTTATACTTCCGGCCTCGAAGCGGGAGATCATCCTGGCAGAGTCAACGCGCACTGCCGACACCGAAGGAGAGGAAGATGGCGAGCATAAAGAACGTCGTTCTCGTCCATGGTGGCTTTGTGGACGGCGCCGGCTGGGGGAGCGTCTACAAGATCCTGAAGAACGGCGGTTACCGCGTCAGCATCGTCCAGAACCCGACCATCTCGCTGCAGGACGACGCCGCAGCAACCCAGCGCATTCTGGCCACGCAGGACGGGCCGGCGATTCTCGTCGGCCACTCCTATGGCGGAGCCGTGATCACCGAAGCCGGCACCCATCCGAAGGTTGCGGCGTTGGTGTACATCACAGCCTTTGCCCCCGACAAGGGCGAGTCCGTGGCCACGCTCATCAAAGATCCGCCGCCGGGCGCGCCCGTGCCGCCGATTCTGCCGCCGCAGGACGGGTATCTGTTCCTCGACAAGGCGAAGTTCCGTGCCTCGTTCGCGGCTGACGTGGACCCGGAGACCGCCGCGTTCATGGCCGATTCCCAGGTCCCATGGGGCCTGGGCGCCCTCAGCGGTGCGATCAGCGAACCGGCGTGGAGGATCAAGCCGAGTTGGTACTTGGTGGTCACAGAGGATCAGATGATCCCAGCGGTCGCACAACGCGCCATGGCCAAACGAGCGAATTCCACGATTGTTGAAGTCAAAGGCAGCCACGCCATCTATGTCTCGCAGCCCGGAGCGGTCGCCGCGCTGGTCGAACAGGCTGCCAAGAGCGTGAAGGTCGCAGGCGCCTAGCCAAGATCCGCACTAAGCGTGTTTGATATCGGTGATTGCGGGCCGACGCAACGCCCTAAATTTGGAGGAAACTCCGATGACCGATCAGAGCAAGCCCTACACCCCCCTGACCACGGACAATTCCGCGCTCGTTCTGGTCGACCATCAGGTCGGCCTGATGACCGGCGTCCGGGATTACGAGACCGGGGAACTCAAACATAACGTTGTCGCCCTGGCCAAGGCCGCCAAGGTGCTGCGGATCCCAACCGTTGTCACCACCACGGCCCGCGACAGCATGTGGGGGCCGACCTTCCCCGAACTCGTGGAAGTGGTGGGAGGAGAGCACATCATCGATCGCTCCTCGGTCAACGCGTGGGACGATCCGAAAGTCGCGGCCGCCATCGAGGCGACCGGACGCAAGAAGCTGATCTTTGCCGGCATTTCGCTCGAGGTTTGCGCCGCCTTCCCGGCGATCACCGCGCTCGGCAAGGGCTATGACGCCTACGTTGCTGTCGATGCCTCGGGCACGTTCAGCGAGACTAAGCGTCAAGCGGGCCTGCTCCGCATGCAGCAGGCCGGCGTGATTCTCTCCGACTACGCTACGCTGATGGTCGAGATCCTCAAGGACAACGCCAGTCCGCTGGCCGGCCCCGTTTACGGCGCTCTCGACATGCCGTGGGCTACGCTCGTCGGCCAGATCGCGGAGGCCTACGTCAAGTAAGCGCGATCGTCGCCGATCGGCGCGTGCCGACCGGCGAGCCTCTCCGGCGACCTAGCTCTTGACGGTGACGCTGATCTTCGCGCTCTCGTCGCTTGTATCGACTAAATCAGATCCACCTCAAACTTGAGCGCGTTTGATATCGGTGATTGCAGTTAAGCTGTGAGGGAGGAGCACCAGTGGCACGCAGACCAGGGACTCAGCGCCTTCGAGGGCGTGGTGCCAGCCGGAAGAACCAGGCGCTCCGGCGGTGGCTCGCGAGGTTCGCGGCCCAGCCCGATGATCGCGGCCAGCAGTGGTGGGAGGACTTCGACGCCATGCTGCGTGGCACGCGCATGCGCCTGCGTCCCATCGACGCCTGAGTGGCGCGCTTCGTCCTCGACACGAATATCATCAGTCAGATTCTCCGCCGGCCCCGGCGCTTGCGCGTCTTCGCGAGGCGGCTGACCACGCCACACGTTCGTGAGCTTGCTGCTCCAGCAGGGCGAGTCTCCGGCCTATGTGCAGCGACAGCTCGGCCACGCCTCGATCCAGCTGACCGTCGACACGTACGGGAAGTGGCTGCCGATGGGCAACAAAGCCGCGGTGAACCGCCTCGACGACGAAAGTGGTAGCAAAGTGGTAGCAAAAACGGCGACGGGCACTTCCGGTGTTCTGGAAGTGCCCGTCACGATTGGTGGGCCGTCACGGACTCGAACCGTGGACCCGCTGATTAAGAGTCAGCTGCTCTACCAACTGAGCTAACGGCCCGCGAACTCTCCTCGCGCAAATGACGCCAAGTGGTGCGCCCGGCAGGAGTCGAACCTGCGGCCTTTGGCTTCGGAGGCCAACGCTCTATCCAACTGAGCTACGGGCGCATCGTGCCGCACATATTCTCGTGTGGGGTGACCGATGGGAATCGAACCCACAACCCCTGGAGCCACAGTCCAGTGCTCTAACCAATTGAGCTACGGTCACCGCAGCAGTCGGGTCACCGCGACAAGACGCAAGCGATAATCCTACAGGACCGCCTGCGGGGAGTCTAGCCTTCCATCTCCCGTGGCGCGGGCCCGCCGTCCACGACGATCGTCTCTCCGGTCATCCACGAGGACGCGTCGGAGGCGAGGAAGATGCACGGGTATGCGATCTCCTCGACGCGGCCCCAGCGGCCCATGCCGACGCGCGCGGCGACCGCTTTATAGGTCTTCTCCGCCTCGGGGTCGGTCTTCGTCAGCACCTCGAGGTAGCCCTCGGTCTCGACGGGCCCCGGCGCGATGCAGTTCACCCGGACGCCCTTGCGCGCCCACGCCGTGCCCAGCTCACGCGTGAGCATGATGACGGCGGCCTTGGCCGCGCCGTAGTGCGACATCATCGTCGAGCCGTAGACGCCGGCGATCGACGCGATGTTGACGATGACGCCTCCGCCCTGGGTCATCATCTGCTTGCCGGCCCACTTGCAGCCGAGGAACACGCCGTTCAGGTTGATGCCGACGACCGTGTTCCAGCCGTTGATCGAGATGTCCTCGGGCTTCGCCCGGAACGAGGCGCCGGCGTTGTTCACCATGACGTCGAGTCGGCCGAGCTCCTGCGCGGTCCGCTCGACCATGGCCTTGACCTGATCTTCCTGCCGCACGTCCACGACCATCGCGAAGGAGCGGCGGCCGAGGTCGCGGATGGCCTTCACGACCGGCTCCAGGTGCTCGAGCTTGCGCGAGCAGATGGCGACGTCGGCCCCCGCCCTGGCGAACTCGATCGCGATGGACTTGCCGATGCCGGTCCCGCCGCCCGTGACGATCGCAATCTTCCCCTCGAGGGAGAACGCTGGTTTCGCCATGGCGGGGACGATACTCCAAGGGGCGGAGCGATGTCGAACGAAAACTCTCGAGCGGGTGGGCCCGCGGCGGCGGGCTACGGGGCGCGGTGGATCTCGTCGCTGAGGAGCGAACGGAGACGGCGCCTGAGACTCTGCGGCATCTCCACGCGGCCGACCTTCGCCGTGAGCTCCGTCGTCTTCCGGTACGTCGCGAGGTAGGCGCGGCAGGGGGCACAGACCTCGACATGCGCCTCGAGCCGCCCGAGCGCCCCCGGAGTCAGCTCGCCGTCGAGATACTCGGCCAGCTTCTCGATCGCCTCCCGGCACGTCATGGCTGTCGGCACGCCGCTCCGGCCGCTCACGCCGAGGCGAGCTGCCACCGCGCTCGCTCCCGCGTCGCCAGGACGCGCGCCGGATCGCCGAGATCAGTCCACTCGACGCCGCTGACCGGGAGCACGGCGAGATCGGCCGGCCTCGCCTGGAGGACCTGCTTCGAGAAGTCGGTGGTGGGCAGGGCCACGTACACGGCGCGCGCCGCCTCCGCCTCCCACGGGGTGCCGAGCCGTGACACGAGCGGCGCGAACGCTTCCACGAGCTGCGGCATCGCGCCGCGGATGAGCCGTCCGAGCGTCCCCGGGTGGGCGACGATCACGAAGCTGTTCCAGAGGCATCCGGCCTGCGCCAGTCGCTCGGCCAGGGGCGCCGACGGCTTCTCCCAGAAGCGCCGCACTCCGTAGAGGGGCCAGGGCGACGGCCCGAGGAGCAGCTCCGAGGGCTCGATCCAGCCGTACTCGGTCTCGGGGCGAATGGGCTCGATCCCGAGGAGGATCACCCGGTCGGGCCGCGTCTGCGCGGCCTCGAGCGCGCCCTCGACGCGCGCCATGAAGGCGTCGTCGTCGGAGACGTAATGGTCACTCGGAAGGAGGACGACGGGGCGCTCTGGCGCGACGAGCGCGACCCGGTGCAGCGCGTAGAGGATCGCCGGCGCTGTGCCACGGCTCTCGGGCTGGACGACGACCGTGCCCGGGGCGGCATCGGCGAGCTCCGGGCGGTAGAAGCGCTCGTGCTTGCGTGTCACCACGGTGAAGAGGCTCCCGGGCGCGATGAGGCGGCGGGCGCGGCGGCGCGTCGCGGCGAGAAGGGTCTCCGCGCTGAGGAGGTGGCAAAATTGCTTTGGCCTGTCGTCTCCCGCGAGCTGCCACGTGAGGGAGCGGAGCCGCGTCCCGTCGCCGCCCGCCAGGACGACCGCCGAGTAGCCTCGAGTCATGCCCTTTAGACACCCGGGCCGCCGCCCGCGATTCGGGTTACTCGCCGCTCTGCTGCAGGAGCTTGGCGACGAGGCCCGTCCAGCCCGTCTGGTGGCTCGCGCCCACGCCGGCGCCGTTGTCGCCGTGGAAGTATTCGTAGAAGAGAACCAGGTCGCGCCAGTGGGGGTCCCGCTGGAGCGTTTCCGTCCCGCCGAAGACCGGCCGGCGCCCGTCCTTGCCGCGCAGAAAGATCCGGGTGAGCCGCCGCGAGAGCTCGCCGGCGACCTGCCAGAGGTTCAGCCGTACCCCGGACCCGGTCGGGCACTCGACCTTGAGAGTGTCGCCGTAGAAGTAGTGGAACTTCTGCAACGACTCGATGAGGAGGTAGTTCACGGGGAACCACACGGGGCCCCGCCAGTTCGAGTTGCCGCCGAAGAGCCCGCTCGTGGACTCGGCCGGCTCGTAGTCCACGCGGTGCTCCATGCCGTTCACGTCGAGCACGTAGGGATGATCCTTGTGGTAACGCGACACGGCACGGATCCCGTGGGGTGAGAGGAACTCCGCCTCGTCGAGCATGAACCGCAACACGCGCGGGAGCTGCGCCTGGGACACGATCGAGAGCAGCCGGCGCGGCCCCACGCCCGGCTTCGTGGCCACCTCGACATGCTCGCGGAACTCCGGGTGGTTGTCGATGAACCACTGCATCCGTCGCTTGAAGCCGTGGAGCTTCTCCACGATCTCCGGCTCGAGCGTCTCGACCGCGAAGAGCGGGATGAGCCCCACCATCGAGCGCACCTTGAGCGGACTGTTGTCACCGTCGGTGTGGAGCACGTCGTAGTAGAAGCCGTCGCCCTCGTCCCAGAGGTTGATGCCTTCGCCGCCGAGGTCGTGCATGGCGTGGGCGATGTAGACGAAGTGCTCGAAGAACTTCGACGCCACGTCCTCGTACGCCGGGTCCTCCTTCGCCAGCTCGAGCGCGATCGCCAGCATGCTCAGACAGTACATCCCCATCCACGACGTCCCGTCCGACTGCTCGATGTGCCCCCCCGTCGGGAGCGGTGCGGACCGGTCGAACACGCCGATGTTGTCCAGGCCGAGAAAGCCCCCCTGGAAGACGTTCTTCCCCTCGGCGTCCTTCCGGTTCACCCACCACGTGAAGTTCAGGAGCAGCTTGTGGAACACCCGCTCCAGAAACGCCCGGTCCCCCCGGCCCCGGAGCCGCCGCTCGATCCGGTACACCCTGAGCGCCGCCCACGCGTGGACCGGCGGGTTCACGTCCCCGAACGCCCACTCGTACGCCGGGATCTGGCCGTTCGGATGCATGTACCACTCGCGCAAGAACAGGACGAGCTGTGTCTTGGCGAAGTCGGGGTCGATCAGCGCGAGCGGAATCATGTGGAACGCGAGGTCCCACGCCGCGTACCACGGGTACTCCCACTTGTCCGGCATCGAGATGACGTCCTCGTTGTAGAGGTGGAGCCACTCGTGGTTCCGCCCCTGCAAGCGCTCTGGAGGGGGCGGCGGGCACGCGGGATCGCCCTCGAGCCAGCGCCGGACGTAATAGTGGTAGAACTGCTTGGACCAGAGCAGCCCCGCGAACGCCTGGCGCATGACGCTCTTGGCATCGTCCGAGAGCTGCTTCGGGATCACCGTCGCGTAGAACTCGTCCGCCTCGCCCAGGCGCTGGGCGAATACGACGTCGAAGTCCTTGCCGAATGTGCGCCCTGGGATCGGCGTGTTAGCGAGTCGCAGGCGCACCGCGACGCTCTGCCCGGCGGCCAGGGTCATCCGGTAGCGCGCCGCCGCCTTCGTGCCGACGGCCGCGGGGTTGACCGCGTCTTGTTCCCCATCGACGACGCAAGCGTTGATGCCGTCCTTCACGTACGGGCTCGGGTTCGCCTCGCCCCAGAGCCGCTCGCCGTTCGTCTCGTTCTCGGTGAAGAGGAGCTCGGGCGCCCCCTCGCAGTAGAGCCAGCGTGGGCCGAGCGCCTCGTGCTCGGTCTCGATGAGCGCGTGGTCCGCGACCGCGCGGCCGGCGCGAAGGACGGGGCGCGTGGCGGAGGCATCCCAGGACCAGGTGTTGCGAAACCACACCGTCGGGAGGAGGTGCAGCTCTGCGGCCTCGGGGCCGCGATTCGTCGCGGTGATCCGGATCAGGAGGTCGTCGGGCGCCGCCTTCGCGTACTCGACCAGCACGTCGAAGTAGCGGTCCCCCTCGAAGACGCCCGTGTCCATCAGCTCGAACTCGGGCGCGCGCCGGTCCCGCCGCCGGTTCTCCTCGACGAGTCTCGAGTACGGAAACTCCGCCTGCGGGTACTTGTAGAGGAACTTCATGTAGGAGTGCGTCGGCGTCGAGTCGAGATAGAAGTAGTACTCCTTCACGTCCTCGCCGTGGTTGCCCTCGCTTCCGGTCAGCCCGAACAGCCGCTCCTTCAGGAGCGGATCTCGACCGTTCCAGAGGGCCAGGGCGAAGCAGAGCCGGCCGTGGTTGTCGGTGATCCCACCGAGCCCGTCCTCGCCCCACCGGTAGGCGCGCGAGCGCGCGTGGTCGTGGGGGAAGGAGTCCCAGGCGGTGCCGTGGGGGCTGTAGTCCTCGCGCACCGTGCCCCACTGGCGCTCGGCGAGGTAGGGTCCCCAGCGCTTCCAGTGGGCGGTCCGTTCTTCTGCTTCCTTGAGCCTGGCCTCTTCCCGGGTCATGCGATCGTGCCTCTCCACCTCTAGATTACGCCATCGGGTCCCCAGGGCCCCCGAGCCGCGCCTCGATCAGCTGCTCGAAGAACCCGCGCAGCGGTGGCAGATTCGAGAAGAGGGCCTGGAAGGCGTCGCGGTCTACCGCCAGCACGTTGACGCCCGTCAGGCTCCGGACCGTCGCCGACCGTGCCTGCTCGCTGACGAGCGCAATCTCGCCGAAGCACTCGCCCGGGCGCAGCCGGCGGAGCACGACGTCGCCCTGGCCGGGCACGCGCTTCGTCACCTCCACCTCGCCGTCCACCAGGACATAGAGCACGTCGCCCCGGTCCCCCTCGCGGAAGATGATCTCGTCCGGCTCGAAGTGCGCGCGGCGAATGCCCTCGGGATGCTCGGTCTTGAGCTGGGTGATGTCGGGGGGCAGGATCAGGTCGAGCGTCCAGTCGGTCGCGACCCGGATCTTGCGGTCGAGCCCCGGGAGCTTCATCAGATAGATCGTCCGCCAGAGCCACCACGCGAGGAATCCGGAGAGCTTCATTCCGAAGACCTCGGCGACCGCCGAGTGGTGGCCGAGCGAGCCCATCTTTCCGAGCGCCTTGAACGAGAAGTCCCGCTTCGCCCCGCCCCGGATCGCCGCGGCGATGTTCTCCGCGGCGCACTTGGCCTGGCGCGTCGCGTGCTGGGCGGTCGGCGGGCAGGGCTCGCCGCTCTTCGCGTCCACGACCCACGCACAGTCGCCCACGGCCCAGACGTCAGGATGGTCGGGCAGCTGCAGGTGCCGGTCGACGACGATCCGGCCCTTCTCCTTCTTCACCTGGAGCTCGGCCACGAGCGGGTTCGGCGCCGAGGGCACCGTGCTCACGAGCGTCCGCGTCGGGATGCGCTCGCCACCGACCAGGAGCGCGGCGTCCGCCGTCGCGCCGTGAAGCCGCGTGTTGAGCCTGATCTCCACGCCGCGCTTCACGAGGAGCCGCTGGGCGAACTCGGCGAGCGACTTCGGCAGCTCGGGGAGGATGAGCCCCTGGGCGTGGAGGAGGATGACGCGGATCTCCTCCGGCATGACGTTGCGGAAGGCGCTCGCCGCCGTCCGTACGAAGTCGTTCAGCTCGGCGACCGCCTCGACCCCCGAGAACCCGCCGCCGGCCACGACGAACGTCAGGAGGGCCTGGCGGACGGCCGGGTCGCGCTCGATGTCGGCTTCCTCGAGGGTGTGGATGATGCGGTTCCGGAGCGCCAGCGCATCGCCGAGGTACTTGAACGGCAGCGCGTGCTCGGCGAGCCCCGGCTGGCCCGCGAAGCTCGTGACGTTGCCGAGCGCGATCACGAGGTGGTCGTACTCGAGCGCGCACTGGCGCGAGCCGAAGCCCGCGGCTGCGGACACCCGTTTCCGGTTGAGCTCGATCTTCTCCACGCCGCGCGTGTAGAGGTTCGTGCTCGGGCAGAGGCGCCGGATCGGCGTGATCGTGTCGAGGATCCCGATACTCCCCGAGATCACCTCCGGCAGCATCGGCTGGAAGACGATGTAATTGTCGCGGCTGACGAGCCCGAGCTCGACGCGGCCTTCGCGGAGCTCGCGCTTGAGAAGCTTCTCGAGGGTCAGCGCCGTATAGACGCCGCCGAAACCGCCGCCGAGGATGAGGACCCGCACGCCCACACGTCTAAGACACGGCCGGGCGCGCGGCCGGTGCGCCTGCCGGCGACCCTTGCCAACCGGACACGAGCGATCGGGTCAGCTCCTCGCGGAGGGCCATGCGCGCCCGATGGAGCCGGGATTTCACGGATCCGACCGACTCACCGATCAACTCGGCGACCTCCTCGTTCGAGAGCTCTTCGACGTCCCTGAGGGTCAGCACCGCCCGGTAGCGCTCGGGCAGCGCGTCGAGCGCCCGTTCCAGCGTCTGGCGCGCCTCGCCCGCGAGAAGCTCACGCTCCGGATTCTGCGACCAGTCCGCCAGCAGGAACGAGCGGTCGCCCTCGCGGTGACCGTCTTCGTTGAACGCTGGCAGGAGCTCCTCCAGCGAGGTCTCGAGCTCATGCCGCTTGCCGCGCCGCTTGTTGAGAGCCGTGTTCGTCGTGATCCGGTAGATCCAGCTCCCGAGGGCCGAGCGTCCCGCGAACGTGGCGCACTTCGTCGCGACCGTCAGGAAGACGTCCTGGACAACCTCCTCCGCGGCGCCCTGATCCCGCGTGATGCCGAAGGCGAGCCGATAGACGCGCGTGGCGTACTCGCTCATCAGCGCCTCGAGCGCCGAGGCGTCGCCACCCTGGAGCCGCTCGACGAGCCGCGCCTCCTCGCTCACCGGCATCCCCGGGCCCGGAGCTGCTCGGCGACGAACGCCGAGCAGTCGAGCGCCACGCCCCGCTGTGAGAGCATGCAGAGCAGCTCGAGCCCGGTGGGATCCACGAAGGCGACCTCCGAGAGGTCGAGCGCCAGCCCTCTTCCGTCGACGAGCGCCCGCTCGCACGCGAGTCGGAGCTCGGCCACCCAGGGGCCGATCACTCGCCCCGCGACCTTGAGCCGCGGGCATCCATTCGCCGTCCTGATCGATTCGATCTTGAGCATCTGGCGTGACTCAACACTGACCTGTCGCAAGTCACGTGCCGTTCGCAGGCGGAGAGGGATCCTTGTCTGGAGTGCACTTTGCCGCTCGGTTCGACGGCCTGCCTCGAAGTTTCGTGGTGAGAGGTCCGAGCGGACAGTCCTCAGACCACGAAACTTCGTGGTGTCTCTGCCTAAGCCCGGAGCCTGGTCCTCGCGGTCCGTTCAGCTGCTCGCAGACGGGCCGAGACGTTCGTCGCTGCGCCGACGAATTCGGAGCTTCTCCATCCGGCTTCGGAGCGTGTTGGGGTGGAGTTTCAAGATCTTCGCCGCGCCCCGCGCTCCCTCGATGACCCACCCGGCTCGCTCGAGGGCGGCAAGAATGTGACTTCGCTCGACCGCTTCCAGCGCGGCATCGAGCCCGAGCGACGCCGGCGCGGGCGGGGCGGGGCTTGCCGACTCGGGTCGGGCGCGCGCCCCGTCCGCGTCGAGCGGGGCGCCGGCGGGCAGGAGCTCGGATCCCAGCTCGAGACTCGGTCCACTCGAGAGCACGACCGCGCGCTCGATGACGTTCTGAAGCTCGCGGATGTTCCCCGGCCACGGGTAGGCCATCAGGCGATCCAGGGTCTCTTTGGAGACCGCCTCGACACGCTTGCCAAACTTCCTGGCGAAGCGCGACACGAAGAACGTCGCGAGCTGCGGGATGTCGGTCCGGCGCTCGCGTAGCGGCGGTACCTCGATCGGGAAGACGTTGAGCCGATAGAAGAGGTCCGCACGGAAGCGGCCGGCCCGGACGGCCTCGGCCAGGTCGCGGTTGGTCGCGGCGATCACGCGCACATCCACGCGCAGCGACCGGCTGCTTCCGACCGGCTCGAACTCGCGCTCCTGGAGGACCCGCAGCAGCTTCACCTGGGTCTCGAGCGGCAGCTCGCCGACCTCGTCGAGGAAGAGCGTTCCGCCGTCGGCCAGCTCGAAGCGGCCGACACGCCGGTCGATGGCGCCCGTGAACGCGCCTTTCACATGGCCGAAGAGCTCGCTCTCGACGAGGCCCGCGGCGATGGCGCTGCAGTTCACCTTCACGAGCGGCCGGCCGCGGCGGGTGCTCCGATCGTGGATCGCGCGCGCGACGAGCTCCTTGCCGGTGCCCGTCTCGCCGGAGACGAGCACGGTCGTGTCGGCGGGCGCGACCTGGTCGACTTTGCGGAGCGCGGCGAGGAGCGCCAGGCTCGATCCGACCATCTCGACGAAGTTGTGCTCGCGATGGATCTCTTCCTGCAGGTACACGTTCTCGTGCTCGAGCCGTGCCTTGAGCGCGGCGATCTCCTGGTACGCCTTCATATTCTCGAGGGCGAGCGCGATCTGGCCCGCGGCGTCCCGGAGGAATTCGGCGTCGGCCTCCGAGTACTGGTTGGGCTTCACGCTCGCGACCGCGAGCGTTCCGATCGCGGTGGACCGGACGACGAGCGGCACGATCACGTAGGACCGAACGCCGTCCTCGAGGGCGCGGTCCTCCATCGGGTACTGACGCTCCTTCGCAAGGTCGTGCCGGAGGAGGGACCGCTGGGTCTTGAACACCCGGCCGACGTGGCTCTCGCCGGACGGCATCTCGAGGCCGACCGTGAAGTACGACGTCGACAGCGACGATTCGAGGACGAACAGCCGCAGGACGTCGCGCTCGGGATCGTGCAGGAAGACGGCGGTCCGGTCAAAGGCCACGACGCGGCGGAGCGCCTGGGCGATCGCGTGGAAGAGCGCGTCCTGCGTGAGGTTCGAGATGACGGCGTTGTTGATCTCGAGCAGCGTGCGGTAGCGCGCCGCCGCTCCCACCGTCGCGTCGGGTCGAGGCGGAGTGTCCATGCCAGGCGCCGATTCTAGCGCAGACGGGCGCGGACGTCAGGGGCCCGTGTCCGGCCGCGACTCTCTCTGGGGCGGAGCGAGTCGCTCCGGTCGGCCGACTGGCTCACATCCCGCCGCCGCCGCCACAACTACCGCCGGCCCAGTCGAATGAGAGCACCTGCACGCGGTAGCTGGCCGCGTCGGACACGGACGCGCGGAAGTAGGCCCGGCCATCCATCGGGACCCCGCCGAGCACCCACACCGTCGAGCTGGCAACGACCTTGCCGGAGACGTCGAGGCGCTCGATCTGAAGGCGCATGTGCTCCGCGTTCCGCGGACCCGTGTTGTAGACGTAACCCTCGACCGCCGGCCCCTTCCTTCCCCGCGTCGCCTCCCACTCGAGGCGGAAGTAGCGCTCGACGCTCTGGGGGGCATAGATCTGCGCCGAGACTCCGGCAGCGCCCGTGAGGAGCGCCGCGACCGTGAAGGCCACAATTCGTCGCCGCATCGCCGTTCCTCCCTCTGTAAGCTTAGAATTCAGAACCAGCGGCGGCGGTTCCGCGCGAGGGAGATCGTCGCCTGTTCGCTGACGCGGGACCATACCACGGCGCGCCCTCCCGCTCCGTGCGGTCGCCGGTCAACGCCCCTGGACGACCGCGCGGAGCGCCGCAAGGGCGTCGCTGGCAGAATCCGCTGTAGAGCTACCCGGGCTGGCCTGCGAACCGTGGACGCACCCGGGGGTGTCAAAACGGTGCGGACTGTCTTGAAATCGCCCGCGGCCCGTCGTATTGATGGACTCCTCAGTCATCGGATACGGACAGAGGGCCGCCCGATGATTTCACACGTTTTTGACAACCGAGCCTCTCGCCGCAGGGATACTCGGGCGCACGTGGAGGCGACTTGCGAATCAGCGTCGTCATCCCGGCCTTGAACGAGGAGGCGGCGATCGGCGGCGTCGTCCGTGAGGTGCCGCGCGACCTCGTCGACGAGATCATCGTCGTGGACAACGGCAGCACCGACCGCACCGCGGAGATCGCCGCCGCCGCCGGCGCCCGGGTTGTCCGGGAGCCGACCCGTGGCTACGGCGCCGCTTGCCTGGCCGGCGCACTGGCGGCCGGTGACACGGACATCCTCGTCTTCCTCGACGGGGACCGCAACGAGGACCCGGCCGAATTGCCGCTGGTGTTGGGCCCGGTGCTCGCGGGCGAGGCCGATCTGGTCCTCGGCTCGCGCGTGCGTCGCGGCGCCTCGCGGGGCACGCTCACGCTCCAGCAGCGGTTGGGCAACCGCGTCGTGACGGCGCTCGTGCGCGCGCTCTACGGTCCGAGCCTCACCGACATCGGCCCGTTCCGCGCGATTCCCGCCCGCGTTCTCCGCGACCTCGGCATGGAGCACAAGACCTACGGCTGGCCCGTGGAGATGGTAGTCAAGGCGGCACGGCGCGGGTATCGGATCGTCGAGGTACCGGTGAGCTGTCGCCAGCGCCTGGGCCGCTCGAAGGTTGCCGGGACGCTCAAGGGCAGCCTGCTCGCGGGCTATCATCTCCTCCTCACGACCGTGCGGTACGCCTGGAGACGCTAGCGCCATGGCCTTTTCCGTCGGCATCGGTCTCACAAACGAGTGCAATCTCAGGTGCCCGCACTGCTATCGGCCGGACATGGTGGTGCAGCGCCTGACGCTCCGGGACGTCCAGCAGGTCTGTGAGAGCCTCCCGGCGCGCTCGGTGAACCTCGGCGTCGGCGAGAACGGACTCCACGCCGAATACGAAGCGATCCTCGACTATCTGTGCACGCGCGCGCTCAAGACGAGCATCACCTCCAACGGCCTGAGCATCCAGGCGCTCGACGACGCCGCGCTCAAGCGCTTCCACAGTGTCGAGGTCTCGCTGGACTTTCCCACCGAGCGCGACCACGATGCCTTTCGGGGGGCCGGCAACTGGCGGACGGTCATGGGCGCTCTCGGGCGCTGCGTGGAGCTCGGCGTGCCGGTCACGGTGACGTCGGTCATGATGAGCGTCAACTACGACCGGCTCGCCGACCTCGCGCGCCTGGCCGCGGGCTTCGGCGCCCACCTCCGCGTCAATATCTATCAGCCCGCGAAGACCGACCGCTTCACGCTGACCTACGAGCAGTTCTGGCGAGGCTTCCGGCTCCTCTCGGCGGCAACGCGCCTCGTCGCCACCACCGAGCCGGTGCTGGCGGCGACCCTCGAGATGCCCGACTTCGCGGGACCGGGGTGCGGCCGCTCCACCGTCCGTGTCGCGCCCGACGGCCGCGTGCTGCCGTGCACGTACTGGCCCGAGAGCAGTCTCACGCTGGCGGATCTCGCCCGCCTCGGTGGCGCCATCGTTGAGACCGCGGAGTTCGTCGAGGCGCGCCGGGTGCCGGCAGCCTGCCGGGACTGTCCCTGCCGCGGCGGCTGCGCGGGCCGGCGCGCGCTGACGGGTCGGCTCGACGCCCCCGACCCGTACTGTCCCTTCGCCCGCAGCGACCGGATCGCCCTCGACTGGGAGCGGACGAAGCGCGAGGATCTCCCGAAGACGGCCAGCGCCTGCACCACGGTCGTCTCGGCACGCTGAGACAAGGCGCCATGGCCACCCCCAGCCGCCCGCCCGTGGTCCCCACGCTGCCGCGGTCGCTCTATCTCGAGACGACCAATCGGTGCGATTCGAAATGCCAGACGTGCCTCCGCACCTTCCGGAGCCTCGAGCCGCCGGCCGACCTCACGCTGGAGCAGGTCCGAGCGATCGCGGAGCAGTTCCCGCTCCTCGAGCGGGTGGTGCTGCACGGGATCGGCGAGCCGCTCCTCAACGCGGAGATCTTCGCGATCGTCGCGTACCTGAAATCCCGTGCGGTGACCGTGCTCTTCAACTCGGACGCCATCAGCCTCACGGCCGGGCGCGCCCTCAGACTGATCGAGAGCGGGCTCGACGAGTACCGGGTCTCGCTGGACGCGGCGACGCGGCAGACGTATCGGAGGCTCCGCGGCGTCGACCAGTTCGATCGCGTGCTGGCGAACGTACGACGGCTCGTCGAACTCGAACGGGAGCAGCGCCGATCGGCGCCGCGTGTCTCGCTGTGGTTCACGGCCTCGCGGGCCAACCTCCACGAGCTCCTGGCCTTCGTCCGACTGGCGGCGGACCTCGGCGTCCATGACGTCTACGTGCAGCGGCTCGTGTTCAACGGGCTCGGACTCGCCACCGCGGAAAACGCGCTGCACGGCCGGCTGCAGCGGCAAGAACAGGAGTTGCTCGATCAGGCCGAGGGGCTGGCGCGCGAGCTCGGCCTCGCGCTCAGCGCCTCGGGGCTGACCACGCCGCTCGTGAGCCTCCAGGGGGGAGCGCCGAGCCTGCGGCCATGGGCCGGGTGCCAGCGACCGTGGACCTTGAGCTACGTGACCGCCAACGGCAACGTGCTCCCCTGCTGCATCTCACCGTGGGTGGCCCGGGATTATCCGGCACTGATCCTGGGAAACGCCCTCGCCGAGCCCTTCGCCGACATCTGGAATGGCGAGCGGTATCAGCGGTTCCGGACCACGTTCGAGAGCGAGAGCCCGCCCGATCCGTGCCGCGGGTGCGGGCTCCTGTGGAGCATCTGACCATGTCTTCTGATCCCTGCGGCTTCAAGACGTCTCTGCCCGGCTGGCCCCTCGCCCTGTTCCGGATCGCGTACGGTGTGCTCTTCCTCGACATGGCGTTTCAGAAGGCGCCCTGGATCAACTATGGATGGCTCGAGGGCTTCATCCAGAAGGAGATCGCCAACCCGGCGTTCGGCTGGTACGCGGCGTTTCTCCAGCACGTCGTCGTGCCTCACTTCTCCCTCTTCGGCCTGCAGACGTTCGTGATCGAGCTCGCGCTGGGCGTCGCACTCTTCTTCGGCATCTTCACGCGTCTGGCCGGCGTCGGCGGCTTCCTCTGGCAGGTGAACATCGCGCTCGGCGCGTTCAACGTGCCCGGGGAGTGGTACTGGATCTGGCCGCTGCTCACGCTGCCGCTCTTCTGCTTCGCCTTCGCTGGCGTCGGGCGCGTCCTCGGCGTCGACCGCGTCCTCGAGCCTACGCTGCGCCGCCAGGCGGCGGCTGGACGCACGTGGGCGCGGATCGTCCACTGCGCCGTGTGACGCGCGCGCGCGTCCTCGTCGGCGCCCTCGGAGCCGCGAGCCTGCTCGGCTACGGGCTCGGCTTTCCGCGGCTCGTCTCGGCCAGCCCGCGGACCCACGTCGCCTACATCGGCCTCTTCGGTGGCCTGTTCCTCCTCTATGTGCTCGCCGTCGCAGTGGTCCTGCGCTGGCGCCCAGACGATCGCCTCCTCCTCGGCCTGGTGCTCGCCTTCGCGCTTCTGTTCCGCCTGAGTCTCCTCGGGAGCCCGGTGGTGCTCTCGTCCGATGTCTATCGCTACCTGTGGGACGGCCGGGTGCAGTGGGCGGGGATCAGCCCGTACCGCTATCCGCCGACCGCCGCCGAGCTGGTACCGCTCCGTGACGAGACGATCCATCCCAGGATCAACCGGCCGACGAAGCCGACCGTCTACCCGCCGGGCGCCCAGGCCGCCTTTGCGCTGGTCGCGCTCGTCTCGCCGAACAACCTTCCGGCATGGCGCGTGTTCCTGCTCTCGAGTGAGATTTTGACTATGGGGCTCCTGCTCGTCCTGCTTCAGCGTGCGGGGGTGACCCAGGCGGCGGTGATCGTCTACGCCTGGTCGCCGCTCGTGGTCTTCGAGGGCGTTCAGGCGGGCCACGTCGACCTCGCCATGATTCCCTTGGTGCTGGCGGCGCTCGCCTTCCGACAGCGCGGATCCTCCGTACGTGCAGGTATCGCCCTCGGCGCCGCCGTGCTGGTGAAGCTCTATCCCCTCATTCTTCTTCCCGCCTGGTGGCGGCCGCGCGACTGGCGATTCCCCGCAGCCGTCGCCGCAACGGTTGTGCTCGGGTACCTCCCCCACGCTGCCAACGTGGGGCTCGGTGTCATCGGGTTCCTCCCCGAATACCTGGGCCGCGTCGAGGACCACAACATCGGCCTCCGCGCGCTCATGACCTACCCGTTCGGCCTCACCGGCGACCTGGCGCGGGTCGTCGCGATGGCCCTCTTGTTCTCACTGATGGCGGGGATCCTCGCCTGGATCGGCCGAACCAATGGGGGCAACGCGGCTGGGATGACGCGCGCGGGCGCCCTCGCCGTCGGGACGTACCTCCTCCTGGTACCGACCAGCATGCATCCGTGGTACGTGCTCTGGATCGTGCCGTTCCTCTGTTTCCGACTCTGGCCCGCGTGGCTCTACTTCACCGGCGCCGTGACGCTCTCGTACATGAGCTACGTGGTGGAGCCGGCGCCGATCCCGTGGTGGGCGTGGCTCGCCGAGTGGGGCCCGCTCGGGGCGCTCCTCCTCCACTCCGGCTGGGGCGCCCTCGCTCACCCGGTCCGGGCCTCGTTCGTGCCGAGGTCCATGTGAGCGTCGTCGTCCGGGTCCTTTACTCCGTCGCGGTCGTCGGGCTCCTTCTCTATGGCCTGAACGCCTATCTCCTGCTCGCGATCCACTGGTGGAACCGTCGGCGCATCCGAGGCACGGTGACCCCGGAGCCACCGGCCGAGTGGCCGTCGGTGACCGTCCAGTTGCCCCTCTACAACGAGCGTTACGTCGCGCGCCGCCTGCTCGAGGCTGTCGGCGGGCTCGACTACCCGAGCGACCGGCTCGAGATCCAGGTCCTCGACGACTCGACCGACGATACCGGGGCGATCATCGACGAGACCGCGAGCCAGCTACGCGCGAGAGGGGTCACCGTCGCCCACCTCCACCGTCGCGAGCGCACCGGGTTCAAGGCCGGGGCGCTCGCGGCCGGGCTCAAGGAGGCGCGCGGAGAGTTCGTGGCGATCTTCGACGGCGACGCGGTGCCGGAGGTCGACTTTCTGCGAACGACCATCCCGCACTTCGCCGAGGCCCGGGTGGCGGTCGTCCAGACGCGCTTGGGCCACCTGAACCGCGAGTTCTCCCTGTTGACGATTGCCCAGGCCCTCGGCATCGATGGCCACTTCGCGGTTGAGCAGCCAGCCCGCTTCTGGGGAAACCTCTTTCTGAACTTCAACGGGACGGCGGGTGTTTGGCGCAAGGCCGCCATCGAAGACGCAGGGGGGTGGACGCACGACACGCTGACCGAGGACCTCGACCTGAGCTATCGCGCGCAGCTGCGCGGGTGGCGCATCGTCTACCGGCCCGATCTGGTCTGCCCGGCGGAGCTGCCGGTCTTGATCACAGGGTTCAAGTCGCAGCAGCGCCGCTGGGCCAAGGGGGCGATCCAGACCGCCGTCAAGCTCCTGCCGGCGATCGCCCGCGCGCCGTTCTCACTCTGGACCAAGTACCAGGCCTTCATCCACCTGACGTACTACATGATCTATCCCGCCATGCTGACCGTCATCCTTCTTTCGGTCCCCCTGCTCGGCGCCAAGGAGATCGCCCCCGAGGGAAACGCCATCCTGGACGTGAGCCTGGCCTTCGGGCTGGGCGTCCTCGGGCCAGGATTCCTGCTCGTCTACGCCCAGTGGGTGCTCGATCCAGGCTGGCTGCGCCGCGCATGGCGCATCCCCACCATCATGATCATCGGTGTCGGGGTGGCGTGGAGCACGAGCCTGGCCGTGCTCGACGCGCTGCGGAGAAAGGATCTCGAGTTCGTGCGCACGCCGAAGTTCGGCATCGGTCCGGCAGGAGGACACTGGCGCGGCAAGGCCTACGTGGACCGCCGCCCCTCGGAGGGTTTCATCGAGATCGCGCTCGGGCTCTATTGCGCCTGGAGCACCTGGCTCTTCTACGCCCACCAGAGCTACGGGGCCGTCCCGTTCCTCGCCCTCTGCACGACGGGTTTCCTCACCGTGGGCATCCTGACCTTTGTCCACGCTGCGCCCCGCGGCGGTCCCCAACGCGGGAGCGTGTGAGCGCTCCAGCGTGATGCTCCGCTCCGTTGCGTTGGCGCTGATCACGGTGGTCTCGGCCGGGCCGGCCCCGGCAGGGGCGCGCGCGGGCAGCCTCGTGGCGCTCGTCGCCGCGGGGGAGCGATCGTGGACGACCTCGCCGGACCCTCGGGATCCGGTCGCGTGCGTCACGTGTCATTACGATCCCGACGAGACGCGTGGATGGGCGGCCAGCTTTCCCAAGTACAGGCCGCTGCCGCCGCCCGCGGGCCGCGTGATGACGCTGCTCCAGGCGAACGCCGAGGCGGTGCAGCGACATTACGGGCTCACCGACCCCGAGCAGGTGGCCCTCGCGATCACCGCGTATCTGACCTCGCGCGGCACGGGTGTACCGATCTCGCCCGGGATCGTCGCCGGCCAGCCGGTCTTCGAGGGCCGGCTACGCGCCCTCGCCGACAGCGTCGCGCGAGGTGAGCGGCTCTACGCCAGCCGGTGCCGCAGCTGCCACGATCTCGGTGACGTCCCTCCTGCCGCGCTTCGCTTCCCACGCGCGGTGAACGGCCAGGTCGAGTCGCTCGAGCGCTTCCTCGGAGGGCACCCGCCGGGCCTTTCACCCCTCGGATGGGATGGCCAGCCAACCGCTGATCTCATCGCCTTTCTGATCTCGAGCGTCGGCGGCGGGCCTGCCAGCGGCTCACCATAGCGAATGACGCCCCGCCGCCTCACTCAGGCCACCTAACGGTGCGAACCGGCCTCGCGGACCCCGCTCCAGGGAGGGTCGCATGATCCACACCGTGCTCTCCGTCTCTTTTGCCCTCTGGCTGGTGACGCAGACATTCCCGCCTGGCGCGGACGCCGCGACGGTGATCGCGGGCATTGTTCGGACCCAGAGCGGTCAGCCGCTCTCCGGCCTGGTACTGCTCGAGAAAGGGGAGATCCACAATAACCGCTGGGACCGCGGGGCGCTGGTCGATGCGAGCGGCCGCTTCCGGATCGAGCTTGCCGAGGGTGGCCAGTACGGGCTGCACGCCTACTCGAGCGGGTACCTTTACAAGCCGAACGCGGTGAAGG
>Ga0209236_1000449_pt1 | contig 23767 bp, 22 predicted proteins | sample GraSoi013_1_40cm_FD_185819 | JGI IMG/M metagenome (GOLD analysis project Ga0209236, IMG submission 185819) | Grasslands soil microbial communities from the Angelo Coastal Reserve, California, USA - Sample 09_27_2013_1_40cm (SPAdes) (version 2) | ecosystem: Environmental > Terrestrial > Soil >... | reverse complement strand
GGACCGCGGGCCAGTACTCCGCCGATCCGATCGCCGCGTCCAAGGTGGCCAGGTTCGTTCCCGCCGCGAAGCTCGTGCCCTTCGGCGCGAGGAGCGGGCCGTGCCAGCCGATGTAGTAGATCAGCCGCGTCCCGGACACGACTTCCTCGGCGCCGCAGCCCGCGTAGACGGTCAGCTCGTTGGGGACCGTGTTGTTCGGGTTCCGGACCTCCATCCGCAGGACCGCGGGGACCGGCCGGTTCGCGTTGTTCGTCAGGGTCGCCGTCACGCGGAACACGTCGCCCGGCACGACGGTTTCCGGGATTCCGTCGACGGTCAGCGTGACCGCGAAGCCCGTCACCTGCACGTCCTTCGACACCGTGTTGCTCAGGGTGGGCGTCAAGATGCCCACCGCGCTGGCCGCCAGCAGGACGACCACGAGGATCGTCGCGCGCGGCCCCAGTTTGATTCCGCTGCCCATCGTTCGCACCTCACCCGCCTCACCGAGGCGGGTCGCCGGCTCACCGTCGCCTCGCGGCCATAAGGCGGGCTGGTGCATGCATCGTGCACGTAGGCGGTTGCAGCGTTGGAGGCGTCATCCTTTTCTCTGGCTGCGATTGTTCGATGCACGTGCGGTTTGCGATCCTCGGTGCCCGGGGATTGATTGGAGGCGCCATCGTGCGCCGAGCCCGGTTCGCGGGCCACCAGGTCCGCGCCGTGGTCCGTCCCGGCCGAGAAACTCCGGGATTCCCGGCGGGGATCGAGGTGATCGCAGCGGACCTTCGCTCGCGCGAATCGGTCGTCGAGGCGGTCCGCGGCATGGACGTCATTGTCCATGCGGCGGCGGTCCCGTACCCCGAGTGGCCGCGGTTCGTCCCGCTCTTTGCGGAGAACGCTCTCGCGGCCGCGGAAGCCTCCGGCGCCACCCTGGTCTTTCCCGGCAACGTCTATGTCTACGGCCGTCCTCGATCCAGGTCCGTGACGGAAGACCATCCTCAGGAACCGCACACGGTGAAAGGACGGATTCGGTTAGGCGTCGAACGGAGGTTGCTCCAGGCCCACCATGACGGACGAGTGGACCTCGTCCTTCCGCGATATCCGGACGTCTACGGCCCGGGTGGAATGCACGCGGACTTCCGTCCTGTCTTCGCGGGCGCCCTCATCGGGAAGCCGTGCCGCTGGCCGCTCGATGCGGACGCGCTCCATGAATTCATCCTCAACGACGACGCCGCTGAGGCGATGCTGAAACTCATTCGTACGCCGTCGGCGCACGGCCTGGCGGTCCACGTCCCGGGGCCTCGTCCGATCGTGTCGCGGGATTTCATCCGGCTCGCCTACGCGGCTGCCGGGTCGGGCGAGCCGTCCGTCCGAGTTTTCGGGCGCAGGATGTACCGTCTGGTCGGATTATTCAACGGCATGGCGCGCGCCGCATACGAGATGGCCTACCTCTTCGACGATCCGATTTTGCTCGATGGGTCGCTCTATCGATCGCTCACGGGAAGCCAGCATCCTGCGACGCCATACGAGGAAGGCGTGCGGCGGACCTTGGAGTGGTTCCGCAGCCACCGGACAACAGCTTAATACCGCGGCACCATGTTGAGATTGATCGCGGAGGTTCCTGCGGTGACGGACGTAATTCTCGCGGGCGCCTGCCGCACGCCCGTGGGGAAGTACGGGCGCGCCTTCCGGAACGTCGAGGCGGTCAAGCTTGGGAGCACCGCGCTGGCGGAGGCTGTGAACCGCGCCGGCCTCGTCCCCGCGGACATCGAGGAGGTCATCATGGGCAACGTGATCTCCGCGGGCCTGGGCCAGAACCCGGCGCGCCAAGCCGCGCTGGCCGCCGGGCTCCCCGACCGCGTTGGCGCAGTGACCGTCAATAAGGTGTGCGGCTCCGGGCTGCAGGCGGTGATGTTCGCGTCGGATATGATCCGTGCGGGCTCCGCGGACGTCGTCCTGGCGGGGGGCATGGAGTCGATGAGCCGCGCCCCGTACTTGGTGAAAGAGGCCCGCTGGGGAATCGGAATCAACAACGTGCCGTTCATCGACGCGATGGTCCACGACGGCCTATGGGATGCCTACAATCAGTTCCACATGGGCGTCACGGGCGAGATCGTCGCGGAACGATTCAAGATCAGCCGCGAGGACATGGATCGCTTCGCACTGGAGAGCCATCGACGGGCGGCATCCGCGACTCAGGAGGGTCGGTTCAAGGAGCAGATTGTCCCCGTCGATGTGCCCGGTGCCGGCCGCGTCGAGGTCGACGAGGGAATCCGGAACGACACGTCCCTCGAGAAGCTTTCAAAACTCCCGCCGGTTTTCCGCGAGAGCGGTCAGGTGACCGCAGGGAACGCATCCCAGTTGAGCGATGGCGGCGCCGCGATGGTCGTCATGTCTCGAGAGGCCGCGGACCGCCACGGCGTCACCCCGCTCGCCCGGGTCGTCGCCTACAACACGGCCGGGGTCAAACCTGAATGGGTGATGGAGGCGCCGATCCCGGGTGTCCGGAAGCTGCTGAAGAAGACGGGCCTGTCCGTCGACGAGATCGACCTGTTCGAGCACAACGAGGCGTATGCCGCCGCGAGCCTCGCGGTGATGCGAGAGCTCGGGATCCCGCACGAGAAGCTCAACGTGAACGGCGGCGCGGTGGCCCTCGGCCACCCGATCGGCTGCAGCGGCGCGCGGGTCCTCACGACCTTGGCGTACGCGATGAAGGATCGCGGCGCGAAGCGGGGCCTCGCCACCCTCTGCCTCGGGGGAGGCAATGCGGTCTCGATGATCATCGAGCGTCCGTGAGGGCCAAGCCGCCCTCGGGCGGTACAATCCGCTTGTAGCGCTCCCTCCATCCACTCCGCATGTTGGTCTACATCGTTCGACATGGGGAGTCGGAAGCGCCGGCGAAAGGGAAAGGGCACGCGACCGAGGAACGGCATCTCACGCCTGACGGCAGGCTGTGGGCGAAGCGGGTGGTCTCCGTCGCTGAGAAGGAGCTCGGTTTTCGACCGGACCTGATTCTCTCGAGCCCGTTGGCCCGGGCCAAGGAGACCGCCGAGATCGCTCGCGAAACGCTCGACCTCAAGTCAGAAATCCAGATAGAAGAGTGCCTGCTCGGGGAACGACCGGTCCAAGACGTCTACGCAACCCTTCGAAAGTTGAAGTCGCTGCAGAGCGTCGCACTCGTCTCGCACCTGCCCCTCATCAACCACCTCGTCGCCGACCTCCTCGGTGCCGAGTCGAATATCGGGTTGCACACCGGCGCGATCGCCGGCATTCAGTGCAAAGGGAATCCGGGGCACGCTAAGGGCTCCTTGCGATGGCTTCTCCCGCCCCTGCAATGGTTCGACGGCAAGCAGTGGCCTCAGTGAGACCGGCCCGGAGGTCGAGAGTTGGGGCCCTTGAGGAAGGCAACAGGTCTCTGGCTAGACGCGAAGACCGGGGAAGAAATCGTTCAACTGCTCGGCCCCAGGGCCCTTCCTGATATCGGCTAGTTAGAGGACGTGACGGGGAGGGAGAAAGACGAAATTGTTGCGGTGTTGAGCGAAACCGGAGACCTCTTTCGCACCGAACGCTTGATTCATCGCGCGCTCGAACGCACGGGACGCACGTACTACGCCCAGTTCCCCGCGCCGCTGGAGTTGTACGTGATCACGCGGATGCTGCGCCCGCGCCACACGGTCGAGTCGGGCGTCTCCTCCGGCCTCTCCTCGGCGCACATCTTGACGGCCCTCGAGCGGAACCGGGGAGGGCGACTCCATTCGATCGACTTGCCGCAATACCAAAAGGCCCGGAAGCGGACGAAAGGCGAGCTCTCCTGGAGCGTCCCCCTTGGCAAGGATTCTGGCTGGGCAATCCCCGAGCGACTGAAAGCCCAATGGGACCTCCGAAAGGGGAGGAGCGAGGACGTCCTACCGGAGCTTGTCAAAGGGCTTCCCTCGATCGATTTCTTTTGCCACGATAGTCCCTGGACGCCTGCCCACCTTGCGTTCGAGTTTGAAACGATTCGGCCCAAGCTCCACTCCGGATCCATCGTCGTCGCCGACAACACCGGCGTGAATCCCGAAGCCGTGAGGACCCTCGCTCGAGGATTCGGGACGAAGGCGTGGCATCGGGGGACGTCGAGCCTGATCGGGATGCGGATCCCCTAAGTGGGTTCATGCGAACGACTGCGCGTTCCTCGATTGGAACCGCCCTAGGGCGGTACCAGGCTTTTTATCGTTTCAGACGATTCGTACGCGGATGCCCTTCCTTGACACGCGTGTGCGCGTGCAACACCCGTGTCCCTACTGCGATTTGTCTGTCGCCTTTCCGGAGGTGGAGATGGCGTTGTGGACAAGCACTCAGAGCGACGTGTTCCATGTCGCGGCGCCCTCGCCAACGGATCTCCAGCGGGTCTTGCGAGCGATGCAGGAGACGATCGGCGCGCGGAAGATTACTCAGGAAGGCACCGCGGCCCTCGTGGTCACTCACCAAGCGCGCTGGAAGTATCCGCCATCGGTTACGAGGATCGCCGATCGAAGAGGTCTCTGGGTTGTCCCTCCCACGATCTATTTCGGCGGATGGGAAACGTATCGAGTCGTTTCTCCTACGATTGGCGCCCTGCGACGGTTTGTGGCCGACGTCGAGAAGAACGGAGAGGTCGAGGTCCTATCGCATCGGGCGCGGGACCAACTGGACCGGATTCACTCGCTCACCACGATTCCGGTCCACCTCTTCGAAGGACTTACCGACCGCCAGGTCCACATTCTGGTCAGCGCCTTCGAAGGTGGCCTGTTTGAGCTGCCCGCACGGGAGAAGATGGATCGGGTCGCGGCCCGGGCCGGCGTCTCGCGGTCGACCTTCGGCGAGCACCTTCGCAAGGCGGAGATGCAGATCTTGCAGAACTCCTACCCGTTTTTGAAGCTTCGAGATCAGAGCGCCGAGTCCGCCTCACGTCCCGCCCTGCGCCGAAGCCAAGGACCGGCCGGAGAGAGCCCGGTCGGAATCGCGTCCGGACCGAACCGCTATTGAGCCGCTCCGGTCACTTCACGACCAAAACCTGGACATCGACCTTGGACCACGCCTTCGTGCTGGTCCACGGATCGCCCTCGTAGACCTCGCGTGTCGGGCCCGCCCGTTTGAAGTCCTTGTACTTGAGGCGCCACCAGATCCAGTCTCCCAGGCCGTGATAGACGATCCGGGACGAGACGACGTTCGGGTTAAATCGGACGTGGGCGACGGTCTGAGCCGGGAGCTTCTTGATCCGGATTCGGCCCTCCGCCTTCGCCTTCCCGCGGATCTCGAGGCACGCCTCCCAGCGGCGCTGGTTCCCAGGGCGGCGGCTGTTCGGGCCGTCGTGTTCGTACATGATCCACTTCCCCGTCCGCAGGCGGTGTTGCTTCGCCCAGGAAACGAGCTCCCCAAATTCGCTCCGCAGATTGTCCTCCCGGTACGGTCCGACTTTGAGGATCGAGGCAACGGTGTAGCTCGGACTCCGCGTCACTTCGAAGTCGACGACCATTCTTGTTCACCTGTAGGCCTCTGGGAAAGGCCCGTTTTCCATCATGCTCGAATCGGATACAAAGGTTCTGCCGCCCCAGGGCGGCGGAAGTCGCTGGCCGAGGACATTGAGCCCGCGTCGCGTCACTTTCCGAGAGCTATCCCGCAAACTCTTTTAGCACCCGCCACTATCCCCCGTGATTTCCGTTCCCGCGCGAGGCGCTAGGCTTGTTACATAAGGTTCGTACGGCTGCTTCCAAAGACGAAGTCCTCCGCCTCATGGAGCCCCTGGTCGGAGAGTGGTTCGGGTCGAAGTTCAAGGGACTGACGGAGCCCGAGGCCTACGCCGTCCCCCTCATCCACGCGCGGAAGAGCGTCCTCGTGTCATCGCCGACAGGGAGCGGCAAGACGCTCACGGCTTTCTTGTCCATCATCAACGAGCTGTACGCGAAACAACTCCGCGGCGAACTCGAGGATCGGATCTATTGCCTGTACGTCTCCCCTCTCAAGGCTCTCGCGAACGACATCAACCGCAACCTCGAGGAACCGCTTCGTGAGCTGACGCAACTGGCCGAGAAGGAGGGCAAGCCGGTCCCTCTCATCCGGGTCGGCGTCCGCTCCGGCGATACATCCCCGCAGGAACGCCAGAGACAGGTCCGTCACCCGCCACACATCTTCATCACGACGCCCGAGAGCATCGCGATCATCCTCAGCACCCCGAAATTCCGTGAACGCTTCGCGAACGTCGAGTGGGTCATCCTCGACGAAATCCATGAGGTCTGCTCCTCCAAACGCGGTTCTTTGCTCTCGATTTGCCTCGAGCGTCTTCGCGAGCAGACTGGGCGCGACTTCGTGCGGATCGGCCTGAGCGCGACGATCGCGCCGATCGAGGAGGAAGCGAAATTCCTGGCGGGCTACGAGAACGGCAAGGTCCGAGACATGTACATCGTCGAGGTCGACACGCGGAAGGACCTCGACCTCTCGGTCTTGTGTCCGGTGCGTGACATAACCGCCGTACCGATGGAGGTCGCGAATGCTCGGATGTATGACCTCCTCAGCAAGTTGATCGACGAGCATCGCACGACCCTCATCTTCACGAACACGCGAAGCGGGACCGAACACGTTTCCTTCCGGCTGAAGGAGCGCGGCGTCGAGGACCTCGAGGCCCATCACGGATCTCTGTCGAAGGTCACCCGCCTCGAGGTGGAGCAGAAGCTCAAGGACGGTCTACTGAAGGCCGCCGTCTCCTCCACCTCCCTTGAACTCGGAATCGACATTGGTTACATCGACCTCGTCGTCCAGATTGGTTCTCCCAAGTCCGTCGCGAAAGGGTTGCAACGGATCGGCCGCGCGGGCCATGCGTACGGCGAGACCGCGGTCGGGCGGATGATCGCGTTCGAGCCGTGGGACCTCATGGAATGCGCGACCTTAGCGAAAGCCGCGTACGACGCCCGGATCGACCGGGTGGACATCCCGAGCAATCCCCTCGATGTCCTCGCCCAGGCGCTCGTCGCGATGTCCCTCGAAAAACGGTGGGCCGTCGACGAGGCGTTCGAGCTCGTCCGGCGGTCGCACAGCTTCCACGATCTGACGAAGAAGGACTTCCTCGCGGTCCTCGACTACCTTTCCTCCCGCAATCCGGACATCAAGGTCTTCGCGAAGATCTGGTTCGACGAGGAAGAAGGCCGCATCGGGAAGAAGAAAGGCACCCGGATGATCTACTACACGAACGTCGGGACGATCCCGGAGGAAGGGACGTACCACGTCTTCTCGGAACGAGGCTCCCCCCTCGGCGAGCTGAGCGAGAAGTTCGTCGAGTACCTGAGCCCGAGCGACATCTTCGTCCTCGGCGGGCGGACGTACCAGTTCGTCCGCGCTCGCGGGACCTCGGTCTACGTCAAGGACGCCTCCGGCCGTCGGCCCACGGTGCCCTCGTGGACGGGCGAGATGTTGCCTCGTTCGTTCGACCTCTCGATCGCCGTCGGCGAGTTCCGTCGCGATCTCGCGGCAAAGATCGCCAAGGACGGGGAGAAGGCCGCGAAGGAGTGGTTGATGGAGGAGTACCACGTCGACGCGGGCTCGGCGCAATCCCTCGTCTCATACGTCCAAGAGCAGGAGGCGTTGATTCCGTCCCTGCCCACGGACCGGCAGGTTCTCCTCGAGGGGTACCTCGACGTCAAGGGGAACCGAAACGTCATCTTCCACTTCCCGTTCGGGCGTCGGGTGAACGACGCGCTCAGCCGCGCCTTCGCGTTCGCCATCACGGAGGCCCAGCACACGAACGTCCGCGTGAGCGTGACGGACGACAACTTCATGATCACGGTTCCGCGGCGTATCGAACTCAAAGGCCTCACGAAACTCGTGACGAGCAAGAACCTCGAGGACCTCCTCCGACGCGCGATTCGCAACACGGAGCTGTTCAAGCAACGCTTCCGGCACTGTGCGACGCGGTCGTTCATGATCCTCCGCAACTACAAGGGCCGCGAGGTCTCGATCGGGCGGCAGCAGTTGCGGTCCCAGCGGGTGCTCGATTGGCTCCATGAGATCGAAGACTTCCCGGTCGTCAAGGAGACGTACAACGAGATCCTCCACATGGTCATGGACCTGGACCACGCCCGCGAGATCCTGCGGCGGATCGAGGCGGGGGAGATCGCGGTCGTCGAGAGCGACTTCACCAGCCTGCCGTCCCCGTTCGCCCACAACGTCGTGCTCCAGGGCGTCTCCGACCTCGTCCTCATGGAGGACCGATCCGCACTCCTGCGGGAGCTCCACCGCAAGGTCCTCGAGCGCGTCATGCCGACGGACCAAATCAGCTCGATTCAGTTCCAGCCCGCGGAGATCGCGGAGTACTTCCGGAAGAAGCTACCGAAAGTCGCGCGCAAGGAGGACGTCCTGTCCTATCTCGACCGCGTTGGCGACGCGAACCTCCTCCAACAGAAGGGACGCACGATCTTCGAGGTCGCGTCCGCGTCTTTCGCCGACGTGCGCAAGTGGGCCGGGCAGCTCATGGACGAAGGCCTCGTCGAGAGCGTGTGGACTCCGCAGGGCATCCACTGGACGCCGAAGGATCTCCTGCCCACCTACGTCGCGGTCTACGCGCAGCGGTCTCGGCTCAAGCCGCCCGAAGACAAGGCGCTCACGTTGATCAAGGAGAAACCGCGGACTCACAAGGACCTCGCCCGCCTCACAAACCTCAAGAAGGACGACCTGAACGAGGCGTTGCGCAAGCTCGAGCGCGCCTACTTGATCGGGCGGCGAGGGGTCGAGGAGACGATCTACTTCGCGCGCGAACCGCAACGGGCGAACTTCGAGGAGTCCTTGGACAAGATCCTCACGAAGCGGCTCGAGGTCGACGGACCGTACAGCGCGCAGGAGCTCGCCGTCGCGTTGGGTCTGGAACCGGAGCTGGTCGAGGAAGTCCTGCGGGACCTGGAGTCGGAGGACGTCGTCTCGTCGGGGCACTTCCTCGTCGACAAAGAATTCCAGTTCATGATGACGCGCGACCTCCAACGCCTCCAGCGGAAGGACGAGACGCGGGAGGTGTTCGACGAGAACCAGGTGAAGGCGTTCCTGCTCGAGAAGCAGTTCGCGAGCATCGAGACCCTCGACGACTACTTCGACCGCTTCCTGGAGGCCGGCATGGTCCTCGACATCTACAATCACACGGCCCGTTTCGACTACACGGAATGGCTCCGTCGGCGGGAGGCCGGCGACATCCTCGAGGGCCGCTTCCTGAACGGCCGCGTGCGGTACATCCGCGCGAAGGACGTGCCGCTCTTCCTCTCCGCCTTCCCGCGGAGCCCCCTCAGCGAGTTCGAGAAGAAAGTCCTCGACGTGATCCGTGAAGGGGACGGGATGGACCTCTGGGCGATCAACGCGAAGGTCCGCGCGGAGCGGGAACAGGTCAAGGAGGCCCTGGACAAGCTCGACTACGACGTCTACGTGATCCGTCGTTTCCAAGGGGACGGATGGACGGCCCGCAACCTGTACGTCGCGTTCGATCCACCCCATGCGAAGGTGGTGGACGCCTTCGAGACGATCGTGCGGCGCTTTCTCGCGGCGTACGGTCCCGTGCCGTTCTCCGGCATCCGAGAGTGGGCACGGTTCGAGTGGGACGATCTCGAACGACTGATGGACCGGCTGGAGGAGGACGGGGTCGTCACGCGGATCCTCGTGACGGGGAAGGCGGAGTCGGAGATGTACGTCCTCGCCGAGGATCTCCCCGCCCTCCGGAAAGCCGCCGGCAAGCCGGGCACGGATCCGATGCGGGTCCTGTCCCTGCTCGATCCGTGGACGCAAGCGCTCTGGGCCCAGGTGGCCAGTCGCTACGGGGAAGGCTGGTTCTTCCCCTTGGTCAAGGACGGCGACCTCGTCGGGATGGCGGAGATCTGGGAGATGAGCGGATGCATCGAGGTGCGCGAGATGGACCTCGCCTCACCCGCTCAATTGGACGAGGCGATCGCCGCGCTCACCCGCATGATGGGGTTCTACGCGATGCGCGGCGTCGACGTGCTGCGCGTCACCCGATTCCAGGCGAAGAACGTCCCGGAAGCGGAGGACCTATCCCACTGGACTCGAGCGGGCTTCATCCGGTTCTCCGATTTCCTCGCTCACGGTCCGATCGTCCCGCGGGACTTCGACCCGACCGACCTCCTCGCGCTCGCGCTGACGAAGCAAGGGATCGCCCCCGACTCCCGGTTCGCCGACCCAATCGAGGCGGCCAAGGCCCTCGGAGGGCTGCGGTCCGACTTCGCCGCCCGGCTCCGGGTGAAGGAGTTCCGTCCGCTCGAACGGCTTCACCGGAGCGGGCTGCTCGCCAAAGGCCTCGCGATTCCGGAGTACTGGACGTACTGCACCGAAGCGGATCTGAGCCTGTACAAAGCGGCCAAAGCGACCCGCCTCACGAAGGACATGAAAGCCACCCTCCGGATCATCCAGGAAGAGGGACCGATTTCCCGCCAGCGGCTCCTCATCCTCTCGGACCTGAGCCGGCCTTCGACGACGGCGGCACTTCGCAAACTGTACGAGGGCCTCCATGTGACCCGGGATTCGGACAACCGGTATCGTCTGGTCTCCGACATGAAGATAGGCCGCGATGACGCCCGGCGGGAAGTCCTCCGGCGGATCATCCGAAGCCTCGGTGTGACCTCGGCGGAGGCGCTCGCCGCGTACACGCGGTTCGAGTACAACATGGGGGAGACCCGTTTGCGGTTGCGGGAGTTCGTGGCGGAAGGATGGCTCGTTAAAGGGTTCCTCGCACGGGGCGAGCGAACCGTGCTGTGGGCCGTGAAGGACGGTCTCGAGCAGATCGGCCATGCGGATTTCCGTCGGAAGTTCGTGCTGACACCCCTCGACAACCTCTTCCTGTATTTGCGCGAGGCGATTGTCGACAAGTTCCACATGGGGTCCTGCTACGTCGTGTTCGACGGGGCCGAGATGGTGGCGGCCTTCAAGGCTCGCCGCCGGAAGTGGGAGCTCCTCGTCACCGAGTTCCAAGGCGAATCCGCGGGCCGGAGGATCGTCGAGGCGTGGGAGGCGGAGAACGAGCTCGCGGTCGAGGAACAGGTCGACCGGATCTCGGACCACGAAGTCATGGAGTGGTACGCGAAAATGTATGGGCGCGGGGCCGCGGAGCGCTGACGCGCTCCGTCTCCTGACGCTCAAGTTCATGCCGCGAACCTCGGATTCGGTCCCGATTCCGATGAGCATCCTCGGTGTCGACACGATTGCGATCGTGGTCTCCGATCCGCGAAAGGCGATTGCGTGGTATCGGGATGTCCTGGGCTTGGACGTCGCCTACATCGGACCGAACGAGCCGAACCCGGACCCCACCGTCGAGGGGACGGCCGAGAACCCGGGTCACTGGGTGGAACTCGGACCGGGTCGCCCTCGCACACGCGTCCACCTGTGCTTCATGGGCGGGGAGACCGAGCCCGGGCCCGCGGGGATCACGTTCGTCACGGATGACATCCAGGCGGAATACGAACGGATGCGGCGCGCCGGCGTCGAGTTCCCGCTTCCGCCCGAGAAGATGGAATGGGGCGAGTGGCTCGGCCAGTTCGTGGATCCGGACGGGAACGTGTTCGACCTCAAGCAGCCCATCTCCATCGCGGAATGGAAAGCCCCGTCCGCTCCCGCGAAGCCACGGAAGCGTCGTCGGCTCAGATAGGCTCGGCTCGTCGACCCGGTTCCAGGCCCAACGCGCGATCGGCGCAGGAGGCGGCCTCGTCGAATCGCCCGAGCTTTGTGAGGACGAAGCCCATGTTCACCCATGCGCCCCGGTAACGCGCATCGATCTCGAGGGCACGCTCGTAGCATCCGAGCGCCTCGTCGAACTTCCCGAGACGCGCGAGCGCGTTTCCCTTGTTGTTCCACGCGACCTCGTATTCCGGGTTCACCTTGATCGCCGCGTTGAAGCAGCGCAGTGCGTCGATGAGACGACCGAGCTTCGTGAACGCGTTCCCCTTGTTCAACCAGGCGACCTCGTTGTGCGGGTTGATGTCGAGCGCCTTGTCGATGGCGCGCAACGCCTCGTCGTACCGTCCGAGGAGGATGAGCGTCGCCCCCTTGCCATACCACGGCATCTCGCCCCCCGTGACGCCCGGGCGCATCGTGGCGATCGCGCGATCGTAATCCACGAGCGATTGTTCGTAGTCTTTGCGCCCCATATCACGCTCCGCTTGGACGAGCTGCCGTCGAAGGGTCGACGCCGAGTTCCGGCGCAAGATTTCCGCGACCGCCAAGGCCGCAGGCCAAGGCATCGCGGCACTGATGCCCACGATCCACGGAAGGCTCATCGCGTACGTGGGATCGGCGACGGTGGCGACCGCCTGGCCAATGATGGGAACCGCGCTCGCGATGGCCAGGAGGATTCGGTGGGGGCCCCCGACCAGGTTCCGCGTGGCCCCGGCGAACGGTAGAATGCCGACCAAGGTGAGGCCGACCGCGGCATTCGCGTCGAGCGGCAGCCCGCGCAGGAGCACCGCACTGAGAACGAGAATGGATCCTGCGGCCAAGAGCGCTCCGTCGAACCGGGGCGGCCTGGGACTCCGGCTTCGAATGTACCCTGCGGCGAGACAGGCGCTGAGACCGATGAGGAAGGCGGCGATTCCTCCGCTGACGAAGGGCTGGTTCAGCGCACCCGCGAGGAGAAGGCTCGTGGACGCGGCGAGGACGAGCCCGCCGGCCGTCTCTGCGGTGATTCGGTTCCGAACTTGGGCCGTGGGGCGGCCATTCCTTCGCGGGCTTCGCCCTGGGATTCCGGGCCGTGTTCGGAGCTTCGGAGACGGCGGAGCAATCGTGGCCCGTCGGGATGTTTCGGGTCTGACCGTGACGGGAAGCACCGACTCTCCCAAGGCGACGGGCTTTGTCTTGGGCCGTTGCGGCGGCGCAGGCCTCGGGAGAACGGGCGACGGACTCGGTGGGAGCGAGGACAGCGGCTTGTCGGTCGGCTGGGCCGGCGCGGGTTTGGGAGGAGCCATCGTCGCCTTCACGGACGCGAGCGGAGGTTTCGGACGTGCGACGACCGGCATCGCGGGTGGTCGCGGGACTTCAGTGACGGGCGGCCGAACGTCTTGGATGAACTCGTCGACCTTGTCGAGGACTGCGTTGCCGTGAGCCGTCGCCGTTGCCTGTGGCCGGCTGGGGCTCTCTGTGGCGGCCACCGGGCTGGGTTCCTTCGTCTCCCCCAGGGGTCCCCCGCAAACCTCGCACTCCTCGAGGTCGGGGTCGTTGTCCGCTCCACAGATGGGGCAGAGGCGCAAGTCCAGGATGTCCTCTTCCATGTCTTCCACGGTCGGTTCCGACTCAAATTCGGCGGCACACCGCGGACACGTCGTGTCGCCCGACGCAACGAAGCCGCCGCAGTTCGTACAGATGAACAGGAGGCCGACCTCTCCCTTCTCCAGGACTCCGTTCGGATCCCGGTCCCGCAGCTGTTTCGTATGACGGAACCCGGCCTCGAACAGTTTCAGGGCTTTTTCGCGGTCGAGCCCGAAGGCTCGGCTGAGCCGGACGACGGCCTCGTCGATGACAAAGGCCCCGCAGTTCGCGCACTCCGTCTCGTCCGGAGGCATGGGCTCCGCGCAGACGGGACACAGGACCCGGGCCTGCTTCCCGGGCATCGACGCGGATTCGACCCGCCCGGCGGACCATAAACCCACGGTCCCCGTTGTCAGGGTCGATAGTCGGCCCTCCGCGTTCTTAAGTAGCGCACCGGCCTTCGCACACCATCGATGGCCTCGAACCTGGATTTCCTGGTCGCATTTCTGATGGGAATCTTGCCCGGACTCGTCATCCTCTGGGCCTCGCTCCACCGCTTCGATCGGCCGCACGTGGACCACACGCTGTTCGATGACCGCCGCGTCTTCGGGAGCCTCGCCGTCGGCCTCATCTTCGGGACCGTCGCGAGCGTCTTCGCCATCGTGCTGCCCCGCGGCGATCTCGCTTCGTTCGCGGTCGTCGTCGCGGTTAGCTTTGTCTTCGAGGAGTCATTCAAGCTGGTTTGGCTGAACCGCCGCAGCTACCGCGGTCGCTTCGACACGACCTTCTACGGCGTGCCCTTGGGAATCGGGGCGGCGGCGAGCGGCGTCGTTGCGGCGGCGTGGGCGTCGCGGGAGATCCTGTATGTGCCGGAGACGTTCGTGCTGCTCATCCTCTACTCGATCAGCCTGGGCCTGGTGAACGCCGACACGGGGGCGTTGATCGGCTTCGGAGCATCCCGGGGTGACACGTGGCGCGCGTTCTTGCGGGCCGTTGGCGTCCGCCTCGCCCACGGAGCATTCCTCTCTCCCTTCCTGCTCCAAGTCAACGAACCCTACGCCGCCCTTTCCGTCGTCACGTCCGCGGGGTTTGCCCTCCTGATTTACTACTACGTCTACCGGGAGATTCTGCCGGGGACGCTGCCCGACGACATTCGTCGGGAACTGAGGCGGGAGCGGCGCCGCGCGCCGGCGGCTAGGGATTGAGGACCACGGCACGGTAGAAGCCGGCCTTCGGTTCGAAGACGGCATTCTCTTCAACCAGCGTGGCGAGCGCTGCGGCGGCGTGTGGGATCCCCAATCCCGCGAGGACCCGCTCCCAGTCGGACAGCGAGAAGACCTCGAGTTCCCGCGTGAGCTCGATCGCGGCGAATCGCACGCGACTTGCGCGGTCGCGCCCCTTCCCGGCGACGCCGATTACGCGAACGTGGACATCGCGGGATCGCTTCCGATGGACCGGCGCCCGGGCCCGTTGATACTCCTCGGTGCCGCCCGCGTTCTCTGCGCTCACCGTCCCTACGAGCGGTGCGAGCTCCCGCGCGGTCTCCGCCCGGGCGCGTATCCGCGCTGGGACAACGTGAATCTCAAACCCGCATTGACACGTCGTCGTCTTCTGCTTGAGATTCACTCCTTTCGCGCGCTTACATCGCGGGCAGACGACGACTCCGTACATGCTCAGGCGAGAAACACGAGCGCCGCCAGGCATGCGCCGTAATGGTCCATCGGGATGCTCAGATTCTCGATCCGGTAGTCGATCCGACGGAACTTGATCCCGCGCAGCTTCGCCATCTCCCCCATCTTCCACTCCATCACCTCGCGAAGCGAATTCTTGGTCCCGTGCATGTGGCCTTCCGCGACGTATCCGCCGTAGTCATCGTCTCGGAATCCGTACGCGATGCCCGCGGAGATCGTCTCGCCCTCCCCGCCTCGCTGCTGGGCGAGGACGCAGTGAGTGATCGCGCCCATCGGCAGGTCCCTCTGTCGGACCGGTCGGATGCCCACGGGTAGGACCGACGAGACGGATACGATATTCTGCTCCGCCAAGCCCGCGTTTTGGAGCGCCTCATCAAACGCGTTCAGGTCCGAGACCTTCGAGACCGCCTTGCCCGACGTGACGAAGAATTTCGTGGGAATCGGCAACATGTGCTCTGCGAACGCGCCGCATTGCCGAGGGAGACTTAAGGGTTTGCGAGACGGGGCCCGCCCGACTTCCAGAATAATATCGTGATATTATTATTTATCAGGTTGGATGGCTCGCGGCCGTCAACGGGGGCACGTCCGCTGCGGAGGTCGTCGGGACGATCGCTTTGTGCATGCTGTAGGCGTCCTCGCCCCACGAGTAATATCCGTACAAGACGCCGTCCGTGCGGTAGCCGAGTCGACGGTAGAATTCGATGGCCACGAGGTTCTTCGTACTCACTTCGAGTCGGATCGTCGACAGGCCTCGTTCGCGGCACACGGCCTCGGCGGCTTGCATCATCTGCGTCCCGATGCCGCGCCGCCGGGCTTTCGGGGCGACCGCCACCGACAGGACGCGGCACACATGCCCCTCGAACAGGAGCATCATCGCGGCGGTGACGGCTTTCCGACCGTCTTCCACGAGCGTGAGGGCCCTCTCGTTTCGCAGGATCCAGTCGACGTGATCGCGGCGGAAGCGGTGCTCCCGAAAGCAGAGAATCTCGAATCGGTACAGTGCGTCCAGATCATTGGGCCCGGCAATGCGAAACATGGCGGTGTCGAACCGTGCGTCTGCTTATTCTTCTTTTCGACCGCGGGTTCTGTAACGTTTTGGGTTGGCACCCTAACATTACTCCACCCCGCTCGGCTCCTCCCGTGCGCCCGTCGGCAACGCCGACAGGTCGTAGAGGGGACTCACCACATCATGGCGGAGGGCACCGGGCTGGAACCGTACAGCCCTTGCCAAGACCTCGTTCGAGGCCAAGGCGGTCTCGAGGATGTTCAGGCCTGCGTTGATCTGCCGGTCCATCTCCCAGTCGCACATCTCGCAGACGAACACCTGGCCCACCCTATCTCGGCGCCGAGCGCCACACACGGGGCAGGTCTTACTGGTCCATGCCGGGTTGACTTTGATGACGGGCACGCCGGCAAGGGCGGCCTTGTATTCGATCTGACGGTGAATCTCGCGGCGGGGCCATGAGGACAGGCGACGGTTCATCCGTCTGGACCACCCGCCCGAGCCGTGGAGCCTCAGGTCCTCGAGGACGATCGCCGACTTGCCATTCTTGGCGAACTGTACGAGTCTCTTGGAGGCGAGATGCAGCCTCTGACGGACTCGATGCCTCTCTCTTTGACCTTCCCGATTCAGCAGGCGGCGCAGGACCCTCCGATCGTGCGCCTTCTTCGACGCGAGCCTCCTCCTCCTTCGGAAGTGGGTCTGCTGGATTCGCCGAACGCCTCCGAAAGCAAGGCTCGTCGAGACCATGTTCTCATCCGAGGCCACCACTCCGTCCAACGAATCCTCATTTGTGTCGAGGGCGATCGCTCCCTCGGGATTGTACGTTCTTGGAGCCTCCTTCCGCACGACGAAAATGACCTTGCCCGGGACCAGGCTTAGGGAACCCAGTGTCCAGGATGGGTCGCTCAGGTACGAGCGATGCCATTTGGAAACGGGCAGCTGGAGCTGCACGCCTTCCGTCCCCCGGACCGGGATGCGGAGGCGTCCCGTTTCGCGGTCGAGCCGGTAGGACTGGTTCTCCGCCTTGAGGATAAGCTTGCGCATGTAGGGGACGGAGGATCGTTTCTTTCGTCTCAGCCGTCGGCGATGGGCCTTCAGGACCGTCAAGGCGACCTCGAAGGCGGACGGGATGTACTGTTTGTAGACCGCATGCCCACGGCTCAGGACCTCGTAGGCGGCGCGGGCGAGTCGGGCCCGAGATTGGATGTCCTCTCGAAGGGCGATGCGGATCGACTCATTCACGAGGAGTCGGAACTCGCACAGGAGCCAGTCCAACGCCGGGGCATCCCACCGGACTGGGAATACGAGCGCCCTATGGACGTCCACGGGTTACCGAAGGGAGAAGCACAGATTAGGCCTCCCGAGGGAGATGCCCGAAAGTGAAACTCGGGGAATACGTTTTGACCAACGGAAGGGCGATCGTGACGCCCGCAACCTAAGGATGGCCGCTTCCCCGGCCCCCGTATGATTTAGCCGCCCACGACTCTACCACCACAGAAGTTACAGAGTCCGACCGCGAAAGAGTAATCTAGACGCATCCAAATGGGGCGGGGGTTCATGGTCTCGATCGCGGAAATCCTGAAGGGACGCCACACCGGCAAGACGGTCGAGCTGCGAGGCTGGATCTACCGCACCCGATCCGTCGGCGGGAAGGCGTTCGTCGTGGTCCGCGACGCGACTGGCATTGTCCAGGTGGCCCTCTCCCGCGACTCCGTGCCGGCCGAGGCGTTCATGGCGGCAGAGAAGGCGCTCATCGAATCTGCCGTCATCGTCCATGGCAAAGTGGTCGAGGACAAACGCGCCCCGGGGGGCTTCGAAATCCGCGCGGACGACTTCAAGGTCGTCCACTTCGCGGAGAAGTTCCCGATCCAGGCAGACCTGAGCGAGGAGTTCCTCCTGGATGTCCGCCACCTGTGGGTGCGGTCCCAGCGCATGACGACGATCTTCCGGATTCGACACACAACGTTCGGCGCGGTCCACGAGTACTTCCGGGACCACGGTTTCTGGGAGGTCCACCCGCCGATGATCACGCCCTCCGGTAGTGAAGGGGGCTCGACCCTGTTCGAGCTCGACTACTTCGGGCGGAAGGCGCACTTGACCCAGTCATGGCAGCTCTATGCGGAAGCCCTCGTCCTCGCCATGGAGAAGATCTACTACATCGGGCCGTCGTTCCGCGCGGAGAAGTCCCGGACCACCCGACATCTGACGGAATACTGGCATGCAGAGATGGAACAGGCGTGGGCCGGCATGGACGACGTGATCAAGCACGCGGAGGGGGCCATCTCGCACGCATGCCAGCGGGTCGCCGAAGAGCGCCCGGACGACATCGTCGCGATGGGCCGCACGCCGGAGTTCTTGAAGGCCGTGAAACCGCCGTTTGAGCGCATGACCTACGACGACGCGCTGAAGCTCCTGAAGAAGAAAGGGATGGACATTGAGTGGGGCAAAGACCTCCGCACCCTCGAGGAACGTGCCCTCACGGAAGGCAAGTCGAGGCCAATCATCGTGACTCATTATCCGCGAGTCACCCAGGCGTTCTACAAGGCGCGGGACCCGAAGCATCCGGACCTCGTCCTCGCCTTCGACGTGATCGGCGGCGATGGCGTCGGCGAGATTGTGGGGGGCAGCGAACGCGAGACGGACCTGGACGCGATCAAGAAAGGTCTCAAGGAACAGGGAGAGGACCCGAAGGCGTACGATTGGTATCTCGACTCCCGCCGCTTCGGCAGCGTGCAGCACGCGGGCTTCGGGATGGGGATGGAGCGCCTCATCCAGTGGATCTGCAAGCTCGACCACATCCGAGACGCCGTATCGTTCCCGCGGACGCCGGGCCGGTTCGCGCCGTGAAGCGCAGGCTTTTAGGACCGCAGGCCGTAATCGCGAGCAATGGGCGAGCCCCCTGACGATCCGTTTGCCCCGCTCGTTGCGGTGCACGAGGATTTCGTCGACAAGCTCACCGAACTCGAGGCGACCTTGGACGAGATGATCGCCACCCGCGAGACGCGCGAGGGGAACGAAATCATCCTCGATGAGGCCGTCCGGTTCTTCGAGGAGGAACTGATTCCCCATCTCCGCCTGGAGGACGATGCGGTCGTCCCGGCCATCGAAGCGGCGATCGGTCGGTACGGGACGCTCGTGACCGTCGTCATGTACGAGCACGAGGAGATTCGGCGCGGGGTCGCGAAGTTTGAGGAGGCCCGGGACGACCTGCGTCGCGACCCGGATTCATGGCCGGCCATCCAGGAGCTGAATCGCCACGGCATTTTCCTCGTCCAGTTCCTTTGGGACCATTTCCGCAAGGAGAACACGAGCCTCTTCCCGACCGCCCGGAAGGTCCTCTCCGCCGATGTGCTGCGGGACGTCACGGAACGGATTTCAGTCCGGTGAGCGACTCAGCGCCGTGCGGATCTTCACCGCGAAAGCGTCTAGCTCGGTGCGATCCGCGATGCGGCCATAATCTGCGCGGACGCGGAGCCCGAACCCATCGCCTCGCCATCGCGGAATCAGATGCAGGTGCGCATGGAACACCTCCTGTCCAGCTTCCTCCCCGTTCGCGAGGTAGAAGCTCACCGCCTCGCACCGGATGCCGCTCGTGCGCATGGCGCGGGAGATTTCTTTCGCCGCTTCCAGGATCGGCCCGACGGCCGCGGGCGGCAGGTCCTCGACGTACGCGGCATGGGCCTTCGGGATCACGAGCACATGGCCCGGGTTCATCGGTCGGATGTCCATGAACGCGAGCGTCGAGGGATCCTCGCGGACAATGCTCGCGGGAACCTCCCGGTGCACGATCTTGCAGAAGATGCAGTCGCGGGCCGAGGCGGCCATGGGTCGGACCTCTCACTTTTTCGAAGAAGGCCCAAGGATATGCTCCGCGATGATCAGCTTCTGAATCTCGTTCGTGCCCTCGTACAGTCCGAGGATGCGTGCATCGCGGAAATACCGCTCCACGTCGAAGTCGCCGCTGAATCCGTATCCGCCGTGCACCTGGACAGCCCAGTCCGTGACCCGTTGGGCCATCTGGGCTCCGTAGAGCTTGGCCATCGAGACCTCGATGGTGTTGTCTTGTCCCAGATCCCGCAAGTGCGCCGCACGAAGGGTGAGGAGGCGGGCGGCGTCGATCTCGACCGCCGACTGCGCGATCATCTCCCGGATTAACTGGAAGTCGCCGATCGGCCGTCCGAATGCCTTGCGATCTTTCACGTACTTCGACGCGGCCTCGAGGGCGGCTCGCGCCACGCCGACGGCTCCGGCCGCGATGCCGATCCGGCCGCTGTTCAGGGTCCGCATGGCTTGGTTCCAGCCGTCCCCTTTCTTGCCGATGAGGTTCTCCTTTGGGATGCGGCAGTCCTCGAACGCCAGGTCCGCGGTGGGGCTCGCGCGCAATCCGAGCTTCGTCGTCGTCTCGACGTGGGTGACCTTGAAACCGGGTGCATCCTTCGGCACCAGGAAGAGCGAGATGCCCTCGTGGCGCTTCGTCCCAGGCTCCCGCGCGTACACCTGGATGTAGTCGGCGATGCTCCCGTTCGAGATGAACCGTTTCTGGCCGTTCAGCACCCATTCGTTTCCGTCGAGGCGCGCGGTCGTCGCGAGATTCCCTGCGTCGCTCCCCGCCTCGGGTTCCGTGATCGCCCACGCCCCGAACCGCTCCCCCTTCGCGAGGGGCACGAGCCAGGTCTCCTTCTGCGCCTCCGAGCCGAACCACATGAGGGACGTCTCGCTCAGGGATGTCTGGACCGAGACCGTCGTCCGCACGGACGACGAGCCGCGGCTGATCTCCTCGACGAGCAGCATGAACGAGACGTAGTCCATGCCGGCCCCGCCGTACTTCTCGGGCACGGGAGCGCCGAGGAAACCGAGTCCCGCCATCTTGCGGTAGAAGGACTTCGGGATCTCGCCTTTCTCCTCCCAGTCCCGAACGTGCGGGATGAGCTCGCGATCGACGAAATCCCGCGCGGTGTCGCGGACGAGCCGTTGCTCTTCCGTCAGCCGAAAGTCCATCGGGCCGCCTCCCGCGGCCTAAGCTGCGCTATTCGCATAAACCTTCGGAGCTTGCGGGGAGGAACCGGCTCGGCGATCAGCGGATCGAGTAGATCGGCGTGCGCGTGATGTGGATCGCCCAAACTCGGCCGGCTTGCAGGACGGAGATTTGGCTGCAGGCCTTGCACCGCATGGACTCCGCATTCACGTTGGAGCCGAATCTTTCGGCATCCGCGTGGCGGCAGCTCTCTCGGCCGGGTTGGCGTTTCAAGGTCATGGCGCACATGGTTGGGTCTCCAATGTCGTTCTTGACAGACGTCCGACTTGAGCACGATGTAAATACCCTATGGCCCGCCTCTCACCCGTGATTCTCGTAATCCTTAATGGGGGACGCTCGGATACTCGACGGGATGGCCCTCCTCTCGGACGCGGATATCCGTCAGTACTTGGCCAAGGGGGAGCTTCGGATTGAGCCGTTTGACGAGAAGAACCTCACACCGAACGGGTACGACGTGACGATCGAGGAGGTCCTCGTCCCGTCCTCGAACGTGCGTACGACCCGCGGAGTCGCCAAGGTTCCGCCCATGACCCGGTTTGCCGTCAGCACGCGGGAGTCGGTCGGCCTCGGCCGGCACGTGGCGGGTCAGCTCTGGCTCCGCACGACATGGGCCCGCCGGGGGGTTCTCGCCGCGTTCGGGATGATCGATGCGGGCTTCTCCGGCACCCTCACCTTCGGCGCCTTGAACGGCGCTTCCGAGGTCCTCGAGGTCCCGATTGGCGAACGGTTCGCCCAGATCGTCTTCCTGTCCTTGGAGTCGCCTTCATCCGAGACCTATGAGAAACGCTCGGGGACGTATCAGGGCCAGCGTGGCGTGACGCTCGAACGACCCTGACGTCGAACGCCTCGTGGTGCTGCGTGGGGGAGTATGCTCGGACCGCGTGGAGTCGAAGATCCTTGACCTCCATGCCGGCATGTGCGGCGATGGCTCGGATGCGGTCCGCCGCGGCACGCTCGTCCGCCCGCTCCAAGATTCGGTAGACGTGTACCACGCCGCGCGCCCCAAGAGCGGCGAACGCGTAGCCCAGGTGGTCGAACGCCGTGTGCGGCAGATCGAGGATGACGCGGTCGACGGGCCGGATCCGGTCCAGGATTTGGCGGGCATCTCCCTCGTGCGTCGCGACCCGGTCGACCCGGTTGGCCCCGACGTTGGCGCGGAGCAACGCGACCGCGGCGGGATTCACGTCGGAGGCGTGAACGACCTTGGGCCGACGTCGTTTCGCAATCAGGATGGCGTACGGGCCTACCCCAGCGAATGGATCGGCGACGATCTCGCCTGCGAGGACCTGATCGGCGATCCGTTGACGTTCCGAGGCGAGCCGGGGGCTGAAGTACGCGTGGGCGAGATCGACCATGTAGTGAAGGCCGTGTTCCGTGTGCACCGTCGTCGTGCGTCGTTCGCCCGCGATGACCTCGATCGATCGAACCCGGCGCTCCCCCTTGACCCCGCGGTCTTCCACGGCAACCCGGAGCGTCGGATTCCACCGGAGGATCGCCCGTCCGATCTCTTCGCGATACCGCTTCAACTCGTTCGGGATCTTCAGGACGGCGATGTCTCCAATCACGTCGAACGAGCTGGGAAGCGATCGGCGGAGCGGCGGCGGCACCTCAACGACGTCTTTGTAGCTCCGGACGGCCACGAATCCCTCGCCGAATTCCCGCTCTTCCGTCGGAAGGTCGAGATCCACCCGTGCCGTCGTCGGGATGAATAGTCGGTCTCCTTCCCGGACGATGCGGAGATGCTTGTGCAAGACGCCCAGATCGATCAGCCGACGTCGGATTTCTTCCCCAAGCTCCGGCGGCACGACGACACACCACGCCCGCACGGTCCGCGATTCCGCGGCACGCGGTTAAGGGTTTTCGGAGGAAAGGAGAATAGCCTTCCCGCCATCCTCGCGCTTCGATGGGGGAGATCGTCTTCATCGGACTCGGGTTGGACGACGAGAAGGGGATCACGCTCCGCGGACTTGACGAGGCTCGGTCGGCCGACGTCGTGTTCGCCGAGGGGTATACGTCGGCCCTGCCCGGTGGATCGCTCGACGCCGTTGAGAAACTCATCGACCGCAAGATCCGTCGGCTCACCCGCCAAGAGGTCGAGGACGGCCAGGTCCTCCTCGCCGCGGCCGCCACGGGCGTAGTCGCGTTCCTCGTCCCGGGTGATCCGATGACGGCCACGACCCATATCGATCTCCGCTTGCGGGCGGCGGCCGCCATGATTCGCACGCGCATCGTCCATGGGGTCTCGATTCTGACGTCGGCCGCGGGGGCGTTAGGCCTCCAAGCATACAAGTTCGGTCGCACGACGACGGTCCCGTTCCCTGCCGCGGGATTCGCGCCGACGAGCCCCCTCGAGGCGATCCTGGCGAATCGGACCGCGGGGCTCCATACGCTCGTCCTCTTGGACCTCCGTGAGGACGGGACGTTCCTGGCACCAGGGGATGCGGTCGGCTCGCTCCTGCGGATGGCCTCTGCCATCGGGACGACCGAGTTCGGCCCGCACACCCTTGCATGTGTCCTGAGTCGAGTCGGCTCACCCGAGGTGCGTGCGTTCGCGGGACCCATTGCCAAACTCGCGGACCGCGACCTCGGGCCGCCGCCCCACTGTCTCGTGATTCCGGGGACGCTCCACTTCCTCGAGAAAGAAGCGCTCGTGGCGTTCGCGGGCGCGCCTCACGACCTCTGATTCTTGGCGATCTCAGGAAGCCTTTCAGAGGACCAGAACGTGACTTCGAGGGTGTACGACAATTGGAATTCCTTCCCCCTCCACTTGGCCCGGAGAGGCTCCATTGCCTTGCGGTGAATCTCTTCCGGGACATCCCATTGCGA
>Ga0209236_1000445_pt1 | contig 23914 bp, 24 predicted proteins | sample GraSoi013_1_40cm_FD_185819 | JGI IMG/M metagenome (GOLD analysis project Ga0209236, IMG submission 185819) | Grasslands soil microbial communities from the Angelo Coastal Reserve, California, USA - Sample 09_27_2013_1_40cm (SPAdes) (version 2) | ecosystem: Environmental > Terrestrial > Soil >... | reverse complement strand
CTCGTCGCCCTCGCGACGCCAGGCGCCGCCCACGGAGACGTGTTGATGGCGTTCGACATTCCCCAGGTGTTGGGCTATCACGGGAACGAGCTGCGCTATTACGATGAATTGCTCGGTCGGGACCAGGGTTGGTCGAACCTGCAATACGTCCGCACCTGGGACTTGCTCGCGGTGCGGTACGCCATCGCGCCGGTGCGGGGACGGAACGACAGCATTCCGGGCTATCGCCGGGTGCTGGACTCGGTACCGATCTCGGTCGGTCGAGAGGCCAACCTGTTCGAGCGCGTGACGCCGCAGCCCTACGCCCGCGTGGTGCCGGGGGCTTTCAAGGCGCAGGATTCGAGCCAGGTCGTGCCTTTGCTGCTGGACACGAGACTCGACTTCAATCGCCTGCTGATCTTCACGCCAGACCAGGCGGTGACGCCCGCACCGATTCGCGAGATGCCGGCGCCCAGCCCCGCGCGGGCGACGGTCACCGCGTGGCAACCCGGACAGATGACGATCGCGCTGGATCCCGCGCCGCCGGGCCCGAGCTACGTGCTCGTGGCGGAGAACTGGTATCCCGACTGGCACGCGACCGTCGACGGCACGCCGGCCGCGGTACTTCGCGGCAACTACGCGCTCCTCACGGTGCCGGTGCCCGCAGGCGCAAAGCGCGTCGAGCTGGCGTTTCGATCCCACGCCTACGAGACAGGACGGCTCATCTCGCTCCTTTCGCTCGGCGTGCTGTTCGCGCTCGTGCTCGCCCCGGCAGCGATCCATCGCAAACGAAATGGGTGAGCGGGCGGAGCGGGCGGAGCGGGCGCTGATCGTTGTCCCCACGTACAACGAGGCGGCGAATCTGACGACCCTCGTGACGCAGGTTCTCGAGCAGGATCCGCGGCTCGAGATCCTGGTCGTGGACGACAACTCTCCCGACGGCACCGGGGTCATCGCGGATGAGACAGCCAGGACCAACCCTCGCGTCCATACGATGCATCGCGCAGGGAAGCTCGGACTCGGGACGGCGTACATCGCCGGGTTCAGGTGGGCGCTGGAGCGCGGCTACGATTACGTCTTCGAGATGGATGCCGACTTCTCACACGATCCGCGGCACCTCCCCGAGTTTCTCACGGCTATTCAGGACGCCGACCTGGTGCTCGGCTCGCGTTACTTACAGGGCAGGGTGACGGTCGTCAATTGGCCGATGGGCCGGCTGATGCTATCGTATTTAGCCAACATCTACGCTCGCTGGTTCACGGGACTCAGGATCTGGGACCTGACGGGCGGGTTCAAGTGCTTTCGCAGGCGCGTACTCGAGGGGATCGACCTGTCCCAGGTCGGCTCCAACGGGTACGCCTTTCAAATCGAGATGAGCGTCCGCGCATGGCGAAAAGGGTTCAAGCTCCGGGAAATCCCGATCGTGTTCGTCGACCGGACCGAAGGTCAAAGCAAGATGAACAAGGCCATCGTGCGCGAGGCAGTATGGAAGGTCCCACGCCTGCGGCTCATGGTGTGGTTCGGCCGCATCTGATCGGACTGCCGATCTACAAGATGACGGGATCGGGAAATGATTTCGTCATGCTCGATGCGCGCACCGCTTCGCCCGACGATTGGAATGCCGAGGACATCCAAGCCGTGTGCGCGCGGGGCACCGGCATCGGCGCGGACGGCATCGTGTTCGTCGGGCCGGGCTCGCAACGGGGCGCCGCACGCATGATCTACTACAACGCCGACGGCTCCCACGCGGCGATGTGCGGGAACGCCGCCCTCTGTAGCACCACGCTCGCCGTTCACCTTGGGCTAGGATCCGCGGATGGCATGGACCTCGAGACGGATGCGGGGACCTATCGCAGCCGCGCGGCCGGGACGGACACTGGACGTGCCGAGCTCCGGCTCGCCCCGGTCGACGCGCCTGTCACCGTCCGCGGGCTCGCGCTTGCCGATGGCGAACGTCGGGCCGTACTCGGACGCGTCGGCGTCCCGCACCTCGTGGTCGTCGTGGAAGACGTCGATCGGGTGCCACTGATGGATCGTGGCCGGGCGCTCCGATTCGATCAGTCGCTGGCGCCGGAAGGCGCGAACATCAACTTCATTTCGGCCGATGGACCGGCGCACAACGGGAAGCCGACATGGCGAATGAGGACGTACGAGCGCGGCGTCGAGGGTGAGACGCTGGCGTGTGGGACCGGCGCTGTGACGGCCGCCTGCGCGATTCAGGATTGGGGACTCGGAGCGCTGCCGATCGACATCCAGAGCCGCAGCGGCCGGATGCTGACGATCCGAGCCACGAAGGCCTCCAACGGCTCCTACGACGATGTCTGGCTGGCCGGGGAGGGGAGAATGGTGTTCAGAGGTGTGATTACATAAACCGCTTGTCCACATTCACACACATCTCAACTTAACATAACATCTATTATACGAAGTGCTGTGCTACGAAACCGAGCCCTTTGTGAGCTCCCCCAGACGCACCTTTGCCTCGGTCACAGCCGACTCTTTTGGGAAGTCCTTCACAATCCGTCGATATGCGGCAATGGCCCTGGCAGTGTCTGCGGCGCTCGTCCAGGCTCGACCCGCATCAGACAGTAGCTGGGCCCGCTGGAAGTCCAGCCGGGCCGCGCTGGAGGCCTTCTCGTAGGCCTCTGCGGCGTCTCTGAAGCGTCCCAGGTTCTCGTATGCTGCGCCAAGCAGGCCGTAGGCCTGAGACCGATATGCGTGCCCCGCGCCCGATGCCCAGTCCTGCAGGACAGTGACCGCCTGCTGCGGCTGTCCTTGCAGCAGCCGCACGTTCGCCAGCAGGAGGCGGCCCTCTTCGGCGGCGTTCGTGCCGTCGTAGTTCTCGACCACCTTGGCGAGCTCGCTCGCGGCAAGCGGGAGATTCTGGTTCTCGAAGGCGAACCGCGCGCCTTGGAGCTCTCGGCTCGCGATCTCTTCGGCCCGGCGCTTGGTGGACAGCTGCCAGACAAACAGCACGGCCGCGATGACGATGACCGCGCCGATCCATGAACTCAGCTGCTTGTGCCGTTTGACCCAGGCGACGAAACGGTCCGAGAACCCCTCGCCCGTGCCTCCCACTACCGGAGCAACTGAAGCGGCCGTGGCCTTTGTTGCGGTTGCCATTTCAGTTCTTTTCTATCTCGGATGAAGTACGAATGTCCATGCCCCTGGGGTGACTCGAACACCCGGCCAACGGTTTAGGAAACCGCTGCTCTATCCACCTGAGCTACAGGGGCATATCCGGGGGCGTAAGCGCCGAAATGTACGCGAGTTAGGCGTAGTGCAGCAAGGCCTCGATGCGCCGTCCCTGCAGCCGCTGCCGGCCCTTCAAGAAGTCCAGCTCGATCAGAAAGCTGAACCCCACGACCGCCCCGCCGGTGGCGCCAACGAGCTGCGCCGCCGCGTTTGCGGTCCCTCCCGTTGCCAGCACGTCATCCACGATCAACACCCGATCGCCCGGCTGGACGGCGTCGTGATGCATCTCCAGAGCGTCGGTGCCGTACTCGAGCTCGTACTCCACCCGCTCGGTGGCGGCGGGCAACTTCCCCGGTTTCCGGATCGGTACCAGCCCCGCCCCGAGATCCAGAGCGATCGGCGCGCCGAACAGAAATCCTCGTGATTCAATTGCCACGACCCGCGTAATTCGCGCGCCGCGATACGGATCGGCCATCTGCTTGACCGCCTGACCGAACAGCTCCGGATCCAGCAACACCGGTGTGACGTCGCGGAAGATGATCCCGGGCTTCGGGAAGTTGCGGACGTCGCGGATCGCGCGCTTCAAGTCTTCCACGAGAGTCTTCCCCTCCCCCCCCGGAATTACCTGATGTCAAACGATGTAGGAAGATGCAGCTCAACTGGAACTTGAAGACGTTCGACGTCAGCGACGTCCGCGTGCGGCGGGCCCTGCCGGAGCTTGCTCTCCAGCTTCTCGAGCGCGGTCTCAGGACCCTGAGAAACCACTTCAACTGCGCCATCGGGCAGATTCCGCACGAAGCCTCCCAGCTCGAGCCGCTCGGCTTCACGCATGACAAACCACCTGAACCCCACGCCCTGCACCCGGCCACGCACGATCCAGCGCCGCGCGCTCACGACGGCAGAGCGTTGCGGCTGCGTCGGCGCCTCACGTAGATCAACACCACGATCAAGGTGATCGGGATGAGCGCGAGTATCACCCACGTGACGTAGCGGTGAATCTCCTCGCTGCGCAGCACGCCTTCATGCTGGCCGAGGAAGTATCCGATGAACGTGAGAATGGCGCACCACGCCGCGGCGCCAATACCGGTGTAGAGCACGAACTTTGGCAGCGGCATGCGATGCAGCCCAGCGGGAATCGAAATGAGATGGCGAATCACCGGAAACAGACGGCCGATGAGCGTGCTGATCTCGCCGTGCTGAGCAAAGAAGCGCTCGGAGCGCTGGAGATTCTTTTCACTCAACAACACGTACCTGCCGTAACGCTGTAGCAAAGGCCGCCCGATCAACTGTGCCCCGAAATAATTGGCCAGCGCACCGATGATGCTGCCGAGCACACCGCAGATCACCGCCACCGGAAAGCTCATTTGTCCCTTGGCTGCCCAATATCCGGCCGGTGGCATGACCAGCTCGCTCGGCACCGGCAGGATCGACGATTCCATGGCCATCAACGCGATGATGCCGGGATAGCCGAGGTCGAGCAGCGTCCGCAGCAGCCAGTCGATGAACCGTTCAAGCATCGAAGCCGTGCTCGCCGACGAGGGGAACGAAGCGGGCGTCTCCGATTGGCGTGGCCCGAATACCGGCGTCGGTGCGGCGAACGAGCGTCAGCGTCTGCGCGCCTTTCGCGCCCAGCGGAATGATCATGCGCCCCCCCCCCGGCGCGAGCTGCTCGACGAGCGGCGGCGGAATTTCCGGCCCGCCGGCGGCCACGAGAATGGCGTGATACGGCGCGTACGCGCTCCATCCCAGCGTCCCGTCACCGACGAGCAGCGAGACGTTCGTGACGCCCGCCGCCTTTAACGCCGCCTGAGCGCTCTCCGCGAGACCGCGCACGCGCTCGACCGTAAACACTTGAGCCGCGAGGGCCGCGAGTAATGCCGTTTGATACCCGGAGCCCGTGCCAATCTCGAGCACGCGCTCTTCGCCCTTCAAGCCGAGCGTTTCCAGGTACCGGGCCTGGGTGAAGGGTTGAGAGATCGTCTGGCCCGTGCCGATCGGCAGCGCGGTGTCTTCATACGCGCGATGGCGCACCGCTTCCGGCACGAAGAGATGTCTCGGCGTCGCGGCGAACGCCCGCAAAACCGCGAGATCGCGAATGCCCTGCGCTCGAAGTTGCTCGACGAGCCGCACGCGATAGCCACCATACGTGTCGCGGCTGCTGCCGGTCACTTCTTCTTCCCTCCGAGATCCCACTTCCTGACGACCTCGAGCAGCTTGTAATTCGTCAGGTCCACGTGCAGTGGCGTGACGGAGATGTACCCGTCCTTCAGCGCCTGGAAGTCGGAGTCGGCGCCTCCGGACCACGTCACGCGTCCGCCGCCGATCCAGTGGACCTCACGGCCCCAGGGGTCCTTCATCGTCGCGATCTCTTCGTGAAAGACCCGGCTGCCCAGGTTCGTGACCTTCACGCCCTTCACCTGATCCCAAGGGATGGGCGGCAGGTTGATGTTGAGCAGCGTTTCGCCGGGAAAATTCTCGACGCGGACGATGCTCTGGATCAGGCGCTCAAGTCCCTCGCGATGACTCTCGAGATGCTCGAGGTCGAAGCTGCCGTACGAAATGGCGATGCTCGGAATCCCGGCGGCCAATCCCTCCATCGCCGCGGATACTGTTCCCGAGTACAACACATCCTCGCCCATGTTCGGCCCGTGATTCACGCCCGACATCACCCAGTTGGGGCCCTCCGGCATAAGCGCGCCGAGGGCGAGCAGCACGCAGTCGGTCGGCGTACCGTCCACCTGGAAGGCCCCGTCGCTGCGCCGGTGGGCCCGCAGCGGTCGATGGAGCGTCAGGGAGTGAGATGTGCCGCTCTGCTCGCGATCGGGCGCCACGACGGTCACCTGGCCTACCGTGGCACAGACCTCTGCGAGCAGCGCGATTCCGGGCGCCAGCACGCCATCATCGTTCGAGACGAGAATCCGGAGGGGACTCATGTCGCGCCTGCCCCAACCATGATCCGTCCGGCATGCCGCGCGAAGACCCGCGCCAGACGCCACGTATCCGACCACGTCCGGAAGTGACTCGGCGGCCCGTAAATCGTGGGCACGGTGACAGAGGCGACTCGAAAACCGGCTCGCAACGCATCGAGCAGAAACGCCGTCTCGTACTCGTACCGATCGCCCGCCGGTCGGACCCGCTCGGCGACTGCGCGCGTGAAGGCGCGAAAGCCGGTCTGCGCATCGCTCACGGACTGACCGCCGATGCGGGTCGTGAGACGCGCTGAAAGCCAGTTCGTAAGGCGTCTGCCCAACGGCATGGTCTGACTGCGCTCGCGCGAGCCCAGGACGAGGTCAGCACTTCCGTCGGCAATTGGCGCGAGCAACCGACCGATTTCCTCAGGGGGATGCTGCCCATCGGCGTCGAGTGTGACAACGACGGCGGCGCCACGCGTGATCGCCTCATGGATGCCGTCTCTCAATGCCGCGCCCTTCCCCAGATTCGTATGATGTCGCAGCGCGACGTCTCGTACCGCCGCAGCCGTGCCATCGGTAGATCCATCGTCAACGACGATCACATGTGCTGATGGTAACGTCGCGCGCGTGCGCGCGACGACGGCGTGGATCGTTCGCGCTGCCTGATACGCCGGGATCACGACGGCGACCGGCAGCTCAGCGCCCCCCTCCACTGGCGGGGGCATTCGGTGAGTGCCCCTCGAGAATGCCGAGTACCGACTTCAGCTCGGAGCGGAGCTCCCTGACGGTTTCGGTGGCGAGGGCGCGCCGCGTTTCCGGCTTGAGCTCACCGGAACGCCGGTAGTGCTCGATCTTCTGCCTCGCGCCCTCGATGGTGTATTTCTCGGTGTACAGCAAATGCTTGACGAGCATGATCAGCTCGATCTCGCGACGCTGGTACACACGATTCCCGGAGCGGTTCTTGGCGGGATTCAGGAATCGAAACTGGCTTTCCCAGTAGCGCAGCACGTGCGGCTTTAGGTCGGTCAGCTGGCACACTTCCCCGATCGAAAAAAACTCCTGAACCGGTTGGATCGGTGAGCCACCGGTGGTCATTGCCACTGCTCCGCCTTCAGCTCGCGCTCCATCAGGTCCGCGACCGCCTGGCGGGGGGGTTTGTTCTGAAACAGGACGTTGGCGACTTCACGTGAGATCGGCAGCTCGACGCCGTGGCGCTCTCCCAGAGCGACGGCGGTGCGAGCGGTGTTGACCCCTTCGACGACCGCCTGTGTGCGCGCCAGGGCCTGCGCGACCGACTGCCCCTGCCCCAGCGCCACCCCCAACCCGCGGTTGCGTGACAGCGCACCCGTCGCCGTGAGAATCAGATCGCCGAGACCGGCCAATCCCGCAAAGGTCATCGGTTTGGCGCCAAGCGCCACTCCGAGCCGGGTTATCTCCGCTAGGCCTCGCGTGATGAGAGCGGCTCGAGTGTTGAACCCCAGGCCCAGCCCCTCGAGGATCCCAGCCGCGAGCGCAATCACGTTCTTCAAGGCACCACCCAGCTCGACGCCGATCACATCCGTGTGCGAGTAGACGCGGAAATTCGCGGTCGAGAAAATGCGTTGGGCGCGCTCGGCGATCCCGTGCTCAGCGGCCGCCGCGACGACGGCCGTCGGCTGACGTTGGTAGACCTCAAGCGCGAACGAAGGGCCGGAAAGCACTGCTATCGGCGTGCCGCCCGGCAGGACTTCGCCCAACACGGCGGACGGACGCTCCAGTTTTTCGGGATCAAGTCCCTTCGATGCGCTGACGACGAGCGGTTTGCCCTTCAGTGACCCTGCCACTTGGGTCATCACGGGCCGAACCGCGTGTGATGGCGCAGCGGAGACGATCACGTCCGCATCTCGCACCACGGCGCGGATGTCTCGCGCCGCGCCGAGGGTGGGAGCGAGCGGCGCGCCCGGCAGAAACATGTCGTTGACATGTCGCTGGTTTATACTCTCGACGACTTCCGGCTCGCGCGCCCACAGCGTGACTTGCTCGCCTTTGCGAGCCAGCAGATCCGCGAGTGCCGTGCCCCAGGCGCCGCCACCCACGACCGCAATGCGGGTCATCCGAGCCCAGCCTTCTTGGTGCGGAACCGGTTCTCAGTGCCTGCAACGAGACGAGCGATGTTGCGGCGATGCGCGAAGATGATCAAAGCCACCAAGCCAAGGCTCGCCCAGAAAACGTACGCAGCATTTGGCTGCAGTAGCGCGACCCACAACGGGACGCTTCCTACGGCGATGATCGAGCTCAACGAGACATAGCCCGTGAGCCACAGGCACACGGCCCAGACCGCCATCGCGATCAACACGGCGACTGGCGCGAGCGCCAGGAACATGCCTGCAGCGGTCGCCACGCCCTTCCCGCCTCTAAAAGTGACGTAGGGGGAGTACATGTGGCCCAGGACCGCGGCGCCGCCCAGAACGACAGGGAGCCACGTTTCCCCGCCCCCGAGCAGTCTCGGAAACAGCAACACGGAAATCGCGCCTTTGGCGATGTCGAACAGCGCCACGGGGATCGCGTACCTCCATCCGAGTATTCGGTAGACGTTTGTCGCGCCGAGGTTCTTCGAGCCATGGTCGCGGAGGTCGATCCCCCGCCCCAGCTTGCCCGCGATGTAGCTGGTCGGTATCGCGCCGAGGAGATAGGCGGCGACGATTGCCAGGATCGTAGTCAGCGGCGGCCTCGCTTGCGGCGAAACTTGATCGTCAGCGGCGCACCGGTGAATTCCCAGGCTTCGCGAAAACCGTTGTGCAGGTAGCGCGTGTACGACTCCGGGATCGCTTCCGGCCGGTTGGCGATGACAGCGAAGCGCGGTGGCCCTGTTCCCACTTGAGTCGCGTAAAAGAGGCGCACCGACTCCCCGACGGGCTGCGGCGGCTGTTGCCGGGCGAGGAGCTCCTCGAGCACGCGATTGACCTCCGCTGTGGGCACGCGCTTGTTGCGTTCTTCAGCGACCGTGACAATCGCCTCGAGCAGCTTGGAGACGCGCTGACCAGTCTTCGCGGAGACGTAGAAAAACGGAATGAACTCGAGGAACGGCGCTCGGGCCTTGATGTCCCGCTCGCCGTCTCTCGCCGTGTTGGTCACTTTCTCTTCGATCAGATCCCACTTGTTCACGGCGATGATGACGCCGGCGCCCCGCTCCCAGGCGTCGTTGGCGATCTTCAGGTCCTGGACGTGCATGCCGTCCTTTGCGTCTACGACCAACAGGCAGACGTCCGCCCGCTCCATCGCCCGTGTCGTCCGAAGCGTCGAGTAGAACTCGAGATCCTCCTCGACCTTGCTGCGCTTGCGCAGACCCGCCGTGTCGATGAAGACGAGGCGTCGCCCCTCGAATTCGAGCGGCGTATCGATCGCGTCGCGCGTCGTGCCCGGCTCGGCGGCAACGATCAGTCGATCCTGCCCGAGCAGCCGATTGACGAGGCTCGATTTGCCGACGTTGGGACGGCCGACGACCGCAACGTGGATTGCCTCGTCTACCTCCGCCGCCGGAGACTCGGGGAGCAACGACACCAGACGGTCGAGCAGATCGCCGCTGCTCTTGCCAACGGCCGCGGACACTGGGAACGGATCGCCCAGTCCCAGCTCGTAGAACGCGAGTTGACGCGTCTCGTCCGGCAGGTTGTCGGCCTTGTTTACGACCAGTAAGACAGGTCGATGGGCCTTGCGCAGCGACTGTGCGATTTCCAGGTCCGTCGGGTGAATGCCGGATTCGATATCCACGACGAAGAGCAGCACATCGCTATCGGCGATCGCCTGCTCCACCTGCCCACGAATCGCTCGATTGAGGGGATCGGTCGACCCCGGTATCAGACCGCCGGTGTCCACGAGCCAGAACCGGCGTCCGTTCCACTCCGCAGGCGCAAAGTGTCGGTCGCGCGTGACCCCGGGCTGCGCATCCACGATCGCCTGGCGCCGGCCGATGATCCGGTTGAACAGCGTCGACTTCCCGACGTTGGGCCGGCCGATGATGGCTACGGTGGGAACGGTCATACCGTGATCTCTTGGCTCACAAGCGCGTCGGCGAAGTCATACGACAGCTTGACTGGCATCGGAAGCTGCGCGGCGAGGTCGTGCGCCTCTACGTCGTCCATAAACAACAAGTCGTCGTTGACGGCCTCGGCAGGCAGCAGCGCGAGGTCCAGATCATCGCGATCGCGTAACGCCGACAGCACGGCCGCCGCGGGCAGCAAACCAGCCGTCGTCACGGACGATCCGAACAGCGTGTTCTCGAGCGCCAGGATCTCGAAGTGAGCACCCGTCGCGGCGGATAATTCAGCGGTCACCTGGGGCAGCAGCGGTCCCATCGCGGCCCCCGTCACAACCCCGATGCGTTTCCCCCGCCAGTTCTCTCCCTCGAGCGCTGCACGCGCATTCTGAATCCGCGTCTGGAGGTAGCGCACCGACCCAACGCCATTCTCGCGTTGCTCGAAATCACCGTACCACTCCACCGGCGGCAACGGCATGTCCGCCTGGAGGTAGAGATCGTCGGCGCCGTAGCACCACGGTATGCCCCGGTCCGCCACCGCCCGCGCCGCGCAGTCGTCCACGGTGGCCAACGCGGCACGGCATTCGTCACGTGTCGGCTGGCGCACCAGCGCGTGTTTGCTGAACTCGGTCAGCGCGACCGGTACCACCGACACGGACAAAACCGACGGGCCCAGACTGTACAAATCGCTCAGCGTGCGCACCAACTGTGCGCCGTCGTTCACTCCTGGGACGAGCACGACCTGCGTATGAAATGCGATGCCGCGGTCGATGAACCAGCGGAGCTGTGGAATCACCTCCGGCGCTTCGGGGTTACGGAGCAGCCAGCGGCGCACCACGGGATCGGTCGCATGGACGGAGACGTAGAGCGGCGACAGCCGGTATTCCACGATTCGCTCGAGGTCCCACGACTTGAGGTTGGTCAGCGTGGCGAAGTTGCCGTAGCGGAACGACAGCCGATAATCGTCGTCGCGGATGTACAGCACCTGCCGCATCCCCTGCGGATTGCCGTCCACGAAACAGAAGTCGCAATGATTCGAGCAGCGGCGGATGCGGGGCGCTTCGAGCGTCACGCCCATCGGGAGCGCCTCGGGGCGCTCGACGTCGTATTCGACGTCCTGCCCCGTCGGGAGCCGGGCCTGGAGCACGAACTGGTCGTCCGCGGTCAGGAATTCCCAGTCGAGAAAATCCTCGAGTGCGCGGCCGTTGACCGCGAGCAGCTCGGTTCCTGGGACGAGTTGGAGAGCGGCTCCCAACGTATCGGGAGCGACCGCCTGGACGCGAATCACTGCCGCCGCCTAGAGGTTCAAGGAGTTTCTGAAGCTAACGACGCAACTTCAACTGCTAATATCGCTTAGGAGGACCTGTAACGCCAGGCAACGAGCGCCGTTCCGGGAACGTGCAGCTCGATCGCGTGCGAGCCTTGAGGAGGGAGTCGAGGGATTTCAATCGCTTGTGTGACCTGCACGTGGCCCATCGCATCCAAGAACTCGAATGTCAGCCGCTGCACCGCGGATCCAGTACTTCCGGAATTCGTCGCCACGCCGGTCACGCTGTAACCCGTAGAATCCTGCTGGAATGTGCTGATTGCGACATCGACCTGAAGGCCACCTTCGGCGAGATCGCGGTACTTCTGGGCCGAGTCACGCCGGTCGCGCAGGTCCCAGCCGGCGGCAACGAGCCGCAATGTCGTGCGGTTCAGCGGATCGACGGCCGTCAGCCGTTGGGCGACAGGAAGGACGTTCGCCGAGTCGCGTAGTGCCTGGTAGGCATTCGCCAGGTCCACCAGCGCGTCGCGGTTGTATGGCGACTGCTGGAGTCCACGCCCGAGCAGCTTCGCGCTCACCGCGAAGGCATTCCCGCGGAGCGCCCCCTGCCCCGCTTCGATGAGCACGTCGGGAGCGAATCGGCGATCAGCCGGATAAATGGCAGCGAAGGCCGCATTGGCTTCCGCCAAACGACCGCTCTGAAAGTACAGATTCGCCAGGCCCGGCACGACGTCGGTCGCCTCCGGGTACGCTTGGAGGTAGGCGCGGTAAGCCAGGATGACGGGGTCAAGCACCGGTGCCGCGGCGCTGCTGTCGGCAGCGACGGTTGCGGCGCCACTTGCGAGGGCGGCTCGGCGATCCGCGACGGATTTTGCGCGCGCAGCGGAGTCGCGGCTAAACGCCTGCTGGTCGGCCGGCGCAAGTCGAGCGCCGCGCGCCCGACGCGAGGCAGAGGATGCCTGGACTCGGGCCAGCACCGCAGAATCAGCCGCGAGAAGGCGCTGAATCGAATCTCGGGAAAATCGGGTGTGCTGCCACTTCTGGACGGCGGGGTCGGCTTGCAGGCGACGGGCGTACAGGCGTGCCGCTTCGCCCAGGGCTTCTTTCTTCTGTTGCGCGAACGCCGTGTCATTTCCCGCTGCGGCGGCGGCCTGATTCAGGAATCCCGCGGCTGAATCGTTCTTGTTCTCCGACTCATAGAGCTGGCCGAGCGCCAGGAACGCGCGCGGATGCGCCGGTCGCAGCGACGCCGCCTGGCGCAACAGCAGCTTTGCCGAGTCGGGGCGGTTTTCCTGCCAGTTTCTGAGACCTCCGTTGAGGACGTCAGCCCAGAGTCGTGCCCGATAACGATCGACGTCCTCTTTGCACTGCGGCGCGAGCGCTGCGGCCTTCTGAAAGGCGGTGTCCGCGCCCGCGGCGTCCCCCACCTCCACGTAGTAGCGGCCGAAGTAGTACCAGACGGCGGGATTCTTGTCCTGCTTGTCGATCGTGATGGCGCGCGTCAGGATGTCCTTTGTTTCCGAAAGCATCCGATCGCGCGTCAACGGTTTGGAGGCTGCCGACTGCAGATCGACGATCGCGCTGTTGACGCGGAAATGGCCGGCCTTGATGTCGCAGGGAGGCTGCGGGGGGACCCACTCACGAGGAGCTTGGGCTCCAAGGGGACGAAGCGCCGCCAGGCTCAACGCGGCGCAAGCTCGCAGAAGGCGATGTGACGGCATGGTGGTATGTGTCAGAGCGGGCGACGGGATTCGAACCCGTGACGTCCAGCTTGGGAAGCTGGCATTCTACCCCTGAATTACGCCCGCGATGTGGGCGGAATGTGCGCGCACACCCCGCCCACTGTCAATCGTTCACTCCCTGTGATACCGCCACGCCGCGATGGAGGCCCCCGCCGGCTTCAGGTCGAATTCAGAGCTTTGATTGGGCTGGATCGCGGGCACGTTCACGGTGTCGGTCGCGACGACTTCGCCCTTCAAGTTGACGAACTCGAAGACGAGCTTGAACGGCGCGTTCGCCGTCGTACGCGGGTTCTTGACGTTCCCCTTCAGCTCTCGCCCGGTGTCGGTCGAATCGAACTGCGTAATCGTCACATCTCCTACTAGTAACGAATCTCCGAGACGCAAGTAATACAACGTCGAATCGATTTTGCCGTTCTGCTGCTGCGCAAACGCCATCATGCGAATCGACGTGCGACTCATCGGGTCAACCGCGAGCAGGCGCCGCGACAGCGCGAGCGCCGTCGCCGAGTCGCGCAACTGTTCGGCCACGTTGGCCCGGTAGATCAACGTTTCCCGGTAGTACGGATTGAGCTTGAGGCTCGCATCGAGCGCCTGAGCCGCGAGCGTGTACGCCCCCCGCGAGTTGTCCAGATGCTCCTTCATCACTGCCTTGTTGACTGAATCGCAGTGGACGCGAATCCGCGCCAATGCGGCGGCGCGACTGCGTGCCGCCGCGGCTCCCGTTCCGGTGGTCGCCGGCTTGGCGGCGTTCCGGCAGCTGGTACCGGCCGCTGCGGTATCGGGCTCATCGGGCACGCTCTGTGAGATTTCCACGCCCGCCCGCACCAACGCGACGTAGCCCATCGAGTCGCCCTTAGCGACGATCTGTCTGTAGATCGCGAACGCGCTGTCCTTGCTGCCGCGTTGCATCAGGAGCGACCCCAGCGGCGCGAGGATGTCCGCATCGTTGGGGTACAGCGCGAGGTACTCGCGGTACGTCGCCTCCGCCTCGGCCAGGTGCTGCTGGCTCTGCTGGATGCGGCCCAAATTGTAGAGGGCGTCCTTCCGATCCTGCGCGAGCTTCGGATCTTTTGCCGCGACTTCGGCCGCGCGGCGGAAATACACGATCGCCGAGTCCGCTTGTCCGGCATTGTAGTACAGCGTCGCGATGTACTTGGGGGCGGTCGGGTCGTTCGGCAGCAACGCGCTCGCCCGTTTGAAGGACGCGATCGCTGAATCGGTGTTGTTGGCCTGCCAAGCAGCTACACCGGCATTGAACGTCGGCGCCCATACGTAGCGGCGCCACAGATCGATGTCGGTCTTACACTCGGGCTTTAACGTCTGCGCGTGCGCGAACGCCGAATCCGCACCGACCGCGTCGTTCGTCAGTATGTAGTAGCGGCCGAGGTAATACCACGCGGCGGGATTCTTGTCCTGGTTGCCCGATGTCAGGGCCTGCGTCAGCACCCGCTGAGCGTCGCGCAGATCCTTCTGTTTCTGCTCGGCGAACCGCGTTTCAGTCGCGCTTTTCAGATACAACAGCCCGCTATTCACCAGGTAATGCCCGGGCTTGATATCGCACTTGGCCTCTGCCCAACGGTTCGTCTGCGCTGCCCCCGCTGCCCCCGCTCCTTGCGCAGCGAGCTGCGAAACCCCGATGAGCGAGGTGACCAACAATGGAACAGCACCGCGGAACGTTCGCACCGGTTTACTCCTTCGTTTTAGCAATCATGGTCTCGGCGTCGCGCTCGACGGCGCGCGCCACCTCGAGTGGCGGCCGGCCCAACGCCTGCGCGGCCGCCAGCACATCGTCGTATTCCGGCTTCACCCGCACGCTCCCGCCGTCCAACACTTTCACCCGCACGGCCACGCCGTCCAGCCGGACGGTCAGTTGATGACGCGGTAACGTCGCGCGCTCGGCAACCCAGCGACGCACGCCAGCAGTCGTACTGTGACGGAACAGCTCCGCCGTCACGGCCTCGGCGAGCGACTCGGGCGCCATGACTTCCACCCGGAACCCCTGCCGCCCCTTCTTCATTTGCACCGGCCAGGTCTGCACGTCTAGCGCACCTGCGGCGACGAGCGCCTGCCGCAGCGGCTCGACGTACTCTGGACTCATGTCATCGACGTCCGTCGCGAGCAGCACGACTCGACCTGCTTCGCTCGCCGACTCGGCGACGAGAATGCGCAATGCGTTGGGATAGGCCTTGGGGTCGCGCTGACCCGCTCCCCAGCCACTTCCCACCATGCGCCAACGCTCCGGAGGGGCGCCGCTCGACAGCACCCGCAATAATGCCGCCCCTGTTGGCGTGGTCGCTTCACCGATCACCGGACCGTCCGCGGCGATCTCCAGACCCTCGAGCAGGATGGCGGTCGCCGGAGCGGGAACCGGAAGCTGTCCGTGAGCGGTCTCGACCCACCCCTGCCCGACCGCGACCGGGAGATGATACACAGCTTCGACGCCCAGCTTCTCGAATCCCTCGATGCCGCCGACAATGTCCAGCACCGCATCTACGGCGCCGACTTCATGGAGATGGACCTTTTCAGGTGCCATGGCGTGCACCCGGCCCTCCGCCTCACCGACGAGCTGGAACGCGCGCACAGCCCGCTGCTTCACCCAATCCGATACGGGCGCATGCTCGACGAGTCTGACGAGCGCACCGACGTGGCGGCCATGCGGCTGGTCCGGGATCGCGAATTCGACCTGCTTGCACATGATTCCGGCACGCCGCACGTCTCGAACCGTAACAGCCACGCCGTCCAAGCCAAGGCGCTTCGGAAGCTCTTCGAGCCAAGAGACCGGGACACCAAGTGAGAGCAGCGCACCTAGAGTCATGTCGCCGCTGATGCCGGCAGCTGGATCGAGAATGGCGATGCGCATGGGGCGAAGTCTCGAAATATAAATAGCTTAGGCTCTGTAGAGCCACCCAGCACCAGTGTTGAAGAGCACCACGCGCTCAGTTCCGCTGAGTTGGCCTCTCCGCTTCAACTCTACGGCACCCGCCAAAGCCGCTCCGCCTTCGGGCGAAGCATCGATGCCTTCAGACGTCTGCAGCTCATTTGCCGCGGCCAGCAGGGCTTCGTCGCTGACGGCGACGGCGCCGCCTTTGCTGTCGCGCAACGCGCGCAACATCAGCCTATCTCCGAGCGGCGACGGTACCCGCAGGCCGGCGGCCACGGTTTTCGGGTCGGGGCACGCTGTCGCCCGCTCGGCGCCCGATTCGAACGCCTCCACGACGGGTGCGCAACCGGTCGCCTGTACCGTGTACATCCGCGGCAACGGACCACGTATCCAGCCGCTGTCCCGTAGCTCCTGAAAGGCCTTCCACATACCGATGAGACCCGTTCCGCCGCCCGTCGGATAAACGATGGCGTCCGGCAACGTCCAACCGAGCTGCTCGGCGAGCTCGAGACCGAGTGTCTTTTTGCCTTCGATGCGGTAGGGCTCCCTCAAGGTCGACACATCGACGGCGCCGGTGTTGTCCGAGTGCAGACGCGCTGCGATGCCGCAATCGCCGATATGGCCGTCTACGAGCTGAAGATCGCCGCCGAACGCGCGAACCTGCGCGAGGATCGGCGCCGGCGTATTCGCGGGCGCGTAGATCCGTGCCCGCACGCCGGCACGCGTGGCGTACGCCGCGAGCGCGACTCCGGCGTTGCCGGCCGTCGGCACCACGAACTGCTCAGCCCCGGCACGGACGGCACGCGTTACCGCGGCCGCAAGCCCGCGTGCCTTGAAGGATCCCGTCGGATTGGTGCTCTCGTCTTTCACCCACAACTGCTCGAAGCCATGGCGCGCGCCGAGACGTCTGGCGGGCAAAAGCGGCGTGCCTCCCTCGCCCAGCGTTACCGGGTGTTCTCCTTCCGCGAGCGGCAGCCACGGCCCGTAACGCCACATCGTCCATCGCTGGCGTCGCAGTAGCGACTTGGCTTCGGGCGTGGGCAACACGTCGTAACGCACGAGGTATGGGGAGCCGCAGACATCGCAGACGCCAGGCAAACCGTCGGCGTTACGCGTGCGGATCGGCACGCACGCCGAGCACTCGAGCGACCAAGTCATCATGCGCGTTGATGCAGTCTATCGAGGATGCGATCGGCGAGCGTCGTGGAGAATCCCCGCAGTGCCGCGATTTCGGCGGGCGTAGCGGTGCGGACGCCGGCGAGCGACCCGAAGCGCTCGAGCAGCAGGCGGCGGCGGGCCGGCCCGATCCCGGGAATGCGCAGCAATTCCGACGTGATGGTGCGCTGCGCGCGCCGCTTGCGGCTGTACATGACCGCGAACCGGTGGGCCTCGTCTCTGGCTCGCTGCAACAGCTTGAGCGACGGACTGCGACGCGAGAGCCGCAGCGGATCGGCGTAGCCAGGCAAATACACCTCCTCTTCTCGCTTCGCCAGACTCACAATGGGCAGCCGGTCCTGTCCCGCGCCGTGTGCGGCTTCGACCGCGGCTGCGAGCTGTCCCCTGCCGCCGTCTATCACGATCAGGTCGGGGATTTGCTTGTTTTCCGCAATGCGCCGGGTCAGGAATCGGCCTACAACTTCCTTCATGGCCGCGAAGTCATCGATGCCCTCGACTCCCTTGATGCGATACCGTCGATACTCCGATTTCCGCGGACGGCCTCCCTCGAACCACACGAGCGAACCCACGGTATCCCGGCCTTGATTCGTGGAGATATCGATACAGACCATCGCACGCGGCACGACCGGTAAGCCGAGATCGCGACCGAGCGAGAATACCGGATCCGCCGCGCGCTCGTCGATGTCGAACGATTCGATCTTGAAGCTATCCAACAGATGCCGAGCGTTCTGGTCGGCGAGCTCGACGAGCTTCGCCGCCGAGCCACGTTGCGGCACCGCGAACTCGACGCCTGGGGCCAGCTCTCGTAAGGCCTCGAAGTCAGCCGGTGCGAAGGGCAGCACGACACGCTGAGCGCGTTGCTCGAGCGGCAGGTAGTAGCCGACGATGAATGTCCGCAGGACCTCGCCTTCTGGGGCGTGCTCCACGTGCTCCAGGAACCGATGCTCGCGGGCCACCAGCTTGCCGTCGCGGATCCGCAGGATGACGCCGGCGGCATCGTCGCCGTCGCGCGCCAATCCGATCGCGTCGGCGTCGCCGCCGCCCACGACTTCGACCGTTTGCGGCTGCTCGAGCTGATCCAGCCACTTTAGCGCGTCGCGCAGCTGCGCCGCGCGCTCGTAGTCCTGCCCATTGCTGGCCTCCTGCATTCGTTCCCGCAGTCCCGCCCGCACCTCAAGCGTCTTGCCGGAAAGAAACAGCAGCACGTCGTCGATCATGCGGCGATAGTCTTCCACGCTCTGATAGCCGACGCACGGTGCCTTGCAGCGTTCGATATGGAAATCGAGACAGGGACGATCGGGCGCCTCTTCCGGCAAATGCCAGGAGCAGGAGCGCACGGTGAAGATCCGCCGGATGATCTTCAGGGTCTGGCGCAGGGTGGCGACGTCGGTGTAGGGGCCGAAGTAGCGCGCGCCCGGGATCGTGACCCGCCGGACGACCAGCACGCGCGGAAACGGCTCGGCGAGCGTCACGGCGATCTGCGGATAGCTCTTATCATCGCGTAGCCGGATGTTGAACTTCGGCTGATGCTCCTTGATCAGCGTGTTCTCGAGCAGCAACGCCTGCGCCTCGTTCGGGACGATGATCGTCTCGAGGTCGGCGATCTGCTCGCGTAATGCCTCGCGCTCAACGCTGCCTTGTTCTTCGGCGAAATAGTTGGGGACGCGCGTGCGCAGGTTCGCGGCCTTGCCTACATACACGATCTCCCCGGCGGCGTCTTTCCACATATAGACGCCGGGGCGAGCGGGAAGTGCCGCTAGCTGGCGGGCGAGCCGGTCAGAGATTGCCATGCACGTATCGCGTCGGGGTGGCGGAACGCCAAAGTGAGCGCCCCGTAAACCACCCCAAAGATACCCAGCACGGCAATGCCACGAGGGATGGGACGCGAACCGCCGAGCGCATAATCGACCGCTACAGCCAGGCCCGCCGCGAGGATCGCAGCCGCAACGACCATACCCAATGCGCGCCAATCAGGGCGCTGCAGCACCGTGCCGATGCGCCGATCGAGATCGCGGAGATGGAGCACCGTGTTGAGGGTGCCGCCGATTGACGAGCCGAGGGCGATGCCCGCGGGGCCGAAGCGGCGCATGAGCAGCCAGGACAGAATCGCGGAGACGATCAGCGATGAGGCGGCGATGGTCACGGGCGTGCGTGTATCGCGCAGTGCGTAGAACCCCGAGGCAAACAGCTTTACCGTGGCCTGGCCGAGCAGACCGATGCCGTAGGCCGCAAGCACACCGCCGACGAGCATCGTATCATCGGCGTCGAATCGCCCCGTCTGAAACAGCGCGCCGATGATCGTGGGGCCGAGCGCGGCGAACGCGAACGCGGAGGGGATGACGAAGAATGAGATGCGCCGAAATCCAACGGCGATGCGCGCGCGCAGTTGGTCGTTGGGTTGAGCTGCCACCGCGTCGCGAGCGAGATCGGGCAACGACACCGCCGCCACGGCGACCCCGAAGAGACTGATCGGGAGTACCTGCACGAGCTGCGCGTAGCCGAGGCTTGCCAGGCCGCCTTCACCGGTAAACGAGCCGAGAAAGGTGTCGACGAGGCCAGAGAGCTGAGCGACGCCTGCACCAACCACCAATGGCAGCCACGCCACGATCACCTGTCTCACACCTTCAGGTGCGAGACTCACGCGGAGCGGAATGCCTCGTAGCAAACGCCAACAGGTGGGCAGCTGGATGGCGATCTGTAGCAGACTGCCCGCGACTGTGCCCCAGGCGAGCGCGAGCGAGAGTCCGTAGAGTCCCTCGCCTTTCAGCCAGGCGGCGGCGCCCAACATCGCCGCGATGCCCGCGATGTTCCACAGTGCCGGCGCGGCGTACGGGAGAAAAAACCGGCGGTGAGTATTGAGGATGCCCAGGCACCACGCCGACACGACCATTAGCCCGGTCATCGGAAAGAGAATCCGGACCAGCACAGTGGTGAGCGCGCGGCGCGGGCCATCGAAACCCTGCGCCACGATCGCAGTGATCGCGGGCGCAAAGGCAATACCGATGACTGCGAGAATTCCGCTCGCGAGCAGCAACAACCCCAGGATCGCGCCCGCTAATGCACGAGCCGCGCCCTTATGCTGTTCGTTGAGGCCTGCATACACCGGTATGAACGAGGCCGACAGCGTCCCTTCGCCGAGGAGGTTGCGGAGGGCGTTGGGAATGCGCAGCGCAGCCCGAAACGCGTCTGCAGCCGCGCCGTTGCCGAAGTAATGGGCGAACACCCGCTCGCGTGCGTACCCCAGCACGCGAGTGACCAGGATCCCGGCCGCTACACGGGCGGCGTGGCGTCCGCCTCCACTGGCCACTTTTAGGTGTTGGGCTTCTTCCGACGAGGATCTTCCAGCAGGCGCTGCATGAATTGCAGCTCTTCCCGCATCCCCGACACTGAGCGGTTCAAGTCCTCGAGCTCCGTCTCGAGCAGCTCGACCTTGCGCTGCATGTCACGCAGCTCGGGCGCGGGCCCATCGACTCGCCCTTCCATACGGCGCGCGACCGATTTCCCGAGCGGCGAATCGACCAGAATGGCGGCGATCGGGATCAGCAACGCGACGACGAGAATGATGGCGAGCATCCACATGCTCGGATTCTATGAAGAGCGGGCCCACCGCGCCACCTCGGCATCGATGGCGTCCAGCAAACTGAAGCCGTAGCGCGCGAGAAACGACGCGGCGGTCAGGACCCGCTCCTGCGGCTTGCCGTTGGGCGCGAGTGCCGCGCGCGCCCGGGCGAGTTGGCTCACCAGTGTCCCCTGTGCGCGCTTGAGACTCGCGACGAGTTTCTTTTCGATTTCCTGCGCGCCTCCGAGCGCCGCGTTGCGCGCCGACTGCACCGTGCGCTCCAGTGTCGGGTCGATGCGCTGCACGGCGCCGCCGATCTCCGCGTACCGGGACTCCAACTCGCGGCGCAGATCCGTGAAGGCCGTCGCGACCTCGGGCGGGAGATCTGATCTCGCGATTTCGGCCTCCAAACTTCCAGGAGGGCCGTCGAAATCGGATGGCGAGAGCCGATGCCGCTCCAGCACCTTGTCGACACGCGACTCCACGATCACGCCCGACCAGCGCGGCACCACGGCCTGCGGCTGTACCCCCAGGCTTCTGAACAGGGGCGCGGCATCGGCGAAATATTCCATTTCAGCCGGTCCGCCCAGGTACGCGACGGTCGGGAACAGAACCGCCTCCACAACGGGCCGAAGCAGAACATTGGGGGACAGGCGCTCCGGAGCGTCGGACGCCAATCGTTCCAAATCTTTCCGGCTGAACCGCTCGCCGCTGCGGCGTGTGACAAAATCGCCCCCATCGGGGCGCAACCGGTCCCGGCCCAATCGTCCCTCGACGAGCACGGGAGACAGACCATCCGCGAGCACCTCGCCGAGTGCGCGCAGGATCGTTGGCGCGGCCAAGCGTTTGGGAGCGGGATCGTGCGCGCGAAACACCGCGAGGCCGCGCTCTGCAAGCAGGCGGTGCAACGCCTCTGCCCCCGCGTCGGCGAGATTCGCGTCGGGCGTATAGGCGGACTCCAGCCATTCGAGCACGGCCGGCTTGAATTCCGAGTCGGGAAGAGCGGCAGCGAGCGCGTCGAGCGCCGCGCGGGCATCCTTGCCGCAGGGCTCGCGGAACAGCGGCAGCTGCGGTGCGTCGTGCGGCCGCTCGCGCAGCACGATATTCACGACTTCGCCGTCGCGGCCCAGAACCTGGGCATGATTCGCTTCGGCAAAATCGTGATCGTCGCCCGCGACCCAGAACACCGGCACCACCGGGACGCCGCGCTCCCGCTCGAGCTCTCGCGCGACCGCGATCGCCGACAACGCCTTGTACACGGTGTACAGCGGGCCCGTGAACAGGCCGGGTTGCTGCCCCGTGGTCACCGCGAGCCCCTCACCTGCAGCGAGCCGATCGCGACCGGGACCCGGCAGCACAGCCGCGAGCACATCGCCATCGACGCGACGTGCCTTGGCCGTCGGGATCTGCCCCGCGGCCTTTTGGATCGGCGTCGTCAGGATGCGCGCAATCACGCCCGGGCACCGACCAGAATCATGCGCGGAGCGTCCGGGCCTACTCGTGCTCCGTCATAGTCGCCGAATTGGGCTTCGACACGCAGTCCCGCGTTCGTGAATAGCGACGCCAGCTCCGGTGCCGCGTACAGCCGCACCCGCTCCTGGAACGCACGGCCTTCATCGCGCAGCTCGATCTCCTTGATCACGAAGCGCCCGTCCTCGCCGATCCGCCGCGTGACGCGAGCGGACCGATCTGACGTTCGCTGACTGCGTTCGATCGTGCGTCGCACCTGTTCGGCATTCAGATAGTCCAGCACGAAGTGACCGCCGGGCGCGAGCGCGGCCGCGACCTGACAAACCACGAGGCGATGCTCGCTATCATCGAGAAAGTATCCGAATGATGTGAACAGGTTGACGGCGAGCGCGAAGCTGCGATCGCGAAAGGGGAGCGCCCGCATGTCCCCCCGAACGAGCATCCCTCCCCCTCCCGTCTGCGCGCGCTCGCGGGCGCGCCGTAACATCGCGCGCGACAAATCGAACCCCACCACCCGCGCCCCCAGGCGCTCGAGCTCGGCGGCGTGGCGGCCGGGACCGCAGGCCAGATCCAGCACCCGATCGCCCGTCTTCCACCCGACCACGCGCCGAATCAACGCAACGGCGCGGCGCGCGTCCTCATCATCGCGATGCGGATACAGGGCATGATACTCCTCCCCGAACCACTGCTCGAACCATTCGGTCATTCGCCGAAGACGTCCGCTGTGAACGTGAAGACTTGCGTGGCGGGTTCCCGCCAGCTGCTGGGTGCCAATCCGGCTTTGTGGCATACCGCGTTCAAAAACGCCTCGGGCCCAAGAAGCTGTTCCGTGGCGACCTGCGGTAGCAAGACGGCCTGCGCCTGACCGCGCTTCACGAGCAACCCGTGGCGCCCGATGACGAGCGCGCACAGATCGGACGGCCCAGCGAGCACGGGCTCGTCCAGTACGGAGATCTCGATGCGCAGCTCGGATAGCTCTTCGACCGCCACCGGCGGAAAGCGTGGATCCGAGCGCGCGGCGGAAACGGCCACCTGCCGGATCACGTGGCCGAGCGGCCGATCGCCGGCGACGTGCCCAACGCAACCGCGCAGCACGTGGGCCTCACCTTCTTCTAGCGTTACGAACGCGCCCCGTCGCAGCGACGCCCCCGGCACACGAGGCAGGGGCGGCGGCGATAACCCGGCCAGCGCCGATTCGATCGCGGAACGCGCCAACGCCAGCAGCGCCGCGCGATCCGCCGCCGTCAACTCAGGATCGGCGATGGTATGGCTCCCCACGACGAATCGTGTGGGCGCGATAGAGCTGCTCATAGACAACCACCCGCGCCAACTCGTGCGGCAGCGTCAGTGGACCGAGGCTCCAGATCCGCTCGGCGCGGCGGAGAATCTCCTTGGGCAATCCGTCGGCGTCCCCGATGACGAATGTGACATCGCGCGCATCGCGCTCCCATTGAGCTGTGAGCTCGGCGAGCTGCTCCGACGTCCATGCTTCGCCGTCGCGGGCCAATGCAATGAGGCGCGAATCCTCCGGGGGTGGGACTCGCGCCTCTTTCACTTCCCGCTCCTCGATTTTCGCGTAGTGGCGGATCCGGCTCAGGTAGTCGTCACAGGCCGCCCGCAACGCGCTGTTCTTCATGCGGGTTCCGCCGGCGGCGACCACCGCATAACGCATCAGGCATACATTCCGCGCAGCCGATGCATCGCCGCCACCCGATCCACCG
>Ga0209236_1000444_pt1 | contig 23916 bp, 27 predicted proteins | sample GraSoi013_1_40cm_FD_185819 | JGI IMG/M metagenome (GOLD analysis project Ga0209236, IMG submission 185819) | Grasslands soil microbial communities from the Angelo Coastal Reserve, California, USA - Sample 09_27_2013_1_40cm (SPAdes) (version 2) | ecosystem: Environmental > Terrestrial > Soil >... | reverse complement strand
AAGTTCACGTTGTCGGTGAGGTCCTTCCAGACCCCCGACACGCCGCGCACGTCGGCCTGGCCGCCCAGCTTGCCGTCGGTGCCCACCTCGCGGGCGACGCGCGTGACTTCGGCGGCCAAGGCGTTGAGCTGATCGACCATGGTGTTGATGGTGTTCTTCAGCTCGAGCACTTCGCCCTTCACGTCCACCGTGATCTTCTGCGAGAGGTCCCCGTTCGCCACCGCGGTGGTGACCTTGGCGATGTTGCGCACCTGGGTGGTCAGGTTCGAGGCCATGAAGTTCACGTTGTCCGTGAGGTCCTTCCAGACGCCCGAGACCCCCTTCACCTCCGCCTGGCCGCCCAGCTTGCCGTGGGTGCCGACCTCCTTGGCGACGCGCGTGACCTGCTCGGCGAAGATCCCCAGGTTGCGGGTCATGCTGTTCAGCGTCTCGGAGAGCGCCGCGATCTCGCCGCGCGCATCGACGACCAGCTTTTCGGAGAGGTCTCCGTTTGCCACCGCCGTGACGACCTTGACGATTCCCCGCACCTGCGTGGTCAGGTTCGAGGCCATGAAGTTCACGTTCTCGGTCAGGTCCTTCCAGACGCCGCTGACGCCCTTCACCTCCGCCTGGCCGCCCAGCTTTCCCTCGGTGCCCACTTCGCGGGCGACGCGCGTGACCTCGGAAGCGAAGGAGTTGAGCTGATCGACCATCGTATTGATCGTGTTCTTCAGCTCGAGCACTTCGCCGCGGGCATCGACGGTGATCTTGCGCGACAGGTCCCCTCGCGCCACCGCGGTCGTCACCTCCGCGATATTGCGGACCTGCGTGGTCAGGTTCGATGCGAGCGTGTTGACGTTGTCCGTCAGGTCGCGCCAGATGCCGCTCGCCTCGGGGACGGCGGCCTGGCCGCCCAGCTTTCCGTCGGTTCCCACCTCCTTCGCAACGCGGGTCACCTCCGCGCCGAAGGAGCTGAGCTGGTCGACCATCGCGTTCACGGTGGTGCCGATGCGGAGGAACTCGCCCTTCACGGGCTGTCCTTCGATCTCCAGCGCCATCTTCTGGGTCAGGTCCCCCTCGGCGACCGCCACCAGCACGCGCGCCACTTCGGTCGTGGGCTGGACCAGATCGCCGATCAAGGCGTTGATCGAATCGACCGAGGTCTTCCAGGAGCCCTTCACTTCCCCGAGCGATGCACGCTCGGTCATCCGCCCCTCGCGCCTGACGACGCGCTCCAGGCGCACCAACTCGGTGGTGAGCGCCTCGTTGCGCCCGACCACGTGGTTGAAGGTCCGCGCGATCTCCGCCATCAAGCCCGTGCCGCGCGTGAACGGCAGCCGGACGGCGAACTGTCCATCCTGCGCAGCCACCAGCGCTTCCAGCAGTTGCCGCAACCGCGCTTCCTCGGCGCCGGAGTGCCCGTTGCGGCCAATTCCGTGTCCGCCCCCCTCGCCCCCCCGCCGCTTGCGCTTGCGGTCGGTCGCGGTCGGATCGTGCATCTCGCCCACGGTGTTCTCCTTGCAGAAGTCCAGTGACACTCGATCGGTCCAGTCACAGTCGATCGTTTGCAGGCCGGACGCTCCACCGCGTCAGAATTCCTGTGCAGCACCGAACTGTAAAAGCGCGTGATGTGCAGTGAACTGCAGACGGTTGGACACTCCGCCTCCCACCGCTGCGGACGTTTAGCGCCGTGTGACAACCTGCTGCAGCGGATTCGTGCTGGGCCGGCGGGCGGGCAAGCCGGCGCTCTACGGGTGGGTAGCGAGGACCAGCAGCCGCTCCACGTCCTCGTCGGAGAACTGCCACACCTCGCGCAGGATGCGCAGGACGGTCGCCTCCTCCGGCCCGAAGGCGCCGTCGGCGCCGCTGACCTTCGCGCAGCCCTGGAATGCCAGCTCTCGCTGCGCCCGCTCCGTGATGCCTGCGGCCGCCTCGCGCACGCACGCCTCGAGGCCGTGCTCGGCGAGCCGCCGCTTCGCGGCCAGGTCGATTCCGCCGGTCTGGCGCAGTTCGCGCAGCATCGGGACGTTCGCCACCAGCCTGTGGATGGCCAACGCCTCGCTGCCCTCGAACTTCCCGTCCGACCAGGCGGTCAGGAACATCAGCTCCAGGATCCGTCGGGCCGACTCCATCAGCGCAGTGTAATCCCGCCCGCCATCCGGGTGAGAGTGCCCAGACCGTCCATCCAGCGTGGCAGGCGCAGACGCTGGCCGCGGGTCGTACGCACGTCGACGAAGAGCCGCCTGCGGCGCAGCCGGAGCGTGTGCCAGGCGAACAGCACGCCGCGGCACTCGATGCCGTTCTCGGTGAGATGGAAGCGCTCGCAGAGGAGCGCGGCGGCCGCGCCGATCAGCGCGCATGCGATCAGGAACAGGAGCGGATCGCGGGCGAGAGCCGACGCCAAAGCGCCCGCCGCCGGCGCGACGAGCAGCCAGCGCGGATGCGTGAGCACGGGGCGGAGATCGACCCTCCGGTCACGGAGCAGATCGATCGCCACCAGGGCGAGGAACGCGAGGGCGAGGAGCGCGGCTGCCACGTCGGAAATTTTCTCCCGGCCCGTGCTTCGACGCCAGCGCCGGTCCGCGAGCTGTTGACTCCAGTTGTCTTTCAGGTCGCGTAGCGGGCCAGCGCCAGCTCCACGATCTGGCCGATCAATTCCACATAGCTGCGCCCCGCCAGGCGGGCCGCGACGGCGAGCTCCGCTTCGGGGGCGAGCCACGGATTGGCTCCGGAGCCCGCCATCGCCGGCCGCGCCCCGGCCGCCGCCGTTCCCGGTGGCGCACCCGGTCGCTCGGGACCCCCGGTGTCCCGGTGTTGTCGCTCGGCTCGTACAGGACTGCGATCCTGAGATTGCCCGCCATCAGTGCTCCGCGAACCCTCCGCGCGTCAGGTAGTTCATCGCCAGCGTCGTGGCGAATGGCACCACCTCCAGATCGTTCACCGCGCGCTCCAGCTCGGCGATCTTCGGATCGGCGAGGTAGAACGGGACGCCGATGATCGGCTCGCGGTCGGGGCACGCCCATTCGTCCGAGAGGTATACGGCGGGGCGGAAGAGGGCGAGCCCCTTTGCCGCCAGCTCGCCGTAGAGCTGCTGCACGTACTTCTCGAGCATCGAGCCCTCGAGGCGCAAGCCGAGGTCCCGGATCGGCCGCGAGAGAAGCTCCCGCGCCTCCGGAGGCGTGTGCTCGAAGGATTGCATCCGGGTAAAGATGGGGGCGGGACCGAAAGGAGCGAAAGGGGCACACCATTCGGATGGTGTCCCCGTAGGGGGATTGGCTACCGCGCGCCGGGCCGCTGTGAGATGCTCCGGCCATGCGCTTGCACCTGGTGGACGGCACCTTCGAGCTCTTCCGCGCGCACTATTCGAAGCGGCCGGCGCAGCCGCTGAAGGCGACGCGCGGGATGGCGCAATCGCTTCTCGTGCTGCTGGCAAATCCAGCGGAGCAAGTCACGCACCTGGCGGTGGCGTTCGACAACCCCATCCGCTCCTTTCGCAACGATCTCTTTGCAGACTACAAATCGGATGAAGGCGTCCCGCCCGAGCTGCGGGCGCAGTTCGATGCAGCCGAGGAGACCACCCGGGCCATCGGGGCCGTCGTCTGGTCGATGCGGGAGTTCGAGGCCGACGACGCGCTCGCCACCGCCGCTGCGCGATTCGGTGGACAGGTCGACCAGGTCCGGATCCTCACGCCGGACAAGGACCTCGGGCAATGCCTGGAGGCCGACCACATCGTGCAAGTAGACGTGATCCGCAAGCGTGTGGTGAACGAGCAGGCGCTGCTCGATCGCCGCGGTGTGAAGCCGGAGTCGATCCCCGATTTTCTCGCGCTCACCGGCGACGACGCGGACGGCATTCCCGGACTTCCGGGCTTCGGAGAGCGGACCGCATCGGCGCTGCTGGCGCGGTTCGGGCACCTGGAGAACGTCCCCCTCGACGCTCGCCACTGGCCCGAAGCGGTGCGGGGAGCGGATCGACTGGCGCACGTGCTGCGAGAGCGCCTGGCGGACGTGTTCCTCTATCGGGAGCTGGCCACGCTGCGCCGCGACGTGCCGCTGCGCGAGTCCCTCGAGGATCTGCGTTACCGCGGCCCCGACGAGCGGCGCGTTCGCGAGCTGCTCGCGCTGGAGGCTCCCGCTACGACCTCCCCCGCGCCTACATTCCGCTCGTGAAACTGCTCGGACTGCTCCCGCCGGTGCTGCTCGCCTTCCTGCTCGGCCAGGCGCGTCCGCCCTCTCGTGCGCCGCGCGGGCGGGCGGACGCCGGACCGGTGTTGCTGGGCACCGATCCGCCCGGGCGGCTGCGCCCCACCCCGCCCAGCGCGGACGCCGGCACGACCGCGCAGCACGACGGCGGGGTCGACGACGTGCACCGCGAGCTTCAGCAGCTGCGCGCGCGCCTCGAGGCGCTGGAGCAGGAGCGCGCACAGGCGCAGCAGAACGCGCAGCAGCTCCAGCAGCTCGTCCAGGACGTGCAGCAGCTGCGGCAGCAGATCGCCGACGCGGAAGCGCAGCGTCAGGTGGCGGAACAGGAGCGCGAGACCCGGCGCACATCGGTACAGTCCGCCGTGGACGCGCTCTACACCGCGCAGCAGCGGCTCGCCGGCGGCAACGGCAGCATCGAGACGGAGCTCGAGCAGGCGCAGTCGGCCTTCACGGGCCAAGCGCAGCGCGACATCGAAGCGGCCCGCGCCGCCCTGCGCAACCGCGACCTGTCCGCTGCGCGCGCTCTGCTCTCGGCGGCGATCTCCGACGCCCAAGCCGGAAGGTGATCAATACCGCGGGAGTTTCGGCGGGCGCGGGCCATGGCGGATCGCTCCCCGCAGCGGCTCGTAGGGCAGCTCCATCCCGGCGCGCACGCAGCGCAGCAAGAGCCCGCCTCGGCTCATGTCGCCACGTCCGACGAACGAGGCCGGGAACAGCAGCCGGTCTCCGAGGATGTCGAGGAGCACATCCGCGTACTTGCCGGTCGCGATGCTTCCGAGCAGCACGGCCTCTCCGCGTTTGCCGAGCCGGCTCGCGAGCAACTCCACGTCGCGCACGAGGGCCTCGCGATAGCGGGCGTCGCGCACGTCGACCGGGACCTCGCCGATGGCCCGCAACTCTTCCGCCGTGATCCGTTGCTCGACGTCCATGAGCCCGCGCCCCGGCACGATGGCGAGAGCGCCCGATCCGCCGCGCGGCGCCCGCCCGAAGGCGCGCGCATACGCGAGCTTCCCTCGGAAGTAGAGGCCGCTGGCGAACTGGAACAGCTCGCCGACGGCGGCTCCCTTCTGCTGGAACTCGGAGGCGAGCGCGAACGCGGCGCGCGGATTGAGGAGCAATCCCATGCGTTCCCCGCCGGCGCGCGCCGGGGAGAGGAGAAAGACCCGGGGTGGCAAGCCTGGCATCCGGCCCATCTGTAAACCCGACGGGACGCTGCAGCCACACCAGCCGGAGAAGCGTCCCTGCGGCGTTGGCATCTGAATGTGCGTCATGCCGCGAATGCCGGTCCTGTTCGTCGGCCACGGATCGCCGATGAACGCCATCGACGACAACGAGTGGAGCCGCGGGTTCCAGAAGCTGGGCCGGATGCTCCCGCAGCCGAAGGCCATCCTGAGCATCTCCGCGCACTGGTACGTCGCGGGGACGTTCGTGACCGGGGACGAGCACCCGCGCACCATCCACGACTTTGGCGGGTTTCCCCGCGAGCTCTACGAACAGCGGTACCCGGCGCCGGGCAGCGTGGATCTGGCGAAGCGGGTCTCGAAGCTGGTCGGCAGGGGCGCCTCGCTGCGGACGGACTGGGGTCTCGATCATGGGACCTGGACGGTCCTCAAGCACATGCGCCCCAACGCGGACCTGCCGGTAGTCCAGCTCAGCATCGATGGCCGGCTCCCGCCCGCCGGGCACCTGGCCATCGGGCAGGCCCTGGCGCCGCTGCGGGAAGAGGGCGTGCTGATCCTCGGCAGCGGAAATGTGACGCACAATCTGCGCCACGCGTTCGCCAGCTGGCAGCGCGGAGAAACCGGAACTCCCGCCTGGGCGCAGGCGTTCGACGCCGACGTGGCCCAGGCCGCGAGCCAGCATGACGGCGCCTCGCTGGCTCGCCTGGCAGAGTCGGAGGCGGGCCGGGTCTCGCATCCGACGCCGGATCACTACTATCCCCTGCTCTATGCGGCGGGCGCAGCCGACGCCCGCGACAGCGTCGAGTTCCCCGTGGCCGGTTTCGACATGGGTTCGCTGTCGATGCGTTCGATCCTTTACGAATGAGAGCCGGCAGCCGAGCCCGCGGCGAAAAGCAGCCCGAGCGGGGGCCATTTCGAACAGTTGCGACCCCGACGCATTGGGACTATTCCCCAGCCTGCTTAAGGAGAGCGCATGCTGCAGATGGTTTCTTCGATCGAAGACGGCCACGTCGTCCTCCGCCTAGGCGGCGAGTTGGACGGCGAAGGCGCCGCCGCGGTTGCGCGTCTGATCGGCCAGAGCATGGGCGACTTCTCCCTCGACTTCAGCGACGTGAAACGCGTCGAGCAGTCGGGATTCGCCGTCCTCGCCCAGGCCATCCGTCGCTGCCCGTACAAGCTCGTGGTGCGCGGCCTCGAAGAGAGTCCGGGGCGTCAGGACCCGATCTCGTACAAGTAGTCGACGAACGACCGCACGGCGCCGTCCAGGCCCTGGATCTTCGGGTTGGTGCTCTCGACCACGTAGTACTCGTCGGGCGCATGCGCGCCGGCCCCGTGGCCCATGCCGAAGTGGCCCGCGCCGAGGCGCAGGGGCGGCTCGGTGAACAGGTATCCGGGCCACGATCCGCCCAGCCGCGGCCACAGCAACGGGTCGGTCCCGTACTTCCGATACGTCGCCACCTCGGCGCGGATCGCCGGAGCGTCGGCGGCCGTCGTGTTCGGGGGATAGGCGCCGCCCACGTTGATCTCGACGTCGGCAAACCCCCGCTTGTCGAGGTGCGCGCGCAGCTTCTTGAGACAATCGTCCACGGTCATGTCGGGCACCAGGCGAAGGTCGAGCTTCGCCAGCGCCCGGTGCGGCAGGACGGTTTTCCCCCCCGGACCCGTGTAACCGCCCACCAGACCCTCGATGTTCACGGTGGGCTGTGCGGCGAGACGCATCCACGCCTCGCGGAACGGCAGGTCTCGCACCCAGCGGCGCACTCCGTACTGCTTCTTCAGCCCTTCCTCGTCCAAGCGGTGGGAGGCGGCATCGATCATCTTCTGCTCCGCCGGCGACAGCGCACGGACGCGTTCGAACCAACCGTCGATCGCGGGATCGACGCCGTCCGGAGACACCAGCGTGTCGAGCGCCTTGACCAGATGGAACGCGGGGCTGTCGACCGAGGCCCGCAGCGAAGAGTGGATGTCCTTGGCGGGCCCCCGGCCCCACTTCTCGCCGCTGGCCACCACCTCGCACTCGATCACCCCCTTGGCGCCCAGGTTGATGGTCACTTCGCCGCCGGGCTCCTGCGCGGCGGACGGCATCGTGATGCCGACGCACTTCGCGAGCGCCTGCATCACCTCCGGCCGGTGCACCACCTGCGGGAAGTGCGGCGAGCCGATCTCCTCCTCTCCCTCCGCGACGAGGACGAGGTTGACCGGGAGCTTCCGGCCGGCGCCGCGAATGGCATGGAGCGCGGCGAGGAACGCGCCCTCCGGGCCCTTCTGGTTCACAGCGCCCCGCCCGACGATGGCCTTGCCCAGGCCAGGCTTGTCCACCAGGCGCGCCTCCCAGGGCGGCGAGGACCACTCGCTGGGATCGACCTGCTTCACATCGTACATGAAGTACAACCCGAAGGTCTTCGCGGCGCCGGCGTCGAGGAGCGCGAAGACGCCCGGCTTCCCGTCGGTGCCGACGCGATCCGCGCGCTGGAAGCCGGCGTCGCGGAGCAGCTCGATCATCAGTTGTACGCCTTCCTCGCCGCCGATGTTCTCCGCGGCGATGGTGGGCTGGTGGATCCACTGTTGGATGCGGCGGACGGATTCCTCGTGTCGCCGTGCGATCTGCTCGTACACGGGCGCGAGGTCGCCGCGGGCGACGGAGGGGAGGGCAAGGGAGGCGGCGCCCGCAAGGGCGCCCCGCAGGACGGAACGGCGGGAGAGGTCGGTCATCCGGTCCCTTCAGCGTGACCAGAGCCATCTGTCAACGGGCTGCAGGCCGAAACGCGGACAAGCAGGCGGCCGGACCCTCGACGAAATGGCGGCCGTGTGGCAGGCGTTCCCCACTGCGGGGAACCCATGGCACACCAATTCCGGTTCAACAGGATGGGCGGTCTCGACCAGGTAGCGCTCGAGACGGGCGAGGACCTGGCCCACTTGCACGAGCTCGATCAGAAGCTCTGGGTCGCGCTCAGCTGCCCGGTGAAAGGACTCGAGCTGGAAGAGCGGACGCTGGAGCTGCTCGATCTCGACAAGGATGGCCGCGTGCGCTCATCCGAGATCCTCGCGGCAATTCGCTGGTGCGCGGAGCGCTTGAAGGATCTCGGCGTGCTGATCCCGGCGTCCGACGGCCTCCCGCTCGAGGCGATCGACGACACGAAACCGGCCGGGAAGGCGCTCCTCGGCGCCATACGGCACATCCTGGCGCGCCGCGGAAACCCAGACGGCCGGACGCTGACGGTCGCCGACGTCGCCGACGTCAGCGGCGTCTTCGAGGGCACCCGCTTCAACGGCGATGGAGTCATTGCACCGGATGCCACCGGCGACCCGGCCCTGCGTCAGGTGATCGAGGACGCAATCGCGTGCACCGGCGGGATTGCCGACCGTTCCGGAAAGCCGGGGCTCGATCGCATGCGCCTGGATGCCTTCTTCTCCGACCTCCAGGCGTACGCGCTCTGGGCGCACGCCGGCGATCCCAGCGCCGACGCGGCAGCGGGCTACGAGGCCGTCCGGGCCGTCCGGGTGAAAGTCGACGACTGGTTCAACCGCTGCCGCATCGCGGAGTTCGACCCGCGGCTGGTCGCGCACGAGGCGGAGCCCCCCGCCGAGCTGCAGATGCTGCCGCTCGCGCGCGTCGAGCCTGGGCGGGCGCTGCCGCTGCTCGACCGGGTCAATCCGGCCTGGTCGGACGCGCTGGCGGTGTTCCAGAAGGCGGCCGTCGCGCCGCTCTTCGGAGCGCAGAAGACGGAGATCAGCGCGATCGAATGGGATCAACTGCAGCCGCGCTATGCCGCCTACGAAGCGTGGATCGCGTCGAAGAAGGGCGCCGCGGTGGAGAAGCTGGGGCTGCCGCGCGTCGACGCGATCCTCGCCAGCGACGCGAGAGCGCGCATCGAGTCCCTGATTGCGGAGGATGCGGCCCTGGCGACGGAATTCGACGCCGTGGCCGACGCGGTGCGCATGGCGCACTACAAACGCGACCTGCACAGGCTGCTCAAGAACTTCGTCAACTTCCACGATTTCTACGACCTGCGGGCGGAGGCCGTGTTCCAGTCCGGCACGCTCTATCTCGACAGCCGCAGCTGCAACCTGTGCGTCCGGGTGGACGATGCGGCGTCGCACGCCGCGCTCGCGTCGCTTTCGCGCATGTACATCGCCTACTGCGACCTGAAGCGCGCCGGCGGCCAGACGATGAAGGTCGCCGCTTGCTTCACGCAGGGCGACTCGGATTACCTCGTCCCCGGGCGCAACGGCGTGTTCTACGACCGCAAGGGACGCGACTGGGACGCGACGATCGTGCGGATCGTCGAAAATCCCATCTCCATCCGGCAGGCGTTCCTCGCCCCTTACAAGAAGTTCCTCCGGTTGATCGAGGAGCAGGTGCAGAAGTTCGCCGAGGCGAGGGAGCGGGAGAACGAGGCGCGGCTGAAAGCCGCGGCGGAAGCCGGCGTCGCGTCGGCGGCTCGTGGTCCCGTCGACGTCGGCAAGATGGTGGGGATCATCGCCGCCTTGGGGGTCGGCGTCGGCGCCATCGGCGCGCTGTTCGGCGCCTTCGTCTCGGGATTCATGAGCCTGCAGCCCTGGTACGCGAAACCGTTCGCCATCCTCGGCGCCATTCTCGCCATCTCCGGACCGTCGGTCATGCTGGCATGGCTCAAGCTGCGGCAGCGGACGCTCGGGCCGCTCCTGGACGCGAACGGCTGGGCCGTGAACGGCCGCGTGCGCGTGAACATCCCTCTCGGAGCGGCGCTCACGGATTTGAAGACGCTTCCGGCGGGCGCGACGCGCTCTCTCGATGATCCGTTCGAGGATCGTCGAGCGCGCAGGCGACGCCGCGCGGCCTGGGCGGCGGCGGCGCTGCTCGCCGTGGCCCTGGCGGTCGCGAAAACCCTGCGCGTCTGGCCCTTCGCTGCTCATTGATGGCCGCGGACGGCCAGAGCCCACCGCACTGAGGTAGACTCGCCCCCATGATCCGCTTCTATGGCAAACCCGGCTGAACCGGCTGCATGAAGGCGCGGGAGTTTCTCGCGCGAAGGAAGCTGGCCGTCGAGGAACGCAATCTGATCAAGCAGCCGCTCTCCGCCGCCGAGCTGCGCGCGCTGGCGAAGAAGGCTGGCGGCGCGGAGCAACTCGTCGCTCCCAAGCGCCGGGCGGAAGCGGAGGGCCTTTCCGCAGAGAAGCTGATCGCCTGGCTGGCGGAAGACGGCGCGCGGGTGCGCCGCCCCATCATCGAGTCGGGCGACGAGCTCACACTGGGATTTGCTGCGGACGCGCAGGAGAAGTTGCAGCGGCTGCTGGCCTGAGCGGGACGAGTGCGACAAGCTCACCAGGCAGTGAGAAGGCGGTAGGGACATCTCCTACCGCGGCCCACTCGCGCCCGTCGTGGACGACACCCGCCACGGTTAGGGAATTTCGCCTCGTCCCGAGCCCGTCGTACGCTCGCAGCGTGGCATTGAGCGGAAATCTGTCGGAAACGTCGTTCACCGACCTGATTCAGTTCTACAGCATCAGCCGGCAGACGGCCGCTCTCACCGTCGTTTCGCCGGCTGGTCCCGAGCACGACGTGGTCGTGTTCATGGAGAACGGCGAGATCATCGACGCGCGGTTCGGCGAGATGGGCGGCATCGACGCCGTCCGCCGCGCGATGCGCCTGCGAGAAGGCGAGTTCCACGTCGATCTGAACGTCACGGCCGAGAAGCGCACCATCTGGGAGTCGCCCAGCAAGCTGCTCCTCGACGAGATGGTGTCGGACGACGAAGCGCAGAACGGCGCGGGGAATGGCGCCAAGGCGGCCGCCGCGGGTCGGGAGGAAGTCCTGTTTCCCAAGACGCCCCCACCTTCCCCGCAGCACCGCTCCTCGTTCTCCGTCCTCTTCGCCAGCGCGATCGTCGCCGCTGCGGCCGTGGGCGGAGCTCTCTGGTGGCGCTCACAGCAGGAGGCGGCCGCGGCCACCGCCCGGCAGGCGGCGGTCGCGACGCAGCGCGAGGCGGAGGCACGCGCGCGCCCGGCCGTCCAGGGCGTGACGGACACCGAGATCGTCTTCGGCATTGCTGCGCCGTTCTCCGGACCGGCCAAGGAGCTCGGCCGGGGCATGAAGACGGGCATCGATCTCGCCTTCGCGGCCACGAACGAGGCGGGAGGAGTGAACGGCCGCAAGCTGCGCCTCGTCGCTCTCGACGACGGCTACGAGCCGGAGCGAACCCGGTCGGTGATGAAGGAGCTGGCGGAGAGCCGCAGCGTCTTCGGCTTCATCGGCAACGTCGGGACACCCACCGCCGAAGTGGCGGTGCCGTTCACGCTGGAGAAGAAGATGCTCTTCTTCGGCCCGTTCACCGGCGCCGGCCTGCTGCGGCGCGACCCGCCCGATCGCTACGTGTTCAACTACCGCGCCAGCTACGCGGAGGAGACCGCCGCGACCGTGAAGTACCTGGTGAAGGTCCGGCGGATCCCGGTCGACGAGATCGCCGTCTTCGCGCAGCAGGACGGCTACGGCGATGCCGGCTTCAACGGCGTGGCGAAGATGCTGCGCAAGTACAACCGCAACCCGGAGCGCACGCTGCGGATCGGGTACAAGCGGAACACCATCGACGTCAACGAAGCCGTGAAGACCCTGCTGCGGAGCCGGCATCCGGTGCGCGCGGTGGTGATGGTGGCGACGTACAAGGCGGCCGCCAAGTTCATCGAGAAGGTGAAGGCGGAGCGGCCGGACATCATCTTCAGCAACGTCTCGTTCGTCGGCAGCCAGGCGCTCGCGGACGAGCTGATGACCTACGGCGGCCGGGTGGCCGAAGGCGTGATGGTCACGCAGGTGGTGCCCTTGCCGCACAGCAAAGCCACCGCCGCGCTGCGCTACCAGGAGCTGCTGCCGAAGTACTCGCTGGGCGAGAGGCCCGACTTCGTCTCGCTCGAGGGATACCTGGCGGCGAGCCTCCTCATCGAGGGGCTGAAGCGGGCGGGCCGGAACTTCACCACCGAGACCCTGGTCGACGCGCTGGAGGATCTGCGCGCGATCGATCTCGGAGTCGGCGCCACGATGGGCTTCGGCATGAGCGAGCACCAGGCTTCGCACAAGGTCTGGGGGACCGTGCTGGACGCGAACGGGAACTTCCTCACCATCGACATGGAGTGACACGCCTTACCGGCGGTAGATCCGGTTCTGCCGCCAGATGGACTTGAGGATTTCGCCGTCGCCGCGCAGCCCACCCGACGCGAGCGCCCGCGTCATCGCCGCCCCGGAACAGGTTCCCGACGCTCGATAGCTCAGAGCGGTGGCAAGCCGCGCCTCTGCGGCGTCGCCCAACGCGTGGCCGAAGTCGTCGGACACGCTGCAGCCCGGGAAGCCAGCAGTCGTGGTGGCGCCGGGAGTAAAGCCGTCCGGGTAATCTCCGTAGCCCTTCGCGTTGAAGCCCTGGAACTGGATGGAGAAGTACGTCGTCCCGCAGTTCTCCGCGGGGTAGAAGCCGTAAGGCTTGCCGCAAGTGGTGGCGCCGATCTGGAACACCTGGACATCGACTCCCGCGAGACCGTTCAGGATCGCCTCGCTCGCGGAGCAGGTGCCGGGCCCGGTCAGCACGTAGACGCGGCTGAGACCCAGTGAAGGTAGAGGCGCGCCAGGGTTCACCGAGAACCCTTGGCCCGTGCTGTAGAAGGGCGTAGGTGCGACGGTCTGTCCCGCCGGATCGGTCGTCGGATGCTTGTCGTTGAACTGCACTCGTTCGAACGTCCGTCCGGCGGTCTTTCCCGCCCCGGCGATCATGTACGCGACCTCGCTAGCGATATCGAGATAGCCTCCGCCGTTGTACCGGATGTCGAGCACGAGGTCCGTGACATTTGCACCCTTGAGCTGGTTGACGGCGTCGCTGAGTCCCCTTTCGGCCGGCGCGGTGTGATCGTTGAAGAGGATGTATCCGACGGGACCCGTGGCGGTGGAGAGGGTGAGGACCTGTGCAGGCGGCACCGGAGCGCTGGTCACGTTCGCGGAGATCAGGATCACTTGTCGCGTCGTCGTCTGGCTGTAGTCGAGGACGTCGAACGTGTGCGATTCGCCAGCCGTCGCGGGAAACAGGCCGGCATTGAGCGCATCGATCGATGCCTGATCGGTCGCGTTGACGAGGTCCACGCCATCCACGAGCTTGATCTCCGCTCCGCGCGCCAGCTTGGTGTCCGCGGGCGAGCCCGCCTCCACGAACGCCACGACGTACTGCCGCGGCGGCGAGCGCGAGAGGGCCGCGAGCGTGATCCCATATCCGACTTCGACGCTCGACTGCGAGAGTTGCTCCCACTGGGCCGTGTCATAAGTGAAATGGAAACGATCCTTGGGCTTGCCCGACACCGTGACCGGCGTCTTCAGCGCATCGAAGTAGGCGATGGCAGTCGGGTACGCGGCTGGGTCGAGCGCGGGCACTTCGCGGTACCAGAGATACGTGTCGTCGGTCCATGCGCGAAGCCACTTCTTCTCGTCGTCGAGCGTCCCCTTCTGGTCGGGATACGTCGTGTTCGTGAACGGATCGACGCCGCTGCGCGGCGACGCGCACTTCGCCGCGAGCTGCCTCCAGGCGGGTTCGTCGCCACCGCATTGGGCGAGGGCCACGCTCAGGACTGCGAACGGAATCCAGCGCAATCGACACCTCTCGAGGGAAAGCTGTCGCTCCTAGCAGGCATGCCGCCGGCGCACAATGGGCCCTCCGCCTGCATCGTCACGGAATGCGACGCTCGTTTCCGGGTGCGTGTATCGTATCGGCCTTTCCGCGGGGCCATCGCATTGAACGCGACCATGAGGGAGATCTTCTGGTACTTCCTCAAGCTCGGCTGGCTCGCCTTCGGCGGGCCGGTCGGCCAGATCGGCCTGATGCACCTGCAGGTCGTCGAGCGGCAGAAGTGGATCGACGAGGAGGAGTTCGTCCGCGCGCTGAACTTCTGCCACGTCCTGCCCGGCCCGGAAGCGCTGCAGCTCGCCATCTACATCGGGTACAAGAAGGGCGGCCATGCCGCCGGCGCGCTGGCGGGCTTTCTCTTCATCCTCCCCGGTTTCATCACGCTCACGGCGCTGGCGTGGATCTACGTCAACTTCGGCAAGAGGCCGGAGGTCCTCGGCGTCCTCTGGGGATTCCGGCCGGTCGGCCTCGCCTTGCTGCTCGCCGCGCTGGTGCGGATCTCGCGCGCGACGCTGAAGGATACGTTCTCCGTCGTCCTCGCGCTGGCGGCGTTCCTCGCATTCTTCTTCGGGCACCTGCCCTTCCTGCTCGTCCTGCTCGGATCCGGATTCGCCTACGTGGGATGGCGGCGGCTGACGCCGGCGATGGCGGCGCTGGCGCTCCTGCTTCCCGGCCGGGCGGACGCGGCGGAGTCCGCCGGCCGGCGGCTGTTCGACATCTGCTCCTTCTTCCTCAAGGTCGGCCTCTTCTCGTTCGGCGGCGCCTACGCGGTCCTTCCCTACATCCGGGAAGGGGCCGTAGCGCGCTACGGCTGGATCACCGATCGCGAGATGATCGATGCGCTCGCTCTCGGCGAGACCACGCCGGGTCCGCTCATCTCCATCGGGATCTTCGTCGGCTATCTCGCCGGCAACGGGCGCGGGGTTCCCTGGCTCGGCGCGCTCGGGGCGACGTTCTGGCTGTTCCTTCCTTCCTTCGTCCTCGTGCTGGGCGCCGCCCGCCACATGGACTGGCTCACGTCCCGGCCCGGAGTGAAGGAGTTCCTCCGCGGCGTGACGAGCGGCGTCGTCGGCCTGATGTTCTCGATCTCCATCCCCCTGGCGCAGGTCGCCTTCATGCCTTCCGGAACGGTGGACTCGATCACCGTCGTTCTCGGTCTTGCGGCGTTCGCGGCGCTCGCGTTCTGGAAGTGGCGCCTGAACGTCGTGATCGTCGTCCTGGGAGGCGGCGCCCTGGGCCTGCTGCGCGCGTTCGTGCCGGCACTGTTCGGAGGACCGCTTTCATGAACGCGGCATCGAAGGCGCGAGCCATGCCGGAACACCGTGTCACCTGGGCGCTCGCCGCAGCCTTGATCCTGCTCGGATCGGCGTCGGCTCGCGGTGAGCCCGTGTCGTTCGCGCTCTCGACGGGTCAATACGGCCTGCGGAAGGAGATCCCGCACGCGCTGGGAATCGAGATGGAGCTGCGCCCGCCCTGGCGCTGGACCGTGCTCCGTCCGGTCGCCGGTCTGCTCACCTCCACGGGTGGAACCGCTTTTCTCTACTCTGGCATGGCCATCGAGATCCCGCTTCCCGGTGGTCTGCGGTTGACTCCGGGATTCGCGCCGGGCGTCGTACTGGCGCGCGGAGACGGCGACCTGGGCTCGCGGCTCGAATTTCGCTCTTCCCTGGAGCTCTCGTTCGCGCCCGCCGAGACCGTGCGCTTCGGCATCGGCTTCAGCCACATCTCCAATGCGCATCTGGCGGACCACAACCCCGGCGTAGAGGTCGTCACCTTCAAGGTCGCGGTACCCGCCGGGGATTGAGGGCGCAACGTTGGCGCCTCAACGCCGCATCCTGAATTTGCGCTTGGCGCGCAAGAACTGCGGCATCGTCCTGAACTTGCCGTGCACGGCCGGGGAGGTAGCGCGATGCTACAGCGTCACGAACACCTGTCCGCGGCCGATGCCGCCTGGCTGCGGATGGACGCGCCGGCGAACCGGATGATCATCACCGCCTTGCTCACCTTCGACGGCCGGTTGGATCCCATCGCCAAGAGCCCGCTGGCCGCCCGGCCGATACCGGACTTCTGCCGGAAGCCCCGCGAAGTCCATGGGAATGGGCGCGCCGGCAGCTCGCGCGCGGTCGGACGTTCGCCGGCCTGGTCGCCCTGCCCTCCGATCCGCCCACCTGCTTGCGACGCCCGCTCGGTCTGGTGAAGCGCGTCGCATGGTCGCGGGCCATCCCCTTCGCGCAGGTGCACAGGCTGGCCCGCGAGCACCGCGCCTCGATGAACGACGTTGTCATGGCGGAGCTCGCCGGCGGGCGCCTCGCGAGCCTCATGCTCTGGGCGCCGACGTCGGGCCGCCTCGGCCTGAGCGTCACCATCCTCGGTTATGCCGGCGAGATCCGCATCAGCGTCGCGGCGGACTGCTCGCTGCCGCTCGAACCCGAGGCCCTGATCGAGGACGTGGAGCGAGAGCTCGAAGACGGCGCCGCCGCGGCGAGAGCGCTCAGCCGAGAAAGAGCCGGTACGCAGGATTCTGGCTCTCGTCGATCCATGGATATCCCATGGTCTCCAGGAAGCGCCTGAACTCCGACATCTCCGCGCGTGGGACCTGCATGCCGACCAGCACGCGGCCATAGTCGGCCCCGTGGTTGCGGTAGTGGAAGAGGCTGATGTTCCAGTCCGTGCGCATCCGCGAGAGGAAGCGCAGCAGCGCGCCCGGGCGCTCGGGAAATTCGAAGCGGTAGACCAGCTCGTCGCGGGCGAGCGCCGCGTGTCCGCCCACCAGGTGGCGCACGTGCAGCTTCGCCATTTCGTCGTCCGAGAGATCGAGCGTCTTCAGCCCCTCGCGCTGCAGCGAGCGCACGATGTCCGCGGTCTCGTCGCGGCTGTTGATGCCGACCCCGACGAAGACGTGCGCCACCTCCGCATCCGCCATCCGGTAGTTGAATTCGGTGATGTTGCGGGGACCGATGATCCCGCAGAACCGCCGGAAGCTGCCGGGCCGCTCGGGGATGGTCACCGCCAGGATCGCCTCGCGCCGTTCGCCGACCTCCGCCCGCTCGGCCACGAAGCGCAGCCGATTGAAGTTCATGTTCGCCCCGCAGGCGACCGCGATCAGCACCTGGTCCTTGATCCCGGTGCGCTCGGCGTAAGCCTTCGCTCCCGCGACCGGCAGCGCCCCGGCGGGCTCGAGAATGGAGCGCGTGTCCTCGAAGGCGTCCTTGATCGCCGCGCAGGTGGCGTCCGTGTCGACGCGGATCATCTCGTCCACGTACTTGCGAGCCAGATGGAAGGTCTCCCTCCCCACCCGTTTCACCGCGACGCCGTCGGCGAAGAGCCCCACGTGCGGCAGCGTCACCCGCCTGCCCGCCTTCAGCGAGCGCGACATCGCGTCGGAGTCGACGGGCTGCACACCGATCACCCGCACCGCGGGCCGGAGCCGCTTCACGTAGACGGCGATGCCCGCGATGAGCCCGCCCCCGCCGACCGCGACGAAGATGGCATGGATGGGACCGGGGTGCTGCCGCAGGATCTCCATCCCGATGGTCCCTTGTCCGGCGATCACGTCCGGGTCGTCGTAGGGATGCACGAATGTCAGATTCCGCCGTCGCTCCAGCTCCTTCGCGTGACGGTACGCTTCGTCGTAGGAATCGCCGACCAGCAGCACTTCCGCGCCGCGCGCGGCGACCGCATCGACCTTGATGCGCGGCGTGGTCACCGGCATCACGATCTGCGCCCTGCACCCCAGGCGCTGGGCCGAGAGCGCCACTCCCTGGGCGTGGTTGCCGGCCGAGGCCGCGATCACCCCGCGCTTCAGCGCCGCCTTCGGCAGCGCGGACATCTTGTTGTAGGCGCCGCGGAGCTTGAAGGAGAAGACGGGCTGCATGTCCTCGCGCTTGAGGAGGATCTGGTTTCCGGCGCGCAGCGAGAGCGCGGGGGCCTGCTCGAGAGGGGTCTCGACGGCGACGTCGTAGACGCGCGAAGTGAGGATCCGCTCCAGGTAGTCCCGCGCTCGAGGCGCCATCGCGGCACCGTAGCAAAGACCCGCACCGGGCGACATGGATCAGCTTCCGATCAGCTCGTCGTATCCACGCCCGCGGAACTCGAGCAGGCAGAAGCCGTTGCCGAACGGGTCCGCGAGAATGGCCAGGCGGGGCTCACGGATCGACATGGAACGGCTGCGCGTCGAAGCGGCGGGCGAAGTCGAGGATCTCCTGCTCGCGGATGGTCTCCTCGCCGAGCTCGAAGATCTGGCCTTCGCTGAAGTCTTCCAGGTATCGCATCTCGCGATCAGAGCAGATTCGTGCACGCGCTGCCACCGCCGCGCACGCACACGTCACCATTGCGATGGAGGTGCACTGATCTGCAGCTCCTTCATGGTCCGCAGCCGGCGAAAGGCCTCGCGGTTCATCTCGATCACCTGATGGTCGTTGCCGCCCACGATCAGCAGCGTAGGAGCGCGGACCGCGGCGAGCTCTTCGCCGGCGAGGTCCGGGCGCCCGCCACGCGAGACCACGGCGCGCACCAACCCCGGTTCGCGGGTGGCCGCGACCAGCGCCGCGGCTGCTCCGGTGCTGGCGCCGAAGCAGCCGATGGGCAGGTGCCGTGTGAGCGGATACCGCGAAAGCCAGCGGGCCGCGCCCACCACCCGATCGGCGAGCAGGTCGATGTCGAATCGCAAGTGCCTGGTGTAGCGCTCGGCCTCGCCTTCCTCGGGAGTCAGCAGGTCGATGAGCAAGGTGCCCAGGCGGAAGCGCTGCAGCGTCCGCGCCACCTGCCGGTTTCGCGGGCTGTGGCGGCTCGAGCCGCTGCCGTGCGCGAAGAGGACCACGCCGATCGCTCCTTCGGGGACCGCCAGATCGCCTTCCAGCGCCACCCTGTCGCCCGCCGCAACATCGACCTGCACCTCGCCCGCTCCTTGCGCCCGCGCATCGCGCCGCTCTTCCCGCGCGCGTTCGAGGAGCTCGCGGACCTCCTCGTCGCTGGTCTGCTCGAAGTCTTCGTACCAGAGACCCACGGCATGGAACGGTTCCGGGGTGGCGGCGCAGACCACGTCGTCCGCCTCGTCCTCCATCAGCTCGCACGTCTCGGGCGCGGCGACCGGCACCGCGACGATCACGCGGGCGGGCGATTGCTGCCGCAGCCCGCGCAGCGCGGCGAGCACTGCCCCTGCCTCGAATCGGTCGCGGTACCGCGAGCGCATCGATCCGCCTCGTCGGGCAAATATGCGCATCCACTGGTGTTCTCTCCTTCCTCTTCAACGCCTACGACGGACGCCTGCCGTTCTCCTCGCTGCTCGCGGAAGCCCGGGCGCGCGGATACACCGAGCCGGACCCGCGCGCGGACCTGTCGGGTCGCGACGTGGCACGCAAGCTCCTCATCGTCGCGCGCGTCGCCGGAAGGCCGCTCGAAGAGGGCGACATCGACGTGGAGGACCTGGTTCCCCCGCCATTGCGCGACATTCCGCTCGGCGCGTTCCTCGACCGTCTCGGCGAGCTCGACGAGATCCTCGAACGCCGCCGGCGGGTCGCTGCCGCAACCGGCCAGGTGCTGCGGTACGTCGCGCGCTTGCGCGAGGGAGCGCGCGCCACCGTGCGCCTGGAAGCGCTGCCGCCGGATCATCCCTGCGCGCAGCTGTCCGGCGCCGACAACCTCTTCGCGTTCACCACCCGCCGCTACCACGCGCAACCGCTGGTCGTGCGCGGGCCCGGAGCCGGTCCGGAGGTGACCGCGCAGGCGCTGCTGGCGGACGTGTTCGAGATTGCGCGGCAGGCGGCGACACGCGCCTGAACGCACCCGGTGACGCCGAGCGGTCTGCCCCTTGCTTCCGACCGGACAGGCGTTTTCATTTCCACTGGACGGCGTGAACCTTGCGCGTGAGAAGGGGCCTTCCACCTTTCCCGCCCGACATGTCTTCCCTCGAGCAAAGCGACTGCATCCTCATCGCGGACGACCACCCCGCGAATCTGCTTGCGCTCGAGGCGGTGCTGGAACCTCTCGGTCGTCCGATCATCCAGTCGTCGTCGGGTGTCGAGGCGCTTCGATACCTGCTCGATCACGACTGTTCCCTGGCCATGCTCGACGTCGCCATGCCCGGCCTGGACGGCTTCGAGACGGCGGCGTTGATCCGCAGCCGCGAGCGCACCCGGCACATCCCCATCATCTTCATCAGCGCTTCCGCGCGCGACGAGATGCACGTCTTCAAGGGCTATGCGCAGGGAGCCATCGACTACGTCGTCAAGCCCTTCGATCCGGACGTCCTGCGCGCGAAGGTGACGAATCTGCTGGCGCTGTATCGCCGGAGCGAGGAGATGCGGCGCGAGGCGGCGTTGCGTGGCCGCGAGCGCGACGAGCTGCGCGAAAAGGAACAGGAGGCGCGCGCGGAAGCGGAAGCGCAACGCCAGCGGCTCCACACGCTGCTCGTGCAGTCCCCCGCGGTGGTCGCGATCACCAAGGGACGCGAGCACGTCTTCGAGCTGGTGAACGAGCGCTGTCAGCAGCTGCTGGGATCTCGCCAGGTGCTGGGGAGACCCGCCCGGGAGGTCTTGCCCGAGCTCCTGCCGCAGGGTGTATGGAAGTCGGCCGACGCCGTCTATGAGAGCGGGAACGCGTTCGTCGGAACAGAGGCGGCCATCTCCCTCGACGAGCACGACCGGGGAGAGCCGCAGCGCCGGTTCTTCAACTTCGTCGTCCAGCCGACCCGGGACCCGGCAGGCAACATCGACGGGTTGATGCTGCACGCGTTCGAGGTGACGGACCAGGTGCGCGCGCGGGAACGGGAGCGCGACGCGATCCGCTTGCGCGACGAATTCCTCAGCATCGCCTCACACGAGCTTCGCACGCCGCTGACGCCGCTGCGGCTGCAGCTCCAGTCCACCCTCAAGTGCCTCGACAAGGGAGAGACCGATGCGGCCGACCTGCGCCCTCGCCTGGAGCTGGCGCTGCGGCAGACGGTGCGGCTTGGCACCCTGGTCACCGATCTTCTCGAGGTCTCCCGCATCAGCAGCGGAAGGCTGACGCTCCAGCTCGAGGAGATGGATCTGGCCGAATCGGTGCGCGACGTCGCGGAGCGCCACGAACCGGAGGCACGCAACGCGGGAACGACCATCTCCGTGCAGACGGAGCCCGTGATCGGGCGCTGGGACCGGCTGCGCATCGAACAGGTGATCGCGAACCTCCTGGTCAACGCGATCAAGTACGGCGGCGGGCTGCCGGTGCGTCTGACGGTGGAGCGCGCGGACGGCGGCGCCCGACTGACGGTGCGCGACGAAGGGATCGGAATTTCGACGGAGGACCAGGATCGGATCTTCGATCGATTCGAGCGAGCCGTCTCCGTGCGAAGCTACGGCGGCATGGGCCTCGGGCTGTACATCGCACAGCAGATCGTCGATGCGCACGGCGGGCGGATCCAGGTTCGGAGCGCGCGCGGGGAAGGTTCCACCTTCATGGTCGATCTGCCGGTGTCGAGGGAGTGAAGCAGGAGGCGCAGCTTTCTTGCGCCTCGAGGAGATGCGCATGGCCAATCCGTTCGTTCACGTCGAGTTGCAGACCAACGATCTGGCGAAAGCAAAGGCGTTCTACTCCAGGTTGTTCGACTGGAAACTGGAGGACCTCCCGATGCCGGGGGTCGGCGGCACCTACACGATGATCGGGGTGGGCGAAGGGACCGGTGGAGGGATGCTGAAGAGCATGGCGCTCGCCGGGGCACCGCCGCAGTGGCTCGCATACGTCGGCGTCGATGACGTCGCCAGCTCCACCCGCAAGGCCAGGGAGCTGGGCGCGAAAGTGGTGTTGGACAAGACGGAGGTTGGCGAATTCGGGTGGATGAGCATCCTCACGGACCCGACCGGCGCGACGTTCGCGCTCTGGGAGGCCAAGCAGCCGCAGCGCTCGCAGAAGAAATAGGCAGACCTTCGTCGACCGGACACACCAGCTCACCGTGGCGGCGGCTCGCCGCGCGCGCACGACGCGGCCCGTTCGAGCAGCAATTTGCGCTCGCGCGCGTTCTTCGTGAGCGACGCCGCGCGCTGGAATTCCTTCCCCGCCTCCTCCAGCCGGCCGAGCTTGGCGAGCAGATCGCCGCGCGCGCTCGGCAACAGATGGTAGCCCGCGAGCGACGGCTCCGGGAGAAGCGCATCGACGAGCTCGAGGCCCGCCGCAGGGCCGGACGCCATGCCCACGGCGACCGCGCGGTTCAGCTCCACGACGGGAGATGGCGAAACCTGCCCGAGGTCCCGGTAGAGCGCGGCGATGCGCGCCCAGTCCGTCTCCTCCGGCGTGCGCGCGCGCGCGTGACAGGCGGCGATGGCCGCTTGCAGCGCGTACGGCCCACCCGCCCCGTCGAGCTCCTCGACCCGCTCGAGGGCCGCAAGGCCGCGGCCGATGAGGACGCGATCCCACAGGGCGCGGTTCTGATCGAGGAGCAGGACGGGTTCTCCCGCCGGGCCGGTCCTCGCCCGCAGGCGCGATGCCTGGATCTCCATGAGAGCGACGAGCCCGTGGACCTCAGGCTCCAGGGGGACGAGCCCGGCGACGATGCGGCCCAGACGAAGCGCGTCCTCGCAGAGCGCGGGTCGGACCCAGTCGTCCCCCGCCGTCGCCGAGTAGCCCTCGTTGAAGACGAGGTAGATGACCTGCAGCACCGACGACAACCGCGCGGCGAGTTCGGCGCCCCGCGGGACCTCGAAAGGCACGCGCGCGTCGGCGAGGGTCCGCTTGGCGCGCACGATCCGCTGGGCGATGGTCGGCTCGGGGACGAGGAATGCGCGCGCGATCTCCCCGGTCGTCAGTCCTCCGAGCAGGCGGAGCGTGAGCGCGACGCGCGCCTCCATGGAAAGGACGGGATGACAGGCCGTGAACACCAGGCGCAGGAGGTCGTCGCCGACGTCATCGTCCAGTGCGGCATCGAGATCAGGCGACATCTCCCGATCGACCTCCCGGCCGAGCTCCTCGTGCTTGCGCTCGAGAAGCTTTCCTCGCCGCAACAGATCGACTGCCCGGTGCTTGGCGGTGGCCATCAGCCAGGCGCCCGGGTTGTCCGGGACACCCGACTGCGGCCACCGTTCCAGCGCGGCGACGAGCGCATCCTGCGCCAGCTCCTCGGCGAGCCCCACGTCACGGACCATCCGGGCGAGACCCGCGATGAGCCGCGGCGATTCGATCCGGTAGACCGCGTTGATGGCGCGATGTGCGTCGGTCGCCGTCACGGCGACCGATCACAGCATCTTCACCAGCCGGCGCAAGCCGAATCGGGCTTTACCGTCGCTGCGACTCGACCTTCTTCCGGAGCTCCTCCTCCTTCTTCCGGATCTCGCCGCTGGGATCGCTGGGCGCGAAGTCCGCCGTCTCGAAGACCTGGCGGATCTCCACCTCGGTATCCTCGAAGGGGGCGCGCTTGAGCCACTCGATCGCCTCCTGCTTCGACTTCACCTGCCAGAGCCAGAAGCCGGCGACCAGCTCCTTCGTCTCCGCGAAAGGCCCGTCGATCACGGTCCGCTTGCCTCCGGAGAAACGGACGCGAGCGCCCTTCGAGCTCGACTGCAGGCCCTCGCCGGCGAGCATCACCCCCGCCTTCACCAGCTCTTCGTTGAACTTCCCCATGGCATTGAGGATCTTCTCATCCGGAAGAACGCCCGCCTCCGAGTCCTTGTTGGCCTTCACGATCACCATGAAACGCATCGTCGTGTCTCCTTCTGGTTGGAGGTCGGGTGGACCGACCATCCGGACCGGGTATGAACGCTGCCTCTACTCTCACGTCGAGCGACGGTCCGCGAGATCGACACGTGGGACCCGCTTTTTTCGGGCCGCGCTACCAAGTGCTCGTTCCCTGGGACGAACAGGGGAACCTACGGATGGAGGTCCCGCAACCACCCGTACCAGGCAGCCAGCCCCTCGCCGTTTTCGGCGGAGACGTGCAGCACGGGCACGCGGCG
>Ga0209236_1000443_pt1 | contig 23921 bp, 25 predicted proteins | sample GraSoi013_1_40cm_FD_185819 | JGI IMG/M metagenome (GOLD analysis project Ga0209236, IMG submission 185819) | Grasslands soil microbial communities from the Angelo Coastal Reserve, California, USA - Sample 09_27_2013_1_40cm (SPAdes) (version 2) | ecosystem: Environmental > Terrestrial > Soil >... | reverse complement strand
TCCGCATGAAGTCCTGCCGTGGAATTCCATACAGACCTCGCAATTGATTTTGGCGAGACCCATTGTGGAATAGATGATGAAGCCCAGGAGCGCGACAAAACCCGCGGCGATTAACACTTTGGTGGCCCGGGACATTTTATTGATGAATTCCCAGCAAGGCGCGTCCTTCCGGTGAAATCTTCTCCGGAGTCCACGGCGGATCCCAAACGACTTGAACATCAGCCTCGACCACACCTGGTAAATCGAGAATCTTGTTTCGAGCGTCCGCAGCGATCGACGTTCCCATGCCACAACCCTGCGCAGTGAGCGTCATTTTTATGTCAACCCGGGCTCCATCCGCGAGTTGATCGACATGCATATCATAAATAAGGCCGAGATCGACGATATTGACTGGAATTTCGGGATCATAGCACGTCTTGAGTGTCTCCCAAATTTCCCGTTCCAGCGCTTCCCCAGTGAGCGCCTTCCCCTGAGATGGACCGCTGCCTTCACCGGTGCCTTCGCCGGATCGTTTCTCTCGTCCGATGGCGTCTGCGTCGCGATCAGAAAGCCGGAAAAGACCACCATAGCTGGGGACCAGCAGCGTGTAGGATCCGCCAAGCGATTGCGTGATCATCACTTCGGTCCCCTGGGGAAGCGTTAACGTATGCCCTGCGGGAACAGCCACCGCCGGGCAGTCCCGCGTAAGTTTAATCGGTTCGTCCGGTCGAAGATCCATAAATCACTCCCTTCTTATTATAGTCGCTCTCACAAACCTTACGCGGCAACCAAATTGCAACCATTGAACGAGATGATCCAAGCACGTTAGAGTGGAGGAGAGACTCCTCCACGTTAGGAGGTATTTGCAATGCCGAAATGTCCGGTCCATCGGATCGAGTTGGTTTCGTTTTGCCCGGCATGCCGTGGTTCCGTCAGATCTAAGCGGAAGGCCGCATCATCGCGTAGAAATGGCAAGTTGGGGGGCCGGCCGCGAAAATCCGGAGGCCGCCGGCCGAGCAGCGCCTCGCGCGCGGCTTCGCGGTCACGCCGATCGTCTGCTAGTCGTTAAGCCACCGCGTCGGATCTATTTACCTCGCGGAAGGGTGCAAAAAGTTTTTAGGACTGTCCACAAACTTTTTTGTTTCTCGCCGACTAGACCCGGTTTTTTCTGTCCTTTTTGCCTCGACGAGAGCTTCGTCGGCCCGGCGGATTCAGATCCTTGGCGGTTTCGCCAAAGAAATGTTCCGCCAGGCCGCAACTCAGGTGAGAAGAGACCAGGCATAACCGAGTTGTTTCTCCTTGTGCATGGCACACCCCTTTAGGGATCAGAGGTGCAATTGCCTTACCAGCAAGGAACGCAGGTTATATGCCGAATTGTCATTCGGCGTGCCGGTCGGTTTCTTCCATCACTGTTGCGTAATTGACGCCGAGAAAGGTGATCGTTGGTTTCACGTAGCCTTTAACTCCAACTTTGGCTCCTTTACTCGGTACCCCGCGACTATTGGTCATGACCCACAACCGGCCGGTACCATCATCGACTTGATAGACTCCTTTACCTAAAGCCCCGATGGACTGCGTTACACGGCCAACAACCGCAACCTCTTTGTTCATATACCGTCCCGGGTCAGCGTTGATTTCGCTGATCTTCTTCTGCTCACAGGCAACGAGTGAAAAACCCAAAATCACGATCGCCATCAAATAAATAATTTGTCGAGTCATAGATTGCTCATATTTCGGGCCGCGAATTGCGAATCGAACCATGGAAGCTTTTCTCGTACCAATCCGCAACCCGCAAGCCCGAAATCTGTTTGGATTATTTGTTCCGAGTCGCAAGGTCATAAATCAGGCCGGCAATTCCGCCGGTTATTGCTCCAAGCCTGCGCCCTTTCCACCACTTGCAGCGGCACCAATGGCGGCGCCCGCCCCGGCGCTGCCGCCAACGATGAGAGCCTCGCGGCCTAAGGACCGTTTCCTATGGGACTGGTACACAGGAGCAGCCGCCCGAGTATCGGAAACGTAGACCGTTTTCGGCTGAACGAAATGGGTCTGTGCGGTGGATTTGACGGTTTCTGCCGGTGAATTCACCTTCTCATCGACGGGATTAAATGCCCGGCTTGTTGCGGTGTAGATTCCGCTCGCCATTGTTCCAAGAACGAACGCCAGCACAGTCACAGCCGCTATTGAAATTTTTGCTCTCACGAATTTACCTCCCCTCGCTTGTTGTTTTGACGGCAACCCGGAACGTTCGAGAGCAGCGCACGGAACAATTTTCCTCGGCTGAAACCCGCTCCAGATGCGGGTTTGAGCCGAGTTGCCATCGTAAATTCTGAAAGTGTTCTGGAAAAATTTCAACTGGAGCAAAGCCCAACGATCTGTTCAAACGGGCTTCCTTGATCCGACTCTAGATTCCTAACGTGTTGTTGTGGTAAGGTCCCCGTCTTGGATCATCACAACATGAATTGAGGCTGCGCGCCGCCGCGCTTGCGCTGTCGTCTTTAGGGTGCACGCGAGCGTGTTTTGGCCGCGCCTCCTAGGAGGAGTCATGGAGGGATTGGAAGCAATCTTCAGGTGGCTGCACGTCCTCGCCGGAATCGTCTGGATTGGACACCTCTACTTCTTTAACTGGGTCAATGGACCGTTTCAGGCCAAAATCGATGGCCCCACTAAAAAAATCGTCAATCCGGAACTCATGCCTCGAGCCCTGTACTGGTTTCGATGGGGAGCGGCATACACGTGGATCACGGGCGTTCTTCTTTTGGGATTGGTCTACTACATGGGCGAGCAAGCACTCGCAAGCGGCGCCGGATGGTCGGCGGCCGCGATCATTATGATTGCGGTGACCTTCCTTGGGGTTTTTCTTTACGATGCGTTATGGAAGAGCGGGCTTGCCAATAATCTGCGCGCGGCTGTGATCGTTTCCTTTGTACTGGGCGCAATTATCATCGCATTGTTCGTGCATTTTGCTCACTTCAGCTACCGCGGGACTCTGATTCACACCGCGGCACTGTTCGGAACGATCATGGCGTTCAATGTGTGGTTTCGAATCTGGCCCGCACAACAGAAGATCATTCGCGCGACAAAGAATGGAGAAGCGGCGGACGCCAACGTGGTGAAGCTTGCGGGCTTGAGATCACGCCACAACACGTACATGTCCGTCCCTTTGCTTTGGGGCATGATCGGACAGCACACGACCTATTTCGCGGGAGGCAATCTTGGCATCCCGAGCGATTACTTTTGGATATTCCTGCTGATCATCATCATCGTCGGCTGGCACATCGTCTTTCAGATATACAAGAAGGCGGGCAAGGTTCCGGGGTTTTAATGACCGGTCACAAAAAGGTACAAAATTTCACAAAGAAACCTGTTGTGTGTTTTGTGCCTTTTTGTGGCTATTCCTTCTACCGGCCAGCGACCACCAGCGGGCTGCGAAGCGTGAATTCGAGCTTCGTTTCCGAGGGGATATTCAGTTTTTCGCCTTTGGTCAGGACTTGAATTGCGGTTGCGCCGCCGCCGCCAACACCGGCACCAATTGCGGCGCCTTTGCCTCCTCCGGCAATAGCTCCAATGGCCGCGCCAATACCGGCACCGATGCCTGCGCGTTTGGCGGTTTCCTTTCCGCGGCCTTCCCCGACTTCGTTGTATTCGGAAGTTGTTACCGAATAGGGAATGCCGTTCACGATAAGCTGAGTCAATTCAAGGCCCAACTGCGCCGATCCTTTCAGGCGGCCCGCATCGTCGATTTTGGCAATACGGCCCCGAACGTCGGCGCCGCGGGGAATCACTTCAACGCCGCCCTGAGAAATCGGTTCGTCCAGCACAGCGACAAAGGTATCGCCAAGTTTGTTGGTCTCGCTGTTGACGCTGTCGATCATTCGAATCACGATTTTCGAACCCGTCGGAATCGTCCAACCGGTGTTTGCCGCGTTCGCCGACGCCGGTCTGGTTACGCGTTCAGTACCGGGCAAGAGCCTCGGGTCCGCGCCCGATGTTGCGCTTCGCGATGTTGCGGCGTTCGATGAAGATGTTGTGGCATTCGATGAATTCGGGTTCGACGCGGTCTTCTCCTCACCGAATTGGATCTGCTGAACCGACAACAAATCGTAGTCTTTGACGACTCCGTCACTCGCGCGAAATTTGATCACCCTCGGCGACCCACCCTCGAAATAACCTGATATTTTTTCCCCGTTTTTGAGGACCAACGTGTCGGAAAACGCAGGCGCCGCCAACAGGGCAAATGCCGCGATCAACGTTGTGATTTGTGTCAGTTTTGTCATTTAACTCCTCCAAAAAATCCTATCGGTTCTCGTTTTTGCAATTTCCTTACCGCCAAATGTTACTACAAAGGCCCGCCGCTACAGTCGGACAGCCTGAAACTGTGTACTTCACCAAGTAGGCTACAATTCCTACGTGAACGCGGGCCCGTAGCTCAGCCGGATAGAGCATCTGCCTTCTAAGCAGGGGGTCGCAGGTTCGAGTCCTGCCGGGCCTACTTGTCGAACGGCCAGCCAAGGCGATTGCCATAAAACGGCAGAAAACATCACAAAAATTGTTCATTTGCATTTCGATCCCTTGTGTTTTGTGCCTTTTTTTGGTGGCCCTTCTGCTGCTATGTGACGTTCCCGTCTTCGGGACACCGGGTCGAAAAGGGGCGTTGCAATCTGATATAGTACTTAGCTGGGTATGTCGCTAAAAAGAAGGCAGATAGTGGGAAAGGAGAATCAGTAGTGCCAAATCAGTCCCCCCAAGTTCTAGTTGCGGAGGAAGAGCAACGATTAAATGGGGGTCCAGTAATCAATGACTTCAGCATTCAAGTAGCCACCGTCAACGGTTCCGGTAGTCAATCTTCAAACACAGTTTTAATGCGTTCTATTTTCCAGATGGGAATTCCCGTCAGTGGGAAAAATCTGTTCCCATCCAACATTGCGGGGCTGCCAACCTGGTTTACGATCCGCGCAAACAGGGATGGTTGGATTGCGCGGCGGAAAGAAATCGATTTTCTTGTCGCGATGAATCCAGAGACCGCGCGCGAAGACGTCATGAACTTGGATCCGAATCGCGTTGTGGTCTACGAAGAGACCCTCAAGCTCGATCAATACCGAAGAGATCTCGCCTTTTTCCCGGTTCCCTTTGCGAAGCTTGCCACCGAGATCACTCCGGATTCCCGCCTTCGAAAGCTGCTTGCGAACATGATTTATGTGGGAGTTGTCAGCGAATTGTTGGAGATCGATCCGGCGGAAACGGAAACTGCGCTGACGAAGCAGTTCAAAGGCAAAGCCAAAGCTGTTGCGCTGAACAAAACCGCGCTTGACATCGGAAGCAAGTTCGCGAAACAGACCTTCGACAGAACCGTAGTGCCATACAAATGTCAGCGCATGAATGCGACGAAGGGCAAGATCATCATCGACGGCAATTCCGCGGCCGCCTTGGGATGTATGTTCGCAGGAGTAACTGTTGCGACCTGGTATCCGATCACTCCTTCTTCGAGCCTTTGTGAAACATTGGCGGATTACATGAAGGAATACCGGATCGAGAAAGACGGCAAAGCCAATTTTGCGATTGTCCAGGCCGAAGACGAATTGGCGGCAGTAGGTATGGCGATCGGCGCGGGCTGGGCCGGCGCTCGATCGATGACCTCGACCGCCGGCCCCGGAATTTCGCTGATGCAGGAGTTCATCGGGCTGGGATACTACGCCGAGATTCCGACAGTGATCTTCGACATCACGCGCGTCGGGCCAAGCACAGGCTTACCGACAAGAACTCAACAGTCCGACATTCTGTCTCTGGCTTACGCTTCGCATGGTGATACGAAGCATATTGTTCTGGTGCCGGCGAGTGTCGAAGAATGTTTCCAGATGGCGTACGACGCGTTCGATCTGGCCGAACGGTTTCAGACGCCGGTCTTCGTCATGAGTGATCTCGATTTGGGCATGAATAATTGGATGGCGGATCCCTTCAAATATCCGAAAGAGAAATTCGATCGTGGAAAGGTCCTTTCGGCCGATGATCTGAAAAGGTTGGGCAGTTTCAGGCGGTACGCCGACGTCGATGGCGACGGCATTCCATACCGGACACTGCCGGGCACGAATCATCCCGCTGCCTCCTACTTTACTCGCGGAAGCGGCCACAACGAAAACGCGGCATATAGCGAGCGCCCGGACGACTACAAACGCAATATGGAGCGGCTCAACAAAAAATACGAAACGGCTCGACAGCACGTCCCGCCCCCGGAGATCCAGTACGCCACCGGCGCAAAGATCGGTTTCCTGGGATTCGGCACCTCGCACTGGGCTATCATCGAATCGCTCGATCAGCTTCAGCGTGAATACGACACATCTGTCAGCTACTACCGTTTACGTGCGGTGCCGTTTACGAAGCACCTCGCGGAATTTTTTGAAAGGCATGACCGCGTCTATGTGGTCGAACAAAATCGCGACGGTCAAATGGGGATGTTGATCAAATTGGAATTGCCGGCTGAACTGGCACGTAAGCTCCGCAGCATCCGGCATTATAGCGGAATCCCGATCGACGCGCGTTTTGTGACAGATGCACTCTTGGCCGCAGAGAAAGGAGGACAGAACTAATGTCACTCACGACGCAACAACCGCCCGCAGCGGCCCCGAAAAATGTGAACCGGCTGGGTTTGACGATGGCCGATTACAAAGGCGCCGAGTCGACTCTCTGCGCGGGATGCGGCCACGACGCGATCACGTCGCAAATCATCAAGGCATTTTATGAGTATGGTGTCGAACCGCATCGCGTGGCAAAGCTGAGCGGCATCGGCTGTTCGAGCAAAACGCCCGCATATTTCCTCAGCAAATCCCATGGCTTCAATGGCGTTCACGGACGCATGCCGGCTATTGCAACGGGCGTCATGCTGGCAAACAAATCTCTGATTTCGATTGGTGTCAGTGGTGACGGAGATACCGCTTCGATCGGGATGGGTCAGTTTGTCCACCTGCTTCGCCGCAACGTTCCGATGATCTATATCATCGAAAATAACGGCGTCTACGGTTTGACCAAAGGCCAGTTTTCGGCCACAGCCGATCTGGGATCGAAGGCGAAGAGCGGCGTGATGAACGATCTTCCCGCAATCGACGTCTGCACGATGGCGATCGAGCTTGGCTGTAATTTTGTCGCGCGGTCGTTCGCAGGCGATCCGAAGCAGATGGTTGCTCTACTGAAAGCCGCATTGGGCCATCGCGGTACAGCGGTATTCGACGTGATCAGTCCCTGCGTCACCTTTAACAATCACGAAGGATCGACCAAGAGTTACAAGTACGCGAAGGACCACGAAGAACTGTTGCACGAAATTTCGTTCGTTCCTTTCTTCGAGCAGATCACCGTCGACTATTCGGATGGCGAGACGAGCGATGTCGAATTGCATGATGGCTCCCATATCCGCCTGCGCAAAACCGACAAAGGTTACGACCCAACAAACAAAGGCGAAGCTCTCGATACCTTGCGAAAATGCCAGGAGTTGAATGAATTTCTGACCGGCCTCATTTACATCAATGAAATGAAGCCTGACTTCCTGACGCTTCTGAACATGACAGACGAGCCTCTGGCAACCCTGCCTCAAGAACGAGTGCAGCCGAAAGAAGACGATCTCAGGGAAATCATGGCCGAATTAATGTAAACAAATTCCCCTCCTAACTTGGGAGGGGAATTCACTTCTGGTAGGCCTAGCTCTGCTGAAAGCTCGCGCCAGCCGTGCATTTCAGCCTTCTCTCGGTTTTCACGCCGTATTACAGAAAACCGGCGCGCTCTTCAAGGCTCTGCGCCGGGATCTAGCACCAAAGAGCCAACACCAAGCGATATGGTACTCACAGTACGTTCATCCGATTGAACCACCATTGAAAATCCGTCATTCTGTCGGCGGGCACAATGCATCTTTGGTGCTCCTTTTCAAAGATTTTGCGGAGGGCGTAAATCAAATGAAATTTTCTATTATTCGAGGGCTGTTTCCACTGCTGCTGCTATCGCTTGCATGGGTCGACAGCCTCCGGCGCCAGCACAAACTGTGGCAGGCCACTGTGTCCGAAGGAAGAAAAGAAAAAATGGGATCGCGATGAACACGGCCGAGCTAGTTGCGGTTGAGATCGTTATTGTCCTGGGCGCAGTGATTCTCCTGGGCGCCCTCACGGTGGCCTGGGCCATGTTCGGGCCGTTCGAACGAAAAAAAGGCAAAGGCAGAAACAGCCGAAGCCTCAAGCGGAAACGGTGGTCATTGCTGCGCTGATGTCGGTAACGATACATCTCGGCAGAGTACAAACGGGCGGCTGTCGCTACGCTACCGAGCTTTGGTAAGATGATTGACGAGTCACGGCCTTTCTCACAACAGCCGGAAAATCCTCCGGTTGTGAAATTAGGAAGTGATCGATTCGATTGTTCTGGTGAGCGTAGCTCAGCTGGTAGAGCGCTGGATTGTGGCTCCAGTGGCCGTGGGTTCGATCCCCATCGCTCACCCTTCGGGGGCCGTTATTTCTTTGGAGGACCCTGGAGCTGCATGGTATCCAGGGTCTTTCTTGTTTGGTCCAATTCCAGCCGCACGACGGCCAGCTTTTGCCTGGCGTCTCCGAGAAGCGCTAAAGTTTGATCTTTGGTTGCCTGATCGACCACCGGAGCATTGATCTGGTTCGTCAAGTCGTTGATTTGAAGTTGGGTCGCCGCTTCGTCGTCCTGCAAAATCATAACCCTAGCTCGAAGTTTCTGCAGCAGGTCATTGTATTCTTTGACCGGGTCGACTGGAGTCTTCGGAGGTTCTTCCGGCTTCTTTCCCTCTTCGGCTTTGGCTCCAGCCGGGCTGGGCGCGCCTTCGGCCTGAATCACCGGAGCAGGCTTCAGATGTGCCCGGCGTTCCCGTTCTTTTCGCGCAGCGTCAGCCAGGCTCTGCGCATGTACGGATACCGCGACTAACAGGATAACGAGAAAAGCTCTCATGGCTTCCATTATACATTTCAAATGCCCTGCCTGCGAACGCGAGATGACCGTAGCGCCCAGCCAGGCCGAGCGCGTCAGGTGTCCCCTCTGCGGTGCAGATGTCGACGTGTTTATGAACGATTCGATTCTCGAAGCCGATATCGTTACCACATGCGCCGCGTGTGGCCACGATGCGCTTTATGTCCAGAAAGATTTCAACCGGTGGGTAGGAATAGCAATCGTTGGAATCGGAATTGCGCTGAGTGTTTTCTTCTTCGCCCGACGTGAGCCGGTCTTAGCCATGGCCGCATTGGGAGCGACGGCAGTGGTCGATTTCTGCGTGTATTTTCTCGTCGGCGAAGTCACTGTCTGTTATTCGTGTCACGCCGTCCATCGCGGATTCCGACGCAATCCCGAACACGAGCCGTTTGATTTGAAAAAACTGGAACGCTATGGCGGCCGGGCTGCACGTAAAAAACTCTGAGTCTTTTTGTGGCTAATTTCCCTTTCGTGAGTTCGACTTTGACGTGGTCCCGCTACAGGAGGCCGAGTTGAAAAACGACACGTCTTTGGAGTATCGTCGGTTTTGAAGATCCCAATGAAGGTGAATTCTACGAACTCGCAGACGCTCGCCAGGGATGCCGTACCGCCGATCACTCTTCCTCGAGAAAAGACCCTTCTCGACATGCTGTATTACATGAAGCTCACGCGCGAACTCGAGTTCCGGATCGAGCGGAAACTCTATCGTCAGGGAAAAATTGTCGGTGGTGTATACGTCGGGCGCGGTCAGGAAGCGATCGCGGTAGGTAGCTGCATCGACCTGCGGCAGGACGACGTGGTTTGTCCATCGCATCGCGACATGGGAGCTTTCCTCATTCGTGGAATGCCGCTGCGCACCATCCTTGCGCAATATATGGCGCGTAAGACCGGTGCCACGCGCGGCAAAGAAGGCAACATGCACATGGGCGATCTGTCGAAAAATTTGGTCGCCTTTGTCAGCATGCTTGGTGACAACGTTCCGGTTGCGGCCGGGGTCGGCCTTTCGATGAAGATGCGCGGCCAGGACCGCGTCGTCCTTTGCTTCTTTGGCGACGGAGCAACCAGCCGCGGCGATTGGCACGAGGGTATCAACATCGCGTCGGTTTGGAGAGTGCCGGTTGTCTTCATCTGTAATAACAATCAATACGCCTACTCCACGCCGCTGGAACGCCAGATGGCCGTCGAAAATGTTGCGGATCGTGCCGAAGCATATGGTCTGCCCGGCGAGATTGTGGATGGCAACGACATTCTGGCTGTTTGGGAATCGGCAACTCGCGCGATCGAACGTGCGCGTTCCGGGCAGGGTCCGACTTTGATCGAATGCAAAACATTCCGCATGACGGGTCATTCGGCTCACGATGATGCCGGATATGTACCTGCGGAACTTTTCGAGTATTGGGAGGAACGCGATCCGATCCACCGGTTTGAACAGTTTCTCACTGATCGTGGCCTGATCTCGACGTCCGGAATCGATGAGCTGCAGACGAGGATCAATCATGAAATTGATGACGCGATCCAGCTTGCAGAAAAGGATCCGTTTCCCGAGCCGGAAGAGTGCTTGAAAGATGTCTATTGCGAGGAGGCCGGAAATTCGGGGTCAGACGGGTGATAATTCGGGTAGGAGGTGCGTCCCTGCATCTCCTACCCCGTCTGACCCTGAATTTCCATCCATATGCCCCTGACCACCTACGTCGAAGCAATTCGTCAAGGCATCTGGGAAGAAATGGAAAAGGATGAACGTGTGTTCGTTCTCGGGGAAGACGTCGGTATATATGGCGGTGCCTTCAAAGTCACCGCCGGAATGCTGGAACGGTTTGGTGAGTGGCGCATCATCGATACACCGATATCGGAATCCGGGATCGTGGGGGCCGCCATTGGTGCGGCCCTCATGGGAATGCGTCCCATCGCCGAAATGCAGTTCGCCGATTTCATTTCCTGCGCTTTCGACCAGATCACCAATTTCGCCGCCAAATGCCGGTACCGCTGGGGTGCAGGCGTCCCCATCGTTGTGCGAGGACCGAGCGGAGGAGGCGTCCACGGCGGCCCGTTTCATTCGCAAAATCCCGAAATGTACTACGTGCACACACCCGGTCTCAAAGTCGTATGTCCGGCGACGGCTTACGATGCGAAGGGGCTTATCAAAGCAGCGATCCGCGATCCTGACCCCGTTATTTATTTCGAGCACAAATTCTTGTATCGCCGCATCAAGGAAGAGCTTCCCGCGGATGACTTCATTGTGCCAATCGGCAAGGCTGCCATTCGACGGACTGGGTCCGACATGACTGTCGTTACCTACGGAGCGATGGTCCATGCTGCACTGGAAGCCGCGAAGGAACTGGAAAGGGAAGGTATCGATCTGGAAATCCTCGATCTGCGTTCACTGCTGCCGTTCGATAAGCAAGCTGTTCTCGATTCCGTCCGCAAGACGAACAAAGTTATCCTCCTCCACGAGGACACTCGGATTGGAGGTTTTGCGGGCGAACTGGCTGCCATCATTTCCGAAGAGGCGTTTGAATACCTCGATGGACCTATTCGCCGCATCACCGCGCCCGATACACCAGTGCCGTACAGCCCGCCGCTTGAGGAGTTCTTCCTTCCTAAAGCTTCCGATGTTATTCGTGTGGCCCGCGAGTTGTACGCCTACTAAGTTCTGGTGTTCGGTGGGTCGAAAAAGGTTACCAAGGAATAAAACCATGGCCGAAACTCAAGTCAAAATGCCCCAGATGGGGGAGAGTATTTTTGAAGGTACGGTCACAAAGTGGCTCAAGAAGAAGGGCGACAAAGTTCAGCGCGATGAACCCCTGTTTGAGATTTCCACCGATAAAATAGATACCGAGATTCCTTCTCCGGCTTCGGGTGTTCTTCAAGACATTCTGGTGAAGGAAGGCCAAACCGTTCAGATCAATACGACCGTAGCCATCATTGGCGATGGCGCTGCCAAGCCGGCGGAAGGTAAACCGGAAACCCAAGAACCGTCGCCGGCTCAAGCTAAGCAGCCGTTCCGGCCCTCAGGTCCGCCCCCAGTTGCCGGACCGGAACCAACGACACCAGAAAAGGACGAGGCAGAAGAAGGCGAGCACGAACTTATCCGGCCGTCTCCGCTCGTCCGCCGAATAGCAAAAGAGCACGGAATCGATCTGGCCTCACTCTCCGGAAAAGGTACCGGTACCAACGGCCGGGTCACCAAGCGCGACATTCTCAGCTATATCGAGCAAGGCGCTCCTGCGGCTCCAGCTCCCAAGCCGGTGGAAGTTCCCAAAGAAGGCCCTCCCGCTCCTCCTGCTTCTCCTCCGATGAAATTCACCGGCGAGGTCGAACGCGTTCCCATGACCGCCATGCGAAAGGCCATTGCCGAGCACATGATCATGAGCCGCAGGACTTCGGCGCATGTAACGACTTTGTTCGAGGTCGACTGCTCCCGGATTCTGAAAGCGAAGGAAAAACAGCAGGCGGAATTCGAACGCTCGGGGGTGAAACTCACTGTGACGCCCTTCTTCGTCCAGGCCGCTGCGACGGCGTTGAAACGTTTCCCTCTTGTGAATTCATCACTAGAGGGCGACACGATCGTTTACAAGCAGGCGATCAACATTGGCATTGCCGTGAATCTGGAGTGGGGCTTGATTGTTCCCGTCATCAAACACGCGGACGAGAGGAATCTTTTCGGCCTCGCCAAAGCCATCAATGATCTCGGCGAACGGGCTCGCAACAAAAAGCTCACGCCGGAAGACGTGAAAGACGGAACGTTCACTATTACGAATCCCGGCCAATACGGTGGATTGATCGGGACTCCCATCATCAATCAACCTCAGGTTGCGATCATGGGCATGGGCGGAATCAAGAAACGCGCTGTCGTGATTGACGATGCCATTGCGATCCGGCCGATAATCATGTTGTCCTTATCATTCGATCACCGAGTGATCGATGGGGCCACCGCAGATCAGTTTATGGCTGAGGTTCAGAAGGAGTTGGAGAACTGGCCGGTTTAGCCGCTAAACTTGAGCGGTTAAGCTGGCTACAGCTTATGCATGAGCATTTAAGAAAGCGGGATCAGGTTCGGGAAATCACTCGCGAAGTGCTTCAGACGTTTGGGAGTCTCCAGCCAAAGCTCGAGCATCTAGCGACGACTCCGCTGCCCGATAAAAGCTCGCTCATCCAGATTGTCGGCGATCTGCTCGAAGTGATCTATCCGGGTTACTTCGGGCGGAAGTATGTTGAAGTTGCGAACATCGAGTATCACATCGGAGACCTCATCGATTCGATCTACGCGCGCCTGACCCAGGAGATCTACCGCAGCGTCCGCCCGCAATGCGAGAAGAAGGAAGACAACAATTGCGAGCACTGCTGGAAAATTGCGGAAGAACAGGCCATTCTCTTCCTCCGAAAGTTACCGAAACTGCGCGTCCGGTTATCGGCCGATGCGCAGGCGGCCTACGATGGCGATCCTGCCGCAAAGAGCATCGACGAAGTGATCTTCGCGTATCCGGCGATCCTGGCAATTACGACCTTCAGATTGGCTCATGAACTGAACCTTCAAGGCATTCCGCTGCTGCCCCGAATCATGACCGAGCATGCGCATTCGGTAACCGGCATCGACATCCATCCCGGCGCCACGATCGGCGACGGGTTCTTCATCGATCACGGAACCGGTGTGGTCATCGGTGAAACGACAACTATTGGAAACCGCGTCAAGCTCTATCAGGGGGTCACGCTCGGAGCATTGAGCTTCGCGATGGACGAAGAGGGCCGCATGATTCGCGGTAAAAAGAGACATCCCACGATCGAGGATGATGTTGTGATTTACGCCGGCGCTACGATCCTCGGAGGAACAACGGTGATCGGGCGCGGTTCGGTGATTGGCGGCAACGTCTGGTTGACGCGCTCGGTGCCGCCCTACACGCGCGTGATCATCTCTGAACCGGAACTGGTGATCGATTCGAAGTAATGTCTCAAGACTCCGGAATGTAAATCTCCGCTCCCGCTTTAAGAAACTCCACGCTCTTCTGATCCATGGCTTCCTTCACTTCTTCGGTAATCTTCATCGAGCAGAACTGTGGACCGCACATGCTGCAGAAGTGGGCAAGCTTGGCCCCGTCCTGAGGGAGCGTTTCATCGTGAAAATCTTTAGCGGTAGTCGGATCCAGGCTCAGGTTGAACTGATCTTCCCACCGAAATTCGAATCGGGCCTTGCTCAGTGCGTTGTCGCGCTCCTGCGCGCCTGGATGGCCTTTCGCCAGATCGGCGGCGTGTGCGGCGATCTTGTACGCGATAACGCCGTCTTTCACGTCTTTTTGTGTGGGCAGACCGAGATGCTCCTTCGGTGTGACGTAGCAGAGCATGGCGGTGCCGTACCAGCCGATCATCGCTGCGCCGATGGCACTCGTGATGTGGTCATAGCCGGGAGCGATGTCGGTTGTCAGCGGTCCCAGTGTGTAGAACGGTGCTTCGTGGGTGAGCTTGAGCTGAAGGTCCATGTTCTCTTTGATCAAGTGCATGGGCACGTGCCCCGGACCTTCGATCATGACCTGGCAGTCGTGCTTCCAGGCGATCTTCGTCAGTTCTCCGAGCGTTGCGAGTTCTCCCAATTGTGCGTCGTCATTCGCATCCGCAATGGAGCCTGGACGAAGGCCGTCACCGAGGCTGAACGAAATGTCGTATGCACGCATGATCTCGCAGATTTCTTCGAAGTGCGTATAGAGGAAATTCTCTTGATGATGCGCAAGGCACCACTTCGCCAGGATCGATCCGCCCCGGCTGACAATTCCCGTCCGGCGCTTGACCGTCCACGGAATATAACGAAGCAGAACGCCCGCATGAATCGTAAAGTAATCGACCCCTTGCTCGGCCTGTTCGATCAATGTATCCCGATACATTTCCCACGTCAGCTCCTCAGGCCGGCCGCCGGCTTTCTCGAGAGCTTGATAAATCGGAACCGTCCCGATCGGCACTGGAGAGTTGCGCAAAATCCATTCGCGGGTTTCATGAATATTGCGGCCTGTCGAGAGGTCCATCACCGTATCGGCGCCCCAGGTGATGCTCCATCGCATCTTTTCGACTTCATCTTCAATCGAGCTGGAGATAGCGCTGTTACCGATGTTGGAATTGATCTTGACCAGAAAATTCCTGCCGATGATCATCGGCTCGGATTCCGGATGATTGATGTTCGCCGGAATAATCGCGCGCCCTCGCGCAACCTCGTTGCGGACGAACTCTGGAGTGATGTATTTCGGAATGGCAGCGCCGAAGGATTCGCCCGCATGTTGGAAGCGGATGTCGGAGCGGTCATCGCGCGAGGCTGGATAGTCCTGTTCGCGTCCAAGATTCTCGCGAATGGCGATGAACTCCATCTCCGGCGTGATGAGGCCTCGTCGCGCGTACGCCAACTGAGTCACAGCCGCACCATGCGCGGCTTTACGCGGCGGACGCTTCAGTCCTGGAAAAGATTCCAGGTGCACGCGGCCCTGACTTTGCGCGGCATGCGCGGCGTGCTTGAAGCTCAGATAGCCGTTATCTTCCGGCCGCATGGCGCGGCCTTCGTATTCGGCCGTATCGCCGCGGTCCACAATCCATTCGAGCCGAAGCGGACGCAAGCCCTGGCGCACGTCGCAAAGCTCGTCTGGATCGCCCCAGGGCCCGCGCGTGTCGTAGACGCGGACGCGAGCGCCGTCCCTCGTCAACACCTCGCGCAGAGGTACTCGAACGGAGCGATGCAGCTCGCCTGGAATGTAGACGCGTTCGCTGGCAGGAAACGCGTTATCGAGATAAGTGGAATCCTTGAACTCGATTTTGGAAGTACTCATTCTGTGCTCCCTTCGTCGGCATTATCCGAATCAGGTTCTAGGGGTCGATCCCTGATGGATCCTCTCAGCTCTTAGCTCCCCCGTTGAACTTACGTATTAGACGCTAAATGAGCTGCCGCAACCACAAGTGCCGCTCACGTTGGGATTGGTGAACTTGAAACCGGCCCCATGCAGTCCTTCGACGTAATCGACCTCCGCCCCGTCCATATACATCAAGCTGGTCTTGTCGACAAATACCTTCAGGCCGTCGAATTCAAATATGGCGTCACTTTGGTCACTGAAGTTTTTATCAAAACCCATACGGTACTGAAAACCGGAGCAGCCCCCGCCGATCACTTGAATACGCAGGCCGGCATACGGTTCGGACTGTTCCGAAAGGATTTCCCTTACCTTGTCTTCAGCTTTTTTGGTCAATACGATTGCCATTCTGAAAAACTCCTTTATTCAACTACTGCTCGCTTGCAATGCCCATGGCTTGCAGCCGGACCGATCGTTCCCGAGGCCCGTCCAACTCCGCCATAATAATACTTTGCCATTCGCCCAGAACCAGATTTCCGTCCGCAATCTGAAGGGTCAACGATATGCCAAGCATCAAAGAGCGCAAGTGGGAGTCGGCATTGTGCCGGTCGCAGTCCGACCAGGCCGGATCGTTATGCCTGTAATAGAGATCCTTGCGAATCGCCCCGGCAATGTAGGCTTTGAAGTCGTGGATCAAAGCATCCTGCCATTCGTTAATGAAAATCGCGCTCGTTGTATGAAGCGATGCAATGTTGACCAGGCCTGCACGAATTCCTGACGATCTGACAAAGTTCCGGACCTGCTTTGTCAGGTTATGCAACTCTTCACGTTCTTCCGTTTGCACCTTAATCAGCGCGCTGGCCACGCGATAAGGACCATTGGTGATGTCGACGACGGGTTGCTCTGGAGCTTTCACGGGGGCAGAAGCCATTGTCTTTAACCCTTTCGGACAGATTTACGGACTGGAATTCGATCGATGGCGCAAGCGCGTATTATACACAAAAATTATACCCTTGAACTCGCTGGGTTTACCGGTGAAAATCAATATTCGTGCTGATAGCTTTGCTCCTCATCTTATCCATTCTCCTGGCGACTGGAATCGGGGTGGCCGTGCGCCGCCAATCCAAAGTGACTCGATCTTTCTCGCAGGAAGAACAGGAAGAAGACGCGCGGGTTTATGCCGAATCGACAAAGGCTATGGAAGCAACCGTCGCTGAGGTTCTTGCCGACAAAGCCCGCGACCCCCGGCTGGCGTCGATGTCCGACGAGGATCTCGTCTACGAAGTGTTAAAGGAATGTTACGATCCGGAGATTCCGCTCAATGTCGTTGACCTTGGCCTGATTTATGAGGTCAAGGCGAATACAGATTCGGTCGATATCAAGATGTCGGTCACCTCACCGGCTTGCCCATCCGGCACGGTCATCGCGGGCGACATCCAGAAGAAACTTACAGAGGCCGGTTTTCCCACTCCGAAGGTCCAGATCGTGATGGAGCCGGCCTGGTCTCCGCAGCGGATCTCGGAGGCTGGTCGAAAAGCGCTGGGGATTTGAGGATCGGATATCGAGCCCTGTGACTCTTGTGCCTTTTTGTGGCTATCTTTATCTACCCCGATGGGCGAGTTCGATCTTCACCAACTCGCTCTTTTCATCGGTGCCGAGATTTTTCCCAAACGTCAACTCGTCCATCATCTGCTTCATCTTTTGAGCTTCGCGAGTCTTTTGACGGGCGAGACGTTCTTCGTCGGCTGCGGTTTCCGGCTCATCGCCGCGAACGCGAACGCGGGTTACATCGACAGGATTGAGCACCAGGTTGTGCGCGTAATTGTCCAGGGGAACGGACTTCCCGCCCGCGTAGACCCCGTGCTTACCGTATTTTTTGTTCCATTCGGCAACGCTGGCGGTCTTGTACATATTTTCGATGATCTTTCGCCAGCCGATTCCGGTGTTATAGGCGCAGAAGGAAATCTCGCCCAGTTGGGTCGCATACGGAATGATGCACATCTCGGTTCGCCGGAAGTCGTAGTTGAATAAATCCTGGAACCACATGCCCGCGACGAACAGGAAATTCCAGGGATCCTTGCGCCGCCGTTCGATATCTTCCATGGTGCGATCGCCCGAAACTTTGCCGTAGCTCTTGCCCGAGAGGCCGAAGGATTTGTCGAATTTCCTGATGATATCCATCAGCGTCAGACTCGGAGGTGCTCCCCACGGGTTGTAGTTCTTGAGAAGGGCGAGGGCCATCATTCCGTTCGAGAACCATTTTTCGCGGCCGGCATCGGTGATCTTCTGCATATCACTGACGAGCCCTGGGATGTTCAGGAACTGGGGGACCGGAGCGTACTCCTTGGTTTCTTTGTTGATCATCATCGCCGTGCCCACGCCGCAGTTGGGATGGCAGCCGCAGCTTACCTGACCCCAGTCGGCACCGGGACCGTGGACGAGATCGGCAAAGTCGGCGAATGCTCCCATCAGCGAAAGAGGGAACCAGTCGCGCGTAGGTTCAGTGACACCGACCTGCGATTTCACGTCATTGGCTAAATGCGAAAGCGTATAGCGCTGCCGCAGCCGGCGTTCGGGCGTGATGTCTTCATCCCGGCCGGTGAAGGACACCGGCTGGAAGGCGATGAAAGCGATCTTCTTCGGGTTGTCCATCGCGAAGCGGATGATGGATCCGACTTGATCGTTATTCACTCCATTCACAAGTGTCACCACCAGAATGATCTCAACGCCGGCTTCGTGAAGATTATTGATCGCGCGCAGCTTCACATCGAAAAGGTTCCCGATCTGGCGATGGCTATTGGCGTCGTTTCCGACGCCGTCAAACTGCAGGTAGACGAAGCGCAAGCCGGCTTCAGCGGCCCTCCGGCAAAACTCCTTGCTTTTCGCAAACTCGATACCGTTCGTTGCAGCTTGCACGCTGGAATATCCGATTTTCCGGGCATACGCGACCGCGTCCAGGAAATAGGGCGAGAGCGTCGGTTCGCCGCCGGAAAACTGAATCGACATTTGCCGCCGCGGCTTGATCTTGATGGCGTTATCCATGATCTCCATGATCTCTTCCCAGGTCAGCTCGTGGACATAGCCCACCTGGTTCGCATCCATGAAGCAGGGATCGCACATCATGTTGCAGCGGTTCGTCAGATCGACCGTCAGGACCGCGCCGCGGCCGTGCCGGATCGTACTGCTGCCGTGATTGTGAAGATCTTTATCGGCGTGTGCCGGAATGTCGCGACCCGGAAAATTCTTCTCGATCCATTCTAGGAATTTCACGTCGATCGCCATCAGATCTTCGGTTTTGCCGTGCTGCGGACAGTCCTTCACCATCCAGACCTGGCCGTTTCTCTCGATGATATTGGCCTTGACCTCCCCGACTTTCTGGTGGAGCAACCTTGTCCAGTCGACGGCGCCGCTGATGATCGTTTCGCGCGCTTCTTTGACGCACTGGGGGCAGAGCGAATCGGTTTGGCGCGGCCATCCCAGCACTGGTTTTGTCTTTTGCCAGGATTTCAGTAAGGGCTTTTCGGTCCATTTCGGCGTAAAGGAGGGGTTAGGACTGAAGCGATTAAAGTATTGGATGGTATCGAATGCCACGCTGGCGCCGTAGCAAACAGCGGCATCAATGTACTTCATGACTCGCTTTCCGCGACTCGGCTTTACCTGGTTTCGAGCGGAGTAGTCGGCCTGTGGAGTCTCAACCAACCTATCTTCCAGAGTAGACAAGCAACCTCCTTATGAATACGCGAATTTTCAGTGTAAGGACTTCGGAGGCCGTTGGTGCTGGCCATCAAAACGAGGGGAAAAGAATAGCGCAATAAATTCAGGATCTTCAATAAAAATTTGCTACAAATTCCAAATTTTGAAGGGATTACCGGGAACGCACGATTTCCACAGAGACGTAGTTCACACGCGGCTCCAGGACTGGCGAGATTTTCCTGACGAGGATGCGGACCCGTGGCGCAAGAAATTCGGCTAGTATCCGGCCAGCCAAAAGCTCCGCCACCGTCTCAATGAGATGAAAGTCGCGGCTTCTACAGACCTCCGTGACTACGGTTGCTACCTTGGAATAATCGAGAGCGTCTTTCAGGGAATCCGAGCGGGCGGCTTGGGATATGTCGGTTGCGATTTCCACGTCGATGGAGAGCCGCTGCTTCATGGTCCTCTCCTCGGGAGTGACCCCGATGGCCGCGACACAATCGATGCCGGCGATCAGAATTCTATCCATACGATTGGTCACTTATCGCTTTCCTCCAAAGGTTCCCTTCCGGCAAATCCAGTCTCCACATCGTGCCAGTATCCTATCCTGTCCTCGCCTAACTGCCAGCAAAGGTAGACCATCCGGCCACCCTTTATGTACGGAAAATCGCAGAGGCCTTTATCCGCATCCTTGAGTAGCACACCCATGTCTTTGATCTCATGGATCAGCGACATGAGGTGCGAGACCGACTCCACGTATTCCACTCCAAACTTGCTGTACCCGTTGAGCGACGCATTGTCCCGAGCTTTCTGGATTTCGGGGTTCAGCGCGCTGATGCGTTTCCATTCCTGGCTGAGTTCTTCCAGCAGCGTTCGCAGCCTTGGAAGAAGGCTTTGCGCTTCCGCCAATGTGAAAATACGCTCTTCGTCCATAAGAACCTAATCACCCTCTCCCTCTGGGAGGGGGCGCGAAGCGCGAGCCCGACAGGGCGAAGCCTCAAGAAACGGTGAGGGTCTCAGGTCTCGTCAAATCTTGCACCCTCACCCGGCGCGCCAGCCCGCTGGCTGTCGCGCCGGCCTCTCCCAGAGGGAGAGGCTAGCATCAGTGTTCCAGCCAACGCTCCGCCTCAATGGCTGCCATGCATCCTGTGCCGGCGGCCGTGACTGCCTGCCGGAATACCGGATCCTGAACATCCCCGCACGCGAACACGCCGGGAATATTTGTGCGAGTGGAATCCGGCTGGGTCTTGATATACCCGTGGCTGTCCAAATCAATCTGACCTTTGAAAATGTCGGTGTTTGGATTATGACCAATCGCAACAAACAATCCATCCACCTTGAGATCGGAGGCTTCAAGGGTCTTTACCTTCTTCAGCTTCAATCCAGTAACACCGGTCTCTTTCGTTCCCACGACATGGTCCACAACGGTGTCCCAGATGAACTGAATCTTCGGATTGCTGAATGCGCGATCTTGCATGATCTTTGAGGCTCGTAGCACATCACGGCGGTGGATCACAAAGACCGTCGTGGCGAATTTCGTCAGAAACGTCGCCTCTTCCATGGCCGAGTCGCCGCCGCCCACCACTGCGATCTCCCTGCCTCGATAGAAGAAGCCGTCGCACGTCGCACAGGTTGAAACGCCATGCCCCATCAGTTGGAGTTCGCTTTCGATTCCGATGAGCTTGGCCGAGGAACCCGTGGAAATCACAACTGTCTTCGTGGTCACTTCCTGGTCCGCAAAATAGACGCGAAACGGATACTCCTTTAACTTCACCGCATAGACATAACTCGTCACGATTTCAGTCCCGAAGCGCAATGCCTGCTTCCGCATTTCCTCCATGAGTTGCGGACCCATGATGCCTTCGCCAAAACCCGGATAATTTTCGACAAGCGTGGTTAATGTGAGCTGTCCGCCCGGTTCTTTTCCTTCGATCAGAAGCGGTTGGAGATTCGCGCGCGCCGCATAGACGGCTGCCGTCAAACCGGCCGGCCCGGATCCGATGATGACCATATTCCGCATGACAGCTACCTCGCTGGCGTAAGAATCCTATAAATTATCACACCTATGAATTTCTCAAGATTTGCATTGGAACGATGGCAGTCCACGTATGAAAACTCGGTAGAATACAACTTATCGGAAAGCGGCGTACATCCACTCACGCTCGGCGAGCTCTGTATTGATCAGGAGGACCTGGCGAGGTGCCGGTTGGGTTACGGCGTTTCAAATGGTACAGAGCGATTTCGGTCACTCGTCGCGTCCTTATATAAAGGAGCGACCGAGAGGAACGTTCTAGCGACGATCGGCGCAGCGGAAGCTAATCTGATTTCCATCCTACGCTTACTTCAACCAGGCGACGAAGTGGTCATTATTCTGCCGAATTACATGCAGACTTATGGACTCATCGAAGCGCTTGGCGGCCGCATCGTCCCAATTTGGTTGCGGGCTGAAAACGAATGGCTTCCCGATCCCGAAGAAATCGCTTCACGCGTCGGGCCACAAACGAAGTTCATCACGTTCTCGAACCCGAACAACCCAACAGGCTCGGTCTTCGGTCACAGTACAATCAAGGCTCTGACGGCGGTGGCCGACCGCCACGGTTGCTGGATTTTGGCCGATGAGGTCTATCGTGGCGCCGAACGCATTGGCGAAGAAACGCCCTCGTTCTGGAACGAGTATCCGAAAACGATCGTGACCAGCAGTTTGTCCAAGGCATACGGTACGCCCGGACTTCGCCTGGGCTGGGTTCTTGCAGCGCAAGAGACAATACAGGAAGTTTGGTCCTACGCCGATTACACCAAGATCGCCCCACCTGCCTTGAGCGACCTCGTCGGCTGCCGCTTACTGGAGCAGCGCGCTCGCATTCTCGATCGCACGCGCCGACTCCTGAACCAAAACTGGCCGAATCTAAAGAGTTGGCTGGACTCGCGGCCCGGCATGTTCGAGTATGTCCCTCCGAAGGCCGCCGCGATCTGCATGACGCAATACCATGCGCCGATCAATTCGAGTTCGCTTGCCGAGCGTCTCCGCACCGAACGCTCGACATTAATTGTTCCCGGCGATCACTTCCTGCTCGACGGCTACATCCGCTTCGGCTTCGGCAACGAAGCCCCGTACTTGCTCGCCGGTCTCGACCGCGTCGGTGAAATGCTCGATTCGATTAGGTGATAAAATCTTTCTCACGCGCCCGTAGCTCAGCTGGATAGAGCGCCGGACTTCGAATCCGTAGGTCGGGGGTTCGACTCCCTCCGGGCGCGCTTGATTACAACCGTTCTGCTGTTTATCGTTTCTTTGGTTCCATATCCTGAAATCTATCCATGGGCGCCGGACGCCGCATGTAAACTGAATCCGGCAAAGCCCCAAGGTCTTCACCCGGATGCCTACGCCGCTCTCCGCAGTCTGGCGCTCGCACACCGGATCACTCAGGGCATCAATCACTCGCAGGAGAGAGGAAACGTTCATGACACGGATGGAACCGTCAATGGGAAAGCCTACACGGGAGCGGTGGATATCAGCGTTCGTTGTCTCACCCAGGCGCAGATCCGGACGCTGCTGGCGCGTCTTGCCACTGCCGGTTTCGGCGCCTGGTACCGCAAAGACGGTCAAGATGGCTGGACCGGTCCGCCACACATTCATGCAATATGGGTCGGCTGCCGCCTGAAACCTGTTCTGCAACAGCAAGTGGCAAACTGGCTCGAAGGTGGAAACGGTCTCTTCTCAAACCAGCTCTATCAGTTCTGGCAACCTTCTGCAGAAATGAGAGGCAAGGTAGGCAAGCTGTATCATTCGTTCAATTGAGATCGATGATTGAAAGACTTTTTCAAGATGTGCCGGACAAAAGGTTGCCACCGCTTCAGTTGAAATGCCCTGACAAAAGCGAGATAGAGTACAATCGTTTTCACGCGCCCGTAGCTCAGGCCGGATAGAGCGTTGGTCTCCGGAACCAAAGGTCAGAGGTTCGAATCCTCTCGGGCGTATCGAGGAATCAGCCAGTTAGCAACGGCAGGCGCCCGCAAAATTCCTCACTGTGTATGAACTGTGCTGGTTCTCAGAAAAAAGGCGGCCCGAAGGCGCCTGGGGTGCTTGTCCGGATTCTTACTTCTTATGGGAAGCGATCGCCACAACCTTGGCTGGTGCGGGCTGCGCGTTGAGGTGTTCCTGGGTTTGCTTGACCGCCTGGCGCAGATCGTCATCGGAAGTGATGTTGTATCTTTCAAGAATCGTACGGGTACGGTGACCCGAAATCGCCATCGCCAGGCCTTCGCGGACGCCGGCGCGGACCATGTTCCTCACTCCGGATCGCCGCAGGTCGTGAAAGAGTTTTCCCGGAAATCCCGCAGCCCGGCACGCGGACGGACGCCCACGCCTTCCGAAAGTCGCCGACCGGCAGGCCGTCACGATGGAAAACATATGGACTGATTCCAACGCCGCCGTCGGCTGTCTTGTACTCGCGAGCCGCCCACCGGCGCTCGATGATG